>Ga0335077_10013129_pt1 | contig 10365 bp, 9 predicted proteins | sample Lox_Sample_31_FD_207151 | JGI IMG/M metagenome (GOLD analysis project Ga0335077, IMG submission 207151) | Soil microbial communities from Loxahatchee National Wildlife Refuge, Florida, United States - Lox_Sample_3.1 | ecosystem: Environmental > Terrestrial > Soil > Wetlands | place: USA: Florida...
GGGGATCACGCGGCGCACACCCCGGGGGGTCGAGCTGCGCGTGCACCCGACGCTGATTCCCGCACGCAGGCTGATCGCGAACGTCGAGGGCGTCATGAATGCGGTGCTGGTCAAAGCCGATGCGGTGGGGCAGACAATGTATTACGGTGCCGGCGCTGGCGCGGAGCCGACCGCTTCAGCGGTCGTGGCGGACCTCGTGGACGTCACGCGCATGCACACCGCCGACCCGGGGAATCGCGTTCCCCATCTCGCATTCCAGCCGGCCGCGCTGTCGGACCTGCCGATCCTCCCGATGGACGAGGTCGAGACCGCTTATTACCTGCGCTTGCGGGTGCTGGACCGGCCGGGCGTCCTCGCCGACATCACGCGCATCCTCGCCGACCTGTCGATTTCCATCGACGCGATGGTGCAGAAGGAGCCGGGCGAGGGTGAGGAGCAGGTGGACATCATCATGCTCACCCATCTCACGGTCGAGAAGAACGTCAACGCGGCGATCGCGCGCATCGAGCAGCTGCCGGTCAACCTTGGGAAGGTGACGAGGATCCGGCTGGAGGAGTTAGCCGCGTGAACCTTTCCGGTCTGCGTTGATGCGCTACATAAGCACGCGGGGCGGGATGGCCCCGGCGCGCTTCTCCGACGTCGTGCTCGAGGGTCTCGCCCCCGACGGGGGGCTGGTTGTCCCCGAGCGCTATCCGGCCGTGACGCTGCAGGAGCTTTCCCGGTGGCGCAGCCTCACCTACCCGCAGCTCGCGCTCGAGATCCTGCGCCGCTACGCCGACGATATCGCGGAAGGCGAGCTCAAGATTCTGCTCGATCGTACCTACACCGCCCAGGTGTTCGGGAGTGCCGACATCACGCCGGTCAAGGCACTGATGCCGGGTGTCCATCTGCTCGCACTGTCCCACGGCCCGACCCTCGCCTTCAAAGACCTGGCCATGCAGTGGCTCGGCAACCTGTTCGAATATGTCCTCGCCAAGACCGGAGGCGAGCTCAATATCCTCGGGGCGACGTCCGGCGACACCGGGTCAGCGGCCGAGGAGGCCATGCGTGGCAAGCGGGGCCTGCGCGTGTTCATGCTCTCGCCGTACGGGAAGATGAGCCCGTTCCAGACCGCCCAGATGTACAGCGTGCGCGATCAAAACATCTTCAACATCGGGATTCGCGGCGTGTTCGACGACTGCCAGGACATCGTCAAGGCGGTCAGTAGCGACGCAGCGTTCAAGGCTCGCGTGCATGTCGGGACGGTCAACTCCATCAACTGGGCGCGGGTCGCGGCCCAGATCGTCTATTACTTCAAGGGGTATCTCGCGCTGGTCAAAGAAGCGGGGCAGCCGATCTCGGTGGCGGTGCCGTCGGGAAACTTTGGCAACATCCTAGCGGGTCACATCGCCCGCCAGATGGGGCTCCCCATCCGGCGCTTGATTCTTGCCACCAACGAGAATGACGTGCTGAACGAGTTCTTCCGCACCGGCAGCTACCGTGTGCGCCGGGCGGCGGAAGTGAAGCACACCTCCAGTCCATCGATGGACATTTCCAAGGCCTCGAACTTCGAGCGCTTCGTCTTCGATCTCACGGATCGCGATGCGCGCGCGGTTGCCGAGCTGTGGCGGAAGGTCGAGCGCGATGGCGGTTTCGACCTGAGCTCGACACCGTATCTCGACCGGCTACCCGCCTTCGGCTTCGTCTCTGGCTCGAGCACGCACGTCGACCGGTTGGAAACGATCCGCCGCGTGCATCGAGAGTCGGGGCGGATCGTCGATCCGCACACCGCCGATGGCATCAAAGTCGGCCTCGAGCAGCGCGAGCCCGGGCTGCCGCTGCTGTGCCTGGAGACGGCGCTGCCCGCCAAGTTTTCGGCCGCGATCAGCGAAGCGCTGGGGAGGGATCCCGAAAGGCCACCGGGCTTCGAAGGCCTGGAAGATCGGCCGCAGCGGGTAGACGTGATGGAAGCGGACGCGAGCGCGGTGAAGGCGTACATCGCGGAGCGCTGCGGAGCGAACCTCTGATGGCGACTTCTGGCGGCTTCGACGACGCGCGCGAGTTCTGGGATCAGCGCTTCGCGGCGCCGGAGTACATCTTCGGCACGGAGCCCAATGCCTTCCTGAGCGCCCAAATCGAACGCTTCAAACGCGGGGACCACGTGCTCGACGTCGCCTGTGGCGAAGGCCGCAACAGCGTCTGGCTTGCGAGCCTGGGTTGCGACGTGACGGGCATCGACATCTCGCCTCTCGCGCTCGCCAAGGCCAGGCGCCTCGCCGACTCGCAGGGCCTGAAGATCGAGTACAAGGAGGCCGACATTCGAGATTGGCAGTGGCAGCCGGCGCGCTTCGATGCAGTGGTGTGCGTTTTCATTCAGTTTGCCGAGCCGTCCCAGCGCACAAGGCTGTTCGAGGGGATCGCGAGCACTCTCACTCCCGGCGGGTTGCTGGTGCTTCAGGGTTACACGCCCAAGCAATTGGAATACAAGACAGGGGGGCCGCCGCAGGCGGACCACATGTACACCGAGGCGCTGCTGCGGCAGGCCTTCCGTAACCTGGACATCCTGCATCTGCGCGAGCACGAAGAGACGCTGGCGGAGGGGACGAAGCACGTCGGCCGCTCCGCGCTCATCGACCTGGTGGCGCGCAAACTCTGAGCGCGAGCGGCTCAGCTCGCGGCGAGCGCAGCGGGCAACTGGTCCAGGCGCTCCAGAGTGCGGTGTGGCCGGCAACCGAGCTCATCGGGCTGCACGCCTCCGCGATTGACCCAGTAGGTGCGAAAGCCGAAGGACGTTGCGCCGCACGCGTCCCAATAATTGGAGGAGACGAACGCGATGCTGCGCGCTTGCACGGCCAGTGTGTCCACCGCGAGCTGGTAGACGCGCGGGTGTGGCTTGAAGGTGTGCAGCGGATCCACGCTCAGGATGGCAGTAAACAGAGGTTCCAGGCCGGCGTTGCGAACCACCGCCTCCAGCATCTGTGGCGAGCCGTTGGAGAGGATGGCCAGCTTCGCTTCCTGCAGGGACTGCAGGACGCCATACACATCGGGATACGCCGCCAGGCGTCGGTATTCCTCGAGCAGCCGCCGCGATCCCGCGCTGTCCAGGTGCAGGCCGAGCGTCGCGCAGCAATGCGTCAAGGCGGACTGCGTGACCGACTCGAACGCTTCGTACCGCCCCATCAGGCTGCGCAGCCAGGTGTACTCGAGTTGCTTACTGCGCCACAGCCGGGACAGCGCCTCGCCGTGTCCCGGGAAGAGCTGCTCGCACCGGTCGACGACAGAGTGCACGTCGAAGAGAGTCCCGTAGGCGTCGAACACGACGGCCTGGATCCGCTCGTCCATGGCCGCTAAAGAGTGCCGCCCCGCAGGTTGGCCGGCACGGCCTCCGCGATCCGCTTGGGGTGTGGCAGGTCCAGGTTGCGCATGATCTCGACGAATTGCTCACGGCTTACGTTGGCCAGGCGCGGGTTGGTGAGCTTCTCCTCGCCGATGGTGCTGACCCAGCGTCCCCGGTAATCGTGGCCCGGATAGACCAGCGTGTCGTCGGGCAGGGTGAACAGCCGCATCGTAATACTGTCGTAGAGCGCTGCGGCATCGCCGAACTGGAAATCGGTGCGGCCGCAGCCGCCGATCAGCAACGTGTCACCGGTCAGCACGCGGTCGTGCCACAGGTAGCAGGTGCTCCCGGGTGTGTGCCCCGGCGTCGAGATGGCGCGGATCACCTGGTCACCGAACACGATCACATCGCCGTCTTCGAGCAACCGGTCGAAGCCCGAGGCCCCGCAATGCAGACTCACGACAGTCTGCGCGCCGGTCTGGGCTTTGAGCGCCCGCGCCCCCGTCACGTGGTCGGCGTGGACATGCGTCTCGAGGATATAGACCACCCGCAGGCGCAGCTCAGCGGTCAGAGCGAGGTCGCGGGCCGCCTGCTCGCGCACAGGATCGACGATCACAGCCTCGCCCCGCCCGGCGTCACCCAGCAGGTATGAGTAGGTCGAGGACTCGGGATCGTACAGCTGCCGGAAGATCATTGCGTTGTCCTATAGAGGCCGCTTCACTGTGACGGCGCCACGCACCTGGCCTGCGCGATAGCCCGTCGCGCGGTCGTTCGGGTACTCCACGCGCAGGCGCTGCTGGACGTCGGGAGGTATGGTTTCCGCCGTGCCGTGGCAGGTAAGACATAACGGCTGGACCGGGAGCGCCTTCATATAGCGATAGTATCGGCCGGAGGGCTCCTCCACGACTTCGGCCACCTCCAGGGTTTCAGCTTTCTCGCCGGCGGCGACGCGCCGGTCGAACTCCTCGAGTCCGCGTTGCTCCCAGGCATCGGGCGAGCCTAGCAGCGGGTTGCGGGTCTTGAGGCTCACCCGCGATACGCGCCATCCGGTCTCGCGGGACAATCGGCCGGCTAGCTCGGGCGCCATGTTCTTGCATACAGCCACCGCGCCCTCCGGGCCGCTCTTCGCAAGCTCGGCCCGCAGCTGCGCGCCGAGCTGCTGGATCAGCTGACCGGCTGTCTCGCGGCTTGCGGCCAACAGCGCGTCGGCGTCTTGCGCGGAGACGACCAAGGGCGAAAGCAAGAGCAGCGGGAGAGCCCTGATGATCCGGCGAGTCATGATGATGCGCTCCGAGTAAAGTGGGCTTAGCGTAGTCTAACCGGCGCGGCCTGGCCTAGCTGCGCGGCGGCGCCCATGCCGGTCGAAGGGTCATTGAAACGTTCCGCCAGGTCCCCAATGTAGAGCAGGCCCGACGTCATGGGCCGGAGAGGTCCCTATGCGCTTCGACAAGTTCACGACCAAGTTCCAGCAGGCTTTCGCCGATGCGCAGAGCCGGGCGGTGGGCGGCGACAACCCGTACATCGAGCCCCAGCATCTGCTGCTCGCGCTCCTCGATCAGGAGGATGGCGGCAGTGCCTCGATTCTGGCCAAGGCCGGCGTCAACGTGCCGGCGTTGCGCGATGCGCTGCGCACGAGCATCGACCGCCTGCCCAAGGTGGAGGGGCATGGGGGCGAGGTCAACGTCTCCCGCGAGCTCACCAACCTGCTGAATCTCACCGACAAGGAAGCCCAGAAACGCGGCGACCAGTTCATCGCATCCGAGCTGTTCCTGCTGGCTTTGACGGCGGACAAAGGCGAAACCGGGCGTCTGCTCAAGCAGCATGGCGGCAATAGACAGCATCTCGAGCAGGCCATCGATGCGGTGCGCGGCGGCGAAACGGTTTCGAGCCCAGAGGCCGAAGGCCAGCGCGAGGCGCTCGCCAAGTACACGCTCGATCTCACCGAGCGCGCCCGCCAGGGCAAGCTGGACCCCGTGATCGGCCGCGATGACGAGATCCGCCGCACGGTTCAGATCCTGCAGCGCCGGACCAAGAACAATCCAGTGCTGATCGGAGAGCCGGGCGTGGGCAAGACCGCCATCGTCGAGGGGCTCGCGCAGCGCATCGTCAATGGAGAGGTCCCCGATACCCTGAAAGACAAGCGCCTGCTGGTGCTCGACATCGCACTGTTGCTCGCTGGTGCCAAGTACCGCGGCGAGTTCGAGGAGCGTCTCAAGGCGGTCCTGAAGGACATCGCGCAGGACGAGGGCCGCACCATCGTCTTCATCGACGAGATCCACACCATGGTGGGTGCGGGCAAGGCGGAAGGTGCGATCGACGCCGGGAACATGCTCAAGCCGGCCCTGGCGCGCGGCGAGCTGCACTGCATCGGTGCCACCACGCTCGACGAATATCGCAAATACATCGAGAAGGACGCGGCGCTCGAGCGGCGCTTCCAGCGGGTGCTGGTGGACGAGCCCAGCGTCGAGGACACGATCGCGATTCTGCGTGGGCTGCAGGAGAAATATGAGCTCCACCATGGTGTGGAGATCACGGACCCGGCAATCGTGGCCGCGGCCGAGCTGTCACACCGCTACATCACCGACCGGTTCCTCCCGGACAAGGCCATCGACTTGATCGACGAGGCCGCCGCGCGCATCAAGATGGAGATCGATTCCAAGCCGGAGGAGATGGACAAGCTCGAGCGTCGCCTGATTCAGCTGAAGATCGAGCGCGAGGCGGTGCGCAAAGAAAAGGACGAGGCGTCGCGCAAGCGTTTGGCGCTGATCGAAGAGGAGATCGCCAGGCTCGAGCGCGAGTACGCCGATCTCGAGGAGATCTGGAAGGCCGAGAAGGCGCAGGTTCAAGGGACACAGCACATCCTCGAAGAGCTGGACAAGCTCAAGGTCGAGATGGAAGCGGCCAAGCGGAAGGGCGACTGGCAGCGGGTGTCCGAGCTTCAGTACGGCAAGATCCCGCAGCTCGAGTCGCAACTGCGCAAAGCCGAGACCGCAGAGAAGGAGGAGCAAAAGCACAGGCTGGTGCGAACCCAGGTCGGCGCGGAGGAAATCGCCGAGGTGGTTTCGCGGGCCACCGGCATCCCGGTCTCGAAGATGCTGCAGGGCGAGCGCGAGAAGCTCCTGCACATGGAGGAGCAATTGCACCAGCGTGTGGTGGGGCAGGACGAGGCGGTGCGTCTGGTGTCGGACGCGATCCGTCGGTCGCGCGCAGGGCTCGCGGATCCCAACCGTCCCTACGGCTCGTTCCTGTTCCTTGGTCCGACCGGCGTGGGTAAGACGGAGCTGTGCAAGGCCCTGGCGGCATTCCTGTTCGACTCCGAGGATCACTTGATCCGCATCGACATGTCGGAGTTCATGGAAAAGCACTCGGTGGCGCGGCTGATCGGCGCGCCGCCCGGCTACGTCGGCTACGAAGAGGGCGGCTACCTCACGGAAGCGGTGCGGCGCAAACCCTATTCGGTGATCCTGCTCGACGAAGTCGAGAAGGCGCACGCAGACGTGTTCAACGTGTTGCTCCAGGTGCTCGATGATGGGCGCATGACCGACGGACAGGGGCGCACCGTCGATTTCAAGAATACGGTCATCGTGATGACCTCAAACCTCGGGTCGCAGATGATCCAGCAGATGGCCGGGAGCGACTATCAGGTGATCAAGCTCGCGGTCATGGCGGAGGTCAAGAATTACTTCCGCCCGGAGTTCATCAACCGCATCGACGAGGTGGTGGTGTTCCATGCGCTGGACGAGAAGAATATCAAGGCCATCGCCAAGATCCAGCTCGCACTTCTGGAGAAGCGCCTCGCCAGCCTGGACATGAAGCTCGAAGTGAGCGACGCCGTGCTGGCCGAACTGGCCAAGGTGGGATTCGATCCGCTGTACGGCGCCCGCCCCCTCAAGCGCGCCATCCAGTCGTCGATCGAGAATCCGCTGGCGAAGGAGATCCTCGAGGGACGGTTCGCCCCAAAGGACGTGATCGCAGTCGACTATGCCGCTGGACGCTTCACGTTCACCACCCAGGGGAAACGCGCCAAAGCGGCGTAGCTGGCGCGCCCTCGGTCTGCCGGTTCGCAACAGGCCGGAGCGCGGCCGCGGCGCTGGATGCGCGCTGGTCTTTGTCGGATAATCCACCGAATTTTCCTGGGGCGGTCACGCTGGCCTGTCGCCCCGGGCTCGACTTGACCGCGCGGAGACGATGCACCACGTCGCAGGGGTGGCCGATGAGGCGGCGCTGACCGAGATTAGTCTTGCCTCAGGGGCCGAGCGCGCTGCCGAGCCCCCGCTCGCCCGGCTTTACGGCCAGCCGGTTACCGAAATTCCGTCGGATCTGTTTATCCCACCCGACGCCCTGCGCATCATGCTGGAGGCGTTCGAGGGACCGCTCGATCTGCTTCTGTACTTGATACGCCGGGAAAATCTGAATGTCCTCGACATTCCCATGGCGCAGCTCACCGCGCAGTACATGGCGTACGTGGAGATCATGCGGGCGCAACAACTGGAGCTCGCGGCGGAGTACCTGTTGATGGCGGCGCTGCTGATCGAGATCAAGTCCCGCATGCTGCTGCCCCGCCCCCGGCTCGAAGCCGAGGAAGCTGATCCGCGGGCGGAGCTGGTCCGCCGCCTGCTGACGTACGAGCAGATGAAAAAGGCGGCGAAGAGCCTCGACGAGCTGCCGCAGCTGGGGCGGGATTTCAATGCGGCTTTCGCGTGGGCTGAGCCGGTCGTGGCGATCCGCCTTCCAGGTGTAGCCATCGACGATCTGCACAACGCGTGGCTGAGCCTCATCGCGCGTGCCAAAGCGGTGCGCCACCACACAGTGACGCGCGAGCAGCTCTCGGTACGGGAGCGGATGAGCTCGGTTCTGCGGCGCCTGCAGGGCCGCGGCTTCGTGGAGTTCACTCAGCTGTTCAATCCCATGCGCGGCGTCGCCGAGCTCGTCGTCACTTTCCTCGCCATTCTGGAGCTCGCACGCGAGAGTCTGATCCACGTCACCCAGCAAGGAAGCTTTTCTCCCATTTACGTCAAGGCTGGCGATGGATCAGGCACCTGAGGATCTCGCACACCTGAAGGTGGTCCTGGAGGCCGCGCTGCTGACCAGCCCCGAGCCGCTTCCGGTCGGCGAGCTGTGCAAGCTGTTCGATGCGCAGATCGGCGCCGATGTCGTTCGCCGTGTGCTGGAGGATCTCCAGGCCGACTGGCGTGGCCATGGCGTAGAGCTGGTGAAGGTGGCTAGCGGCTGGCGTTTCCAATCCCGCCCCGAGCTGCAGCCCTATCTGGATCGCCTCAATCCGCAGAAGCCACCGCGCTACTCGCGCGCGGTGCTCGAGACGCTGGCCATCATCGCCTACCGCCAGCCGGTCACGCGTGGGGATATCGAGGACATCCGCGGCGTGTCGGTTTCGAGCGGAGTACTGAAGGCTTTGGAAGCGCGCGGATGGATCGACGTCGTGGGTCACCGGGAGGCGCCAGGCCGGCCTGCCTTGTATTCAACGACGAAGGGCTTCCTGGACGACTTGAAGCTCCGCTCGCTCGATGAGCTGCCGCCGTTGGATGAATTGGGCTCCTTGCTGGACGGCGACGCCATGACTTCCTCCGCACAGCCGCAAGCCGCCTCACCGGATCAGGGCACCGACGCTGAGTGGTCGAGCCGCTAGATCTCACGATCGGCGAGCCCAAGCCGGTGCGCTCCGTATTGATCGTCAACCCGAAGGGCGGATCGGGCAAGACCACGGTCGCGACCAATCTCGCGGCTGGACTCGCGAGCCGCGCTCAGCCCGTGTACCTCTGGGATCTGGATCGGCAGCAGTCCGCGCTGACCTGGCTCGCCATGCGCCCGGCGCACGTGCCATTTATCCGGCGCCTAGATCACAAGGAAGTCGATGACGACATCAAGCTCGGCAAGGGGAGCTGGCTGGTGATCGACTCCGCCGCAGGGATTCACGGCAAGAACCTCTCACACGCACTGCGCGTGGCGCACAAGGTTTTGGTGCCGATTCAGCCATCGATGTTCGACCTGGCCGCGTCGGCCGCTTTTCTCCAGGTGCTCCGTCACGAGAAAGCGGTGCGGAAAAACCGGGTGTCCGTCGGCGTGCTTGGCGTGCGAGTGGATGCGAGGACCAAGGCGGCGGCGACTCTAGAGGCTTTTCTCGAGCAGTTCGAGCTGCCCGTTCTCACCTACCTGCGCGACAGCCAGATCTACCCCAATGCCGCTTTCAACGGGCTCAGTGTCTTCGATCTGCCGCCCAGCCTGGGCGAACGCGACCTCGAGGAATGGACGCCCGTACTCGAATGGGTGACCACTGAGTGAGGCGGCGAACTGACCCAATACCCGCCGTGACACTTCCTTGACGTGCCATCGCGGGCGCCACTATAATCCCGCCTCTTGAAATCGGGCGCGGGGTGGAGCAGTCTGGCAGCTCGTCGGGCTCATAACCCGAAGGTCGTAGGTTCAAATCCTGCCCCCGCAACCACCGCTCTTTAAAAATCTAGCAGCCGATAGGTGTGGGCACTTTGATGGGTGCCTCATTCTGGTTCATGTGCGTCCGGCGCGAGCCGGCAGCACCACGATCAGAGCGGGGCGCAGGAATTGAAGTGCTCGCACGGTATTTGAGAGGTTTGGCCCCGGGCTGGCAACGGCACGGGGTCGGGACCGAATAGATTTCTTTGCGAGTTTTGAAGGATTGAACTGAAGAGTTTGATCCTGGCTCAGATTGAACGCTGGCGGCATGCCTTACACATGCAAGTCGAACGGCAGCACGGGGGCAACCCTGGTGGCGAGTGGCGAACGGGTGAGTAATACATCGGAACGTGTCCTGTTGTGGGGGATAACCCACCGAAAGGTGAGCTAATACCGCATGACCTGGAAACAGTAAAGCGGGGGACCGCAAGGCCTCGCGCGATTGGAGCGGCCGATGTCCGATTAGCTAGTTGGTGAGGTAAAGGCTCACCAAGGCGACGATCGGTAGCTGGTCTGAGAGGATGATCAGCCACACTGGGACTGAGACACGGCCCAGACTCCTACGGGAGGCAGCAGTGGGGAATTTTGGACAATGGGGG
>Ga0335077_10013131_pt1 | contig 10364 bp, 4 predicted proteins | sample Lox_Sample_31_FD_207151 | JGI IMG/M metagenome (GOLD analysis project Ga0335077, IMG submission 207151) | Soil microbial communities from Loxahatchee National Wildlife Refuge, Florida, United States - Lox_Sample_3.1 | ecosystem: Environmental > Terrestrial > Soil > Wetlands | place: USA: Florida...
CACCACCCCGGCTCAGAACGGCGCGGTCATCGTGAGCCTCTCGGACACGACGGCCGGAGCGACCATTTACTTCACCAGCGACGGGAGCGAGCCCACGACGTCTTCGCAGGTCTACCAGGCTCCGTTCCTCGTCACTTCGAGCCTGACGGTGAAAGCCATGGCAACCGCGCCGGGAGATACGAACAGCGGCGTCGCGAGCCGGGCGTTCGCACCCAGTATCCCCTCGGGAACGCTGGTGTGGAGCGACGAATTCGCCAACGCAGGCCCGGCCGCCGCGCACCCCGATGCGAATACCTGGGGGTACGACACCGGGTACCAATGCTGCGGGAACAACGAGCAGGAGACCTACTGCGCCTGGGGCTCGAGCGCTCCGCCGTGCGACGCCTCCAACCCGAACGCCTACGTCGGAACCGACGGCTATCTGCACGTAGTCGCCCGCAATCCTTCGTCGGCGACCTATACTTCAGGGCGCCTCAAATCGCAGGGACACCTCAGCTTGATGTACGGCCGGATCGAGGCGCGCATGAAATTGCCCGAGTCGCAGGGTATGTGGCCCGCGTTCTGGCTGCTCGGAAACAACATCGCCACGGCGAGCTGGCCCGCATGCGGGGAAATAGACGTGATGGAACATATTGACGGCAGCACGCCGCCGGATTACGCGGGAGGCCCGGTTGCGGGCTATGACTGGATTGCGGGGTCCGTGCATGGCGGCGCCAGCAGCACTGCCGAGATCAGCGGGAGCCAGCATTACCATGCAACGGGATTCTCGGCGGCCGGCTGGCACACATACGGGATGACCTGGTCCAAAGGCGAGGTGGACTTCTACGTCGACGATCCGGCGAGCGTGTATGCCAGGTACAAATCGACGGACGCGCAATGGAGCAGCCATTCGTGGCCGTTCGACCAGGGGCCGCAATTCATCGTGCTCAATCTCGCCGTGGGCGGCGACTGGCCCGGCAACGTCGACAGCACGACGGTGTTTCCCTCTGAAATGCTGGTCGACTACGTGCGCATCTACACCAACTAACCGGCCCCGGGGCAGGTCTCCGCGCCCGCAGGGTTAAGATTTGGAGATATGCGAATCAGGAAGGCTGTTATCACGGCCGCCGGGCGGAGCCAACGAACCTTACCGATGCAAACGCTCTTCGACCAGCAGGGCGTGGAACGATCCGTGCTTAGCCTCATTGTGAGAGAAGCGTTGCGCGCCGGCATCAGCGAGATCTGCATCGTGGTCTGGCCGGGAGACGAGGAGCCCTACGCAAAGCTGCTGGCGGAAGACGGCGTGCGGCTCACCTTCGTGCGTCAGGACGAGCCCAGGGGATACGCCCACTCCGTCTGGTGCGCCCGCGAGTTTATCAAAGACGACGCGTTCCTGCACTTGGTGGGCGATCACATCTACGTCTCCATGGAGAGCATCGGGTGCGCCCAGCGGCTGGTAGAAGCTGCCGAGGCTGAAGGCAGCGCGGTTTCCGCCGTTCAGGTCACGCGCGAAAACCTTCTTCCGCTCTATGGGACCGTCGGCGGCCAGCCCGTTGCCGGCAAGCCCGGCTTGTACCGCGTGGATACGGTGGTGGAAAAGCCCACACCCACCGAGGCCGAACAGCGGCTCGTGGTTCCGGGCCTGCGGAGCGGGCAGTATCTGTGCTTCTTCGGGATGCATGTGCTCACCCCGGCGATTTTCGACATCCTCACCACGATGTTTGAAGACGCTGCGATGCAGCGCGTGAGCCTTTCAGCGGCGCTGGCCGTGCTCGCCGCGCGGGAACAGTACCTGGCGATGGTGCAAAACGGCCGCAGATACGATGTCGGCGTGAAATATGGGCTCTTTACAGCCCAGCTTGCCCTGGCGCTGAACGGACAGGACCGGGACGACGTGCTCGGGGAAATGGTCAATGTCCTTGCCACGCGCGAGATGTTCTCGGCGAAAGGGGCGGGCGCGTGAGCGAACTGTGGCGCATCATCACGGCGACTGATCCCGCAATCCGGAACCGCTCCCTCGACTCGTTTTGCAGAACCGCAACCGTTTTCCAGTTGCAGGCAGAGGTGGCGGCACTGGAGCGCCTTCGGCAAATGAGCGAGAATCTGTACGAACGTGTCCGCGCTCTCTTCTTCCTCTATGCCATTTACCGTTTTTATCTGCCTGACGCCGACGAGTTCCGCTCCGCGCGCACGCTTATTCCGTTTCGCGGCTACGAGAAGCTGCTGAGCCGCCGTTACGAGGAGGCCATCGCATCCTTCCTTGCGGCGCAGCGCGCACAGGGATTGAGCGACGGCGTGGCGAGCGCGCTGGCCGCCGCGTATCGCGGGCTAGCGTTCCAGACGCTGGCGGACCAGGTGCGGCGCAGCGTTCGTTCCGTGCGCGGCAACCAGTGGATGTTCCGCACCGGCCATTCGGCGGACTACTCCTTGCGCATCCGTGGGGATCTGCTGCATCGCGCGCCAGGCGGTCCATTTTCCATCCTGCACGAGAGTACCCCCGTGCGCATGGACCTCAGCCACAGCGGATGGAGTGACATTTTCTTCCTCGGCATGGATCTGCCCGAATTGGCGCGCGTCCTCAATGTGTCCATCGATCTCGCGGTTCTCGGCTCGGACACGGGCAGGCCGAAACCACCGGTGGAGGCATTCCTGCGGGTGATCGACCGACCCGTCATTCGGCTGGTCAGCATCGATCTCGATGCCACCACGGAGATCAGCGAATTGCAGGAGATGTTCGACTTCGGGCGCGACTACCTCGGACTCCTCAAGGCCGCGGTGATTGCTTCGGGAGTGATCCCGCCCGGCCTGGAGAGCTCCGGCCAGCCGCTCACCGACATGCTTCGCAAGCTGATGGGACAGGCCGGACTCGGGCTCGAGATTATCAGCCAGGTGAATAACATTCCCAAGGGCTCGCGCCTGGCCGTCTCCACCAACCTGCTGGCTTGCCTCATTTCGATTTGCATGCGCGCGACGGGGCAGGCAAAAGCGCTTGCCGGCCAGCTGGACGAGCCGGAGCGCAGGCTGGTTGCGGCGCGCGCGATCCTGGGCGAGTGGCTGGGCGGCTCCGGCGGCGGCTGGCAGGATTCCGGCGGCGTGTGGCCCGGCATCAAGCTCATTGAGGGCGTGTGCGCCTCCGAGGGCGATGCGGAATATGGAATCAGCCGCGGCCGATTGCTGCCGGATCATCGCATTCTCACCCATGCGGAAGTCAGCGAGCAAACGCGCCGGCAATTGCAGGACAGCCTCGTCCTTGTTCACGGAGGCATGGCGCAGGACGTGGGGCCGATCCTCGAAATGGTCACGGAGCGGTACCTGCTGCGCTCCGATGCCGAATGGGCGGCACGGCTGCAGGCCCGCTCCATCCTTGACGAGATTCTCGATGACTTGCCCTCGGGCGATGTGCGCGCGATCGGGGGCGCCACGCAGAGAAACTTCGACGGTCCCATCAAGACGATCATCCCGTGGGCGACGAATCTCTACACCGAGACGCTGATCCACCAAGTCCGGATGGAGTTTCGCGATGAGTTCTGGGGCTTCTGGATGTTGGGCGGCATGTCGGGCGGAGGCATGGGGTTCATCTTCGACCCGGCCGTCAAGGCTGGAGCGCAGCAGCGGCTCGGTCCGCTGATGCGGGAAGTGAGCGGAAGACTGGCGGGCGGCGTGCCGTTCGCGATGGACCCGGTGGTGTATGACTTCTCAATCAACGAGCGCGGGGCCTATGCCGAAATCCTGTCAAGCGGGGACGCGGTTTTGCCCGATGGCTATTACAACCTGATGCTGCCGGGAGTCCTGCGCAAAGACCAGCGGCTTCTGACGCAGGGCGAACGCTACGACCTCGAAAGATTCAGCCTGTCATTTCACGCCGACAAGGCAGTGCAAGAGCGGACGCGGCATTTCCTCGACCGCTTGTTGCCGCAAGCGCGCGACATCGAGGAACGAACCGGGACACTCGAAGCTCTGCTGGCCGAGAATGGCTTCGATCCCATCCAGCACGAACGGATTCAGTCAGAACTGCGTGCAGGACAGATCGGCCTGGCGAAAAACCGGTTGCCTTTGTCGGTGCAAATCGAGGACGTGGCGCCCGGAGATGTCTTGGATGCGCGGCAGGAACTCAACGCGGAATATCGCCGAGCGGGCGAAACGGCCCTGGCTTCGGGTGAAGTTGCTGTGGTGACGCTGGCCGGCGGGGCCGGCAGCCGCTGGACGCACGGAGCGGGCGTAGTGAAAGCCCTGAGCCCGTTCTGCCGGCTTGCCGGGAAACACCGAACATTTCTTGAAGTCCATCTGGCCAAAAGCAGGCGCGCCGGCCGGCTATCGGCACATCCAGTGCCGCACATCATCACCACCAGTTACTTGACGCACGATCCGACAGACGAGCTGTTGCGCAGGGAAGGGAATTACGGGTACGAGGGACCGCTGTATCTTTCGCCGGGACGAAGCGTCGGGCTGCGGTTGATTCCGATGGTGCGCGACCTGCGTTTTGCATGGGAAGAGACGCCGCAGCAGTTGCTCGACGCGCAGGCGCAGAAAGTGCGAGACAGCTCCCGCGCAGCGCTGATTGCGTGGGCGACGCAGGCGGGGGAGGGAAGCAACTACACCGACAATCTTCCTTTGCAATGCCTGCACCCCGTGGGCCACTGGTATGAAATCCCGAACCTGTTTCGCAATGGCGTGCTGAAGCAATTGCTTGCGTCGAGCCCGAAGCTGCGTTACCTGATGGTGCACAACGTCGACACCATGGGCGCGGATCCCGATCCCGGAATTCTCGGCGTGCACATCGCACGTGGAAAGGCCATGACCGTGGAAGTGATCACGCGCCGCATTGAGGACCGGGGCGGCGGGCTGGCGTCGATTGACGGTCGGGTGCGCCTCGTGGAAGGCATGGCGCTGCCGTCGGAAGAGACGGAATTCAAGCTCTCGTATTACAACTCCAACACGTTCTGGATCGACATCGATGCGCTGCTCAGGGTGTTCGGCCTGACACGCGATGATCTGCAAAGCGCAGACAAGGTGGCAGCCGGTGTTCGCTCCGTGGCTAACCGCATGCCGACTTACGTCACGCTGAAGGACGTCAAGAAGCGCTGGGGCAAGGGCCAGGAAGATGTGTTTCCGATCGCCCAGTTCGAAAAGCTCTGGGTCGATATGACGGGCCTGCCGCAAGTGTCGACGGAGTATGTCGTGGTGCCGCGCCGCCGCGGCCAGCAGTTGAAAGAGCCCGCGCAACTGGATGGCTGGCTGCGCGATGGTTCCGCGGAATACGTGACAAGCCTGTGCGATTTTTCCGGCGCGTGAGTTTTCCGCAGCCAGTCGCAGGACACCCGTTACGATAAACTTGTGGAACCCATGGCAGAGAAGAGAATTCTTTCCCCCGAAATCATCCTCCATATTTCTCAAATCCTGAATTTGCCCATACGCGGACTGACAGCCGTTATCGAATTGCTGGACGACGGAGGGACGGTTCCGTTCATCGCGCGCTATCGCAAGGAGGCGACGGGCAATCTCGACGAGGTGCAGATCCGCGCGATCGAAGAGAAGCTGGCGTATTTCCGCGACCTCGTTGACCGGCGCGAAACCATCCTCGCGTCCATCGCGGAACAGGGCAAGCTGACCAATGAGCTCAAGACGCGCATTGAAGCTACTCTCGACAAGAACGAACTCGAGGACCTGTACCTGCCGTTCAAGCCGAAGCGGCGCACCAAAGCGACCATCGCCCGTGAGAAGGGCCTCGAGCCGCTGGCGCAATATTTGTGGGCGCGGCAGCCGGCGGCGATCCCGCTGGCCGCATTCGCAGCGGAATTCGTGAATGAAGAGCGCGGCGTGGCAACGGTGGAGGATGCCCTCGAAGGCGCGCGCCACATCATCGCCGAGTGGATCAGCGAAGACGCCGAGGTTCGCAAGGCGCTGCGAAAACTCATGTTCGATGAAGGCGTGGTCGTGAGCCGCAAGATGACCGACGCGAAGGATGAACAGGAAAAGTTCCGGATGTATTACGAATACACGGAGGTGGCAAAGACGATCCCTTCGCACCGCATGCTCGCCATCCGCCGCGGCGAGAGCGAGAACGTGCTTTATTTCCTGATCGAGATCGAATCCGAGCGCGCCGTGGGCCTCATGCGCCGCCAGATTCTGCGTGCCCCGGGCGATTGGACTCCACAGCTCGAACTGGCCATTGACGACGCGTGGAAGCGCCTGCTGAATTCATCCATCCAGGCCGAAATCCGGCTGGAGCTGAAGCGCCGCTCCGACGCGGAAGCAATCAAGGTGTTTCGCGACAACCTCTACAACGTGCTGCTTGCGCCGCCCGCTGGCCCCATCTCTGTGCTGGGCATCGACCCCGGACTGCGCACTGGCTGCAAGGTCGCCGTGGTGGATGAGACCGGCAAGCTGCTCGAACATGACGTGCTGTATCTGCACACGTCGAAGCAGGGCACTGAGCAAGCGGCCACGAAGCTGGAGCAACTGCTGCGCCGCCACAACGTGCGCGCCATCGCCATCGGCAACGGCACCGCCTCGCGCGAAACCGATTCGTTTGTGCGCGAATTCCTGCGCGACAAAGGCATCGATGGCATCTTTTCCGTCACGGTGAGCGAGTCGGGCGCAAGCGTCTATTCGGCTTCAGACATTGCGCGCCAGGAATTCCCCGATCTGGATCTGACAGTGCGCGGCGCCATTTCCATTGCGCGCCGGCTGCAGGACCCTCTCTCCGAACTGGTGAAAGTCGATCCGAAAGCGATCGGTGTCGGGCAATACCAGCACGACGTGGATCAGCGCGACTTGGCCGAGTCGCTCGAGAACGTCGTGGAGAGCTGCGTCAACCGCGTCGGGGTGGACCTGAACACATCGTCATGGACGCTGCTGCGCCACGTGGCCGGCATCAACGAACGCACGGCGCTCAACATCGTGAACTACCGCAACCAGAACGGAAGCTTCCGCTCTCGCGTGCAGGTGCTGGAGGTTCCGGGCGTCGGACCCAAGACGTTCGAGCAGGCGGCGGGATTCCTGCGGATTCGCAACGGCGACAATCCGCTGGACATGACGGCCGTTCATCCGGAGTCTTACCCGGTGGTCGAGCAGATCGCGAAGTCGATCCATACAACGCTCGCCGAGATCATTCGCGCGCCGCAGTTGCTGGAGAAGGTGGATCGCAGCAAGCTCTCCGCAGGCTCCTACACGATCGAAGATATCCTCGCCGAACTGCGCAAGCCGGGCCGCGATCCGCGCGACAAGTTCGTGGCGCCAAGCTTTCACGAACAGGTGCGCGAGATTTCCGATGTTCAGCCGGGCATGGTTCTGGAAGGCGTGGTCACGAACGTGACGAAGTTCGGGGCGTTCGTGGATATCGGTGTTCACCAGGACGGCCTGGTGCACATCAGCGAGCTCTCCAGCCGCTTCATCAAGGATCCGTCAGAGGCGGTGAAAACCGGCCAGATTGTGAAAGTGAAGGTGCTGAGCGTCGATGTGAAATCAAAGCGCATCGCGCTCTCGATAAAAGCGCTGCAGGCTCGAGAGCCGCACGCGGCCAGGCCGGCGCCCAAACCGGAACCAACCTACCAGGAAAAACTGACCGCGCTTTCAACGAAGTGGAAGGTACGCACGTAGAGGCGCGTCGCTACTCCACTCCCTGCAGGTGTTTCTGCAGCCAGGCGACAGCGCGCGTGAGCTCATCGCGCTGGTGCTCGCGCTTGACGAAACCGTGTCCCTCGTCCGGGTAGTACACCGCGTCTACGGTGCGGCCCTCCGCCTTCAGTATGTTCACCACCTGCTCGGCTTCTTCCCTGGGCACGCGAATGTCATTATCGCCCTGCAGAACGAGCAGCGGGGCTTTCGCGTTGCGTATGTACTTCAGAGGCGAGCTTGCTTCATACACGGCGCGGTCTTTCACCGGGTCGCCGAGCAGGCTTTTCTCGTATTCCTGGAGGCGCGGGTCTTCGTGCTCCAGCATGCTGAGCCAGTTGAGGATGCCGTACTCGTCCACGGCCGCCGCCCACACTTCCGGGGTCTTGCCGATGGCCATCAGCGTCATGTAGCCGCCGTACGATCCGCCCCAGATGCCGACGCGTTTTGGATCGATGAAGCCGGTGGTTTTGAGGAACTCCACGCCGGCGATCTCGTCTTTCAGGTCCGCCCCGCCCAGGTCCTTGATATTGGCATTCTGGAATCCCATACCGTAACCGGTGGAACCGCGCACGTTGGGCGCGATGACGACGAAGCCGCGCGAGGCAAGCAACTCCGCGCGTCCATTGAACACGTCAGTCGTTTGCCCTGTGGGACCGCCGTGCGGCATCACCACGGCGGCGGCCGTACCGTCGCGCTTGAGATTGAAGGGAACCCACACGAACGCTGAGATCAGGCGCCCATCGAAGCTCCTGTAGGTCACAAGCTGCGACCTGGGCAGTTCGGCATGCTGCAGGTCCTCGTTGGCGTTATGCGTGATCTGCGTAAACGTGTTGTCCTTGGCCAGCCGGTACAGTTCCTGCGGGTGGCTTGAATCCTCATGCGAAATCAGCATGGAACCATCCGGCAGAAACGGGTTGGGCTTCGCGGCGGGCCGGTTCATCCCGGCGGGCACCCCGCGTTCCGACTCCTGCACGGTCTTCAGGTCGACAAATCGCATGGATACGCGGCCATCCGCATTCAGCGTGTACACCGCGCTTCGGCCGTCCGGCGTGAAGGCCGCCCCCTCGGCGGACCACTGGGTGTCGGTGAGCCACTGAACCTTTCTGCTTGCAAGGTCCAGCAGGGCAACGTTTTCGTAACCGCCCTTCTGGTTGGAGGTGATGAGCAGCGTGCGGCCGTCGGGCGATACGTCAGAGATGCTCACCAACTGCTTCCCGGTATGTTCCAGCAGCGTTTCGGCTTTGCCGTTGGCAACGTCCACTCGAAAGATGTCGGAGTCGTCGATGCCCACGGAGCGTGTTGCATAGAGATACTTTCCGTCCGGGCTCCACGCGTCCTCGCTCCACGATGCCTTGGGATCGCTTTCGTGCGTAAGCTGGCGAATTACGCCGCCGGGCCACTGCATCACGCCGAGGTTGGTTGGGGGCGAGGTCTTCTGCTTGATGCCGATCGCCAGCAGCTTTCCATCGGGCGAGAACTCCTCCACCGTCTCGCTGACATCGTCGGTATGGGTCAGGTTGCGGGGCTCTCCTCCGCTGACGGGCACAACATAGATGTCGTAATACTCGTTCCCGCCGCGGTCCTGGCTGTAAACGACCTGTGTATCATCGTGGCTGAACCGGACGCCGGCCTGGCGGTCGTCGCTCTTGACAAGCTGCCGCGCGGCTGACCCGTCTGTCTTCATGACCCACAGGTTCGGGCGTCCGGAGGCGCTGCTGACATAGGCAAGCGTCCGGCCGTCGTTGGAGCGAGCGACGCCGTAGATGCGCGTCGTGGTCAGAAGCGCTTCAACCGGGAGAGGTGCTGCCGCTGGCCCCGTTTCCGAGGTGACGGTGTGCGGGTCAGTGGGTTTGCGGTCACCCGGCCCGTCGCCGAACGCCGGCAAGGACACGCAAAGCAGATAGCACAAGGGGAGCCCGGCAAACCGCATCGATCGTACCTCCAAAATCAGAATGGAGATACTCTACGGCATTTTTGCAGGTACCGTGGTGTTTTCCTTCATGTGCACACTGAGGCTGCTTTGGATGGCGAGCAAATGAAAGGGGCCCTCCGGGCGCGCCCAATCCGTTGCTGCGCCGTAGGCAGGCGCGATCGAACATCAATACCGCACGTACCATTCCGGCATCTTCGAGAAGCGGTCCTCGATCTGGCGCATCACCGCGTCGGACAGCAGGAATTCCTGGCTGGTCACGTTGGCGTATGCGCGCAGAAAGCTAGCCTGGTCCTGGAACTCGCCAACTGAGCCCTTTCGCCCCGAGACCGTGCGGTCCAGGTCGCGAACGCGCGCGGCGATCTCCGCCGGGGTCCACTCGCGGAACTTGCCCTTCAGCAGGTCCGTCGTCGGCCCCGAATGCACGTCCGCGGGCCGCTTCACGGCGATACGCTCCTCCTTGCCGGTCCTCGCGCGCTGGTAGGCGGCAATGCTCGCCTGTGCCCACTGCCGCCACGCCGTCATTACTGCCGGCCGCGAAATACAGACCAAGGTTTCACCCGCGTTCGATCGCGCCGGCGCAAGGTCCACCATCGTCTGGCAGCACTGCTCGAAGATCTTCTTCAGTCCTACCGGACCGAACCGCGCGCGGCCTTCCGCAGCACTGTCCGCGCGGTTGTAATCGGGCGGCAGATCCTGGGTGGCGCGGAAAAGGTTCGCGATCTCCTCCCGGGTGCCCTTGTCCGTCGCCAGGTCCCACAGGTAGCGCAGGCCCTTGGCGTCCTTAACGGCTAGAAAGCCAGGCAGATAATGAGCGGCCTCGTTGCCGTTCGTAGCC
>Ga0335077_10013132_pt1 | contig 10364 bp, 7 predicted proteins | sample Lox_Sample_31_FD_207151 | JGI IMG/M metagenome (GOLD analysis project Ga0335077, IMG submission 207151) | Soil microbial communities from Loxahatchee National Wildlife Refuge, Florida, United States - Lox_Sample_3.1 | ecosystem: Environmental > Terrestrial > Soil > Wetlands | place: USA: Florida...
AAAGTACATCCAGCATTTCCTCTCCAGCGAAGCCGGCAGCTCGCCTGACAGCCCGATACCCACGACGTGGGTGTGCGAGTGGAGCAGCTTCGGCGCCGCGTCCATCACCGGTTCGAGGCGCGGCTCCAGCGTGGTGGCGAGCACGTCGAGGGGCATCGTGCTGAGAATCCGATCGTAGACGAGCGGCTCACCGCCGTCAGTCGTCGCGACGTTCTTCTCGTGGTCGATGGCGCGGATGCGCGTGCCGTATCGAACATGCTCATCGCCGATGTGCTTCGCGAGGGCTCGCCAGATCGCGCCTGTCCCTCCGCGCTTGGGGAACTGGAAGGTGCGGTTCGGGCCCCACGACAGGTCGTCCTTCTCGAGCAAGATGCTCTCGAGCACGCGGGCGGTATCGACGACGGCCACGCGTTCGCCTACCCACCCGGCGGAGAGCCGCTCGAGGGGAAACGCCCAGACCTTGACATTGTAGGGAGCCATGAACAGGTCGCGAATGCCTTCGCCGAAGGTCTGCAGGATCCAGGTGGCGAAGTCCTGCGTCGCGGCTGGGGTCCGCGGGGGCCGGGCGGCCAGGCCGCGCACCGCTCTCGCGATCAGATCGGCCGGAAGAAAACGGAGATTGTTCTGGAAAGGATACGGCACGAATCGGTTGGCGATCCACACCCACGATTCGCGTTCGTGGCGGAGCCAGCCGTCCTCGCCGAGGGCGACGCGCATCGCGTTGTCGAAGTAGTCGTAGTGGGAGAACAGCACGTGGCCCCCCACGTCCCACGTGAAGCCCCGGTCGTCCACGAAGCTGCTCGCGAGCCCGCCGGGGTGATCGCTGGCTTCGACCAGCAGGAAATTCGAATAGCGGAGCTCCTTGAGCCGGTAGGCCGCTCCGATGCCCGTCGGCCCGGCCCCGATGATCAGGATGCGTCCGACGTCCTTCATCGGATCGTTCGCCGTCGGTGGCACGCAACGTGGACCTGCAGACGGCGGGCGCGGCAACACATGCTGAGCCGATGGATCATCGAATCCGCGCCGACATGGCGCCGAGGCTGTCTGAACAGGTCACGAATCTTGCGGTCCACTGCCCCCGCTCACCCCGAGTGTGGCCGCCCGAGTGGCCCCTGGCGGCGTCTCCTGAAACCACGCTGATCGAGACGCCATTTTCGCACACGCCGCGATCGACTCATCCGTGAGCCGGGCGGGGTCTGTCCGCGGGGCAGGCGAACCGAGACACTACCAGCGGGCCCGTCGTGTTGACATCCGCGATGCGCGCATAGTAATGCAATTTCATGTCGTCAGGCGCGGATCACTCGGGAAAAGGGGCCGAGGGAATGGGAGCGCTGAGCGGAGGACGCGCCTCATCGCGAGGGCCCGCGGGCGCCGCGAGCTACGCTGGTGCTCGGCGAAGACCGGCCTGGCGACTTCCGACCTTGTCCGGGCCTGGTCCCAAGCGGGCGCTCGATGTCCTGCTGTCGGCGGCGCTGTTGATCCTGCTCGCGCCCGTGTTCCTGCTCCTCGCGTGCGTCATCAAGCTCGTGGACGGCGGGCCCGCGATCCACTGGCAGCGGCGTGTCGGCTACCGCGGGCAGGAGTTCTGGTTCCCGAAATTCCGTTCGATGCAGGTAGGCGCAGAGAAGCTCCAAATGGCGCTCCGGCCGTACACCGATGACCCGGGCAACCTGACGTTCAAGATGCGTCAGGATCCACGCATGACGTGGATCGGACGCTGGATCCGTGCCCTCAGCCTCGATGAGTTACCCCAGCTCTGGAGCGTGCTCCGGGGTGAGATGTCCTTGGTCGGCCCACGCCCGCCGCTGCCCGAGGAGGTGGCTCACTACTCGGAGACCGACCGTAGACGCCTGGAAGCCAAGCCTGGGCTCACGTGTATCTGGCAAGTGAGCGGACGGAGCGAGATTCCCTTCCCCTCTCAGGTCAAGATGGACCTCTACTACATCCGGCATCGGGATTTCTGGCTCGATTTGAAGCTCCTGATCCGGACGATCCCGGCGGTGCTTTCGTGCCGGGGTGCGTACTGATTTGCTGACGTTCGATTTGAACGTCTGATCGGAGACGGACGCCCGCCGTCTCAGGTCGTTCTTCGATGCGGCCTGGCGGCCGCCGAGCGGCTTCCCCATGGACGCATTGTCGGTCAGCGTGGTCACACCGACCTACAACCGCTGTGCCAGCCTAGCTCGGCTCCTGGATGGACTCGACCGGCAGACGTACCCGACCGAACAATTCGAGGTCGTGGTGGTCGACGACGGCTCCACGGACGAGACGTTGTCCTACCTCAGCAAGTGCCGGACACGCTTTGCGCTCCGCATCGTGCAGCAGCCCCATCGCGGCCCGGCCGCGGCCCGCAATCTGGGAGTGAAGCATGCGCGGGGCGACATCCTGCTGTTTCTCGATGATGATGTGCTCCCCGCCAGGGACCTGATCGAGCGGCATGTGTGGCGTCATCAGGAGAACGCGGACGTCGTGGTCATCGGGCCGATGCTGCCTCCCTCCGATTGGCCGCGACCGATATGGGTGCGCTGGGAGGAGGAGCAGCTGGCGCGCCAGTATCAGGCCCTGCTCGCGGGCGCGTATCCCTGTACGCCACGCCAGTTCTACAGCGCCAATGCCTCGCTCCGTCGAGCTCAATTCCTCGACGCCGGCGGCTTCGATCCCCTCTTTGCCCGCGCCGAGGACGTGGAGCTCGCCTACCGGCTGCGTGACCGCCGCGCCCGCTTCGTCTTCGACCCGAGCGCCACCGTCGAACATTTCGCCTCGCGCACTCTCGCCTCCTGGCAACGCATCCCGTATCAGTACGGGCGCTACGACGTCATCATGGATCGTGACAAGCGCCACGACACGCTATCGATGGCAGCCCGGGATTTCTCGAGCCGCCACTGGCTGGGGCGCCTCCTCGCTCGAGTTGCCGTCGGGCGACCCTGGTTGACCAAGGGCGCGGTGCTCGTTCTGAGGCTGAGTGCGCTCGCGGCCGACCAGCTCGGGGCCCAGCGCTGCGCCTCCGTCGCTCTGAGCGGTCTCTTCAACCTCCTGTACTGGAACGGCCTGTGTGACGAACTCGGAGGTCGCCCCCTGTTCCGGCACTGGTTGGCTCAGAGCGCGGGGCCATCGTGAATGGTGCGCGGGTGGCGCCGAAGCATGCCGCCGATCGCCTCTGGCACGATGCGTCGGGATGGCGCCAGGACCGGCTTCCGGCCTCGCGGCCGTGACCGTCTACAGGATCGGATTCATCGTCGAGCAGGCGCTGAGCCACGCCCTCTATGGGCGGAACCTCCAGCAGCACGTGTCCGGCGATCCGGACATCCACGCCCACTGGGAGCTGATCGCGTGGGAGACCAGCGGACTCCTCCGTCATCTCCCGATCTACCGGAGCAACTGGACGGTGCGCGCGGGCCTCCGAGCGCGGCGGGCCATCGCGCGCATGACCGCCCAGGCGCAGCTGGATGCGTTGTTCTTCCACACGCAGGTGCCAGCGGTGCTCTCGATGCGGTGGGTCAGGCGCGTTCCGAGCATCATCTCCCTCGATGCCACACCGCTTCAGTACGACACCTTCGGAGAGCGCTATCGTCATCGTGTCGGCCCCGCGTGGCTCGAGCACGTCAAACGGATGGTGCATCGCCGGTGCTTCCGCGCTGCTCGACGGCTGGTCGCGTGGAGTGACTGGGCCAAGCGGGGACTCACAAACGAGTACGACGTGCCAGCCGAAAAGATTTCGGTCATCCCCCCGGGCGTCGATGTCGGCGCCTGGGCGCGTCCAACGCCCCGGACACGGCACACGGGCCCCGTCAAGATCTTGTTCGTTGGAGGCGATCTGAAGCGGAAAGGAGGGGAGGTGCTGCTCGACGTCTTCCGCACCGTGCGGCCCCTGGGAGCGGAGCTCCATCTGGTGACCCGGGACAGCGTGGCTTCCGAGCCGGGGGTGTTCGTATACAACAGGATGGAGCCGAACAGCATGGCGCTCCGCCAGCTCTATCACGAGAGCGACATCTTCTGTTTGCCGACCTTCGCCGATTGCCTCCCGCTCGTGCTGTCGGAGGCAGGAGCGGCGGGATTGCCGCTGGTCGCCACCGATGTCGCCGGAATCCGCGAGATCGTCGAGGATGGAGTGACGGGCCTCCTGGTGCCAGTCGGCGACGCGCGGGCCTTGGCCGTCGCCCTCCGGGCGCTCGTCACCAATCCCGATCTGCGGCTCGAGCACGGCGCGCGTGCAGCCAAGGTCGTGGCCTTCAAATTCAACGCGCAGGGCAGCACGCGTCGCCTGCTCGGCCTGCTCAAACGCGAATGCGCGGCAGCGGCGGCCCCGCACCGCAACGCGACCTGATGGCCGACGTCTTGTTGACGGTCTCCGGCCTCGTAGCCCCCGATACGGCGGCCCAGGTCGCACACGACGCGCGCCCACGCGCCGACTATCTGGAGCTGGCGCGGGCACTCCCGGCCGATCTGATGGACTACGGTACGGCGCGGCGGCACGGGGGGACCTTGGGACGACTGCTCGGGCTGGTCGGTGGCCCCGACGTGATGCTGGCGTGGGCGTGCTTCTCGCGCCGGCGACGCTATCGGGCGATTTTCACCGACGGAGAGCAGGTCGGCATTCCGCTGGCGTGGTTCAGCAAGTTCTGCGCGCTGAGACGACCGCGGCCCCGCCATCTGATGATCACCCACACCCTGGCGGTGCGAAAGAAGATGCTCTTCCTCGACTGGCTCGGGGTGCACAGTCACATCGATCGGTTCCTCGTCTACTCGACATGGCAGAAGCGCTTCATCGAGAACCGGTGGCACATCCCGCCGGATCGGGTGACGCACATTCCGTTCATGGTCGATACGGAGTTCTTCGCTCCCGAGCGCGTCAGCTCGACCAACACCGGCGACCCGCCGATGATCTGCTCGGTCGGCATCGAGGGACGCGACTACGCGACGCTGCTGAAGGCCGTACACGGCCTGGACGTTCGAGTGATCGTCGCCGCGGCCAGCCAGTGGTCGAAGCGAGCCGATCCCATCTGGAACCACGAAGTTCCCGCGAACGTCTCGGTCCGCCGCTACAGCCAGGCGGAGCTCCGGCAGGTCTATAGCGACAGCCGCTTCATGGTCTTGCCGCTGCACCGTGTCAATTTCCAGGCGGGTGTGACGGCGATTCTGGAGGCCATGGCGATGGGTCGGGCCGTGATCTGCTCGAGAACCCCCGGACAGACGGATGTCATCGTGGATCGTGAGACCGGCCTCTACGTTCCCGCCAGTGATCCGCCCGCGCTGCGCTCGGCGATTCGCCACTTGCTCGCGCACCCCGAAGAGGCCGACCGGATGGGGCGTGCCGGGCGTCGGCTGGTCGAAGAGACGATGAGTCTCGACCGCTACGTGCGGCGTCTACATCGGTACGTGCGGCACGCAACGGCTGATCGCGGGGCGCCCTCTCCGGACGATGGGCCGCTTGAGCCTTGACCCGCGGCCGCGCGTCGGAATCACGTCACCACCTGGTCGTTCGTGCCGTCCCCGTCCGTGCCGAGCCGGCTCATGGCGAGCAGCAGCCCGAGGTACAGATACCCATACATCTGCCACAACCCGTGTGTGACTTGCCAAGCCAGCAACACCGCGGCGAGCCCGGCCGCGAGGGCTTCGTGGTCGAGCCGCGCGTTCAGCTCCGTGATTCGGGCGCGCGCGTTCCACCACTGACGGGCCGCAGCGCCGAGGGCCACGACGAGCAATGTCAGGCCCACCAGACCACTGTCGTGGAGCACGAAGATTGTCCCGTTACTGAGCCACGGATCCTGTCGCACGTATGTCCATTGGCGATAGTGGGCATACTGTTTGAGCAGCTTGCCCGACCCCACGCCATGGCCGAACCAGGGACTCTCGCGCCAGCTCGGCAGAGCGGCCTTCACTTCTACCAGCCGCACGTCGAGGGGTGCGTCGAACCGCGCCACCGCGCCCCTCGCCAGTCGATCGTACAGTCGCGTGCTACGGAGAGCGCCGCGATGCAAGGCGAGGTCCAACGCCAGCAACAATACGGTCGCCGCCGCGACTACCATCACGAGCTGGCCCAGCTGCCGGCGCCTCACTCGCCGGTGAAGCGGGGAGAGGCACATGATCCCGAGGGCCCCAATCCACGCCGCCCGCGTGAGTGCGAAGGCCAGGCCCGTGGACAGGACGAGAGAGGCCGCCCCCGCGAACCTGGTCGCACGCGGCGGGCCCGTCCAGCGCCAGAGCGCCACGGCGAAGGGGACAAGCAGAAGGCTCGCGAACAGGTTGGCTTCCGACATGGCGCCAGCCACTTGAGGGTTGAGCCGCTGACGGATCAGATCAGGCAATGACATGCCCCGCACGTTCCCGCCCACCGCACTGACCACGGTGATCACGGTCTCGGCCGCGGCGAGCGTGACGACGAGGCCCAGGGCCCACCGGGCCGTCTCCATGTCGCGGACCAGGATGAGCACGGCACACACCGAGGCGAGGGCCAAGACGTAGATGAGACTGAACTTCACGCCCTGGGGCCACAGCGCGCGGTGGATCAGCGATGAGAGAACCTGAACGGCGACGAAACCACCCAACCAGAGCAGCGCGGGATTGACGGGAACTCGGCGGCGCAAGGCCAGCGCGGCCAGCACGACGCCCACGGCAAGCACGCCACCAGCCAGATCCAGCCGAAACGTCAGTCCGGCGACCTTGCCGAGGGCTCGGTTCGAGGTGGCGAGGAGTAGCAGGATCCCGAGAACGAGCCGCGGCGCGCTCACGCTCATGAGTGCACCGCGCACGCGCGCGATGGACATCATCGCGGGGCGCTCCGCCATCCGCGGCGCGATCGAGCCCGTCGAACGACGGCCGCGCCGAGCAGGCGAATCGCGAGCGGGATGGACCGGAGGTAGCGGCCCGTGAGTCGCGCGGGTTCCTGAGCCCAACGATGCACCCACTCGAGGCCTCCCTCCCTCATCCAGTGCGGTGCTCGTCTCACCTGCCCCGACAGAAACGCGAAGCTGGTGCCGACGCCCATGAACCACGTGCCGGGCAGTCGCTCGCGCAGGCGATCGATGAGCCGTTCCTCGGCGATCTTGCCGAGCGAGACATAGACGATATCGGCGCGGGCCGCTCGCAATCGCGCGGCGATATCTTCCGGGTCCCACCCATCGCATTCACTCAGGACGCCGGCCACGCGAAGCTCGGGGTGACGCGCCTGCAGCGCGGCGGCGGCGCCATCGGCGGTCCCCGGCATTCCGCCCATGAGGAAGATCGACCACTCATGGTGGGCGGCGGCTGCGGAGAGACTCGAGATCAGGTCCGCCCCGGCCACGCGCTCCGGAAGCGGCGTGCCTTGCAGTCGACTGCTCCAGACGAGGGTAATCCCATCGGCGACCGCGACCGTGGCTCGCGCGCAGAGCGCTGCGTACTCAGGATTTCTCTCGAGGTGCCAGAGGTGATCGATATTCAGCGTGACGATCCAGCCCCCCTCGCCCACCGCGAGCCGGTCGATCACCCGGTGGACCACATCGGCCTCGGAGACGGAATGGACATCGCAGAGCCCGCCGATCGTCACGGTGGCCAGCGAGGTCGGTGCCGCCGCGTCTCCGTGGCCCGTCGGGGCCGCGGCAGGGCCATCGGGAGGTCCGGCGCTGGCCGCTGCCCACCGGGCGTGGCGACGCCAAGGGAAGGTCGCATAGACGGGAAGCTTACGGACGACATACCACGCCGTGGCCCCCAGCATGCGTGCGGGCACGAATGACCGTCCATCGCGGGCCCAGGCGATGAGGACGGCGGTGGCGGCGAACAGTCCCCCCGTCAGGAGAACGCCCAGAGGACGCCCCGACCCACCGCCCACGATCAGGACCAGCGAGAGCGTGGTCGCGATCGTCCAGAGCAACGCCCAGAGCGAAAGCGGGGGAACGCCGAGCTCGAGGGCCAACGCGAGTAACTCTGGACGACGATCCCGAATCGCGGCGCCGAGCAACGGACCGATGCCGGCGGCAAGCGTCTCCAGGTGCCCATGCTCCCAGCGCGTGCGCTGGACGGTCGGCCCCTCCTTCCATGGCGCCAGCGGTCCCGCGATCAGTGCCTCCGGGCAGAACGAGGGCGGATATCCGGCGATGCTCAAGTCCACGGCGAGCCGCATGTCCTCGGCGGTCCTGTCACCGGCAATCGGCGCGGCCCGAATCACTGTCCACGGGAAGGCCATGCCCGTGCCCGTGAGCAGGCACGGCAGACCGAGCCTGGCGAGACCGGTGGGGCGCGTGACGTTCTTCGTGACGAAGGCGAGTGCGGACAGTCGATCGAGCATTCGCGGCTGCCGGGGCAATTGGGGCAGATAGGCCGCCTGAATCGGGCGGCGCGCGCTCGCAGCGGCGCGGGACAGCGTCCCCACGAGCCCGGCCCCCATGGTGGAGTCGCCATCGATCATGAGGACCACGTCCGGAGGTTCGGCCGCGATCGCCTCCAGGGCGTGAAGCAGCGCGTATCCTTTACCCCATCGTTTCGGATCGTCCCGTTCGAGGACGGTGGCTCCACGCTCGCGCGCGCGGGCGGCCGTGTCGTCGGCACAGTTGTCCGCCACGACCATCAGTCGGTCGCCGATCGCGAGCTGTCGTTTCAACGAAGCGACACAGGCTCCGATGCGGCTGGCTTCATCGTGGGCCGGGACGATGACGGCGACTCTCGGTGGCGCGCCTTCTGGCGAAGGCGCAGGTCGAGCCGGCCACAGGCTGGCCGTGCATTCGAGGAGGAGCATCGCCGCGGGAAGGAGGAGCGCGAGGGCGACGACGGTCAGCAGGACCTCGAGAATTCCGATCACGCCCTGACGCCTGCGGTCACCGCGCGATGATACCCGGCGCGTCCCGCACTCCGATCCTCCCCGAGGGTCGGAAGCTTCATCTGCGCGCCGGCGAGCACGCCGAGATAGAGCACGTTGCGCAGCACGTAGAGCTGATAGTCCGCGTACGCCACGAGGATCTCCATGATCGTCACGGCGACCACGAAGATCGCCACGGTGCGCTGGGCCTGGTCGTGAAGCCGCTCTGCGATCAGCGCACCACGGACGATCAGCGAGCCCAGCAGGAGCCACAGCGCAAGGAAGCCGATCAGGCCCAGGCGCATCCACACCCAGTAGATCCCGTTGTGGGGAATGTAGAGGTAATAGGCGTTCCATTGGCTGAGGTCGGGGAGCGCGACGGGCGGCAGGAATGGACGTCCAAAACCGCGCCCAAGCCACGGGTCTTGTCGGATGGTCGTCAGGAGGCCATCGTTCTCCATGGCCCGGTAGAGATTGGATTTCGCCGTGAAGTCTTCCGCAGGGTCTGGGTAGAAGACCGACACGATGCCGTGGGCGGGTCGCGCCAGGAAGGTCGTGTCGGGAAAGAAGGCGAGGACATAGAAGACGATGAGCGGCAGGCCGATGCTCAGAATCGTCAAGAGCTGCCGACGCCGGGGAGGCGAGAGGAGGAAGGCCAGCGTCCAGGCGACGACCGTGCCTGCCAGCAGCGCCAGGTAGGCGACCCGTCGTTGATTGGCGATCATGGCGACGGCGAGAAACGGCAGGAGGAGGAGGATTGCCGAGTACTGGCGAGGGTCGCGATGATGGAAGGCGAAGACCGCGAACAGGACGATGACGGTCGCGAGGAAGAACGAGTCTTCGTGCGCCATGATGTCGCGGTGTCCCTCGAGGTGTCCGTGCAGAACGACCAGGTAGACGTACAGGCCCTGCAGCGCTTTCACGCCGACGCCGACGATGATGATCCAGAGCAGGGCCCGCACCTGGCGGGGGGTGTCGATGACGTTGAAGGCGAGGAGATAGGCGAAGAAGAGATAGCAGAACGGTCGAGCCTCGAGGACGATGATCTTCGGGACTCCGCCGGCGAGCCATCCCCGGACGCATCCCCAGGCCACGAACAGGAGGAACACCGCGAAGGGCCACAGCAGCGGGCCGCCATCGAGCGGCCGCCGGCCGTCGCGCCAGCGCCGGTATCCCACCACCACGAGAACGAAGAGAAGGCACAGGCCGATGGGCCGCTCCGCCCGCCCGGCCAGTTCGGGTGGCCACGAGTACACATGGAGCCGATCGGTCAGAACCGATATCTCGAGAGGCTGAGCCTCCACGAGGACGGCGCACGCGGTGAGAAGGTACAGGCCCACGATGGGCCGTTTGACGATCGCCGTGGCGCCGACGAGGACAGCGAGCGCCCCGATCAGATAGCACACGGGCATCGACTGCATCTGGCGTTGTGCCGCACTCTATCCTATTTCCCCATGCCGAGCACCGGGAACCTCGGGCGGCAGGACCGACGTCGGAGCGTGGAGATCGTGTCGTGACCTTGGTGCAAATGGGGATTGCTCGGACCGCCTCGAGGCGATAGATTCGCCGTGGGCGCTCTCGGCGTCCGATCGCG
>Ga0335077_10013134_pt1 | contig 10363 bp, 7 predicted proteins | sample Lox_Sample_31_FD_207151 | JGI IMG/M metagenome (GOLD analysis project Ga0335077, IMG submission 207151) | Soil microbial communities from Loxahatchee National Wildlife Refuge, Florida, United States - Lox_Sample_3.1 | ecosystem: Environmental > Terrestrial > Soil > Wetlands | place: USA: Florida...
TGCGCTGCGAGGCCGGCCGCTTCCAGGAGATGATGCAGGTTGAATTGGTGAATGACGGGCCGGTGACCATCCTGCTGGATTCCGCAAAAGCCTTCTGACCGCGACGGCGCTATGTCACTACCAGGTCCGCCAACCGCAGGGCTTCGACGCAGGCCCGCACATCGTGAGTGCGCACGATGTGAGCGCCTTTGAACACCACCGCCGCCTCGGCCCCGAGCGTGCCGTAAAGCCGATCGGTGACCGCCGCATCCTTTCCTCCACGGGCCAGAGCGCGCCCAATGAACGATTTTCGCGAAACTCCGGCCAGCAACGGGTAGCGCAACTGATGAAATTCGTCAAAGCGCTTCAGCAAGGGGAAGTTCTCCTCGAAGTTCTTGCCGAATCCAAATCCCGGATCGAGAACGATGTGGTCGCGCTTCATTCCCGCCATAAGGGCGGCATCCACCCACTCGCGCAGTTCCCGCTTTGCCAGGGTTACGATGTCGGCTACCGGCGGCAGGGTGCGCCACTCCTCGGGACGTCCGCGGGCGTGCATCAATACTGCGCCGCATTTGAGTTCAGCGAGCAGCTTCCGCATCAGGGGGTCCCAGCGGAAGCCGCTGATGTCGTTTACGATTTCGGCGCCGGCATGCACCGCTGCGCGCGCTACGCCGCTCTTGTACGTGTCCACGGAGACCGTGGCCTTTGGCTGTTTCTGCTTGATGGCGGTGATCACCGGGATCACCCGCTCCAGTTCTTCCTTCTCCGTAACCGCGGCCTTGCCGGACTTGCTCGAGCCACCGGTGCGCGCGCCGGGACGAGTGGACTCCCCTCCGATATCAACGATGTCCGCGCCATCGTGCAGCAATTTGAGAGCATGTTCCACCGCCCGTTCAGGATCCAGATGCTGGCCGCCATCGGAAAACGAATCCGGCGTCACGTTGACCACACCCATGACCAGTGTGCGCTTGCCCAACTGCAGGCAGCGGGAGCCGAGGTTCCATTCGAAAACCGGACGCATTGTGCAGATTCTAAATGGTGGGCATACCGCGGCGGGGCAACAGGCGCCGATCGGTCGGGAAACGGAGCCAGGCGGCATTTGCGCGAGGTCGCCTCGACTCCCGCAAACTATTGGTAATTCATACGCTTAGCCTAACGCCTGCGGCTCCCAATCAGGCAACCGAGAGTCGGAAAGGACGAAACCGCACTGTCACCGGCGGCAGGAGGGCCGGCTGGGTTGCAAATGCTACAATCTCAAGTAACTTTATGCGGCATCTGCGCGCTCCTCGGCTTGTCGTCTGCCTGCTGCTCGCCGCGCAGCTTTATGCCGCCCCGCAAAAGTCCTTAGATGCGCGCGTCAACTCCATCCTGTCGAGCCCGGACCTGCAGCGGGGATTCTGGGGCCTTGAGGTGGTTTCCCTCACCACTGGCAAAGTTCTCTACCAGCGCAATGCGGATAAGCTCTTTACTCCCGCCTCCAATACCAAGTTGTTTACGACGGCTGCTGCTCTTGCCCTGATCGGACCGCAATACCAGTTCCGCACCACGCTCGAAACCAACGGCGCCTTCGACAAGCATGGCCGCCTTACCGGCGACCTGGTGCTGGTAGGACGCGGCGATCCCAATCTTTCGGGACGCGAGCTGCCTTACGCTCTTCACACTCAGCGCAGTGACCACGCGATTCACGTGCTGGAGCAGTTGGCCGACGAACTGGTGAAAAAGGGCGTGAAGTATGTAGACGGCGACATCATCGCTGACGATTCCTATTTCGCCTTCGAGCGCTACGGCGAAGGCTGGAGCCAGGATGACCTGGTATGGGCCGATGGGGCTCCGGTTTCCGCGCTCACCATCAACGATAACGTCGTGTTCGTGAACATCCTGCCGGCAGACCGCGTAGGGGAGCGGGCCTTCGTCAGCATCACGCCGTTTGCCGGTTACTTCCGAATTGACAACCGTATTCTGACTACTCCCGTCGGTACCGGACGCAAGATCTACATCAATCGTGAGCCGGGCTCGACCGTGCTCACGCTTTGGGGCAACGTGCCGCTGGACGACGCGGGCGCCAATGAGGCCTTGGCGATTGAAGACCCCGCCGAGTTTGCCGCCAATCTGTTCCGCAACCTGCTGGAAACCCGCGGAATTGTGGTGTACGGGCGGCAGCGCACCCGGCACACCGAACTCGCCAGCCTTTCAACTTTTACCGCCACCGTGACTGCGCCCGCCAACGGCGGCGATGAAGGCCCACGCAGCTTGCCCAACCAGGGTTTAGTGCTGGCCAGTTACGAATCCAAGCCGCTGATCGAAGACGTGCGCGTGATCAACAAGGTGAGCCAGAACCTGCATGCCGAGATTTTGCTTCGTTTGCTGGGGCGGGAAAAAGGCAATGCCGGCACGGTGGAAGGCGGTCTGGAAGTACTTCGTGGGTTCCTCAACCGGGCGGAGATTCCGGGGGACCAGTACGTCTTCTACGACGGATCCGGCCTCTCGCGGCAGAATCTGGTGACACCGCACGCGCTGGTGCAGCTCCTGCATTACGCAATGTCGCAATCCTGGGGCGACAGCTTCCGCGATACACTTCCCGTGGCCGGCGTGGATGGCTCGCTCTCCGACCGCTTCAAGAATGGCAACCTGCAGGGACGCGTCCGCGCCAAAACCGGATCGCTCGGTGGGGTCAAGACACTCTCCGGCTATGCCACCACAGACCGCGGCGAACAGGTGGCCTTCGCCATTCTTTCCAACAATTTCAACCTCCCGAGCAAACGCGTCACCGACGCGATCGATGACGTCGTGGCTGCCATCGTGAATGACGCCCCCGCAAAGCGGTAGCGCAGGACCCTCCCGCTCGCATCCCCGTCCGAGTCAACCTCAGCAACATCGTACTGGATCACGGCCGCGGCATGCGCTTGGCGGCGCGCTGCCGGAACGCTCCGATGGCCGCCGGTCCCGTGCCGGTCGGGGGTTTGCGCATGCCCTGCAGCAGGTCGCGTAACACGACGGCGTTGTTGTGCTGCACGTCCTTGGAAGCAAACAGGAGCGTCAGGCGCTTGCGCTTAGTCGCCAGTTCGTAGAGCTCTTCCAGGCTGGGAATTGCGTCAGGGCGGGCCAATTCCTTGAGATATCGCTTGCGGAACAACGGCCAGACTTGCGGCTGTGCATGCAGCCATTGCCGCAAGCCATCCGAAGGCGCCAGGTTACGCAGCCAGGTGTCGACGGCGGCCGCTTCTTTGCGCAGTCCCCGTGGCCACAGGCGGTCCACCAGCACGCGCGCGCCATCGGCACGCACCGGCTTTTCATAGACGCGCTTAGCCACGACATTCATGACGTTGGCCTATTATGGAATCGGACTGGTATTGTACGGCGGAGGGAATATCTCCACTCGCTGTCCCTGCAACACTCAGGAAATCATGACAACGGCTTGTCCTGCAACCTGTCGCCAGCTGAAAACACAGATTTGTTGCTTGCTCCTGGTCTCCTTTCTGGCTCTTATGATCTCTGCCTGCAACGCCGAGCGCCGCAAAAGCGACACCGAACTTGGCCTGAATCCGCAACAGGCCGCCGGACGGCGCACCTACGACAACCAGTGCGATCGCTGCCACGAAGCCTACACCTCCAGCGACAAGAAGGGCCCCAGCATGAAAGGCGTATTCAAACGCCCTTACCTGTCGAGCAGCGGCCTGCCCGCCAACGACGAACGCGTAGGCGAGATCATTCTCTACGGCCGCGCCAAAATGCCCGGCTATGCCCAGGCGCTGACCCAGCAGCAGGTCAACGATCTGCTGGCATACCTGCACACGCTGTAATGCCGACCTAAAACTGAGAGCTGAGTACTGACAACTGGTCTCTGCTTTTCCCAACCCCCCTGCAACCCCAATCACTGCAGACAGCGCAACCACGCCGCGCCTCCCTTGCCGTGGCCGTTCACAGCACTCATAATGTTGTTGCGGGCAGCGCACTGGCCTTGTTAACATGCCGCCCCGCACATTCTCCCCTGTATTGGATTGTGACCGTCTCTGGAGCGCCTCCGGCGGGGTGCCGCAGCCGGTCGGACCGAACTCAAATCGGCCGAACTGAAGGGGTTCACTCAATGAGCGTGCCACGCTTCGCTGCGGTCTCTCTGGTTACCTTTCTGATGTTCGCATCGGCTGCGAGCATGCTCGCGCAAACTGCGCCGCCGGCACCGCCGAAGACCGCGGCCGGCAAGCCCAAGCCTGCTGCTCCTGCGGTGATGACCAACCGCAGCGTGATCCGGCTGGTGCAGGCGAAAATCTCCGACGACATCATCATCGCCAAAATCAACAAGTCCAAAACCAATTTCGATACCTCCGACGACGCCCTGGTCGCGCTCAAGAATGCCGGCGTCAGCGACCGGGTGATTGCTGCCATGCTCAGCGCCGGCGAGGAATCCGGGGAAGGCGGTTCGTCCTCTGGAGCTTCAGCGCCGGGTTCTTCGAAGGAGGGATCAAAGAGTTCGGGTCCGAAGGGCCCAGCCTCGAATGCCTCCAAAGAAGCTGCGCCCACCGGTTCGAAGGATGCCAAAAGCTCCGCGCCGCGCAAGCCCGTGGAGATCACCCAAGCCCCGCCCAACTACGGAATGTACATAGAAGATGGCGGCCAACTGAAGACGCTGGGACGCATTGAGACCAAAGTGCAGATCGGAAAATTCCGTTCTTTCCTGAAAGCAGTGGTTCCCTTCGTGCGCCAGAAAGTGGACATCAACATTCCGGGAGCCCACTCCACCAGCCGTTATGACGCGGTTCGTCCCGTCTTCTACGCCTACTTCCCGCCCAGCCGCGATGTCAGCAAGTTCAAGCTGCTGCAGTGCAAAATCACTGGCCAGCGCTTCGACCAGCGGACCCTGGCCAACGCATCAATCCTGTTCAGCACCGAGCAGAACCAGGACGAAGTGCTGCTCGACATCGGCCCCACCAGCGTCAAAGACCTGTACAAGCTTGCGCCCCGCGAAGATCTGCCGGCCGGAGAATTCGGTTTTGTCGAGGGCAACACCGGAAGCAAGTCCGCCTCCGACATCGAAATCATCGATGTGTACGATTTTGGCATCGACCGCAAGGAGGAAAAGCTGGCGCTCAAGGATTATCTCGATACCCTGCCGCCGGCGAATCCGGGCGATACGGCGTTTCTTTCGTGGACGAAAGAAGACGCGCAGAGAATCGCCAATGATCGCGAGGGCAAGACAGGAATTTCCGGCAGCCTGATGGGCTGGTTCAAACGGCAATATGCTTCGCTCGATGTCTACTGGGCGGATCCGCAGTTTGCCCGCGCTTTCTCGCGGCTGGAAATGCTGGACAAGAACCTGACTCCCGAACAGGCGAAGAAACTCTGCGCCATGCTGCTCAGCCCGGAGAACAGCCAGTATTACGTCGTGGTCTCCATGGGCGGCAAGGTGGGCTCCGGCCACCTGATCGGCGCCAACGAAGGCGAGCGCCTGATGCGGCCTTTCGATGCCTCCCTCACCGACGACAAATCGAAAGATATCGTCCCCGCCAAGAAGCTGGAATTCATCGGCGGCTACGCCGGATTGTGGAAGGTGGAATTCGACCAGCAGAGTATCCGAGGTCCGCTCATGCAGAGAAACAGCCAGAACCTGGTGTTCGAAGCACGGCTGAACCAGAACCTGGATTTCAAGGCCACGTTTCCTCTGGGGAAGATCAACGGGGCTGCGGCAACCGGAGGCGGCACGCCGGCAAAGTGAGTCTAACGCCGCTTCCCCTTGCCGCGCATATCTCCCGTTGTTATGCGCACGGATCCGCGGCCACGAAGTTACAGCTTGTTCGGCTTCGGATTACTCGGATCCGAGTAATCGTAGAACCCGCGGCCTGTCTTCTTCCCGTACCACCCGGCCATCACCAGCCTCTTAAGCAGCGGCGGGGAGGCGAAGCGCCGCTCCTTGAACTCGTCATACATCACGTGCGTGATGTAGTACGTCGTGTCGAGTCCCACAAAATCCAGCAGAGTGAACGGCCCCATGGGATAGCCGCAGCCCAGCTTCATGGCGTTGTCGATATCGTCGATGGAGCCCACGCCCTCTTCGTATGCGCGGATTGCATCCAGCAGATACGGCACCAGCAGCCGGTTCACGATGAAGCCGGTCTTGTCCGAGGTGCGAACCGGAACTTTGCCCAGCTTCTTCCCGAACTCGTAGGCCGTATCGAACACGCCGGGCGCGGTGGCAATGGTGCGCACAACTTCCACCAGCTTCATCAGCGGCACGGGATTGAAGAAGTGCAGCCCGATGAACCGGTCCGGGCGCTTGGTGGCCGCCATCAGTTCGGTTATCGAGATGGACGAAGTGTTCGAGGCAAAGATCGCGTCTTTCTTCACGATGCCATCGAGGGCGGCATACATCTTTTTCTTTTCGTCGATATTTTCAATCACCGCTTCGATGACAATGTCGCAGTCCGCCAGATCCTGCATGTTGGTCGTGCCCTTGAGCCGCCCGCGGATGGCGTCCTTTTGCTCAGCCGTAATGCCGCCTTTATCCGGAGGACGCTCGGCAAACTTGGCCAGCGATTTCTCAATCCCGGCAAAACCCTTGTCGAGGAACTTCTGCTCAACTTCGAGCACAGTGACGTCGCATCCCGCCATGGCCGCCACTTGCGCGATGCCCGAGCCCATCAGACCACAACCAAGAACACCGACTCTCTTGATATCCTTCATTCCGTTGCTCCTGATTCGTAGAGCGCTTGTTTTTGTTGTTTTGTACCGAATCTGTCAACGTCATTTCGGGAGGCAGTGATGGTTCTGTCTGAACTGAAGGCCCATCCCTGCATTGTCATCCTCAGCGAAGCGAAGGACCTCATGTCTGCGTGAAAGCAGCACAGGCACTACCATGCATTCTCTCCACCGCATGTCGGCAGCACAGAAAGAATGCCCGAAAGCGCCGCTGCCGCCTGAGGCTGGAAGGGGTTCCTTCGCTTCGCTCAGGATGACAATTCAGAAGCGGCTTCGGAGATGATCGACGGCTGCAAGACCGCCACAGCCTGCTGAAGGTGGCGAACGGCGACGACTTCCCATGCCGTTTGATCAGAAGAAGCCTAATTCAAGCTCTCCACGATCATCGCGATCCCCTGGCCGCCGCCGATGCACGCCGTTGCCAGCCCGTACTTCTTCTTCCGGCGCCGCAGTTCATACAGCAACGTAATCACCAGCCGCGTTCCTGTTGCACCCAGCGGATGCCCCAGCGCGATGGCGCCGCCGTTTACGTTGACCTTATCGCGATCCAGGCCCAACTCTCTTTCCACGCCCAGGTACTGCGCGGCAAAAGCTTCATTCACCTCAATCAGGTCGATGTAATCCAAAGTCAGCGCGGCCTTCTGTAATGCGATCTTTGAGGCCGGCACCGGCCCCCGCCCCATGATCTTGGGTTCGACTCCCGCAATGCCCCAACTCACGATTCGCCCCATCGGCTTGAGCCCGCGCCGGGTCGCTTCATCGAGCGACATCACAACCACGGCTGCTGCGCCATCCACAATGCCGCTGGCGTTGCCCGCAGTGACCGTGCCATTCTTTCCGAAAGCCGGCCGCAACTTGGCCAGGCCTTCCATCGTCGTTTGCGGCCGCCGATGATCGTCCTCAGCCAGCATTTCCCCCGATGGCTCGCCTTTGGAATTCTTCAGCGGTACCGGCACCAACTCTTCCTGCAGGCGCTCCTCCTTGTACGCCGCGTCGGCAAGCCGCTGCGAGCGCAGCGCAAACTCGTCCTGCATCTCGCGCGTGATCCCCTGCTGCGAACCGTAGACCTCCGCCGTGTTTGCCATGTACGAGCCGCAATACGAGTCCAGCAGCGCCACCATCAGCGAATCTTCCAGCTTGCCGCCCGGCGCCAGGGTGAATCCATCGCGCCCGCGAATCACAAACGGCGCCTGTGACATCGCTTCCATTCCGCCGGCCAGCACCACCGATGCTTCACCCAGCTGGATCATCTGCGCGGCATTCACAATCGCCTGCATTCCCGAGCCGCACAGCCGGTTCACCGTCAGCGCCGGGGTCTCAATCGGCAGGCCGGCGCGCAGAGCAACGTGCCGCGCGCCGTAGAGCGCGTCGCCCGAGGTCTGCTGCGCGTTGCCGAATACGGCATGGTCGAACTGGTCGGGCTCAATGCCTGCGCGTTCAATCGCTCCCAGAGCCGCCACCGCGCCCAGTTCCTGTGCGGTGAAATCTTTCAACTTGCCGCAGTAGCGTCCGAAAGGCGTGCGCGCGCCGCTGACAAGGGCTATCTCGCCTGGCTTCAACATGCATTCACCTTGGAATGAGAAGCAGAAATGCGGACGAAACGGTACACGTCGCAGTGTAACAGCCGAAACGGAGCACAGCCATTTTCAATTTACAAATTCGCGGTCGCCGATTGCCAATTTGAACACCCGGACATCTGGGGCGGCAATTGCAAATCTACGCCACTGCCGCGCTCGCAAACGCCGGGGCAAGGCAAACCACCTGGCCCGCACCCTGAGCAATGGCCTCGTCCAGGGCCTGCTCGGCACGATTGATCACTTCGGTGACTACATCCACCGCGTCGAAAGAAGGCCGGATCACCGCTTCTGCGACGCCGGCGTAGAAGGAAATTGCCTCTTCCCGTCCCGGCGCCGGAATCTGCGCCAGCAGGGGACGCAGTTTGTCCACGGTCATCAGGGAGTCTTCCTCGCTGCCGCCCAGGACCAGGGCAACGGCGTTGGCTTCATAACGAAAGGCGACATCATTCGGCCGGATGTTGGCCGTACAGGCCTGGCCCACCTGCTGCATCAGGTTTTCAATGGATTCGTCCTCGGCATTCTTCTCCGCCAGGCTGCGCTTGCCAAACAGCATCAGCACCACGGTCAAGGATGACTTGTGCTTCAGAGCGCGCTTGGTTTCGCCCAGCAGCATATCCAGATAGGAGGCCCGCTTCATGAGCCCGGAGTGCTCATCGGTCACCGAAAGGTTCTTCACCAGGCGCCGCAGCCCGGCATTGTGCAGGGCCAGCACGATCTGATCGCTCAGGGTCTTCAACAGCGTGACGTCGCCCGGATTCCAGGCGCGCGGAGTGTTGTGCATCAGCACCAGGACGCCCATGTGATGCGGCCCTTCACTCAGCGGCAACGCCAGCAGGGACGCGATCCGCAGCGTTCCCAGGGCCTCGCGCACCGACATCAGTTCCGGCGCCGCGCCCACGTCGGCAATGCTCAAGTGTCCCCGGCTGATGGCCAATTCCTGCACGGCGGCAATCACACGCTCCAGCGTCTTGGTATCGAGCGCTTCAACCCCTTCCGCGCTTTGCATTTTCAACGCAGTCGCCGCCAGCCCGGGCTTGCGCTGCACGGCGACGCAGCGGCTCGCCTTCCATTGCTCTCCGATTTCCTGGGCGGCGGTGGAAAGCACCGCGTCGGAATTATTCTGGCGGTAGAGCTTCTGCGTGATCTCCGCCACCCGCGCGAAATGGTCAACCTCAGGGCTGGGCGCGGGCGGTGGAGTCGGCGCCGGAGCAGGCGCCGCCGGACGGGCAGCCACTGGCGGCTTCGGCGGCTCGACCCGCTTGGGAGAGATTCCCACCGATAAACACAGCCGCTGCAGGTCCTCGTTGCGTTCTTCTTCGTTGGGGAACAGCTCCTGAATCCGGTGCACCCGCTCTAGAGCCTTGGTCTTCATTCCGTACTGCACCAGAATCTCCGCTTGCAGGATCAGATCCTGCAGGGCCGATGCTCCCAGCGTCGGCTCGTCATGCCGCGCCGGCGTTGGCGTCCACTGCGACAGACCGGAGAAGCGCCCGGCGATGGACTGGTAGCGCCCTTCGTCAATCTTGCCGCGCAGCAGTTCCAGGCGGCGCTGGTGGCCGGGTTCGTAGGCGTCCACCTCCGCCGCCCGGTCCAGACAGTCGGCCGCCCGGGAGTGGTCCCCGGACTCCACGTAGAGATCAAAGAGTCTCAGCAGCGTCTGGCTGTAGTCGCTCTCACGGTTCGAAGCATTGAAAAGTTCGCCCAGATACTCCAGCACCGCGGCGGAAGGGCGATGCTTTGCCGAAATGTCCTGGATCATGGCCACGAATGCCTGGCGCTCGCCACGCCGCCGTTGGACCTGCTCCAGCTTGCGGGAGACCGCCACCGCCTGCGCGTCCTGCCGGTCGTCTATAAACAACCCGATCAGCTTGGCCACTTCGGAAAGCCGGGACGGGTTGGCTTCAAACATCTGCCAGACGAAAGGTTCCGCCTCATTGAGACGGTTCGCGGCCAGCAAGGCTTTGGCGTAGGTATCCTGGAGTTCGGGCGGCGAAGGCTGGGTCTTTACGTGGGGTTCCAGCACCGTGACCGCGGTCTGGACCTCGCCCGCCGCCAGCAGACAAGTGCCGCAGGCGAGCGCGATCTGCGCGTCGCTCGGATCCTGCGAGTAGGCGCGC
>Ga0335077_10013135_pt1 | contig 10363 bp, 11 predicted proteins | sample Lox_Sample_31_FD_207151 | JGI IMG/M metagenome (GOLD analysis project Ga0335077, IMG submission 207151) | Soil microbial communities from Loxahatchee National Wildlife Refuge, Florida, United States - Lox_Sample_3.1 | ecosystem: Environmental > Terrestrial > Soil > Wetlands | place: USA...
GGGGCATTGTCGCCGATCGAGGCGCGGCCGTCGCGGGCGGCAACCACGGTGTCGGGGCCTTTGCAAAGCACGGTTGCCCCGCTCGACCGGGCCGCTAGGCGAGTTTTTTCAAGCTTGGCATGAACTTTATTATCTTCATGTATCACTTTAAATAACCTTGCGAATTCGCCGTCATGCGGCGTTAGCACGGTGCCGCGGCCGGCGCGCTTGGCAATCAAGGCGGCCAGCCCCTCGGCGTCGCCGGCAAAGCTCATTAGCGCATCGGCATCGAGGACTGCCGCCGCTTCGCTCGCCAGCGCCGCCGCGACCTGCTCCCGCATCGGCGCTCCGACCCCGCCCCCGGGGCCGAGCACCACCGTGTTGCGCCGCGCGTCGGCGAGGAAGGCGGCCAGTTCGCCCGCCCCATCCACCGGCCGCACCATCACCGCCACGCTGCCTGCAGCATTGACGCCGAGCGCCTCGCGCGGACTGGCGATGGTTACGAGCCCCGCCCCCGCTCGCAAGGCGGCGCGCGCCGCGAGCCGCGCCGCGCCGGTGCTCGACAGTCCGCCCGACACCACCACCGCATGACCGCGCGAATATTTGTGCCCTTCGGCGCGCAGCCGCGGGAACGCGCGGCCCCAGAGCGCCGGCCGGTTGGCGAAGGCCATCGGCTTGATCGCATCGAGCACGCGCGCCGGGATGCCGATGTCCGCGACCTGGATCGCGCCGCAATGCAGCCGCCCGGGCAGCAGCATGTGGCCGGTCTTGCGGCGGAAGAAGGTCACCGTGTACGCCGCCTTGACGGCGACGCCCATGACCGCGCCGCTGGTGCCATTCACGCCGCTCGGCAGATCGACGGCGATGACCGGCGCAGACGCCGCATTCATCGCCTTGATCATCGTCCGCGGCAGACCTTCGACCTCGCGATCGAGCCCGGCGCCGAACAGGGCATCGATGACGATATCGCAATCGCCGAGCGAGGCGGGCGTCGCCGCAACCACTCGCCCGCTCCACCGCTGGGCGGCGAGCGCGGCATCGCCCTTCAGCCGCTCCTTGTCGCCGGCAAAGCTGACGCGGACGATGTAGCCGCGCTCGGCAAGGCACCGCGCGGCGACAAACCCATCGCCCCCGTTATTGCCGGGACCGGCGACGATCACGACGCGCCGGCCCGGCAGAGCGGTCGCCGCGTCGGCCACCGCGCGGCCGGCGTTCTCCATCAGGTCGATGCCGGGCGTGCCGCCGGCAACCGCGAGCCGATCGGCTTCCGTCATCTCGGCATTGGTCAGAAGTTCGATCATGGCCATCGAGAGTAGCGGCGAGCCGGAAGGCCGACAAATCGGCCATATTCGCTGCCTTGTTATATAGCGGCTGCGGCTGGCAAAAATTTTTGCAGGATGCTTAATTGCTGAGCACAGGCCGCCGCGGAGGCCGAGGAGTAGTCGGCTGCTGACGTCCTAACGTCTTGTGGGGGCGGGCGAATTCCGCTCTGGCCGGCTTGGCACGGGACCTGCTAACCGCTAGCGCGGCGCACCGCTGTTGGCGGCGGGCTGGGGGAAGGAAAGACAAGGGCAATGAAAAAAATCGAAGCCATCATCAAACCCTTCAAGCTTGACGAGGTGAAGGAGGCCCTTCAAGAGGTCGGGCTGCAAGGCATCACCGTGACCGAAGCTAAAGGCTTCGGGCGACAAAAGGGACATACCGAACTTTATCGCGGCGCCGAATATGTCGTGGATTTTCTCCCTAAAGTGAAAATCGAGATCGTGCTCGGCGACGATATGGTGGATAAGGCGATCGAAGCGATCCGGCGCGCCGCCCAGACCGGCCGGATCGGCGACGGCAAGATTTTCTTGTCCAATATCGAGGAAGCCATCCGGATCAGGACGGGCGAATCCGGTATCGACGCCATTTAGACCGCAGGGCAAGGTCCCGGCGGCCAAGCTCATGAAAAAGGGGGAATGGAGCCCAATGACGACCGCTAAAAATGTCATGAAGATGATCAAGGACAACGACGTCAAATACGTCGATTTCCGGTTCACCGATCCGCGCGGCAAGTGGCAGCACGTCACGTTCGACGTCACGATGATCGAAGAGGAGACTTTCGCCGAAGGGCAGATGTTCGACGGCTCTTCGATCGCCGGCTGGAAAGCGATCCACGAGTCCGACATGAACCTGATGCCGGATCCCGCCTCCGCCTGCATCGATCCGTTCTTCGCCGAGACCACGCTGTCGCTGGTCTGCGACGTGCTCGAGCCGACCACCGGCGAGCCCTACAACCGCGATCCGCGCGGCATCGCCAAGAAGGCCGAGGGCATGGTGAAATCCGCCGGCGTCGGCGACACCATCTATTTCGGTCCGGAGGCCGAGTTCTTCGTGTTCGACGACGTCAAGTACGCCGCCGATCCGTACAACACCGGCTTCAAGCTCGACTCGACCGAGTTCCCGACCAATTCCGACACCGAATACGAAGGTGGCAATCTCGGCCACCACATCGGCACCAAGAAGGGCTACTTCCCGGTGCCGCCGCAGGATTCGGCGCAAGACATGCGCTCGGAAATGCTCGGCGCCATGGCGCGCATGGGCGTCAAGGTCGAGAAGCACCATCACGAAGTGGCATCTGCCCAGCACGAACTCGGCATGAAGTTCTCGCCGCTGACGCTGATGGCCGACCAGATGATGATCTACAAGTATTGCATCCAGCAGGTCGCGCAGATCTACGGCAAGACGGCGACGTTCATGCCGAAGCCGATCTACGGCGACAACGGCTCGGGCATGCACTGCCACCAGTCGATCTGGAAGGCCGGCAAGCCGGTGTTCGCGGGCAACAAATATGCCGACCTGTCGGAGACCTGCCTCTCCTACATCGCCGGCATCATCAAGCACGCCAAAGCGATCAACGCCTTCACCAACCCGACCACCAATTCCTACAAGCGTCTGGTGCCGGGCTTCGAGGCGCCGGTGCTGCTCGCCTACTCGGCGCGCAACCGCTCGGCGTCGTGCCGCATCCCTTACACCACCAACCCGAAGGCCAAGCGTGTCGAGGTGCGTTTCCCCGATCCGCTCGCCAACCCCTACCTCGCCTTCGCGGCGATGACGATGGCCGGCCTCGACGGCATCAAGAACAAGCTCGATCCGGGCTCGGCCATCGACAAGGACCTCTACGATCTGCCGCCGGCGGAATTGAAGAAGATTCCGACGGTGTGCGGCTCGCTGCGCCAGGCGCTCGGCGAACTCGACAAGGACCGTGCGTTCCTCAAGGCCGGCGGCGTGTTCGATGACGATTTCATCGACAGCTATATCGACCTCAAGATGACGGAAGTGATCCGCTTCGAGCACACGCCGCATCCGGTCGAATACGACATGTACTATTCGGCGTAAGCATTCCTCCCAATCATCGCGCGAGCGATGCAACTCAAAGGGCGCCCCTTGCGGAGCGCCCTTTTTCTTTGTCGCGAAAGCAAATGGATGCGCGCCTGCCCGCGACCGCAACGCTAATTGCGGCGCGTAAGCTCAGCCTCTTGAATGGCCGCCTCGTGATACCAGCCGCTGCCGAAGGCAACCCTGGCGACGCGCGGCGAGGGAAAACTCATCACCGTGTTGTTGTCCCCGTCGCGCGGCTCACCGGTCGATGGACGAGCGCGCGACGGGAACGGGATGATCTCCGCCGTCCCGTGATACGTATTCGTGCTCATGGCTCTGCGTTCCTTAATCCTGTGCTATCCTTTGACGCCGTGCGTCGTTGCGGCGTGTATAACGCCTCGCAGGAGATTCTGCTTCGTCAATGCGCGCTTTGCCTTACATCAAATCAACGTGTGGCTAGGTCATAGGCAATTCGATATTTGCAACTTCTTTCGGCAGACGCGGTGCGCTTGCCGCCGTTCGACAAAGGCCTAATTCATTTGCGCTTTCAATGGCGACGGCGCGGCGCTTTCGCTTGGCATATTTAAGGCCTGGGGGGACGCCAGCAGTTGGCGGCCGGGGCGCCGTTAGCGGCCAAAAGACAAGTGAAGACAAGCAACTGACGTGTCATCAGCTTATGAGAGACCCAATGACAAAGTATAAGCTCGAATACATATGGCTCGACGGCTACACGCCGACGCCGAATCTCCGCGGCAAGACTCAGATCAAAGAGTTCGCTTCGTTTCCCACGCTCGAACAGCTTCCGCTCTGGGGCTTCGACGGCTCCTCGACCATGCAGGCCGAAGGCCACTCCTCGGACTGCGTGTTGAAGCCGGTCGCGGTGTTCCCCGACGGTGGGCGCACGAACGGCGTTCTCGTGATGTGCGAAGTGATGATGCCGGACGGCAAGACGCCGCATGCCTCGAACAAGCGCGCCACCATTCTCGACGATGCCGGCGCCTGGTTCGGCTTCGAGCAGGAATATTTCTTCTACAAGGACGGCCGTCCGCTCGGCTTCCCCACCTCCGGTTATCCGGCGCCGCAGGGCCCCTACTACGCCGGCGTCGGCTACAAGAACGTCGGCGATCTCGCGCGCAAGATGGTCGAGGAGCATCTCGACCTCTGCCTCACGGCCGGCATCAACCACGAAGGCATCAACGCCGAAGTGGCCAAGGGCCAATGGGAATTCCAGATCTTCGGCAAGGGCTCGAAGACCGCCGCCGATCAAATGTGGATGGCGCGCTACCTGATGATGCGCCTGTGTGAGAAGTACGGGGTCGACATCGAGTGGCACTGCAAGCCGCTCGGCGACACCGACTGGAACGGCTCGGGCATGCACTGCAACTTCTCCACCGAGTCCATGCGCACGGTCGGCGGCAAGGACTACTTCGAGGCCATGATGAAGGCGTTCGAGACGAATATCGAGGCGCACATCGCCGTGTACGGCCCGGACAACGACAAGCGTCTGACCGGCAAGCACGAAACGGCGCCGTGGAACAAGTTCAGCTATGGCGTGGCCGACCGCGGCGCCTCGATCCGCGTCCCGCACTCTTTCGTCAACAATGGCTACAAGGGCTATCTGGAAGATCGCCGCCCGAACTCGATGGGCGACCCCTACCAGATCGCTTCGCAGATCCTGCAGACGATCGCCTCGGTCCCGGCCGCCGGCAAAGTCAGCGCCGCCGCCTAGGCGACGCAAGAAAGCGAAAGGGGCGCTCCGCGAGGGGCGCCCTTTTCATGGGCCGATTGCGATCCCTTCAGACGAGCAGAAAAAGCACGACCGCGAGCCCGACGGCGACGCCGGCGGCAGTCGCCAGCATCTGCTTGCGGTGGCGTTTGGGCCCATAAACTCCGGCCGCGCGCCGTTCGGCAATCAAGGCGGCATCGAATTCGGCCGAGGACGAATAGGCGCAGGCCAAAGCCGCGCCGGCGCGCCGGGCATAGGCCTCGAGCGTCAGGACGGCGTCATCGGCGTGACCGCTGTGACTCATGCGCGACATAGACGCATGCTAGCGCGCGGATGGTAAACGAGAGGTTGCGGCGCGGCCGCCTGCGGCCTGAACGGGGGGTTTCGCCCGTTTGCCGGCGGTTTTGCCGGCAAGGCTACGCGGCAGTTTGGCCGCCTGGGCGCGCCGTGTATCGGACAGGATCACGGCCGCCGGCATGGCGTCCGGATGCTGCGGCCGCTCATCGTCGGCCAGATGCACCCGGTTGCGGCCGTCGCGTTTGGCGCGGTAGAGCGCGGCGTCCGCGCGCGCCATCAGTGCCGAAATATCGGTCACCGGCTCGCGCGAGCTGGCGACGCCGACGCTGCAGGTCGCGCCGAGGACCTGGCTGTCGATGGTGACACCCGCCACCTCGAACGCGGCACGCAAACGTTCGGCGATACGCGCGGCGGACTCGATCGGCTCCGGCACGATCACCGCGAATTCCTCGCCGCCGAGCCGGCCGACCAGGTCGCCGCCGCGCATGTTCGAGCGCGCGACGCCGGCGAACGTGCGCAGCACCTCGTCGCCGGTGGCATGGCCGAAGCGGTCGTTGATCGACTTGAAGTGGTCGAGATCGAGCATCAGCAGCGAAACCGGCAGGCCGCGATTGGCTTGGCGGGCGCACAGGCTGAGCGCGCCTTCGAGGAAGGCGCGGCGGTTGAGCAAGCCGGTCAACGCATCGGTGGAGGCCGCGCTGCGGTAAAGGTCGACGTCATTGTCCTTGACCATCAGCAGCACGATGAAGGCGGTGCCGACCGAGTACAGCATGGTCTCCAGCGTGAATACCGTCAGCCAGCTTGCGGCATAGACCGCGGGCAAAAACATCTGCATGCCGATCGGCAGCAGGAAGATCGTCGCGTGCAGGAACGGCACCAGGATCGCCGCGGTGCGCGAATAAAGCGATTTGCGCCGCTCGCGATTGAGCTCGAAAGCAATGAAAAACGTGTAACTGGCAACGACAAAGACGGCGAGCGCCATGCGCTCATTGCTGCTCGCCGTAAACATCGGAAGCTGGCAAAGCCCCAGCCAGATGATCGCGCCCGAGAATGCCGCAGTCGGCAGCACCCGGCGCCCGTGGAACAGCCGCACGCCGTTCCAGATCATGCCGCAGGCAAGGAACGTCAGCGTCTGCGACCATTCGCTCGGAACTTCGTAGAGCGGCGCCGGCGCGCACCAGAATGCGATCGAGGAAGCGCCGATCAGATAGGCGGAACCCCACCACGCCAGCGCGCGCACGCTTCGCTGTTGCACCCAGGCAAAGATCAGCATCAGGCCAAGCAACGCGCCGATGCAAACCGCAATGAACGCCAAGGTCGGAATATCCAGTGGCGCCAGCTCGGGTATGGCTGCTGCGAACATCGAACCCCGCAAGCCGCCCCACTGCATCATGGGCGGCAGCAGCAGCCTACCCTCGCCCGCATGGGAAAAAGCTTGCACACATGCGCGCGCTTCGATGCAAGACTTGCGAAAATTCGAATTAATTCCGCGCCATGGCGCAAGACGACGCAGAAAGGGCGCGCTTTTCTGCGCGCCCCTTGAGAATTCGGTAACCCTGCCGACAGATCAGCGTTTGGAGAACTGGAACGAACGCCGCGCTTTCGCCTTGCCGTACTTCTTGCGCTCAACCACGCGCGAGTCGCGGGTGAGGAACCCGCCCTTCTTGAGGGCGCCGCGCAGATCCGGTTCGTAATAGGTGAGCGCCTTGGACAGGCCGTGGCGCACCGCGCCGGCCTGACCAGACAGGCCGCCGCCGGATACCGTGCAGATCACGTCGTATTGCCCGGCGCGATTGGCGGCGACCAGCGGCTGCTGGATCAGCATGCGCAGCACCGGCCGCGCGAAGAACACTTCCACCGTCTTGGTGTTGACCAGGATCTTGCCGGAGCCAGGCTTGATCCAGACGCGGGCGACCGCGTTCTTGCGCTTGCCGGTGGCGTAAGCGCGCCCCTGCGCGTCGAGCTTCTGCAGGTATTTCGGAGCTTCCGGCGCCGCCGGCTTCAGCGTCGCCAATCCTTCCAGCGATTGTACGGTCTCGGCCACGGTCAGGCACTCCTCACGTTCTTGCGGTTCATGGCGGCGACGTCGAGCTTTTCCGGCTTCTGCGCTTCGTGCGGATGGTCGGGCCCCGGATAGACGCGCAGATTGCCGAGCTGCACGCGACCGAGCGGGCCGCGCGGCAACATGCGCTCGACCGCCTTCTCGACGATGCGCTCGGGGAAGCGGCCGTCCATGATCGACCTGGCCGTGCGCTCCTTGATCCCACCGATATAGCCGGTGTGATAGTGGTAGACCTTCTTGTCGCGCTTGCGCCCGGTGAGCACCGCCTTGGCGGCGTTGATGATGATGACATTGTCGCCATCGTCCGCATGCGGCGTATAGGTCGCTTTATGCTTGCCGCGCAGCCGCAACGCGACGATCGAGGCGAGCCGGCCGACCACCAGCCCGCTGGCGTCGATCAACAGCCACTTCTTCTCGATGTCGGCGGCCTTTGCCGAATAGGTCGTCATGACAAATCCTTGCAGAACTGGGCGCCGTTCGCGCGCCGGAGGTGCGGTTCTCTAGCCGAGCGAGATGTCGCGGTCAACGCCTAAGCTAAGACACTTCTCTAGCAGAAACAATGCCTTATAAGAATGGTAATCTGGCACCATTTACTAAGCTACCGGTTCTGCGGGATCGAATAGGTGGCCGTGACGTGGGCCACCGGCTCGTCCGTCCCCTCCGAGTAGATCGCCACCTCGCCCACCGCCAGCCTTTTGCCGACCTTCATCAGACGCGCGTCGGCGATGAGGTCGGCCCGCGTCGGCTTGCGCAGGAAGTTGATGTTGAGATTGGTGGTGACGGCCAGCGGCTGCGGCCCGATCGCGGAGAACACGGCGACGTACATGGCGAAATCGGCCAGCTCCATCATGGTCGGCCCGGACACGGTGCCGCCGGGACGCAGGCTGCTGTCTTCAAACCGCCAGCGCACGCGCACGTCGCCATAGGCGACGCGCTCGATGCTGTGGCCGCAGCCGGGATAAAAGGCTTGCGGAAATTCCGCGTGCAGCAGTTTGGCGATGTCGTCGGCCGACATCGCGGGCTCTTTGGCTGGCGCGGGCATGGCTTCCCCCCTTGGCCGGCTGACCTGGCGCTCCGTTTCTTAGACGCGCCGGCAATACCGTCAAACGGTCTTTTCAGGCCTTGCCGTAGAGGTTGCGCAGCTCGCCTTTGGTCTTTTGCAGTTTTTTCTTTTGCGCTGCGGAAAGTCCCTTGCCGGCGCGGTTGATATAGAAGGTCAGCATCGACATGGCCGAGCGGTAAGGCGCCGACTTGCGGCGGCGGCTGCGCTCGGCCGAACGCTTGAGCGACAGGGCGATTGCCCGCGGCGTGCGCTTGGTGAAGACGCCCTTTTCCAGCGTCAGCGCGTCGCTCTCTTCTGTCACGCGCTGCGACCACTGCTTCGATTTGCGCTTTTTCTTCGCCATCTCCGACCAACGTTTGAAAATAACTGCCGTTCCGCCGCCTTTGCATGGGGCGCGGCACGGACTAAGGTTTGCCCATGAACGTGCAGGGCCGATCTACTGACACAGATATACCCGTGCTGCTGCACCAGCGCGACGGCGACATTGCCGTGCTCGTGCTCAACCGTCCAGCGGCGCGCAACAGCCTGTCGGAAGCGCTGCTCAATGCGCTGTCGGCTGCTTTCACCGATATCGCCGCCGACAAATCCATCCGCGCGGTGGTGCTGGCGGCGAACGGGCCGGCATTCTGCGCCGGCCACGATCTGAAGGAATTGACCGCGCGGCGCGGCGACGCCGACGGCGGCCGAGCGTACTTTCGCCACATCATGAACGTTTGCAGCGCGATGATGCAGCAGATCGTCAATTTGCCGCAGCCGGTGATCGCCGCCGTGCAGGGCGTCGCCAGCGCCGCCGGATGCCAGTTGGTTGCGAGCTGCGATCTGGCCATCGCCTCGTCGGCCGCCAAATTCGCCACCCCCGGCGTCGATATCGGCCTGTTCTGCTCCACCCCGATGGTCGCATTGTCGCGCAATGTCCCGCGCAAGGCGGCCATGGAAATGCTGCTCACCGGCGACATGGTTGCGGCCGACCATGCCGCGCGTATCGGTCTGGTCAACCGCGTGGTCGCCCCGGGAGAAGAGCGCCAAACTGCGCTGGTGCTTGCCGAACAGATCGCGTCGAAATCGTCCTACGTGCTCAAGATCGGCAAGCAGGCCTTCTACCGGCAAGCCGAACTCGGCCTCGCCGACGCCTACGATTACGCATCCGAGGTCATGACCGAAAACATGATGGCGCGCGATGCCGAGGAAGGCATCTGCGCCTTTATCGAAAAACGCGACCCCAACTGGGAAGACCGCTGAGCGAGAGCGAGCAAGCCGTCGTCGACAGCGATGGCTCGCTCGATCACTGCACTCAGGCGATCGACGGCTGCCGTTGCGGCGTCGCGTGCTCCTGGTCGGCCGCACGCCCGGTATTCGGCAGTTGCAACACCGTCGCCCGCTGACCCTCGCTCAGGTTGGTGACGAGCTTGATCCTGCCGTCGGGAAACTCCAGCGCGTCGTGATGCGCCGCCGGGCGATCGAGATTGACCTGGCGGAAGCGCGCGACTTTGTGCCGCGACGTCCATTTCGGAAACAGCGGCAGCGGCGCATCGCAACGGACCTCCGCCTCGAAGGCGAGTTCCGTTCCCGGCAACAGGCAGACCGCCGTGCGCGGCTCGTTGAGGTCGGCGAAGCCGCGCGTGATTGCGTTGTGAAACCGGGTCGATACCAGTCTGTCGCCGACCTTGGCGGGCCGGGATGGAACGTCGTGAAGACTGTAGTCACACATCCAGTGCCTCCGTTTGTGCACAATAAGGCGGCCCCCACAGCGCCCCGGTCGCAGCAAATGCCCGTTGCCCAAAATGAAACATGGCGAAGAGAACAACGCCTGCGCCGTGCGGAGGTTCACTCGTCTTTTGTTATGACGGCGCCGCGTCTATGGTGGCGCGACCCGGCC
>Ga0335077_10013138_pt1 | contig 10361 bp, 13 predicted proteins | sample Lox_Sample_31_FD_207151 | JGI IMG/M metagenome (GOLD analysis project Ga0335077, IMG submission 207151) | Soil microbial communities from Loxahatchee National Wildlife Refuge, Florida, United States - Lox_Sample_3.1 | ecosystem: Environmental > Terrestrial > Soil > Wetlands | place: USA...
CTCACCGGCACCGGCTTGCCGGAGCTCTCGCTCTCGGCGGTGACGGGTGGCACGGTGCGCAGCTTCGCGGCGACACCCGCGACGCTCTCGACGCCGCGACACACGTGACGCGCGAGCTCCGCGGTTGACCCGGACCGCGAGTAGTACACCACCAGGATTTCCGCCATCGACCGCTCCGCGGTTGCCCTGTCCGGCGCGCTTCAGGCACCCTGTAATCGCAAGAGATGCCGCGCTAGCGAACCATCGCATCTCGAGTATGCAGCATGGCCACGAAGATCTGTTGGGTGAGCGGGCGCGTGCAGGGCGTCTACTACCGGGGCACCGCGGCCGCGCGCGCGCGCGAGCTCGGAATTTCCGGCTACGCCCGCAATCTGCCGGACGGCCGCGTCGAAGTGCTGGCGCACGGCGAGGAGCGGGCGGTGCAGAGCTTCGTCGATTGGCTGTGGATCGGCTCGACCGCGAGCCGCGTGACAGGGGTGCAGTGTGCCGATGCGGGGCCCGAGCTTCACGGCCCGCCGGCGGGATTTCGCACCGACTGACTGACTTGCGCAGAGCCCGGCAGGTCGTCCGCGCCGGTCCAGCGCGCCCAGCGCGCGAGCACCGCGTCGGAGTAGCTGCGCCGTCCGACGCTGCCGTTGTAGCGCGCCAGCGCCTTGGCGTAGTTACGGCGCTCCTGCACGAGGTAGTAGCGCAGGATGGCGCAGCCCATCTGCACATTGGATCCGATGCGCGTGAGCTCGTAGCGGCGCATGCCGAGCCGCTCCGGCCAGAAGGGCATGACCTGCATGAGCCCCACCGCGCCGGCGGAGGAGACGGCCCAGCGGTTGAAGCGGCTCTCCACGTCGATCATCGCCATGACGAGCCCTGGGGGCAGGCGCACCTCACCCGCCCGGTGCGTCTCGCAGTACACGAACTTCAGCACATCGAGCCGCTCGGCGGAATCGGGCATCGCGCGCCGCAGCTTCGGCTCCATCAGCTTGTACCAGACCGCCGAGTCGTAGCGGTCCGCGAAGCATTCGGCCTGGACGATGGCTCGCGCCACCACGTCCTTCAGCTCCGGATCGCGCTGTGCATCCGCCCAGGCGCGCTGCCATGGCAGCAGCGCCGCGGCGAGGCTCAACAGCCACACCGCCGTGCGCGTGCACGGCGCAATGCCAATGCTAATGCTGGTCGCCGATCGCAACATGCAGCGGGTTTAAGTCGTATTGCCTCGCTGGGACGATCGTCGTGCAGTTGGCGAGCGGCTGCCGTGACGTGTCGCACACCTCCCCGCGCTGGCAGACCCCCGAATGCTCGGCGCCGTGCGCTACGTCGTTCTTGGCCGATATTACAGTATCATCAGTCCGGCAATCCGCTGCGCTCCCAGATGCGACCAATGGATACGGACCAAGAGGCGCCGAGGCCCCGGCGCAAGGGCATCTACCTGCTGCCCAACCTGCTCACGACCGGGTGCCTCTTCTCCGGGTTCTATGCCATCGTCGCCGCGATCGACAAGCATTTCGCACCGGCCGGCATGGCCGTGTTCGTCGCCATGGTCTTCGATACGCTCGACGGCCGCATCGCACGCCTGACGCACACCGAGAGCGCCTTCGGCAAGGAGTACGACAGCCTCGCCGACATGGTGGCGTTCGGACTCGCTCCCGCGATCGTGTCGTATCAGTGGGGCGTGGTGCGCATCGCCGAGTACGGTCGCGCCTGGGGCCGCTTCGGCTGGCTTGCGGCGTTCTTCTACGCGGTCGCCGGCGCCCTGCGGCTCGCGCGCTTCAATGCACGCTCCGCCGGTGCCGACAAGCGTTACTTCGAGGGTCTGCCGAGTCCCTCGGCGGCCGCCATCGTCGCAGCGTTCATCTGGTTCTCGAGCGAGTGGCGCGAGCCGGGACTGGCCGGGCTCATCGCAGCGTTCTGCATCACCGCGGCGGCGGGTGCTCTGATGGTGAGCCGTTTCAGCTACCCGAGCTTCAAGCAGTTCGATCTGGATCGGCGCATCAAGTTCGCCTACATGCTGATCGTGCCGCTGTTCTTCGTCCTCATCGCGATCGACCCGCCGACGATGCTGCTATCCATATTCGCAACGTACGCAGTGTCGGCGCCGCTGCTGTGGATCGGGCGGCGCCTGCGCCGCGCATTTCGCGGCGCCACTCCCGTGGGCTGAGCCATGAACGCCGCGCGACGAGCTGAATATCTCAAGCTCCTCGGCATCGACGTGTGGCTGCCGCGTGCCAGCGCGCAGCCGGCGCTCGCAATGGGGCAGCCCGCGGCTGGGCAGCCCGCGATGCTGCAGCCCGCGATCGGGCGGGCCCCGCTGGCGGCCCGCGCCGACAGAGGGGCGGCCTGGCAAGCGCTGCAGCGCGAGGTTGCTCAATGCACCAAATGTGCCTTGCACGCCACCCGCACCCAGGCAGTCTTCGGCGTCGGTGATCCGCAGGCGCAGTGGCTCGTGGTGGGCGAGGCGCCGGGCGCCGAGGAGGACCGGCAGGGTGAGCCCTTCGTCGGACGCGGGGGTCAGCTCCTGAACGCCATGCTGCGGGCGATCGGGCTCGCGCGTGGCGCCAACGTCTACATCGCGAACATCCTGAAATCACGCCCCCCGGGCAATCGCGATCCGAAGCCCGAGGAGGTGGCCTGCTGCCTGCCGTACCTCATGCGGCAGATCGCGCTGCTCGAGCCCGTGTTGATTCTGTGCGTCGGGCGCATCGCGGCGCAGACGCTGCTCGGCACGGACGCACCCCTCGGGCGGCTGCGCGGCCGCATGCATCGCTTCGGCGAGCTGAATACACCGCTCATCGTGACGTATCATCCCGCTTATCTCCTGCGTACCCCGGCGGACAAGCGCAAGGCGTGGCAGGATCTGAAATTCGCCCGCAGCGTGTTTCGTGAGCTCACGGCGAATCCGGAAAGGCACTGATGGCGACCGCACCCGACCAACTGGCTTCCGCACCGCAGGCACACATCCGCGCGATGCTCGACACCGATGTGCCGGCGGTGATTCTCATCGAGCGCGCCTCCTATCAGTTTCCCTGGAGCGAGGGCATCTTCCGCGATTGTCTGCGCGTCGGTTACGTGTGTCGGGCGGTCGCCCTGGAGAGCGAGCTCATCGCCTATGCCGTGATGAGTGTCGGCGCGGGCGAGGCGCACATTCTCAACGTGTGCGTGCGCGAGAGTCATCGCTGCTGCGGGATCGGCAAGAGCCTGCTGGAGCACCTGCTGCGCCGAGCGGCCGCAGCGGGCATGAGCGAGGCGTATCTGGAGGTGCGTCCCTCCAATACCGCCGCCATCCGCCTGTATCAAGCGCTCGGCTTCGAGCAGATCGGCATGCGGCGCGGCTATTACCAGGCGGTCGGCGGCCGCGAGGATGCTGCGGTGCTCAAGCTCTCTCTGCGCGCGCGGTACCTGCGCAACGTCTGACCTTTGTCTTCGCGGGTTCGTCCCCATATCGCAGCACATGACTGATCTCGCTGCCGAAATCGCGCGGCGCCGCACGTTCGCGATCATCTCGCATCCGGACGCGGGCAAGACCACGCTCACCGAGAAGCTGCTGCTGTTCGGCGGGGCCATCCAGATGGCCGGCACGGTCAAGGGCCGCAAGGCTGCGCGGCACGCCACCTCCGATTGGATGCGCCTGGAGCAGCAGCGCGGCATCTCGGTCACCTCCTCCGTGATGCAGTTTCCCTATCGCAGCTGCATCGTGAATCTGCTCGATACGCCCGGCCATGAGGATTTCTCGGAGGACACCTATCGCACCCTGACCGCGGTCGACTCGGCGCTGATGGTCATCGACTGCGCCAAGGGAGTCGAGGAGCGCACCATCAAGTTGATGGAGGTGTGCCGGCTGCGTGCCACGCCCATCATGACGTTCATCAACAAGCTCGATCGTGACGGTCGGCCACCGATCGAGCTGCTCGATGAGATCGAGAAGGTCCTGGGCATTCATACTGCTCCCGTGACCTGGCCCATCGGCATGGGCCGCGAGCTGCGCGGCATCTACCACCTGCTCGAGGACCGGATCTATGTCTACAGCGCCGGCGCTCGCGGGCGAGTGGGCGAGAACCTCATCATCGAGGGGCTGAAGAGTGCCGCGGCTCGCGAGTTCCTCGGCGAGCACGCCCGGCAGCTTGCGGAGGAGATCGAGCTGGTCAAGGGCGCAACCGAGCCCTTCGACGCCGGGCTTTATCGCGCCGCACGGCAGACACCGGTCTTCTTCGGCTCCGCGATCAACAATTTCGGCGTCGAGGAGCTGCTCGCCGCGTTCACCGCACACGCTCCCGGTCCGCTTGCACGTGAGGCACGCGAACGCTCTATCGAGCCGCTCGAGCCGCAGCTGACCGGCTTCGTCTTCAAGATCCAGGCGAACATGGATCCCGGTCATCGGGATCGCATCGCCTTCATGCGCCTCTGCTCGGGCAGGTATTCGCGGGGCATGCGGCTCTATCACGGCAGGCTCGCCAAGGAGGTGCGCGTGGCGGATGCGCTCACGTTCATGGCGGCCGAGCGTGAGCACGCCGAGGAAGCCTATGCCGGCGACATCATCGGTCTGCACAATCACGGCACGATCAACATCGGGGACACATTCACCGAGGGTGAGCGGCTCGCTTTCACCGGGATTCCCAGCTTTGCGCCCGAGATCTTCCGGCGCGCGGTGCTCAAGGATCCGCTGCGCATGAAGGCCCTGCAGAAGGGACTTTCACAGCTGTGCGAGGAGGGCGCAACGCAGCTGTTCCGCCCGTTGCGCAACAACGATCTGGTGCTCGGTGCGGTCGGTCAGCTGCAATTCGAGGTCGTGGCGTTCCGTCTGCAGGACGAGTACGGCGTGCAATGCGTGTTCGAGCCGGTCAACGTCTACACCGCGCGCTGGATCGACGCCGCTGAGCCGCGCAAGCTCGAGGAGTTCCGCAGCCGCGCCTCCGATCATCTCGCGCTCGATCACAGCGGCGCGCTCGTCTACCTCGCACCCTCGCGCGTGAATCTCGAGCTGACCCTCGAGCGCTGGCCCGACATCAGATTCTCGAGGACGCGCGAGCACGCATGAGGGCGGGCGGCGCGCGCGCGGCCCGCGCCCGCGGCGCCAGCCACTAATCGTCTCCGAGCACCTTCAAGGCCGCTTCCACGCGGTCATCCGGCACGAGCAGTTGCACGCCAGCCGCTCCGCCTTCCATGCCCAGGCCAATTCCCACGACGACCGCAGGCACGCCTGCAGCGTCCAACGCGATTCTCGCCAGCTCCGCTTCAACGTTCGTCGGATAGGTCTTGACGGGTTTCATGGCCTGCACATTAGCACTTCGAATGGCGCGAAACTGATTCTAGTAGTCGCATGGAGCGACTACGGTATAACGTTCGAGCTGGGCTATTCATTCGGGCAATAAACCCATGCGAAGCAGGGCGCCGGTCATCGTGATGAGACAGTCGCTGGCAATGGTCGCGGCTGTGCTGCTCACAGCAGGCGGCACGCTGCAGGCCGACCCAATCATGTGGCGCGGCAAGACAGTGGCGGTTGCGGTCTATCCGCCTTCCAGGCTGCAGATAGTCGGAGCGGGAGCCGAGTTCGTCATCGGCGCCACGGGTGGATTGGCGGAACCCGGCAACGCCGCCGGCGCGAAGCTGCAGGGGGACAACGCCATCGACGATCCCGCCTTGCATGTCGCACGGAGCTTGTTCCTCGTAGCGCACCAGCAATACGCCGTGGTGGCAGCGCCCGATGTCGCCGTGCCGCGCTTGGCCAACCCGAAGGAGCTCACGCATGCGGCTCAGGGAGTCGATTTACTGCTTGACGTAAGCGCCACGAGCAGTGTCGTGAAGAAGCCGTTCAGCAGCCGTTATTGGGTCAACACCAATATGTTCGGCCGCGCCATCGACGTGCGCACCGGTAAGGTATTCGCAGACTCGTTCTGCCAGATGGTCCGCGGCGGCGATCCGGACCCCCTCACGTACGAAGAGCTGATTGCAGAGAATGCCGCGCACCTGAAGGCGATCCTGGCCAGAGAAGCGAATGCGTGTCTGGAGAAGTTCAAGGCTGACGTTCTTGGCATCCGCTCCTGATTGCAGGGCGGCCGGCTGGCGACGCACCCGTGAAGTCTCTGGCGGAGATCATCTCCTCCGGCAAGTTTCATCCGGATATCGGCGACAACATCAGGAAGTCCCAAAGCCTCGAATTGGACGCTGGCTATCGCCTGCGTCTGCAACGGCGCGCAGAGTTGCAACAACGCGTGATGACGCTCATGGCGGACCATCGCCTCGATGCGCTCATCTACCCGCACCAGCAGCGACTCGTGGTGCCCATCGGCACGACCCAGGTCGAACGCAATGGTGCTCTCGCCGCGGTGACCGGTTTCCCGGCCATCGTGGTGCCGGCCGGATTCTCCGCGCCAACGCCGACGGCCACGCTCGGCGTTCCGATAGGCATAGAATTCCTCGGCAGGCCGTGGTCCGAGCCGGTGCTGATCGAAGTGGCCTACGGGTACGAACAGGCCACCAGGCACCGCCGGCCCCCGCCAGCCACCCCGCCGCTACGGGAGAACGGACGTGCATCAAACTGACCGGTTCCATGCCCTCGATGCTGTGCGCGCCTATGCGCTGCTACTTGGGGTAGTGCTGCACTCCGCCGCAGCATTTCTCAAGAACTTCCCGATCCCGGCATGGACGGACACACCGAGCACGACAGCAGCCGTCATCTACTACGTCATCCACGTCTTCCGCATGTCGGCATTCTTTCTAATGGCGGGATTCTTCGCGCGCATGGTCCTCGAGCGCCGCGGCGTGCGAGAGTTCGTGAAGGATCGCGGCAAGCGCATCGCGATCCCGCTGTTCCTATTTGGACCGGTCGTCCTGGGAGTGCTGCTGCCGCTCGGGTTCGTGTTGGGCGCGCTGGCGCACGGAGTGGACTACCTGCAGTGGCTCGCGAAGCAGATGCAATCACCGCAAGCAGCCGCGCAAGGCGGCGGTGTTCTCGATAACATCCTCGCGCATCTCTGGTTTCTCTACTACCTGCTGATCTTCTATGCGCTCGCGCTCGGCCTGCGCGCGCTCGTGCGGACGCTCGACCCGCGCGCATCGCTCGCACGCTGCTGCGACCGAATCGTCGCGTTCCTCATGGGCGGTATCTGGGGACCCGTGCTGATCGCATTGCCGATCGCAGCGTATGTCTGGCAGCTGCGCTCCTGGACCGAATGGCTAGGCTTGCCGGCGCCGCAATCACTCATTCCGAATACCGCGGCCATGCTCGGCTACGGTACCGCGTTCGGGCTCGGCTGGCTGCTGCATCGTCAGCCGCAGCGCTTGCTGAATCTGCAGAAGGTTTGGGGGATCTACTTCACTCTTGCCGTCGCACTCACGATCTATTGCCTTTCAGTCATCGGTACGACACCGTTGTGGAAAGGCCCCAATCTCGAGGGCAGCACGCGCGTCATGTACGCGGCCGCATACATGATCGGCATCTGGTGCTGGGTGTTCGCGGCCGTTGGTGCGGCAGTGCGCTTCTTGTCACATGCGAGTTCAGTGACCCGATATTTGGCCGACGCCTCTTATTGGGTGTACATCATGCACATGACGACGATCCTCTTCTTCATCACGCTGCTGCGCCCGTACCACTGGCATTGGGCGCTCAAGTTCCTGATCATCGTCGGCGGTTCGATGCCGATCTTGCTCATCAGCTATCACTATCTGGTACGCTTCACGTGGATCGGAGCGATCCTCAACGGCCGACGGCATCCACGGCCGCAGAAGCCGCCGCGCGTGAGCGCCGCGCCGGCATGAAAGAACATCACCGGGGAGTCTTTTGCGTGAATACGAGAAACCTGGCCTTTGGCTTACTGGGAACGCTGGCCGTCGGCAGTGCCGTTTGGGCGCAGGCAAGCACGGAGGTCGAGCACACGGTGGCTGCCTTGGAGCAGAAATGGCTCGAGTCACAGAAGACCAATAACGCCGACTTGCTCGCACCACTGCTGGCCGAGAACGTGGTGGGAACCTCGGACAGCGGCAAAGTCTATGTGGGGAAGGCGGCGCTGCTCGGAGATGCCAAATCGGACAAATGGACCAGCGCCGAGTACACGGATCTGAAAGTCACCGTATTTGGAAATACAGCCATTGCCACCGGAGGATTCAACGGCAAAGGAGTCGACTCTGCCGGTAAGCCGATCGATGCTCGCATACGCTTCACGGACACCTGGGTGAAAATGCCCAACGGTCACTGGCAGTGCGTGGCGAGCGCTGATTCGGCGGTGAAGTGAAGCACGTTCGCTGGGGTTGGATTCTCCTGGGCGGCGTGCTCGCGGAGCTCGCGATCTTCGGCGTCGTGATACCGCTGGCCCTTCTGGCCGGACAGCAGAGCTTGAATTACTGCGTGCCGCCGGTGTCATTCATCGCGACGTTCGCCTTCGGGCTCTGGGTCGCGAGGAAGGCTCCGCAGCGTCCCCTCTTGCACGGCACGCTCGTTGGCATCGTCGCGATGCTGGTCCTGCTCGCGATGATGATTGGCCGCCCTGAGTCAGCCGCGTATGTCGTTGCGCACGTGTTGAAAGTGCTCGGCGGAGCCGCGGGCGGTCTCGCCTCGATGCGGCATGCGTCCAACGTCGTGTCGGACGCACGCCCGATGCAGTAGCTCGAGCGGCGTCAGCTCATCGGCAGATGAGTTGACGCCGCCGAGATCCCATCAATGCCCGCCGTCGGTGCTGGCCGCAGCAGTCATCCCGGAGCTCCACGACCAGCCTGAGATGCGCCAGCCGGAGTCGCCCTTCGCCAGCGACATGGTCGCGACTGCGCCCGTCTCTTTCATCGCCTTGCCGTGGTCCTTGTAGCTGAAAGTCATCGGTATCACCACGTATGCGTGCTTGCCCTCGACGCTGATATGGCGCGTCTTGCCGGGAGCTACGTTGCCCTCCGTGATGGCATTCTTGGCGCTCCAGTCTTCGAAGGCGCTCACCCACGTTGAGCACGCCCCGGCGCCGTGCCATTCGTTGGGCGGGATGTCGTCGATGATCGCAACCTGATCGGCGCACGTAGCAATCATCGCCTTCGTGTCGGCCTTGTTGAAGCCGTCGACCCACTGATGAATGACCGCCATGACGTCGCTCTTGTCCGATGCCGCGACGGGTCCCGCCGCCACAGCGGCGATGCAAAAGACAATGGCTACCTTGTACATAATTTTTGACTCCCCTCGTTGGGCCGCGAGCAATCTAAGATGAACCGGCCGAGTTATTGTGGCGCCGAGATTCTAGGCCACAATTCGCACGCTGTCGCCGAGCGGCCGTCATTGCCGACTGCGGGTCTCCGTGACGCGCAGTCGCAGCACGGCCTGCTCGAAGGCGGCGATGGCGCGGCCATCGCCGGGAGCGTTGGGCCCGAAGCGCAGCTCGGCGTAGCGCTCGAGCAGCGCGCGCAGCTCGCGCGCCAGATCGGGTCTGCGCGCTGCGAGCGTCGCCGCGTAGCTGAGCGGTCCTTCGTGCGGTGCACGTTCGATGCCCGCCGCGGCGAGCTTGCCGCACAGGCGCTGATAGGCTCGCGCCAGACGATCCGGCTGGTGCGCGCGCGGCACACCGCCGAACTGCCACGCGAGCAGCAGCAGCCACGCAGATAGCGCCAGAGTCAAGAGCCATGCGAGCGGCCGCCAGTCAGCGGTCGCAAAGCCGAGGCGCTCGAGCATCGTGAACTGCGATCGCAGATTGAAGCCGATGAACTCGCTGCTCCACCAGGCGTTCACGGCGTCCCATGCCTGCTGCGCATCGTTGAGCCAGGCGAAGCGGCGCAGCAGCTGTTGAGGAGCCCAGTCGCTCGGCAGCAGATCGAGAACGCTGTGCCGCAGACGCTCCGGAGCCACGACCGCCGTGGGATCGACTCGCACCCAGCCGCGGCCTTCCAGCCAGATCTCGGCCCACGCGTGCGCATCGGAGGCGCGGATGAGGAAGTAGCCGCCGATCGGATTCCACTCGCCGCCGAGATAGCCCGTCACGATGTGTGCCGGCACATGGCCGCTGCGCATGAGTGTCACGAACGCCGAGGCGAAGTGGCCGCAGAAGCCGCTGCGTGTGCGAAACAGAAAGTCATCGACCGAGTCGCTGCCTAGAGGTGGCGGGGTGAGCGTGTAAGCGAAGCCGCCAGTACGGAGGAGCTCGAGCACGCTGCGCACGAACTCGGCGTCCGAGGCTGCGCGGCGCCGCAGGTCCGCAGCGAGCTGCTGGGTGCGCGGGTTGCGCAGCGGCGGAAGCCTCAGATCGCGCTCGCGCACCTGGCCCTGTAGGGGATCGAGCGCGCGCGCCATCGTGTGCGAGACCGCCGTGTAGCTGGTGCGACGGCTCACCGGCTCGGCACCTTCGAGCATGTGATCGAAGTTGAGATGAGCACCCTCGGGAGCCGCATCCACCGTGTCGAGCGTG
>Ga0335077_10013140_pt1 | contig 10361 bp, 11 predicted proteins | sample Lox_Sample_31_FD_207151 | JGI IMG/M metagenome (GOLD analysis project Ga0335077, IMG submission 207151) | Soil microbial communities from Loxahatchee National Wildlife Refuge, Florida, United States - Lox_Sample_3.1 | ecosystem: Environmental > Terrestrial > Soil > Wetlands | place: USA...
TGATGTCAAGATGAGCGGCGTCGCCCAGCGGTCCTGGGGATTCGCCGAACAGCAGCGGAGCGAAGAGGCCCTCAACTAACCTGCGGCTCGCCTTGCCCCCGGCGCCGTGAGCCATCTCGATCCGGAGTTCGTGAAAGCGAACCGAGGGCAAGCTCTCTGCAACAACCTCGACCGTCAGGCGGTCGGGCTTAGCAGGTTCACCATTGCCGTTTTCCGGTGTTCGTAATTGTAATAGGCTGCGCATGATCCTTCCGACGAAACCATGAGTGCCCCGATGGGATGCTCGGGAGTACACTCTCGTCCAAAGAGTTTGCACTGATGTGGTTTGAGCACGCCCTTTAATACCTCGCCGCACTGGGCCGCTTTCGGATCGGTCACGCGGACACCAGGAATGCGGAAGCGTTGCTCGGAATCCCATTGCGCATAGCTATCTCGAATGCGCAGCGCCGACTGGGAGATGAAACCCAGACCGCGCCATTCAAAGTAGGGACGCAACTGGAAAACTTCTGCCATCGCATGAAGCGCAGCGCGGTTACCTTCCCAGGGTACAACGCGCTTGTACTGGTTCTCGACCTTGGCTTCTCCCCTCTTCAGCTGACGCAGGAGCATGACAATGGCCTGCAGCATGTCAAGGGGCTCAAAGCCTGAAACTACGATCGGTCTGCGCTCGTTGACCGCGATCCATTCATAAGGGCGGCATCCGATCACAGTGGAAACATGTCCCGGACCGATGAAAGCATCCAGCCGCATGTCGGGGGAATCGAGAATCGCCCGAATCGCGGGAATGATGGTGACATGGTTGCAGAACACGGAAAAATTGGCGACGCCTTCCCTTTTTGCTCGCATCAGCGTGAGCGCGGTGGAGGGTGCGGTGGTCTCGAAGCCGATGGCAAAGAAGATCACATGTTTATCAGGATTCGCGCGTGCCAGTTTCAGGGCATCCGAGGGCGAGTAGACGATGCGGACATCCATCCCCTGGGCCCTGTGTTCGAGCGGGCTGCCTTGAGTACCCGGCACACGCATCATGTCGCCAAACGCCGTAAAAATCACCTCGCCACGCTGTGCCATGGATAAACCGTCATCGATTCTGCCCATGGGAAGGACACACACCGGGCAGCCGGGACCGTGAATTAGTTCGATGTTTTCCGGCAGCAGATCTTTCAAGCCGAACCGGTAGATAGCGTGGGTATGCCCGCCGCAGACTTCCATCAGGCGGTAATGCCGGTGGGGTTCGGCGAGCCGGCGGATCTCTTCGGCTGTGCTGGCAATCAGTTTCGGATCCCGGAACTCATCAACGAATCTCACCCTTGCCCTCCAATCACTGCGTCGGGTATGCGTTTAGTTCGGTCTTTCGGTTTCCTCGGCGTTGTATCCCCGCATTTCCTCCATCACCGCGTCACTCTCGCCCAGCATTCGCAGAGTTTGCATCTGATGGAGCGCGTCCTGCTCGCTGATCTTGCTCATGGCAAAGCCGACGTGGATGAGCACCCATTCGCCCGGTGCCGGAGGGTCGTCCAGCAGCAAGCCCAGGTCAACCCTGCGCCGTACGCCGACCACGTCGACCAGCGCGGAGTCACGATTAACGGGGGAAATCTCGACGATCCTCCCTGGTATGGCTAAGCACATATAGAAGACTCCGGGCGAGGCGAACTTCCGCTTCGATTCATCCTTTCACGCTTGCTTTCGGGCAACAATGTCAAAACTAACCTTCAGCTCGTCCTTCACCCTGAGCGCGCCGCCCAGGGCTGAAACCAGCTTGATGTCGTAGTCGGTCTGCAAGAGAGAGAAATCACCAAAGGCGCGCAGTGTGTCATCGGTCAATACTCCCCTCGCCATTATGGTCTGGCCGCGGGTGACTCCGTGCAGGGTCAACTCACCGTTTAAGGCAACAGCGTATTGGCCGTGGCGAATCTTGTTGCCGAGGATGCTGTTGCACTCGTAAACGATCTCCGGATACTGCGAGGACTCCAGAACCTCCTCGTGCATCTGGCGCTGAATCTCGCGGCGGTCTTTGTCACTGATGTCGTCCACCGTCTCCAGAGACTCGGCTTTGGCAACAAGCCGCAGAGATGCTCCTTGCACTTCGTCCGGCATGGATTGCACCTCGCCTGCAAAGTCGTGGACGGCTATGGTCGGGTTGTGGCCGAATGCCGAGAGCACGCCGGAGGCGAAGGCGCGCACGGTAAAGCGGCTCAATTTGCTATCGATCGCATAACGTACAGCGGTCTTCTCTAGTTGCATCGGCTTTTCGGTCTCGTCCCTGCGTGTGGAATTCACGATGGCAGCCAAGTGTCACCCTTATTCCGTTCCACGCGTGTCCCAATGCTCCGATCTGTTCACATTGACCGGAGCTTCATGTACCGTTCTAAGTCGGGCAAGGCGGCTTGCGCCAGGCTGCCGATTCCCATCTGCCCCAGATAACGGCGCACCATGGGATTCGACAGGATTAATCCTGCGCCGAACACAATGAGGGCTACCCCACCAAGCATGTACAGCGTGTCTCGATCCGTGGAGAGTCCGTTGGACGGATGCTCCGTCAATTCCATTGCCATGGCAGTCTCCTTTTCAGTCAGTTCCGTTACAGTCCGTTGGTTCCGGCTCAGTCCCGTCCCCGTGAAGGTATTTGTCAATGAGGGAGGCGATCAGCACAGCAGCTTCATCCACTGCCGCCTTCACTGCCGCGCTCAATCCCATGTGACCCTCGTCGCCTCCAAGACTCTCGGGTTGGCATCCGACCAGCACAATCCGTTTCATGGGAATGTCCATCGCCCTCGCCATGCGCAGCACGTTCATGGGATTCATTCCATGGGCATCGGCCGCTTCGGGCGGGGCGGCGTCCAGAGCCTGCAAGTCTGGCTCGACCACGTAGAGCGTGCCTGGCGTCTCACCTCGCGAACACGCGTCCACTAGCATCGTGGTCTCATATCCATCCTGCAGGGCATATGCCAGGTCCAAGCCCCGGATGCCAAAATCCGCCACCCGTACGTTACTTGGGAGCCTGCCGGCCAGACGTTTGACCACCTCGACGCCAAACCCATCATCCCCCAGAAAGATGTTTCCGATTCCGGCCACCAGGATGCGAGGTTTTGCAGCCGGGATTTCCCGCGGGGCTTCCCCTTCCGCGAGCGGTTCGACTTCCTCGACTTCGAAGAAGAATCGGTGTCCTGGCTGGCGCAACAAACCCAGGTCTCTTCCCGGATCTTCATCAAGCACGACACAGATGTGGAACTTGCCCTCGTAGTCCTGCTCAATTGCCTCGACAGTGGCAATTTGTCCGGCCAGAGCGATGTCCAGCACGTCGCCGCCCTGCCGCGGCCGCAAGCGGATGCGCTGGCCAACTCTCACTTCAACCCCTGAAATCTCCAGGCGATCGACTGCTGTCTTGTCCTCCAAAAGATGCCACTCGCAATCGTTCATGGGCCCTCCTTTATCGGACGCAAGCCCCGCAGGACTCCGTGCAGCTTCACCAGTTGTTCCACTGGGAGGGTTTCGGTGCGTTCCAGAATCCGGCGGGCATGCTCATCCGACTCTCGCATCTCGCGCTTTTCCTCATCCGTCATCGTCATGATGCGCAGGGAAAGAATTTCGTCGATTTCTGTGCTGTCGAACAGGTCACCCGAACTCTCAGGTGCAATCTGCGGATAGTCATAAAGAATGATGGGGGAAGACAACATCGTGTCGTGGCGTGCTTCGTCTCCAGCAAGCACGGGCCAGGTTCCGATGTTGTTGCAGTCCGAGGTCAATTCACGAAACTTATCGGGGGGATCTACCAGAGAGACAAACTCGCCGTCCTGCGCCCGGAGGATCGTATGAGTTGACACCAAAGAGCACAGCAGAGCCTCGTTGCGGTTGGTGGAGCCGGAACCGTCCGACGGCGCAGTATTGCGAATGTTCACAGCAACCTTGAATACGTGACCGCCCAGGTCTTCGACTGTCACGGCAATTTCTCCGCAAGTCAGTTCCTGACGACGAAGGATGCCCCCCGAAATCGCGCCGCTGGCATTGCAAATCGCTTCCCACCGCTTTTCTGCCGCGAATGCGAACGACGAATGCCGAGGCTCATTGCTCAGGGTTTCGAAACTGCAAGGCGGCAAGGAAACCTCACGCTCGACTGCTTCCTGCCAGGGCCGGAAGATGCGGCCTTCCACTTCGAGACTCTCGACCGGATGGAAGCCGCGTATCTCGCGCGGTGGCAATTCGTGCATGGACGTAGCCGTCCGGCCTACGGTCCGCTCGACCGTCTGCAGGAACTTAACCTTCACCTCCAGCATCGTCCGCCGGCTTCCTTCGACCAGGCACTCGGTTCGCATGCTGTAGGCATCTGCGCCACCCTGCGACTCTCTGTGAGCGGGTGGATAGAGCACCCCGAAATTCCAGCGCTGTCGGTTCTTTACTGCCGAGGGCCTGTAGGGGTAGAGCATGTAGCCCTCGTAAAGAACCGCGCGGGCGATCTTTTCAACCGTCTCGAGGTTCATTTCCCTACCGTCTCCTCCACCGCAAGCAGCTCTTCGAAGGCCTGCTCCCATGTAGGGGCTCCGTGGCGGACTTTGTACTGGTACAGGCGCTCGAAAACATCACGCCGCAGAGACAACCAGGCGCTGTTGGGATAGAAGGAATCCATCATGTCGCGCCAGACACTCACCGGCAGCCTGTGGTGCGCTTCCTTGTCCCAGGAGATCGGAGCCACCTGCAATCCGCCGTCCGGGCACGCGTAGAAGACGGTGCCGCTGAACTGCAGACACAGGGGAATATCTCCCTCGCTCACGCCGTGGAAATACTTGGTTGCGGCTGCATTGAAGTCAAAGCTGCAAGGGACGGGCAAATCCACCGAGGTGCTACCCCGGAACGCGGGAACCACAACACTCGCATGGGTCCAAAGCAAGCTCCGCAGCGTCTGATTCCAGCGGTGAGGTTCGCCGAAGAGATCAGTAAGCGATTGTTGATCATCCGGGATGTATTGACGGCGAGTGGCCTCGATCTGAATCTGGCAGCGCAGGGCAACAGTATGGATCGCCTCATCCACATCAGCATTGGTGACAGCTAGCCTGAAGGCAAGCTGCGGCAGCGCCGCGTAGATAAGAGCCTCAGCCCCCTCGACCTGGAAATTCAGGTTAGGCATGGGGCGCCTCTCGCACAGTTGCCCTGGCCTTCAAGTCGCTGAAGAAGCGCCCGAGTTCCTGCCAGACTTCTGTTCCTCCGGACAGGCCTCTCCATTGTGTGCGGATGATGCCCACCAGCTTGTAACATTCGTCAATTGGAAGCAGGTAATACTCGGCGGCAGCGCTGTGTCCGTGCCCAAGGCGGTTCACCAGCAGGGCCTCCACGTCAGCTTCCATTTCGGTGAGCACCGGATTTTCCGCAACGATCTCATCCCAAGTTTCCAAGGCGAGCAACGATTCGGTAGCGCCGGCGGGACTGGGATAAAGGGCGATCACCTTGTTTTCCACGCTGTTCTTGAAAAAAAAGGCCATGTCGATCGGAATCATCAGGCCATCCCACTGTGCGTCGCTGATGCGAAAGTTGGCGAGAAGCTGCACCCGCCGCGGCACACGCTTGTATTTTGCGGCCGACTGGCCGCTGAACAGGACCCCGCAGGCATCGCAGGCGCACACCAGCTTCCGGCGGGCGATTTCGATGAGATGCCCGTGATCGGAGTCCAGTTCGACCCCGCATAGTTCACAATGCTCCGCCGCTCGCGGCCGGCGGGCAAACTGCCGCAAAATTTCAAAGGTGCTTTCCGATCCTGACAAATGTCCCACGCTCATGGCTCTGCGATCGCGGCGTCAATCGCCGCCATCGCTGGCTGTCACTCCTGGCGAACTGGATTGACCGCCCAACAGTGCTTCCAGGGCTACAAACCCCGCGGCTTTGTGACCGTCCCCTCCTTCGATCGTCAGCGAAGTTACATCCGGTGCGGCGTCATAGATGGCTTCTTCCACGATCGCTCGCAGGCTCTTGAGCGTGGAACTGCAAGCGTGCTCTCCGCTCTCAATCCGCAAACGCACTGCACCCGCCTCCACACTTAACAACTCAATTTCGCTGCCGTGCTTCCGGAGCTGAGGAGCGATGCAGTCCAACGCTTTGGACACGCGACTCTCCACACCCTCCGGATGGAGACCGTGTAGGATCAGCAGACCGCTCACCAGCGGATCGCGGCCGATGTGGTCGATGATATCGGCCCCGCCGGCCCCGGAGTGAAACACAAGGTCCATCATCCTCTCCAGGGCGCTACCATGGAATTCCATAAGCAACTGGACGAGTTCCTTCGCCGCAGCGCGCAAGGCCAGATCGGCTGCGCCTTCAAATTGTTTCACCAGGTCGCCGATCCGTTGAATTCGTTGCTGGAAATCCTGCGAATCCGCCACGATGCTCCTTCTGCCACAATGCTTGTCCTGGTGGAAAACGATGCGAAGGCGCGGGCCGGAGCCGCCAATATTATTCTGGATGCTCGCAACTGCCGGCGCCCTCGCTCCTCGTCCGTGACACTATTGGCTCAGGGTTGAAGCCCAAACATGGGTGAATGGCGCGCTTCCAGCACTTTGCCATCACCCAAGTACATGTGCACGCCGCACGGCAAGCAGGGGTCGAAGCTGCGCACCGCGCGCATGATGTCAATGCCTTTGAACTTCTCCGGCCCGTTCTCCTCAAAGATCGGCGTGTTTTGCACCGCATCCTCATAGGGGCCAGGCGTGCCGTAAACATCGCGTGGATTGGCATTCCACGGAGTGGGAGGATAAGGGTGATAGTTGGCGATCTTGCCGCCGCGTATCACTACATGGTGAGAAAGGACGCCACGCACCGCTTCGTGGAATCCGCACCCGATGGCCTCCTCCGGCACCTTGAAGTCGGTCCAGGTCCTGGTGCGGCCAGCATGCAGCTCGCCCAGAGCTTTTTCCATGAAGTGCAGAGCGCAGGCCGCCGCGTAGAGCTGGAAGTAGGTTCGCGCGCGGTCACGCTCAATTGCGTTGCTCCATTTGGGCACCTTCCATTCGAACTCTACTTCCGGGAGCGAAGCAGTTTTGGGCAGATACATCTTCACGCTGTTGCCGGTTGCCTTGATGTAGCCGATATCAACCAAGCCTGCCAAAGCAGTTGCCCAAAGACGAGCGATTGGACCACCGCCGGTATCAAGCGCGAGGTGATCGCCGGTTCGCTTGTCGTACCATCGCGGCGACATTACCCAGGTGTACTTGCCGCCGAAATCACGCTTCTGCGGCCTTGGGATGGTGGTTTGGTTCCAGGGATGATGCTTGTCCACCGGATTACCCAGAGGATCGTTCTTTACAAAAGTCTCTGAGTTCTGCCAGTCGTCGTAATACGAACTGCCCAGCAAGATGCGAATGTTCAAGCCAATATCCACGAGGTCTGTAGTCACCAATTTTCCGTCCACCACCACACCAGGCGTGACGAACATCTTGCGGCCCCAGTTCGTCATATTCTTGTAGGTATAGTCACAATGCTCGGGATCGTTGAACGAACCCCAGCATCCAAGAAGCACCCGCCTCCTCCCCACCTCTTCGTAACCAGGCAAAGCCTCGTAGAAGAAGTCGAACAGGTCATCGTGTAGCGGGACGACCTTCTTCATAAACTCTACATACTTCATGAGCCGGACAAGATAGTCGGTGAAAAGCTGTACCGTGGGCACGGTTCCGACTCCTCCGGGATAGAGTGTGGATGGATGAACGTGCCGCCCTTCCATCAGGCAGAACATCTCGCGAGTCATGCGGCTCATCTGCAGAGCTTCACGATAAAAGGATCCAGTGAACGGATTCAGGGCCTTCATGATGTCCGCGATGGTGCCGAAGCCGTGTAAAGAAGCGTGTGGTGCCGGGGTTTTCTCGGCCTTGCTCCACACGCTGGGATTGGTTTCCTTCACCATCTGCTCGCAGAAATCCACGCCGACAAGATTGTCCTGGAAAATGTTGTGATCGAACATGTATTCCGCGGCTTCCCCCAGGTTGACGATCCACTCGGCCAATGCCGGTGGCCTGACCCCGAATGCCATGTTCTGCGCATAAGTGGCGCAGGTGGCGTGGTTGTCTCCGCAGATGCCGCAGATGCGGCTGGTGATGAAGTGGGCATCGCGAGGGTCTTTGCCTTTCATGAAAATGCTGTATCCGCGGAAGATAGACGACGTGCTGTGGCACTCCGCTACCCGCCGGTTCTCGAAATCGATCTTGGTGAAAATCCCCAGGCTGCCCACGATGCGGGTGATCGGATCCCAATTCATTTCCACCAGGTTTTTTTTCTTGGTGGGCGCCTCACGTGTCGGTGCGGTTATGGTGCTCATGCGATCGCTCCTGATTAGTAGGTTCTGGGGTGATAGCCCGTGGTCAGTTCGGCGCGAGGATGCCGCCACTTGGGTTCCTTGTTGACGGTGGACTGGGTCATCAGCCGTAATGCAGCCACAGCCCGGCCATAGGCACTGGCCGCCCCTGTCGACACCCTGGCTCCAGGCGGTTCGTCCATGAACGGCATGAATTTGTCAGGGAAACCCGGCATGGTGCAGCCGATGCAAATGCCCCCGACATTAGGGCACCCGCCCAGTCCGGCCATCCATCCCCTTTTTGGCACGTTGCAGTTCACTACTGGTCCCCAGCATCCCAGCTTCACGATGCATTTTGGGGAACCATAGTTGGTCGCAAAATCTCCCTGCTCGTAATACCCGGCGCGGTCGCAGCCTTCATGAACCGTCTTGCCAAACAGCCAGGTGGGCCGCAACTGGTCGTCCAGAGGAATCATGGGCGCCAGGCCCGCGACCTGATAGAGCAGGTAGAGGACAGTTTCCATGAAGTTGTCAGGCTGCACCGGGCACCCGGGAACATTGACGATGGGCAGGCCGGCTTTAGAGCGCCAGTCCCAGCCGAGGTAATCCGCCAGGCCCATGCAGCCGGTGGGATTCCCTTGCATGGCATGAATGCCGCCGTAAGTGGCGCAGGTGCCGCAACCGATCACCGCCAGAGCTTTGGGAGCCAGACGATCAATCCACTCGTTGGTGGTGATCGGCTGACCGGTTTTCGGATCGGTTCCCAGGCCGGCCCAATAGCCTTGTTTCTTGATGCTCTCGTTGGGAATTGATCCCTCCACCACCAGTACGAACGGATCAAGTTCGCCCTTTTCCGCCTGGTACCAGTACTTCATGAAGTCGTCGCCCACCTCGTAAGCGAGGACCGGATTGTGCAAATGCACCTTAGGCAAGCCGGGAATGGCTCCCAGCAGAACGTCTTCGATACTGGGCTGGGTCGCCGCAGTAATCGAGACCGAGTCGCCGTCACAGCCTAAACCGGCCGTCATCCAGACGATATGTACTTCGGCAACCGCTGGAGCTTTTTGGGTCGATCGACCATATGGAGCTGCGTGCGCTGCCATAGCTGGGCTCTCCTTTCGCAATCGGGCGTGCATGTTTCGCCAGGGAAGCGCCTGGAAGAACGATGCCGCTCAGCTTTTCTCTGCAAATCCCTAGAAACCAAGGAGTCTTTGATGTTTACGGACCGGAAAGATTTCCCACGACCACCCCCCACCTGGAGTTCATAAGAATCAGAGCAAGAACTCCTCTGCGGTTACAAGCGGGCGTCGCCCATTTTCCCATTCGTGAAAATTCCTAACGGGGGCATCGGGGATTCCCCGATGCCTGCGGGACATAGGCAGGGGAATTACCAACAATCGGCGGACAGGCACTTGCAACGTAGCGGTGCAGAATCACGCGCTTTTGTCGCGAATGCTCCACTGGATGGCATGCTGTGCCAGCTCGCGCGCATTATGCAGCGACAACTTTTCCTTTATGTGGGCCTGGTAGGACTCAACAGTCTTCACGCTCAAGTGCAGCTCTTCTGCGATCTGGCGCGTTCCGTGACCTTGGCCGATCAAGCGGAACACTTCGAGTTCGCGATCGGTGAGGTCGGCGAGAGGAGAACTCGCGCCCGCCGACCCCCCGACGTAATGTTGCAGCATCTTGTTTGCGATACGCTCGCTGACGTATATCTCATGGTTCATGATGCGGCGCAAGGCCACCAGTACCTTGTCCGTGGCTTCCTGTTTCATGATGTAGCCATTTGCCCCTGCCCTGAGTGCTCGTTCTGCGTACATCGACTCGTCGTGCATGGAAAGGATAAGGACAGGAAGACTGGGATACTTCAAGCGGACATTCTTGAGAAGCTCTAATCCATCCGGCCCGTTCAGCGAGATGTCAACAATGAGGATATCGGGCCGGCAGCCGGCGATTTTCTGCATGGCGGCTTGTGCCTCTTCGGCTTCTCCGCACACCATGAGGTCGCGCTCGCGATCGATGAGCAACCTGAGGCCCTGTCGCACGATCGGATGGTCATCAACAACGAGGATCCGGATCTTTTTCCCAGGCAAGC
>Ga0335077_10013141_pt1 | contig 10360 bp, 10 predicted proteins | sample Lox_Sample_31_FD_207151 | JGI IMG/M metagenome (GOLD analysis project Ga0335077, IMG submission 207151) | Soil microbial communities from Loxahatchee National Wildlife Refuge, Florida, United States - Lox_Sample_3.1 | ecosystem: Environmental > Terrestrial > Soil > Wetlands | place: USA...
AGAGCACGAACGGGCGCGCGTTGCCGATGTGGATGCGCTGGTAGACGGTCGGGCCGCAGGTGTAGATCCCGATCGGCCCGGGCGGCTGCGGCAGCTCCTCCTTGCGGCGCGAGAGGGTGCTATAGAGCCGCATCGACCCGCCGCAGGGCTTCGTCGCGGGTGAGCGCGGCTATCACGGTCGCGAGCTCGGGGCCGTGCTCCTGCCCCGTGAGAGCGAGGCGGAGCGCGCGCAGGTTACCGCCGACGGCCTTCAGCTCGCGCACGAGCGAGCGGGCTGCATCCGGATCGAGCGACCCGTTCGCCGCCTCCCGCAGCTCGCGGAAGCGGTCGAGCGTCGCCGCCGAGCCCTCGGGCAGCGGAGCCCGCTCGGGCTCGAGGATCGTCCGCGCCCACTCGTGCGCCTCGACGAGGTCACGCGCGCCCCGCAGCGCCGGGGCGAGCTCCGCCGGCGCGCCGGCCCGCGCCGCCAGCGACCCGTCGCTCATCGCCGCGATCGCCTCGACCGCGAGGCGTCGCACGCGCGCGAGGTCGAGGTGCACGTCGTGCCGCGGCAGCCCGAGCTCGTCGAGGTAGGCGCGCACCGCCTCGGCCGGGATCCCCTCCTCGCGGAGGTCGGCGACGGACGTCGCGCCGTGCCTCTTGCTGAGCTTGTGCCCGTCGGGCCCGAGGAGGAGGCCGTGGTGGACGAACTCCGGCGGCTCGGCGCCGAGCGCGCGGAAGAGCCCGGCCTGCAGCGGAGCGTTGTCGCGGTGGTCGGAGCCGCGGATCACGTGGGTGATCCCGAAATCGAGGTCGTCGACCACGCTCGCGAGCTGGTAGGTCGGAGAGCCGTCGGGGCGGAGCAGCGTCGTCCTGTCGAAGCGGAGCGTGCCGTCGGCGTCCGTCTGCGCGCCGGCGACCAGGGCGGCGGCCGCGCGGTGGCGCCCGGCGCGGTCGCTCTGGCGGACGGGCCCCTCGTCCCAGCCGATCCCGAGCCACTCGAGGTCGCCCAGGATCTCCTCCTCGCCGCCCTCGACCACGCGGGCCGGGTCGGTGTCGTCGATCCGCAGGAGCATCGCGCCGTCGTGCTCGTCGGCGAACGTGCGGTTGGCGGCGGCCGAGAGCGCGCCGCCGAGGTGCAGCGTGCCGGTGGGGCTCGGCGCGAAGCGGACGCGTACCATTGCCCCGGAGTCTAGAAGGAGTCGCCGACTGCTCTTCCCGACAGCCACCTTCGCGATCTTCTTCCTGCTCGTCCTGCCCCTGAGCTGGCTCCTGATGCCCACGCTCGGGCGCTGGCGCGTGTTCATCGTCGCGGCGAGCTTCGTCTTCTACGCGTGGTGGGACTGGCACTTCGTCGCGCTCCTCGCCGGCTCGATCGTCGGCAACCAGATCGCCGGGCTGCTGATCCACCGCGCGCCCGACCTCCGCGCGCGCAAGACCGTCCTCGCCGTCGCGGTCGCCTGCAACCTCGGCGCGCTCGCCTACTTCAAGTACTACGACTTCTTCGTCAGCTCGGCGGCGCAGACGATGGAGCGGCTCGGCGTCGCGTGGGTGCCGCACATTGTCGGCGTGACGCTGCCCGTGGGCATCTCCTTCTTCACGTTCATGGCGCTCTCGTACCTGATCGAGATCTACCGCGGCGACTTCGAGCCGGTCGGCTTCTCGACCTTCGCCGCGTACCTCTCGTTCTTCCCGCACCTCGTCGCGGGGCCGATCGTCCGCCCGGGCGAGCTGATCCCGCAGATGGCGACCCCGCGCGACCCGCGGCGCGTCGACACGACGCGCGCCTTCGCGCTGATCGGCGGCGGGCTCTTCCTGAAGGTCGTGATCGCGAACTACCTCGCCTCGCGGATCGTGGACGAGGTGTTCGCGGCGCCCGACCGCCACTCCTCGCTCGAGGTGCTCGTCGGCATCTACGCCTACGCCGTGCAGATCTTCGCCGACTTCGCCGGCTACACGAACATCGCGATCGGGGTCGCGCTGCTGCTCGGGTTCAGGTTCCCGCAGAACTTCGCGAGCCCCTACGCCGCCGTCTCGATCCAGGACTTCTGGCGCCGCTGGCACATGACGCTCTCCCGCTGGCTGCGCGACTACCTCTACATCCCGCTCGGCGGGAACCGGAAGGGCAAGGCGCGCACCTATCTCAACCTGATGCTGACGATGCTGCTCGGCGGGCTCTGGCACGGCGCGTCCTGGACGTTCGTGGTCTGGGGCGGGATCCACGGCACCGGCCTCGTCTTCGAGCACTGGCGTCGTGACCGGCGGACCGCGCTCGGCCTGCCGGAGCCGCCCGACACTGCGCTCCGGATCTGGCTGCGGCGGCTCGTCACCTTCAACGTCGTCTGCCTCGCCTGGGTCTTCTTCCGCGCCTCGTCGTTCTCGGACGCGGGCGCCGTGCTCCGGCGGCTCTTCACCGCCTGGGGCCAGCCGTCGCCGCTCGTCACCACGGGGGTGCTCGCCGCGATCGCGCTCGGGGTCGGGATCCAGTACGTTCCCGCGCGACTCGGCGAGCGCGCGATGGCCCGGTTCTCGCGGCTCTCGCCCGTTCTCCAGGGGGTCGCGCTCGGCTTCGGGCTGATGATCGTCGGCGCGATGGGCCCCGAGGGGGTCGCCCCCTTCATCTACTTCCGGTTCTGAGCCGTGACCGAGCCCACCACACCCAGGCGCACCGTCCCCGTCGAGGAGCACGGCCGGCGCCTGCTTCCCGCCGGGTACGCGGTGGTGATCCTCGTCGTCGCGCTCTCCGTCGGCGCGCTGCTGAACGCTCAGGGGCTTCGCAAGTCGGCGCACATCCAGCAGCAGGGCTGGCGGCGCGACGTCGGGATCGCGTTCACGACGCCGCTCGCCGCCGTGAGCCACGCGTTGCTGATCGACCGGCCCAGGCAGGAGCTCAAGTCGGCGCTCGGGCGAGGCGGCGACGACAGGATCGACACGCGCGTCGTCTTCACGAGCGGAGCGCAGGGCGCGTCGACGGCGCCGTCCGGCCGCGAGGCGTTCGGCCCCGCGCGGGAGCTCCGCATCTGGGCGGCCGGCGACTCCCTCGCGATCGCCGCCGGGGAAGCCGTCTACCGGGCCGCGGTGGCAACCGGCGCGGTGGTGCCGGTAGCGCGGGTCGACGGGCGGCTCGCGACCGGGCTCGAGCGCCCGGACGTCTTCAACTGGTTCACCTACATCCGCGACGCGCTCGTCCGGCTGGAGCCGCAGGCGGTCGTCGTCAGCTTCGGCGCCAACGACGACCACGACTACATGACCGGGGTTCCGCCGGGGGTCGCGATCGGCCCGTTCGGCTCGAGCACGTGGATCGACGAATACCGGCGCCGCGTGGGCGGGCTGATGGACGAGATCACCGCCCAGGGGCGGTTCCTCGTCTGGCTCGGCGCTCCGATCGTCCGGGACGCGGCCGAGAGCAGCCGCTTCGAGCTCCTGAACACGATCTACCGGTCGGAGGCCGAGAAGCGACCGGGCCGGGTCGCCTTCGTCGACACCTACACGCTCCTCGAGGACTCGCACGGGCGCTACGCCGACTTCCTGCCCGACGCGAGCGGCACCCTCGTGCGCGTGCGGGCGCTCGACGGGATCCACTACGCGGGCGCCGGCGGCGACCTGATCGCGCGGCAGGTGCTCGGCCGGCTCGAGCAGGCGTTCGACCTCACGAGCTGGCGTCGCGCCCCGGCCCCTGCGCCGCAGCAGGCGCCGAGCCAGGCGCAGGGGCGCTCGTAGCGTGCGATTCCTCGTCGCGCTCGTGCTCGTCCTCTGCGCCACGGCGGCCGGGAGCGGCGCCGCGCTCACGCGGAGCGTCTACGTCGACGGCGACTCGCTCGCGGAGGGCACCGCCCCGTACCTGCCTGCGCTGTTGCCGCACTGGTCAATGCGCCAGTCGTATGCGGTGGGCCGCCGCGTGACGGAAGGGATCGCGCTCCTGCGGGCCGAGCGGCCCCTCGAGCAGGTCGTCGTCGTCAGCCTCGGCACGAACGACGACCCCCGTCGCGTCTCGGACTTCCGCTCGGGCCTGCGCGAGATCCTCGCGATCGCCGGCCCCTCCCGCTGTGTCGTGTGGGTGAACATCGTCCGGCCTCCCGTCGCGGGCGCCGGTTACGGCGGGCTCAACCGCGTGCTGTCGGCGGCGGCCGCGGGCCGTCGGAACCTCGTCGTGGTCGACTGGCGGGCGCTCGTCCGGGAGCATCCGGCATGGCTCCGCCGTGACGGCGTGCACGCGACCGCGGCCGGCTACAGGGCCCGCGCGGCGGCGATCGCCGCTGCGGTGAAGGAGTGCACGGCGCGACTAGGGTAGGCGCGGCGCCCACAGCGCCGACAGCAGGCCCGCGGCGAGCAGGAGGAGCGCCGCTGCTCCGAGGAACCTGTACGTCACCTCGGTGTGGCCCGGCGTCGTGCCGAGCTTCGTGCCGAGCTTCGAGTACGCGGCCTTCAGGGACGCGGCCTTCGTCGCCGCGAGGAACTGGCCGCCCGTGGCGTCCGCGATCGCCTTCAGCGTTGCCGGGTCCGGCGGGACCGGGATCGTACGCGCAAAGGGACCGAAGCCGCGCGTCAGCGTGCCGTTGGGCGTCCCGAGCGCGAACGTGTAGACCGGGATCCCGGCCTCCTTCGCCCGCGAGGCTCCCTCGAGCGGCTGCAGGGTGCCGCGGGTCTGCGAACCGTCCGAGAGGAACAGGATCGAGACCGGGGACTTCGTCTGCACCGCGGCCGGGATCACGTACGCGATCGTCTGCCCGGGCGGCTTGGGCGGAGCCTGGACGGCCTGCTGCCCCAGCTGGACCGCAGCGGCCAGCGCGTCGCCGATCGCCGTGCCGCCGAAGCCCGGGAACGCCCCGATGTCGTCGAGCCCCTGGAGCACCAGCTTGTGGTCGGACGTGGGCGGCGTCGCCACCTCCGGCTCGCCGGCGAATGCGATCAGGCCGACGCGAAGGCCCTTCGGCGCGTGCTCGAGGAACGAGCGCGCCGCGTCCTGCGCCGCCTGGAGCCGGGTCGGCTTCACGTCGGTCGACTGCATCGAGCCCGAGACGTCGATCACCAGGATCACCGTCGCCTGGTTCTTCAGGACCGCCGTCTTCACGTGCGGGCGGGCCAGCGCGAGGCAGAGCGAGGTAAGCGCGAGCAGGAACAGGACCGGCGGGAGGTAGCGGCGCCACGCGCGGCGCGGCACGATCCCGGCCAGCACTTCGATGTTCGTGAACCTGACCGCGTACCGCATCCGGCGGCGCTCGGCGAGCAGGTAGAGCCCGATCGCGACCGGGACGGCCAGGAGCGAGAGCAGGAGATACGGGCTGTCGAAGGTCACTTTCCACCCGCGCAGACTGCCTCGACCTGGACGACTGCGCGCACGCCCAGGAGACCCGTGCCCGAGCGAACGGTGGCGACGACGCGCCCGCCGCGCACCGCCTGCTCTGCAGACACGCTCGCCACGAGGGCGTTGCTCGGCGGCTGGTCGGTGTAGAAGCCGATCGCGTGCGCCGCGCCGACGAGACGCTCGCCCCCGGCGCAGCCCTGGACGACGCGCTGGGCGCCTCCCGACCTCAGCACCACGTTCCGGACGCGGCGGGTCGTCGGCTTGTCCGGCGGGAACACCCCGACCGCGACCGGGATCCGCCCGCCGCCGCCGGAGGCCGGCATGCAGCCGATGTGTGGCCGGAACGTCGGCGGGCTGGTCGCGAGGCCGGCGTACGAGGCGACGAAGACGACGTCGCGCGAGGTCGTGATCCCGGGGTTCACGGGCGCGCCGACGGCGCCGAGGAAGCTCACGTCGATCGCGCGGTCGGTGAGCTCCGCGTCGAGCCCGCCGACGATGTAGCCCTTCGGGCAGGAGAGCTGATACTGGACCTGCGGCCGCGGCACGCCCTGCCCGGTCGGGACGACGACCCACGGTCCTGCGACCGGCACGCAGACCATCAGGCCCTTGCACTCGTTCGTCGCGCCCGCGGGGGCGACGCCGAGAGCCAGCGCCGACGCGGCGAGCGCGATCAGCACCGCGAGCCGCCTCACGGCACCACCCGCCTGAACCAGAACGCCGACAGCCCGCCGCCGAGGAGGAGCAGCAGGGCGGCGACGCCGCCGACGACGTCGGTCATCTCCCGGTTGATCGAGCGGTGCCCGAGCCTCGAGCCGAGCCGCTTGTAGACGGCGCTGACGCGCGAGTCGCTCGTGGCGGTGAAGAACTGGCCGCCGGTCGTCTGGGCCACCGTCTGCAGGTCGGTCGGGCTCACGGGCACCTGGATCGTGGCCGTGTACCCGCCGACGAGCTTCTGCTGGATCTGGCCGTTCGGGGTGCCAACGGCGACGGTGTAGACCGGGATGTGGGCCGCCTTTGCCTTCTGCGCCCCGGCCGCCGCCGTCACGCGGCCGCCGTCCTGCTTCCCGTCGGAGATCAGGAGCACCGCTGCGGGTGGGACCTTGCCGTCGACGGTGCGCTGCCGGTCGACGAGCTGCGTCGAGAGCGCCACGGCGTCGCCGAGGGCCGTGCCTCCGCTTGAGTGCAGCGAGGTGAGCGCGGTGTGGACGAGCGAGCGGTCGGTCGTCGGCGGGAGCGCGACGACGGCGCGGCTCGCGAAGGTGACGATGCCCACCTCGTACTTCTTCGGCACCTTGGCCACGAAAGCCTCGGCGGCCGCCTGGGCGGCGGCCAGGCGCGTGGGCTTGACGTCGTTCGCCCGCATCGAGTTCGAGACGTCGAGGGCCAGGATCACGGTGGCCTCCTCGCGCGGCACCTTCACGGTCGCGTGAGGGCGGGCGAAGCCGACGACGAGGAGCGCGAAGGCGAGCAACAGGATCGCGACCGGGAGGTGGCGCCGGATCCCGGGCCGGTGGTCGACGACGTTCGGGAGCAGCGCCGGGCTCGCGAAGCGGGCCGCGTCCGAGGCGCGCCCGCGCTCTCGCAGGACGTAGCCGACGACGAGCGCCGGGACGATCAGCAACGCGAACAGCCAGTACGGGGACTGGAAGCTCATCCGCGCGCCCTCTTGAGGAAGACGGCGAGCGCCCGGAGCCAGTCGCCGGAGGTGGAGAGGACGGCGTGCCGCACCCCGATCGAGCCGAGCGTGCGGGCGAGGCCGCTTCGCTCCTCGGCGGCGGCCGCCGCAAAGCGGGCGCGGAGCTTCGCGTCCCGCGTGTCGACCCGGAGCTGCCTGCCCGTCTCCGGGTCGACGAGCCAGAGCTCACCGGCGTTCGGCAGCTCCTGCTCCCGCGGGTCGCGAATCTCGACGGCCAGGACGTCGTGGCCGCCGGCGAGCTCGAGCATCGGCCTGCGCCAGTCGAAGGGGCCGCGGAAGTCGGAGACGACGACGACGAGCGCCCGCTGGCGGGCGACCGAGCCTGCCCGGGCCAGCGCCTCGCCGAGCGAGGTCGCACCGACCGGCATCGCCTCGGCTTCCTCCTCGGCACGAAGGGCCGCGAGCAGGCCGACGAGGCCGACCCGCCCCTGCCGCGGCGGGATCGTCCGCGGGTCCGCGTCGCCGAACGAGACGACCCCGAGCCGGTTGCCCCTGCGCGTCGCGACATGGCCGATCGCGATCGCGACCCCCTCCGCCACGTCGGCCTTCCGCCGGTCGGCGGTGCCGAACCGCATCGAGGGCGACGTGTCGAGGACGAGCCAGGTCGCCAGGACGCGCTCGGCGACGTTGACGCGGACATGCGCCTCGCCGGTCCGGGCGGTGACGTTCCAGTCGATGCGGCGGACGTCGTCGCCGTCCGCGTACGGGCGGATCTGCGCGAGCTCGGTGCCGTCGCCCTGGAGCGCCGAGCGATAGTCGCCGGCGAGCAGGCCCTGCATCTTGCGGCCGATGTGGACGTCGAGCGCTCGCAGCAGCGCGACCGGCATCGCCCCCGGCCCGGGCCGGTCGGGCGTCGGGGCGCGCGCGAGTGACTGCGCCGCGCTCATGCAGCGCTCGTCCTCGCGAGGTCTACCTGAGGAGCGGGCACGGCCGCGAGGACCGAGTCGAGGATGCTGTCGGGGCTCACCTCCTCGGCGAGCGCCTGGTACGTCAGGACGAGGCGGTGACGCATCGCGTCCTTTGCGAGCGCATGGACGTCCTCGGCGAGCACGTACTCGCGGCCGCGGACGAGCGCGAGTGCCCTCGACGCCTGGACGAGGCTGATCGGGCCGCGCGGGCTCGCGCCGTAGGCGATGTACTCGCCCAGCTCGGGAACCCCGTGCGCGGCGGGCGACCTCGTCGCATCCGCGAGGGTGACCGCGTAGCTGACGAGCGAGGGATCGACGTAGATCCCGAAGACGGCGGCCTGCAGCGCCTCGAGCTCGGGGAGCGCGAGCGCCTCACGCAGCTCCGGTGCCGAGACGAGCTGGCGCTGGACGATCGTCAGCTCCTCGTCGTGCTCCGGATAGCCGATCAGGACCTTCAGCATGAAGCGGTCGATCTGAGCCTCCGGCAAGGGGTACGTGCCCTCGGACTCGATCGGATTCTGGGTCGCCATCACGAGGAACGGCGACGGGACCGGATAGGTCGTGTGGCCGATCGTCACCTGGCGCTCCTGCATCACCTCGAGCAGCGCCGACTGGACCTTGGCCGGCGCGCGGTTGATCTCGTCCGCGAGGAGGAAGTTGCAGAACACGGGCCCGAGCTCGGTGTCGAACGAGCCCTCGCCCGGCCGGTAGATGCGCGTCCCGACGAGATCCGAGGGGACGAGATCCGGGGTGAACTGGATCCGGGCGAACGAACCGCCGAGGACACCGGCCGTCGTCTTGATCGTGAGCGTCTTCGCGAGCCCCGGGACGCCCTCGATCAGCAGGTGCCCCTGCGCGAGCAGGCACACGAGAACGCGCTCGAGCATCGCGTCCTGTCCGGCGATCACGCGCCTGATCTCGAACAGCGCCTGCTCGAGCCGGTCCTTCGCCTCCTCCGGGGTCGGCCCCGGGGCACCTTCGGTCTGGCTGTTCACGTCTGCGCTCCTCCTCTTGCCTGGGCTTGAGCAACAAAGGGAAGCAGATCTGCCTAAGTTTCTGCTGTGAAAGCGGCCGGATCGCGCCCCCGCGCTACCCCATCTCGATCTCGACCGGAAGGCCCATGCGCCCCATCGTGCGCAGGTGCCGGAAGTGCGACCGCAGGGCGAACCAGAGCGACGGCTGAGTCGTGTAGCGGACGCCGTGCTTCTCGGAGTTCCGTTTCACGATCTCGGCGATCCGCGCGTAGTGCGTGTGCGGCACGCGCGGAAAGAGGTGATGCTCGATCTGGTAGTTGAGCCCGCCGAGCACCCATGTGAGCACCGGGTTGCGCGGGCAGAAGTCGACCGTCGTCTCCACCTCGTGGACGGCCCAGACCCGCTTGGGCCCGCTCAGCTCCTCGACCGAGGCGAAGTCGGCCTCCTCGACGCAGTGCGCGAGCTGGAAGGTGGTGGCCGTGATCAGGCCCATGATCATCGCGAAGACGACGTAGGCGCCGATCACCGCCCACCAGGGGTAGACGAGCATCGGGACGACGAGCGCCCAGCCGATGAAGATCGCCTTCCCGGCCACGAGCCCGACGAGGTCCCAGCGCTTCGGCGCGCGGACCGGGCTGCGGCCGATCCTGCCGCGGAGGAGCGCCGCGACGTCGCCCGCCGTCTGCCAGCGCAGCACCATCAGCGTGTAGAGCGGCCAGATGTAGTAGTGCTGGAGCCGGTACCAGGGCCGCGCCTTCTGCTGGGGCATGAAGCGGGCGAACGGGACCTGGCTGATGTCGTCGTCGTAATCGTCGACGTTGGTGTAGGTGTGGTGCGCGACGTTGTGCTTCACGCGCCACGCGTAGCTCGAGAAGCCGAGCAGGGCGTCCGCCGTCCACCCCATCAGGTGGTTGTAGCGGCGCTTCGTGAAGTAGGCGCCGTGGTTCGCATCGTGCTGGACGCAGAAGGCGGTCAGCGTGGCGCCGGCCGCGAGCCCGGCGAGGCAGGCCAGCCCGAGCCAGATGCCCGGGCGCAGGAAGATCAGCGTCACCCAGGAGCCGACCATGAGCCCGAACGCGACGATCGTCTTCGCGTAGAGCTGCAGGTATCCGCGCACGCGCGTCCACCGGGACTGCAGGTAGAGCTCCACCTCGCGGCGGGTCTCGCGGATGAACTCGCCGCCGTTGTCGAACGACACCTTCTGCGGGACGCGAACTTCTATGACTGTCCTTCCTGCAGTGAGGGTCGCTCGAGCTTCGCGACCGATGGTACCTGCGACCTGTCCGGACTGCGGTCGTACCTGCGCCCGGCGGCGCGCGACAAGTCAGGGGCGTTCCGGAACACCGTGACCCGCGGCACTCGAAATCGAGACGGTTCCACGCGGGGGTCACTCCCTGCGAGCGCGGGCTCCGGCCGCTCGCCTAGACGGTTGATGCCACGGGGTTAGGCGGTGTAGTTGGCGATTGCGCGGCTGGGTCGGCCGAGTTGGTGGTTGAGG
>Ga0335077_10013143_pt1 | contig 10358 bp, 15 predicted proteins | sample Lox_Sample_31_FD_207151 | JGI IMG/M metagenome (GOLD analysis project Ga0335077, IMG submission 207151) | Soil microbial communities from Loxahatchee National Wildlife Refuge, Florida, United States - Lox_Sample_3.1 | ecosystem: Environmental > Terrestrial > Soil > Wetlands | place: USA...
ACATGAATTGCGTCGGGCACCCCTCTTCAGAAGTGTTCGCCAGGGCCCTCGAGGCCGCCAGCATAACAGCTGTGGCGCCTTGGTCCCGGGAGGTTGCGACGATGACGGCTCCTCATCCTGGCATCGGCGACTGGTATCGCCTGAACGGCGGCCAGGCGTTCGAAGTCGTCGCCGTCGATGATGACGACGGCACCATCGAGATTCAGTACTTCGACGGCACGGTCGAGGAGATGGATGTCGAGGACTGGGAAAGCCAGTGGGACGACGGCGGGCTCGAGGCAGCCCAGGCGCCCGAGGACTGGAGTGGGTCGGTCGACGTCGAAAGCGGCGACGAGGAGACGCGCGGCTCGGAAAGCCTGGGCGAGGATCGCGACCTGCGCATGAGCCCGCTCGACGGTATCGATCTGTTCGAGTAAGGAACGAGCCTCAGCCGGACGCCTCCTCCGCCAACGCCGCAATATCCACCTCGTCCGCGAGCATCACGAAGCCGCTGCGCACCTGAAGCGGCACGGGCGTGAGCGAGCGGCCCGCGCACGGTCCGGCCACGCAATACCCCGTGAGCTTCTCGAACAGCGCGCCGTGCGAGGAGCAAAGGAGCAGCGCGCCATCCGGCGTCAGGAAGCGGTCGGGCAGGAGATTCAGCGGATGCCCGGCGTGCGGGCAGCGGTTCACGTAGCCGCGCAGATGCGCGCCGGCACGCACCACGAAACCCCGCAGCGGCCAGTCGCCGGCGCCGATGGTGAAGGCGCGCACTCCGTGCGACTCCAGCTCGCTCTCCCGGCACACGACCCGCTCGACGTCGAGCACCGCGCCCGCGCTCAGGGGCTCCGGCGCGCTCACGGCGGCTCCCGCGCCCGCAGCTGCTCGAGCGCGTGGATGCGCGCGCGCGTCAGCCACACCATGGCAAGCCCCGGCAGCGCGATCACGAAGCTGGTGACGTAGTAGAGATACCATCCGCCGTGGTCGGCGATCCAGCCGGCCGGGTACCCCAGGCTGTAGCGCGGCAGCAGCGCGATCGCCGAGAGAAGCGCGTACTGGAAGGCGCTGTAACGCACGTCGCACAGCGCCATGATGAGCGCCACCAGCGCGATGTTGCCCATCGCGCCCGCTACGTGCTCGATGACGACCGCCAGCGCCATGATGGGGTAGCTCTTGCCGGCCGCAGCGAGCAGGCAATAGAGCAGGTTGCTGGCTGCGGCCAGTACACCGAAGGCGAGCATCGAGCGCACCAGCCCCAGGCGCACCATGAGCACGCCGCCGAGGATCGAGCCGCCGACCGCGCTCGCGGTGAACAGCGCCTTGACGATGAGGCCGATCTCGGTCTTGGAGAAGCCGACGTCCATCATGAAGGGCGTGAAGAGCTTGTTGGCGAAGGCGTCGCCGATCTTGAAGAACATCACCACGGCGATCAGGATCGCGGCGCTCGGGCTGCCGAGCAGCTCCCTGAGCGGCGCCACCAGCGACTCCCGCAGGGTACGTGGAGGCGCATGGCGGTAGGCGGGCTCGGGCGCGCGCCAGCTCGCCACGCAGAAGGCGAGCATCACGGCGGCGAGCAGCAGATAGGCCGCGCGCCAGCCGAAGTGATCGGCCACCACCAGCGCGCACGCGGCGGCGACCCAGGCTGCGGTGCGGTAGCCGAGATTGTTGGCCGCGGCGGCGGGCCCACGCTCGCTCGGCAGCGAGACGTCGGTGCGCCAGGCGTCGATGGCGATGTCCTGGGTCGCCGAGCAGACCACGATCGCGAAGGCGCACGCCGTGACGGCTCCGAGCGCCACCGACGGATTCTGCAGCGCGAGCAGCGCGAGTGCGGCGGCGAGGCCGATCTGCGTGACGAGCATCCAGCCGCGGCGCCGGCCGAGGAAGGGCAGCGGATAACGGTCGACCAGCGGCGCCCACAGCGGCTTGAGCAGATAGGGCAGCGCCACGTAGGTCATCGCGCCGATCGCGGTGTTGCTGAGGCCGGCGTCCTTGAGCCACGCCTGCAGCGCGCTCTCGGTGAGCTGATTGGGAAAGCCCGAGGCCGCACCGAGCGCGAGGATCGCGAGCATCTTGGGACTCGCGAGCAGCGCGGCGAGCCGCTCCCCCTGTGCCGCCGGCGGCGCGCTCAAAGATCGTAGTCCATGATGAGCGGGGCGTGATCCGAGAAACGCCTCTCCTTGTATATGGAGGCGGCGCGTGCCCTGCCCGCGAGCGATCCGCTCACCACCTGGTAGTCGATGCGCCAGCCGACGTTGTTCGCCCGCGCCTGTCCGCGGTTCGACCACCAGGTATAGAGTCCCGGCCCCGGGCGCACCTCGCGGAATGCGTCCACGTAGCCGATCGGGCCGAAGAGGCGATCCATCCAGGCGCGCTCCTCGGGGAGAAAGCCGGAATTCCTCTGGTTCGAGCGCCAGTTCCTCAGATCGATTGCGCGGTGCGCGATGTTCCAGTCGCCGGAGAGGATGCAGCGCCGCCGACCGCGCCTGAGGCGCGCGAGGTGCGGCGTGAAGGCTTCCAGGAAGCGGAACTTGGACGCCTGGCGCTCGGGCCCCGCGGAGCCCGACGGCAGATAGAGCGATACGACCGACAGGTCGCCGACACGCGCCTCGAGGTAGCGCCCCTCCCGGTCGAACTCCGGTACGCCGAAGCCGCGGATGACCCGGTCGGGTGCGTGGCGGGTATAGAGCGCGACCCCCGCGTAGCCCTTGCGCTCGGCCTCGCAGAAGAAGCCCTGGTAGCCCGGCAGCCTCACGTCGTGCCCGTCGAGCTGATCCTGCTGGCAGCGCGTCTCCTGCAGGCAGATGAAATCCGCGCGCTGGCGCCGCAGCCAGCGGAACAGCCCCTTGGCCGCCGCCGAGCGGATGCCGCACACATTGACGGTGATCACTCGCAAGCCGAACAATGATAAGACATGCAGGAATACCAGCTCACGTTCATCGAGCTCGCGCTGGCGCGCGAGGCGCTGCGCTTCGGGGAGTTTCGCCTCAAGTCCGGCCGCGACAGCCCCTATTTCTTCAACGCCGGGCTGTTCAGCGACGGCGAGGCGGCATCCGTGCTCGGCCGGTGTTATGCCGCCGCAGTCGTGCGCTCCGGCCTCGAGTTCGACATGCTCTTCGGCCCGGCCTACAAGGGAATCCCGCTCGCCACCGCCACCGCGATCGCCCTCGCGGCGCACCATGGCCGCAGCCTCCCCTACGCCTACAACCGCAAGGAAGCCAAGGAGCACGGCGAGGGCGGGGTCGTGGTCGGCGCGCCGCTCCACGGGCGCGTGCTGATCGTCGACGACGTGATCACCGCGGGCACCGCGGTGCGCGAGTCGCTCGAGCTGATCCGGCGCGCGGGTGCCGAGCCGGTCGGTGTGGCTCTGGCGCTCGATCGCGAGGAGCGTGGCCAGGGCGCGCTGAGCGCCGTGCAGGAGCTCGAGCGCGGCGAAGGCCTCAAATGTGTGAGCGTCGTCACACTATCCGACCTGATCGAGGCGCTGTCGCGCCCCGCGGACGGCAAATCACGCATCTCGGCGCAGCAGCTCGCGGCGTTGCGCGCCTATCGGGCCCGCTACGGCGCGCGCTGAGACTTGCCAGCGCCCGATGCGCGGCCGAAGATAGCTGCATGTCGGCTCGCGCAACGCGCTACGGTGCGCTCTGGTTGCTTGCGGCCGCGGCGCTGGCCGCGGCTGTCGCATACGCCGCTCCGCAGCCGGGCTCCAGCAAGTCCTCCACCCCGGGTAAGACGACTTATCGCTGGGTCGACGACCAGGGCGTGGTCCACTACGGCGATCAGATCCCGGCGCAGTACGCCGGCAAAGAGCGCGAGGTCATGAACCCGCAGGGCGTGCCGGTCGGCCACGTCGAGGGCGAGAAGAGCCCGGACGAGCTCGCCAGGGAGGCGCGCGAGCGAGCGGCGCTGATCAAGCAGAAGCAGCACGACACTTTCCTCGTCACTACCTACACCTCGGTGAAGGACATCGAGGCGCTGCGCGATGTGCGGCTCGACCAGCTGAAGACGCAGCGTGCCGCCGGGCAGCAATACATCGAGAGCCTGAAGGCCCGTCTCGGTACGCTGCAGACGCGCGCCATGAGCTTCCGTCCCTACAGCGCCAACGCCGCGGCCCGCCCGATGCCCGACGACCTGGCGGAAGACCTGGTCCGCACGCTCAACGAGATGAATACCCAGACCGGCGCGCTCGCCAGAGAGAGTGAGGAAGAGACGCAGCTGCGCGCGCAGTTCCAGGCCGACATCGAGCGCTATCGCGAGCTGCACACGCTGCACTCGACCGACTAGCGGCCCGAGTGCCCGAAGCCTCCCGCGCCGCGCGCCGAGCTCACGAAGTCCGGCACCACCTCGAGCTCCACCTGCACCACCGGCACCACCACCAGCTGCGCGATGCGCTCGCCGGGAGTCATGGTGTAGGGCTCCGCGCCGCGATTCCAGCACGACACCATGAGCTGACCCTGGTAGTCGGAGTCGATGAGTCCCACGAGGTTGCCGAGCACGATGCCGTGCCGGTGCCCCAGACCCGAGCGCGGCAGGATGACGGCCGCGAGCGACGGGTCGTCGAGATGGATCGCGAGCCCGGTCGGGACGAGCTCGGCCCGCCCCGGCGCGAGGGTGAGCGGCGCGACGGTGCAGGCGCGCAGGTCGAGGCCGGCCGAGCCTTCGGTCGCATAGCCGGGCAGCGGAAACTCGGCGCCGATCCGTGCATCGAGAATGCGCACCTTGAGTGCGCGGCGGACCGCGGTGCTCATGCGGCGCTCAGGCGCGCGCCGTGCCGCGCTGCGCGCGCTCGGCACGCGCGGCCAGCTCGCGGGCGATCAGCGTGATGAGGCCCCGCGCCAGCGCGAGCTTGCCGGCCCTGCCGAGCTCGTAGCGCGCGCCGCGAGCCAGCACGATGAGCTGGTTCTCCTCGCAGTCGAAGGCCTTGTCGTCGCCGACCTCGTTGGCGGCAATCATGTCGAGATTCTTCTTCATCAGCTTGGTGCGCGCGTTCTGCTCGACCGACTCGGTCTCGGCGGCAAAACCCACCACCAGCGGCCGATCGGGGCGCGCCGCGACCGTGGCGAGCACGTCCGGCGTGCGCTCCATTGCGACGTCCAGCGTGTCGCTGGTCTTCTTGATCTTCTGCTGCGCCGCGTGCACCGGGCGGTAATCGGCGACCGCGGCCGTCGAGATGAAGACGTGCGTGCCGGCGAGCTCGCTCAGCACCGCGGCCAGCATGTCGCCGGCGCTCTCGACGTCGATGCGCCTGACTCCGGGCGGGGTCGGCAGGCTCACCGGGCCGCTCACCAGAACGACCTCCGCGCCCGCCGCCCGTGCCGCCTGCGCCACCGCGAACCCCATCTTGCCCGAGCTGCGATTGCTGATGAAACGCACCGGATCGAGACGCTCGCGGGTGGGTCCGGCCGTGACGAGAACGCGCCGGCCCGCGAGCTCGCCGCCCGCCGCGAGCAGCGCGCTCAGCTGTTCGGCGAGCTCGAGCGGCTCGAGCATGCGGCCCTCGCCGACCTCGCCGCACGCCTGATCGCCGGCGGCGGGGCCGAGGATCAGCACGCCGCGCGCGGCGAGCTGGGCGACGTTGGCGCGCGTCGCCTGATTCGCCCACATCACGTGATTCATCGCCGGGGCAACCGCGATCGGCGCCTCGGTCGCGAGGCACAGCGTCGCGAGCAGATCGTCGGCGCGGCCGCTCGCGAGGCGTGCGAGAAAGTCAGCGCTCGCCGGCGCGATCAGCACCGCATCGGCCCAGCGCGCCAGCTCGATGTGCCCCATGGCCGCTTCCGCGGCCGCATCCCACAGGTCGGTGCGCACCGTCCGGCCCGAGACCGCCTGGAACGTCGTCGGCGTCACGAACTCGCGCGCGGCGGCCGTCATCACCACCTGCACTTCGGCCCCGCGCTCGCGCAGGCGCCGCACGAGGTCGGGACTCTTATAGGCGGCGATGCCGCCGGTGATGCCGAGAAGGACGTGCTTGCCGTGCATGAAGATCAGCCTCAGGAACGGATTATCGCACCGCGCGCGGAGCAGAGAAAATTGCACGCTTCGCAGAGCTTTCGCCTCTCGCTGCCGGGGTGGGCGCTCCTTAGACTCGGGCCACCTTCCCTTAGAACCAAACGTCATGTACCAGTCGGGCGTGCAGCCCGGACCTCGAGCCATGAGCATCCGTCACTGGCCGGACGGCGAGCGACCGCGCGAGAGGCTGCTCGAGCGCGGCGCACACGCACTTTCCGACGCCGAGCTGCTCGCGGTGCTGCTCGGCTCGGGCGTGCGTGGCCAGTCCGCGGTGGAGCTGGCGCGCGCGCTGATCGGTGAGTTCGGCTCGCTGCGCGAGCTGCTGAATGCCGAGCGCGCGCCCCTCACGCGCCGGCGCGGCATCGGCCCGGCGCGCTATGCGGTGCTGAAGGCCGCCCTCGAGCTCGCGCGGCGCCACTTTCGCGAAGCGCTGCGCGTCGGGCCGGCGCTCGCGGCGCCGGAGGCGACCCGCAGCTTTCTGCTCGCGCAGCTGCGCGACCGGCCCTACGAGGTGTTCTGCTGCCTGTACCTCGACAACCGCCACCGGCTGATCGTCTTCGAGGAGCTGTTCCGCGGCACGATCGATCGCGCCGGCGTGCATCCCCGCGAGGTGCTGCGCCAGACGCTCGCCCACAACGCAGCCGCGGTGATCTTTGCCCACAACCACCCCTCGGGCGTGCTCGAGCCGAGCCAGGCGGACGAGCTGATCACGCGCCGGCTGAAGGAGGCGCTCGCGCTGGTCGACGTCCGCGTGCTCGATCACTTCATCATCGGCGATGGCGTGTGCTTCTCGTTCTCCGAGCACGGCCTGCTTTGAGGCCGCGAACCCCGGGCGGCTGCCGCGCGTCGGCGCAGCGTGGATGGTTCAGCCCGGCAATAGTTAGTCGAGCGCCTAACCATTGACTGGAGGACACCTGTGCATGCATCTCCTTGAGATCCCGCCGCCGGGCTGGTATAAAGCCCGGCCCGGAGTCGAGCCGGACTGTCCGTCTAGACTCCTAAGTCCCTGATTTCTCTCAAGGTTGTATGTATGTCCCGCGTCTGCGAGATCACCGGCAAGAAGCCGGCCGTCGGTAACCGCGTCTCTCACGCCAACAACAAGAGGCGCCGCCGCTTCCTCCCGAACCTGCATACGCAGCGCTTCTGGCTCGAGACCGAGAAGCGCTGGGTGACGCTGCGTCTCACGACCAACGGCATGCGCACCATCGAGAAGAAGGGCCTCGACAAGGTCGTCGCCGAGCTGCGCGCGCAGGGCGTGAAAATCTGACGGCGGGGCCTGAGCGGGAGAGACACTCATGCGCGAGAAGATCAAGCTCTTGTCCACGGCCGGGACCGGCCACTTCTACGTGACGACCAAGAACAAGCGGCTGCACCCGGACAAGCTCGAAGTCCGCAAGTTCGACCCGGTGGCGCGCAAACACGTCGCCTACAAAGAGTCGAAGATCAAGTAAGCGCGGCGCGCGTCACCACGCGTGCCGGAGCTCCCCGAAGTCGAGACGACGCGGCGCGGCCTTGCGCCGCACGTGCGCGGGCGCCGCATCCGCGCGCTCAAGGTGTATGAACGGCGCCTCCGCTGGCCGGTGGCGGCGGGACTGCCCGCGAAGCTCGCCGGCCAGCGCATCCGCTCGACCGGCAGGCGCGGCAAGTACCTGCTGCTGAAGCTCGAGTCCGGCGCGCTCATCGTGCATCTGGGGATGTCGGGCAACCTGCGCCTGGTGCGCAGCGACAGCCCCCGCGTCGCGCACGATCATTTCGACCTGGTGCTCGACTCAGGATGCGCCCTGCGCTTCAACGATCCACGCCGCTTCGGCAGCCTCCTCTACGTGCGGGGCGATCCGCTTGCCCACCGCCTGCTCGCCCACCTGGGACCTGAGCCTTTCAGCCGCGCCTTCGACGCCGCATACCTCTGGCGGATCACGCGCGGTCGGCGCGTTGCCGTAAAGCAGCTGCTGATGAACAGCCGCCTGGTGGTCGGTGTCGGCAACATCTACGCGAGCGAGGCGCTGTTTCGCGCGCGCATCCGCCCGCAGCGCGCGGCGCGCTCACTGACGCGCGCGGAGGTCGCGCGGCTGGCACGCGCGGTGCGCGCCGTGCTCAGGTCGGCCATCCGCGCGGGCGGCACCACGCTGCGCGACTATCTGCGCACCGACGGCTCACCCGGCTATTTCCGGCAGCGGCTCTATGTGTACGAGCGCAGCGGCAAGCCGTGCCGGCGCTGCGGCAAGCCGGTGCGCGCGACACGGCAGGGACAGCGCTCGACGTATTATTGTCCGGGGTGTCAGATATGAGCAGGCACATCGTGCGGCACCTCGCCAGGGTCGACCCGGTGCTGGGCGGCGTCATCCGCGCCGCGGGGCCCTATCGAAACGCACCCGAGGCGGGTTGCGAGCCCTTCCAGATACTGGCCCAGGCGATCGCGCATCAACAGCTGAACGGCACGGCCGCCAACACGATCCTCGCGCGCCTCGTGGCCTCGGTCGGCCAGGGCGCCTTTCCGTCACCGCAGCAGGTGCTGGCCGCCCCGGTCGAGCAGCTGCGCGCCGCGGGCTTCTCGTTCGCCAAAGTCGCCGCGCTCAAGGACCTCGCGGCCAAGGCGCTCGCGGCGGTCGTTCCCGACCGCGCGACTCTCGAGCAGCTCGACGACGCGGCGATCATCGAGCGCCTCACCGAGGTGCGCGGCGTCGGCCGCTGGACGGTGGAGATGCTGCTCATGTTCCACCTCGGCCGCCCCGACGTGCTGCCGGTCGATGACTTCGGGGTGCGCGCGGGATTTCGCGCCGCCTACGGGCTGCGCAAGCTCCCTCACCCCAAGGCACTCGCGGCCTGGGGCGAGCGCTGGAAGCCGCACCGCAGTGCCGCCGCCTGGTACCTGTGGCGCGCGCTCGAGCTCGCGCGCGCCGGCACCCTCCCCGCACCGCCGCAGCGCGTGCGCCTGCCCCGCGTCGCCAAACGGCGGCGCGCGAAAAAGCTCAGGGGCGCCGGCGCTTCTTCAGCGCGGCCTCGACGATCGGGTGCACGAACTCGCGCACGTCGCCGCCGAGGAGCGCCACCTCGCGCACCAGCGTCGAGGAGATGAAGGTGAACTGCTCCTGGGGGGTGAGGAACACGGTCTCGATGTCACGGTCGAGGTGGCGCGTCATATTGGCGAGCTGGAACTCGAACTCGAAGTCCGACACCGCGCGCAGGCCGCGCAGGATGACGCCCACGCCGTGCTCGCGGGCGAACTCGACCGTCAGGTTCGAGTAGCCGAGCACCTCCACGTTCGGCAGGTCGTGCAGCACCCGCCGCGCCAGGTCCACGCGCTCGGCGAGCGGGAACAGCGGCGCCTTGTTGGGATTGGCGGCGATGGCGATGTACACGCGCTCGAACATGCGCGCGGCGCGCCGTACCAGGTCCTGGTGCCCGTTGGTAATCGGATCGAACGTACCCGGATAGACCGCGTTGAGCTTCATCAGGCCTCAGCCCCCCCCTCGAGCCGCACCCCGCGCATAGAGATGATACCCGACCTCCCCCGCGCGCTTCGCCCTGAGCGAAACCCAGCGCGGCGGCAGCGGCGGCAGGCCCTCACGCGCGCCGCATTCGACATAGATGAGCGCGGCATCGCACAGCCAGCCGTTCCCCTCGAGGAGCGCCGCCGCCTGCTCGAGAAGACCCGAGGCGAACGGCGGATCGAGAAACGCGACGTCGAAGGGCTGCGCGCTCCGGGCGAGAAAGGCGAGTGCATCGCCACGCTCCACCAGCGCCCCCTGGGCGCCCCATTCGGCGAGCGTGGCGCGCAGTGCGCGCACTGCCTCCGGCTCGCGCTCGACGAAGGTCACGTGCGCGGCACCGCGCGACAATGCCTCGAGCCCGAGCGCACCGCTCCCCGCGAACAGGTCGAGGCAACGCGCGCCGACGATGCGCGCGCCGAGCCAATTGAACAGAGTCTCGCGCACCCGGTCCGGGGTCGGGCGGATGAGCGCCGCCGCCGGGAAGCGGAGCCTGCGCCCGCGCCAGCTGCCGCCGATGATGCGCAGCACCCGCGCGTTGGCACCGCGCGCCGCCGGGGCGCTGCTGCGGGCGGCAGACTTGGCTCTCGACGCCACGGCGTTTCCTGAAAAGGCGCGCACCTTGCCACGATTCTCGCCGTAAGCGTACTCTAGGTCGCCTCGTCCAGAAGCGCTCAACAAGCACCGGCGGGAGGGGTCGCGACCGGTGGGGCAGCCTGCAAGAACGTAGTCGCGGCTATACGAAGAACACCGACCGCGGCGCCGGCCGCCCCCGAAAGGCGCGGCGCCCAAGCGGTCTGACAGTTTAGGAGCTCTAGGGATATGCGAAACCTCACTGCGGCCGGGATTCTCGCGGTTGCGCTGGCGTTCGGTGGCTGCAGCAGC
>Ga0335077_10013145_pt1 | contig 10356 bp, 5 predicted proteins | sample Lox_Sample_31_FD_207151 | JGI IMG/M metagenome (GOLD analysis project Ga0335077, IMG submission 207151) | Soil microbial communities from Loxahatchee National Wildlife Refuge, Florida, United States - Lox_Sample_3.1 | ecosystem: Environmental > Terrestrial > Soil > Wetlands | place: USA: Florida...
GATCGCAGGCGCTGCGCGCGGTGGTCGGCGGGAGCGCGGACGTGGTGTCGGGAGCGTACGAGCACACCCTCAACATGCAGCCCAAGGGCCAGTACCTGCAATGCTTCGTGCAGCAGGGACGCGCGCCACAGATCGCCATCGGGATCTCCTCCGCGCGCGCGAAGACCTACAAGTCGCCCAGGGACCTGAAGGGCCTCAAGGTCGGAGTCTCGGCGCCGGGCTCGAGCACGCACATGATCGTCAACTACTTCATCTCCCGCGACGGCCTCAAGCCCTCGGACATCTCGGTCGTCGGCGTGGGGCTGGGCGCGACCGCGATCACGGCGCTGAAGAGCGGGCAGATCGACGCCGTGTCCAACACCGATCCGGTGATGACCAGGCTCGAGCAGGACGGCGACGTGAAGATCATCGCCGACACGCGCACCCTCAAGGGGACCGAGCAGGTGCTCGGCGGTCCCATGCCCGCGGGCTGCCTGTACGCTCCGGTCGATTTCATCAGGAAGAATCCGAACACGGTCCAGGCGATGACGAACGCCATCGTGCGCGCCGACAAGTGGATTCATCGCGCCTCCCCGAAGGACGTGCTGCGCACCGTCCCCGAGTCCTATCTGCTGGGAGACGCGGCGCTGTACCTCTTCTCCTTCAACAAGGTGAAGGAGGCAATCTCGACCGACGGCACGATCTCGGACGCCGGGGCGAAGACCGCGCTCAGGGTGATACCGTCTTTCAACCCCGAGGTGAAGGCAAAGGAGATCAAGCTCGAGCTCACCTACACGAACGAGTTCGTCAAGAAAGCGAACGCGAAGTACAAGTGAGCGTGCGAACGCGCGGTCATCCCGAGCAGCCGCCTCGCGGCGACGAGGGATCTCTTTTCTCGAGGTCGGCAAGCAGATTCCTCGCTGCGCTCGGAATGACAGGACCCTGATGACGCCGGCTCTCGCGCTCGACGGAATCGAGTGCACCTTCGCCTCGCGCGACGATGCGTCGCTGCGCTACACCGCGGTGCGCGGCGCGACGCTGCGCGTCGCCGAAGGGGAATTCGTCTCGGTGGTGGGCCCGACGGGCTGTGGCAAGTCCACTCTGCTCAACGTCGCCGCGGGCCTGCTCGCTCCGTCGGCCGGGTCGGTGGCGGTGTTTGGCGAGCCTCTCGAGGGCGTGAATCCGCGAGCCGGCTACATGTTCCAGGCCGAAGCCCTGATGCCCTGGCGCAATACGCTGGAGAACGTCGTCGCGGGACTCGAGTTCCGCGGCGTCGGCCGCGGAGAGGCGGAGGCGCGCGGCAGGGACTGGCTGAAGCGGGTCGGCTTGGCGGGGTTCGAGAGGCGCTTCCCGCACCAGCTCTCGGGCGGTATGCGCAAGCGCGTCGCGCTCGCCCAGATGCTCATCCTCGACCCCCAGATCCTGCTCATGGACGAGCCTTTCTCTGCGCTCGACATCCAGACGCGCCAGCTGATGGAGAACGAGCTGCTCGAGTTGTGGGGCGCGGACCGCAAGTCGGTGGTGTTCATCACCCACGACCTGGAGGAGGCGATCTCGCTCTCGGACCGCGTGGTGGTGCTGTCGGCCGGGCCGGAGGCCCACGTGATCGGGGACTACGCCATCGACCTGCCGCGGCCGCGCGACGTCGCGGAGATCCGGCTCTCGCCGCGGTTCATCGAGATCCACACGCGCATCTGGCACGCGATGAAGGAAGAGGTGCTCAAGGGCTATGAGCGGCAACAGCGGCAATAGCGGATGGAGAGGCCGGTTCCGGCTGCGGTTCTGGCAGGGATTCCTGCTGGGGATGCTGCTCGTCGCGTGGTACGTGCTCACGAGCCCGACGCTGCTGCCGCCGATCTACTTTTCCGAGCCCAACCAGGCCGCTTTCTTCTTCGGTGAGCCTCTCAAGGTGGCGGAGCGCCTGTGGCGCTGGTTCGCCGGTGGCGAGATCTACGTGCACCTCTGGGTGACGCTGGTCGAGACCCTGCTTGCGTTTCTCATCGGCACGGTCCTCGGCGTGGCGGTCGGCCTCTGGCTCGCGCTCGCTCCAGCGGCGGCGGCGATCCTCGATCCCTACATCAAGGCGATCAACGCCATGCCGCGCGTGATCCTCGCTCCGATCTTCTTTGTGTGGTTCGGTCTGGACATCGCCTCGAAGGTCGCGCTCGGCGTGACGCTCGTGTTCTTCATCGTGTTCTTCAACGTTTATCAGGGCGTGCGCGAGGTGAGCCCGGTGGTCCTTGCGAACGCGCGCATGCTCGGCGCGAGCCCGCGGCAGCTGCTGCGCTACGTCTACGTGCCGAGCGCAATGAGCTGGGTGTTCGCAAGCCTGCACAACTCGGTCGGGCTCGCCTTCGTCGGCGCGGTGGTCGGTGAATACCTCGGGTCGGCCAGAGGAGTAGGCTATCTCATACATCAGGCCGAGGGATTCTTCGACATGAACACCGTCGTCGCCGGGATCGTGTTGCTGACGGCATTCGCGCTGCTGCTTGACTGGCTGGTGGGCCTCGTTGAGAGGCGGCTCATGGTGTGGCAGCCGCGCAGCGTGGAAGCGGAGCGCACGTGAAGCCGGTCGCCTTCGCCTGCATACTGGCGCTGCTCCTGCCCGTCGCCGCGGCGGGCGAGGAGGGCGCGCCGACCTTCAGCGAGAGCGAGATCCGCGCCATTCTCGCGCACGGCCCGTGGCCGGTTCCGGTGCGGAACGACCCGAGCAACCGGGTATCGGGCACGCGCGAGGCGGTGATCTTCGGGGAGCTGCTGTTCTTCGAGCCGCGCCTGTCCGCGGCGGGAAGCTTCTCGTGCGCGACCTGCCACGTTCCAGAGCGCAACTGGACCGACAACCAGACGCGAGGCGCCGCGGCGGCCGAGGTAGAGCGCAACACGCCCACGCTCATGAACGTGCGGCTGGGACGCTGGTACGGCTGGGACGGCGCCTCGGACAGCCTGTGGTCGCAGAATATCCGCCCCATGCTCGACCCGCGCGAGCTGGGTGCCAGCCCGCGGCGCGTCGCCGAACTGGTGCGCAGGGACGAGCAGCTCACCTGCCGCTACCGCAGGACCTTCGGGGCCGTGCCGTCGGCGACCGACGACGAGCGGGTGCTGGTGGACGTCGCCAAAGCGCTCGCCGCGTTCGAGGAGACGCTCGACAGCCCGCCCACGCCCTTCGACCAGTTCCGCAACGCGCTCGCGCGCGGCGAGCGCATCGCGCCCTGGCGTTATTCCGAGGCCGCCCAGCGCGGGCTGAGGATCTTCATCGGCAAGGGCGGCTGCGACCGCTGCCATTCCGGGCCGAATTTCAGCGACGGCGAATTCCACGCGAACGGGTTTGCCACGCTCGGAAAGCGCCCCGACCCCGGCCGCATCGAAGGGGTGAAGCGCCTGCGCGAGAGCCGCTTCAACCTGCTCGGGCCCTACAACGACGACCCGGTTCGATCGACCGCCGAGGGGACGCGGGTTGCCATGAAGGACGCGGGCGAGGCCGGCGCGTTCAAGGTCCCGACCCTGCGCCACATGCTGCTCACGCCCCCGTATGGCCACCACGGCGAGATCGAGCGGATCGCCGACGTCGTGCGCCATTATTCGGAGACCGGCGGACCCGGAGAGGTGAAGCCGCTGCGCCTCAGCGCTGCCGAGCAGACGGACCTCGTCGTGTTTCTCGAGTCGCTCAGCACCATGAGCAATCCCTGGCGTCCTGATGATAAAGGCCGCTGCGAATGAGGGTGTTGCGGCGCAAAAAGGTTTGACACGATTTCGAGCCGGCCGCTATAATCTCCCTTCTGTACCGGGCGCGGGGTGGAGCAGTCTGGCAGCTCGTCGGGCTCATAACCCGAAGGTCATAGGTTCAAATCCTATCCCCGCAACCAACCCTCGCTGTGAACGCAAATGCGCGGGTTCGGCCGGACGCAGAACCCCTGCCCGGGGAACGCTCTTTAACAAATTGAACAGCCGATAGGTGTGGGCGCTGGGAGAAGCCAGTGATGCCGCTGTATTGGGCGTCACAACTTAAGCTTTAACCAAGCTCACACCGGTCTAGCAAGGTTTTTTAACCTTTGCAATGACTTTGAGTGAGTATTCAGGATTGAATTGAAGAGTTTGATCCTGGCTCAGATTGAACGCTGGCGGCATGCCTTACACATGCAAGTCGTACGCGAAAGGGGGCAACCCCGAGTAGAGTGGCGAACGGGTGAGCAATACATCGGAACGTGTCCTGTAGCGGGGGACAACCTCGAGAAATCGAGGCTAATACCGCATACGATCTACGGATGAAAGTGGGGGACCGCAAGGCCCCACACTATAGGAGCGGCCGATGCCGGATTAGCTAGTTGGTGGGGTAACGGCCTACCAAGGCGACGATCCGTAGCTGGTTTGAGAGAACGACCAGCCACACTGGGACTGAGACACGGCCCAGACTCCTACGGGAGGCAGCAGTGGGGAATTTTGGACAATGGGCGAAAGCCTGATCCAGCCATGCCGCGTGAGTGAAGAAGGCCTTCGGGTTGTAAAGCTCTTTCGGCGGGGACGAAATGGCGCGGGGTAACATCCCGCGTCGATGACGGTACCCGAAGAAGAAGGACCGGCTAACTACGTGCCAGCAGCCGCGGTAATACGTAGGGTCCAAGCGTTAATCGGAATTACTGGGCGTAAAGCGTGCGTAGGCGGTCTCGCAAGTCCGATGTGAAATCCCCGAGCTTAACTTGGGAACTGCGTTGGAAACTATGAGGCTGGAGTGCGGCAGAGGGGGGTGGAATTCCAGGTGTAGCAGTGAAATGCGTAGAGATCTGGAGGAACACCGATGGCGAAGGCAGCCCCCTGGGCCAGCACTGACGCTGATACACGAAAGCGTGGGGAGCAAACAGGATTAGATACCCTGGTAGTCCACGCCCTAAACGATGGCAACTAGTTGTTGGAGGATGAACTCCTTTAGTAACGCAGCTAACGCGTGAAGTTGCCCGCCTGGGGAGTACGGTCGCAAGATTAAAACTCAAAGGAATTGACGGGGGCCCGCACAAGCGGTGGATGATGTGGTTCAATTCGATGCAACGCGAAAAACCTTACCTACCCTTGACATGCCAGGGAGCCCGATGAAAGTCGGGTGTGCCCGAAAGGGAACCTGGACACAGGTGCTGCATGGCTGTCGTCAGCTCGTGTCGTGAGATGTTGGGTTAAGTCCCGCAACGAGCGCAACCCTTGTCATTAGTTGCTACATTCAGTTGGGCACTCTAATGAGACTGCCGGTGACAAACCGGAGGAAGGTGGGGACGACGTCAAGTCCTCATGGCCCTTATGGGTAGGGCCACACACGTCATACAATGGCGCATACAGAGGGAAGCCAACCCGCGAGGGGGAGCAAATCCCAGAAAGTGCGTCGTAGTCCGGATTGAAGTCTGCAACTCGACTTCATGAAGTCGGAATCGCTAGTAATCGCGGATCAGCATGTCGCGGTGAATACGTTCCCGGGCCTTGTACACACCGCCCGTCACACCATGGGAGTGGGTTTCACCAGAAGCAGGTAGCCTAACCGCAAGGAGGGCGCCTACCACGGTGAGATTCATGACTGGGGTGAAGTCGTAACAAGGTAGCCGTATCGGAAGGTGCGGCTGGATCACCTCCTTTCTAGAGACAAGCTTCGCTTCAGCGTCCACAACCTATCGGTTGTTTTTTATAGAGCAGGATTCAGCGCGAGACTCTGGATCCTGAATGCTGGATTCAGGGTCTGTAGCTCAGCTGGTTAGAGCACCGTCTTGATAAGGCGGGGGTCGATGGTTCGAATCCATCCAGACCCACCAGTTTTGTCGGGGGTGTAGCTCAGTTGGGAGAGCGCCTGCTTTGCAAGCAGGAGGTCATCGGTTCGATCCCGTTCACCTCCACCATTTGATGAAAGGAGAGAAGCGCAAGCCGCATGAAGAAAGGGATTTCCTCCTGATACGCGTTCCCGAGAGATCAAAAGCAAGCCCAAAGGCTTACTTCTGGTCTTTTGACCGGAGAGGCTGTTCGCTCTTTAACAATTCGGAAGAAGCAAGTGTATTGATCCTCCAGGATCAGTACACGGGTTGTGATTGCATTCAAAACGGCTCCTCCTTAGTCGGGCGGGGCCGGCACAAGCGTGAGAATTCCTATGGCCGCGAGCCTCACTCTCAAGCGGAGGCCTCAAGGTTATAGGGTCAAGCGAACAAGTGCATATGGTGGATGCCTTGGCGATCACAGGCGACGAAGGACGTAGTAGCTTGCGAAAAGCTGCGGGGAGCCGGCAAACAGGCTTTGATCCGCAGATGTCCGAATGGGGAAACCCGGCCCGCAAGGGTCATCCGCATCCGAATTCATAGGGTGCGCGAGGCGAACCTCCTGAACTGAAACATCTCAGTAGGGAGAGGAACAGAAATCAACCGAGATTCCGATAGTAGTGGCGAGCGAAATCGGAATAGCCAGCAATCTTTAGCCATCGTGTTAGCGGAACGGTCTGGAAAGTCCGGCCACAGCGGGTGATAGCCCCGTACGCGAAAACGCGGTGGTGGAACTAGGGTTGCGACAAGTAGGGCGGGACACGTGTAATCCTGTCCGAAGACGGGGGGACCATCCTCCAAGGCTAAATACTCGTGATCGACCGATAGTGAACCAGTACCGTGAGGGAAAGGCGAAAAGAACCCCGGGAGGGGAGTGAAATAGAACCTGAAACCGTATGCATACAAAAAGTGGGAGCCCCGCAAGGGGTGACTGCGTACCTTTTGTATAATGGGTCAGCGACTTACATTTACTGGCGAGCCTAAGCGCATAGCGGAGGCGTAGCGAAAGCGAGTCCGAACAGGGCGATTCAGTCGGTAGGTGTAGACCCGAAAGCGGATGATCTACTCATGGCCAGGTTGAAGGTCGGGTAACACCGGCTGGAGGACCGAACCAACCACTGTTGAAAAAGTGGTGGATGAGCTGTGGGTAGGGGTGAAAGGCCAAACAAATCCGCAAATAGCTGGTTCTCTCCGAAAACTATTTAGGTAGTGCCTCGCGTATTACTCTCGGGGGTAGAGCACTGTTATGGCTAGGGGGGCATAGCGCCCTACCAAACCATGGCAAACTCCGAATACCGGGAAGTACAGCGCGGGAGACAGTGCACCGGGTGCTAACGTCCGGACACGAGAGGGAAACAACCCAGACCGCCAGCTAAGGTCCCCAAGTATGGTTAAGTGGTTAACGAGGTGGGAAGGCTAAAACAGTCAGGAGGTTGGCTTAGAAGCAGCCATCCTTTAAAGAAAGCGTAATAGCTCACTGATCGAGTCGTCCTGCGCGGAAGATGTAACGGGGCTCAAACCATACACCGAAGCTGTGGATTCAGATGTCCTTCGGGATATCTGTCTGGTAGGAGAGCGTTCCGTAAGCCTGCGAAGGCGTGCTGTCAGGCACGCTGGAGGTATCGGAAGTGCGACTGCTGACATGAGTAGCGATAAACAGGGTGAAAGGCCCTGTCGCCGTAAGCCCAAGGTTTCCTGCGCAACGTTCATCGGCGCAGGGTGAGTCGGCCCCTAAGGCGAGGCAGAAATGCGTAGTCGATGGGAAACAGGTCAATATTCCTGTACCGATTCCAGATGCGATGTGGGGACGGAGAAGGTTAGGTGCGCCGGGTGTTGGTTGTCCCGGTTCAAACGTGTAGGCGTGCTGCGTAGGCAAATCCGCGCGGCTTAGCTGAGGCGTTACAACGAGTGGAGCTTGCTCCGCGAAGGCCCCGATACCCAGCTCCCAGGAAAAGCCACTAAGCTCCAGTCTGGAACGACCGTACCGTAATCCGACACAGGTGGGCGAGATGAAAATTCTCAGGCGCTTGAGAGAACTCGGTAGAAGGAACTCGGCAAATTGACACCGTAACTTCGGAAGAAGGTGTGCCGCTAGTAGGTGAAGGCGTACAGCTGGAGCCCAACGCGGTTGCAAAGAATAGGTGGCTGCGACTGTTTATTAAAAACACAGCACTCTGCAAACACGAAAGTGGACGTATAGGGTGTGATGCCTGCCCGGTGCCGGAAGGTTAAATGATGGGGTGCAAGCTCTTGATTGAAGCCCCGGTAAACGGCGGCCGTAACTATAACGGTCCTAAGGTAGCGAAATTCCTTGTCGGGTAAGTTCCGACCTGCACGAATGGTATAACGATGGCCACACTGTCTCCTACCGAGACTCAGCGAAGTTGAAATGTTTGTGATGATGCAATCTACCCGCGGCTAGACGGAAAGACCCCGTGCACCTTTACTGTAACTTTGCATGGGACTGTGAACCGATCTGTGTAGGATAGCTGGGAGACTTTGAAGCCGGGGCGCTAGCTCTGGTGGAGTCGTCGGTGAAATACCAGCCTGATTTGTTCGCGGTTCTAACCTTGGCTCGTGAATCCGGGCCGGGGACAGTGCATGGTGGGCAGTTTGACTGGGGCGGTCTCCTCCAAAAGAGTAACGGAGGAGTGCGAAGGTACGCTAGGCACGGTCGGAAATCGTGCTGATAGTGCAATGGCAAAAGCGTGCTTGACTGCGAGACTGACAAGTCGAGCAGGTGCGAAAGCAGGTCATAGTGATCCGGTGGTTCTGTATGGAAGGGCCATCGCTCAACGGATAAAAGGTACGCCGGGGATAACAGGCTGATTCCTCCCAAGAGTTCATATCGACGGGGGAGTTTGGCACCTCGATGTCGGCTCATCACATCCTGGGGCTGTAGCCGGTCCCAAGGGTATGGCTGTTCGCCATTTAAAGTGGTACGTGAGCTGGGTTTAAAACGTCGTGAGACAGTTTGGTCCCTATCTGCAGTGGGCGTTGGAAGTTTGAGGGGGGCTGCTCCTAGTACGAGAGGACCGGAGTGGACGAACCTCTGGTGTACCGGTTATGACGCCAGTCGTACAGCCGGGTAGCTAAGTTCGGGAAAGATAAACGCTGAAAGCATCTAAGCGTGAAACTTGCCTCAAGATAAGACTTCCCGGGACGTAAGTCCCCTAAAGGTTCGTTGAAGACGACAACGTTGATAGGTCGGATGTGTAAGGGGTGTAAGCCCTTGAGCTAACCGATACTAATTGACCGTGCGGCTTGATCCTATAACCTTAAGCAACATTTGGTTTTCAGTGCTCGGCTGTTAGCCAATTCGGGTGTTTGTTGATTACAATTCTCAACCCTACTTCTTCCTTTTTCTTGCGATTGGCCGACAGCTAGCGACTGAGGCTGATCGTTAAGGCGGTTACGCTTGGCGGCAATAGCGAGGTGGCCCCACCCCTTCCCATCCCGAACAGGGCCGTGAAACGCCTCAGCGCCGATGATAGTGTGCATTCGTACGCGAAAGTAGGTCACCGCCAGGCACCATCAATAAAAGCCCGTCCCGTAATGAGACGGGCTTTTATCATTTGGTTGACATGAACCAAGTTGCAGCTGTGACAACACGGAGAGAGCCTATCGGTTGCGCTGCCCCACGGGTCTAACGTCCAACCCGGAAAGTTTTACAATATTCCCGTAAACCCAAACAGCGACAGGAGGACAGCATGCCACAACAAAAAGAGAATTCGGCGCAAGCTCCTTCAGGAAAAGAAATCGCCACGCTTGCGGGGGGTTGCTTCTGGTGCCTGGAAGCCGTGTTCGATGAGTTGAAGGGTGTGGAATCGGTCGAGTCTGGATATATGGGTGGCGCCTCGACAAATCCCACCTATGAACAAGTATGCCGCGGCAATACGGGCCACGCTGAAGTGGTGCAAATCGTGTTTAATCCGACCGAAATCTCGTTCAAGGAAATCTTGGAAGTATTCTTTGTCATTCACGACCCTACCACGTTGAACCGGCAGGGGAACGATGTAGGTACCCAATACAGGTCAGCTGTTTTCTACCACTCGCCGGAACAAAAGTCTCAAGCGGAACAGGTGATTAAAGAATTAAATGACGCGCACATATGGAATTCAAGCATCGTCACGGAAATCGTGCCTGCTCAAGCTTTTTACCGCGCGGAGGGCTACCACCAGGAATACTTTCTGCGCAACCCCGCGCAGCCTTACTGCATGTTCGTTGTCGCGCCAAAGGTTGCCAAACTGAGAACGCAGTTTCTTGCGAAGCTCAAGGGCGGGTGATTTCTTCAATTGCATCGCATCTAAAAATCATTGACAAAACACCCTCATGTTCGGCATGCTCTCGTTGTTCTTGCCATAGGCGTTAGGCAAGCGAACTCGTAGATTGATTGTCAGACCACACGATAGGAGAAGTCACATGGCTAAGAAGAAGGGGAAGAAATCCGCAGGAAAAAAATCCAGCTCTGCTAGGAAGCAGCCAGCCAAAAAGAAAATGGCCAAGGCTTCCAAGAAGAAGCGCAGCGTGGCGAAGCGCAAACCAAATCCGGCATTCATGCGGCCCATGATGCCCGATCCCGCGCTCGCTGCAGTTG
>Ga0335077_10013146_pt1 | contig 10356 bp, 7 predicted proteins | sample Lox_Sample_31_FD_207151 | JGI IMG/M metagenome (GOLD analysis project Ga0335077, IMG submission 207151) | Soil microbial communities from Loxahatchee National Wildlife Refuge, Florida, United States - Lox_Sample_3.1 | ecosystem: Environmental > Terrestrial > Soil > Wetlands | place: USA: Florida...
CCTCGGGCAGCTGCCGCAGGAGCCGGTGGCGCTGCGGGGGGCGAGGTCCGCCCGGGACCTGCGCGCGGCGCTCGACGCCGGGGTGACCTCGGTGCGCGAGGTCGGCGGGCTCGGCGTCTACCTGGCCCGCGCGGTCGCCGAGGGGGTGCTCGACGGGCCGGCCGTCTACGCGGCCGGGTCCGTACTCAGCACCACCGGCGGTCACGGCGACCTGCACGCCTACCCGCTGCCCTGGATGCACGATTTCGCCCGGCGCGACACCGAGTTCCGGCTCGCCGACGGGCCCGACGAGTGCATCCGGGCGGTCCGGGAGCAGCTGCGCCGGAACGCCCGGGTGATCAAGGTGTGCGCCTCGGGCGGGGTGCTGTCCGAGATCGACCACCCGGTGCATCAGCAGTTCACGCTGGCCGAGCTGCGCGCGATCGTCGAGGTCGCCGGAATGGCCGAGCGGGTGGTGGCAGCGCACTGCCACGGAAAGCCGGGCATCATGGCGGCGCTCGAGGCCGGAGTCCGCACCATCGAGCACGGCACCTACCTCGACGACGAGTGCTGCGACGCGATGCGGGAGACCGGCGCGATCCTGGTGCCGACGCGGACGATCATCGAGGACATGCTGGCCCACCTGGACGCGGTGCCCGGCTACGCGGCGGCCAAGCTGGTGGCCATCGCCGACGTGCACGCGAAGGGGATGGTGAACGCGATGGCGCGCGGGGTCACGATCGCGATGGGCACCGACATCGGGCTGACCGGGCCGGAGCGGCCCAACTCCTGGGGCATGAACGGCGCGGAACTGGTGCACCTGGTCACGCTGGGCATGACGCCGCTGCAGGCGATCGAGGCCGCGACCGCGACCGGCCCGCTCACGCTCGGGCCGCAGGCGCCGCGCAGCGGCCGGCTCGAGGCGGGCTACGACGCCGACGTGATCACCCTGGACGCCGACCCACTCGCCGACATCTCGGTGATCGCCGATCCCGGCCGCGTGACCGGGGTCTGGACCGCCGGCCGCCGGGTCAAGCCCGCGGCCTGACCCGGCGGCCGCCCCTCCCCGATGGCCCGGGCGCGCCGGCGAGCCGGGCCCGCCGGGCTACCCGATCGCCAGGGCGAACACGTGCAGCGCCGCGTTGTAGCCGGCCACGCCGCCCAGCGACGGCAGCATCACCGCGGCCACGGTCTTGCCCGCCGCCAGCGGCACCGACTGCTCGAACACGTACACCTCGTGCCCGGACGAGCCGGTCGGGTAGTTGGCGTAGTCCACGCCCGCCACCTGGACGTTGGCCGGGTTCCCGTCCTGGCCGGCCGGGTACCAGAAGTTACCCGCGTCCAGGGTGAACGACTGGGTGCTGCCGTCGGTGTAGTAGATCGTCCCGGTCCCCGGCTCGGCCGAATTGTTGGCCGCGGCCAGGAACCCCAGGCTGGCCCCCGAGCCGGAGATCGCGATCGTCTGGCCCTCGGCCATCGTGTTGTCCGGCTCGGCCGAGGCCACGTCAGGCCAGGTGAAGGTCAGCCCGCCGGCGCTGGCCGGGGCTGGCCACCGGCGCCACCGGCACCCCGCCCGCCTGGTTGCCCGCGGCGACCAGGCGTCTCCGAGCTGAACTTCCAGCTGGTCAGCGCGGGCAGGGTGACCGGGGCCGGGCCGAGGACGGTACCGGTGAGCGAGCCGTCGCCGTTCACCCTGGTCGCCACCGGCCGGCCGTTCCAGGTGAGCTGGCTGACCCCGGCCGGGGTCCCAGGCGCCGCTGACCGTGCCGGACAGCACCGTGACCGCGGGCTGGCTGGCGTACTGCAGCACGGTCTCCCCGTCGGTGCCCGCCGGATCATAGAGCAGGGCCACCGAGCGGCCGCCGATCGTCGCCTGGGTGTCCAGCTCGGAGGTGGAGTAGACCAGGTGCTGGCCGGCGAAGTCATAGTTCGCGGTGAGCATCCGCGAGTCCCGGCCGTCGAGCGTGACCGAGGTGCCCGGCTGCTGCGGGATGGCCGGGAAGAAGCTGGCCAGCTGGGCCGCGGTCGGCACGTTGATCGCGTCGACGACCACGGTGTCGGCCGAGGAGGCCGGGTTCTGCGTGCCGCTCACCGTGATCGTGAGGGTGTGGCTGCCGGAGGGCAGGCCGGTCGTGCTGTACAGGACCTGCTGGAACAGCTTGCCCGCCGGGCTGTAGGTGTCGACGGTGGCGACCTGGGTGCCGTCGAGGTAAACGTCGGCGATGCCGCCGTTGGTGTTCTTCGGGCCGATCCACTGCACCGCGGTGCCGGTGAAGGTGGCCGTCATGCTGGCGCCCGCCTGCTGGCTCCAGGACTCGGTCTGGTCGTAGTCGCCGCTGGTGTAGCCCGAACTCGGGCCTGCGTGAGTCCGGGTGCCTGAGTAGTCAAGCGCCGCGTTCGTGCCGTCGTAGGTGGAGCCGGCGGCCTCGTCGGTGTTGACGTTGTCCAGGCTGGTGCTGACCGTGGCGGTCGAGGTGGCGTCGGCCTGGCGCAGGTAGAAGAACTCGGTGCCGGCCGCGGGGTTGACCCGGGCCGTGGTGGCCACCGCGGAGTCGGACGGCGCGGGCGCGGCGGCCGGCTCGGTCTGGGCCAGCGGGGCGACCGAGGTCTCGAAGTCGTTGATCAGCTTGTTCTCGCCGTACTTGGAGCCGCTGATGTCGTCCGGGTCGGCCGGCGCTGGTTGAAGGTGAACGGCACGTCGATACCGTCCGCGGTGGCCTGCTGCTCCAGGTCGGCCATGTACCGCAGGTCCCCGGCCGACTTGCCGGTGTACTCGTTCTCGATCTGGTAGGCGATCACGTCGCCGCCCTTGGTGATCTGGTGCGGCGCGATGACCGAGTCGATCTGCGAGTACCACTGCAGGGCCGCGGACAGGTACGGCTGGGTGCCGCTGCGGTAGCCGTTCGGGCTGGTCAGCACCCAGGGCGGGATGCCGCCGCCGTCGGTCTCGGCGTTGATGTAGGGGCCGGGCCTGGCGATCACGTACAGCCCGGCCAGCTGGGCCAGGTTCAGGAACTCGCTGGCGTCCCTGACCCCGGTGAAGTCGTACACGCCGGGCGAGGGCGAGGTGTAGTCCCAGTCGAAGTAGACGGTCACCGCGTTGTAGCCGCACCCGCCAACCCCCCAGCCCTCCCCCTGGCCCCACCCGCTGCCGACCCCACCTGCCCCGCACGCCCCGCTAGCCCCACCGCCGGCGGAATGTGTCCGTAGGCGGCTGCTATCACGACCGTTTACGGACTCCTTTCGCCGGCGCGTCCGGGGCGGCGGTACGACCGGCCCGGTCCGTAGAATCGGTCCGCACTGGCTCGCCTCCCCGGGCGCTAAGGGGTTTCTCGTTGCTGACGATGCAGGACGCGCTGCTCGCGCTGACCAGGTACTGGGCCGACCGGGGCTGCCTGGTGGCGCAGCCCTTCAACACCGAGGTCGGCGCCGGGACGATGAACCCGGCGACCGTGCTGCGGGTGCTCGGTCCCGAGCCGTGGCGGGTTGCCTACCCGGAGCCGAGCGTCCGCCCCGACGACTCGCGCTACGGGGAGAACCCGAACCGGCTGCAGACGCACACCCAGTTCCAGGTCGTGCTCAAGCCCGACCCCGGCGACCCGCAGGAGCTCTACCTCGGCAGCCTGGAGGCCCTGGGCATCGACCTGCGCGCCCACGACGTCCGGTTCGTCGAGGACAACTGGGCGTCCCCGGCCCTGGGCGCGTGGGGCCTGGGCTGGGAGGTCTGGCTGGATGGCCTGGAGATCACCCAGTTCACCTACTTCCAGCAGGCGGGCGGCCTGGCCCTGGACCCCGTGTCGGTGGAGATCACCTACGGGATCGAGCGCATCATGATGGCGCTGCAGCAGGTCAGCCACTTCTCCGCGATCACCTACGCCCCCGGCATCTCCTACGGCGAGGTGTTCGGCCAGGCCGAGTACGAGATGAGCCGCTACTACCTCGACGACGCCGACGTGGCGACCATGCGGCGGCTGTTTGACGACTACGCGGCCGAGGCACGGCGGATGATCGACGCGAGATTGTCCGTTCCGGCCCATTACTACGTGCTCAAGTGCTCGCACACATTCAACGTGCTGGACTCCCGGGGCGCGGTGTCCACCACCGAGCGGGCCACCGCGTTCGGCCGGATGCGCGCGCTGGCCCGGGACGCCGCCCGGCTGTGGGCCGAGCGCCGGGCCGAGCTCGGGCACCCGCTCGGCGTCGCGGCGCCGCCGCCGCCGGCCGCGGCGCCGGCGGCGTTCGGTGAGGTCCGCGAGGCCCGGACGGCGCTGCTGGAGATCGGCACCGAGGAACTGCCCGCGGCCGAGGTGACCCGGGCGGCGCAGGCGCTGCGTACCGTCCTGGCCGGCCATCTCGACGGCACCCGGCTGGCCCGCGGGCCGATCCGGACCTACGCCACGCCGCGCCGGATCGTGGCGCTGATCGACGACGTGGCCCCGCGCGAGCCTGCCGCACGGCGCACGGTCCGCGGGCCGCGGGTGAGCTCGGCGTTCGACGCCGAGGGCCAGCCGACCCGGGCGGCGCACGGCTTCGCCCGCGCCCAGGGCACGCAGGTGACCGCGCTGGGCCGGGTCAGCGCCGACGGGGTGGAGTACGTCGCCGCGGTCAGCACCGATCCCGGGCGCGGCGCGGTGGAGGTCCTCAGCGCGGTCTTCGCGCAGACGGTGGCCGGGCTGCGGGCCGAGACGAACATGCGCTGGCGCGACCCGGAGCTCTCGTACGTCCGGCCGATCCGCTGGCTGCTCGCCCTGCTCGGCGACACCGAGGTCCCGGTCGCGGTGTCGTCGCTGGCCAGCGCGCCCCGCACCCGGGTGCACCGCACCGCGGCCGCCCCGGTCATCGAGGTCGGCCGGGCCGACGGGTACCCGGGCGTGCTGGCCGCGCACGGCGTGATCATCGACCCGGCGGCGCGCCGCGAGCAGATCATCACCGGGGCCCGGCGGCTGGCCGCCGAGGTCGGCGGCACCGTCGACGCCGCCGAGGAGGCGGCCCTGATCGATGAGGTGGCCAACCTGGTCGAGCAGCCGGATCCGGTCCTCGGCGGCTTCGCCGAGCGCTACCTCGAGCTGCCCGGCGAGGTCCTCACCACGGTGATGCGCAAGCACCAGCGCTACCTGCCGGTGCGCGGCCCGTCCGGGACGTTGCTGCCGGCCTTCGTCGCGGTCGCGAACGGACCGTGCGATCACGACGTGGTCAGGGCCGGGAACGAGGCCGTCCTGCGCGCCCGGTACGAGGACGCGGCGTTTTTCTGGCGGGCCGACCTGCAGACTCCCCCGCAGGCGCTCCGGCGCCGGCTCGGCCAGCTCGCCTTCGAGCAGCGGCTGGGCTCGATGGCCGACCGGGCCGACCGCATCGCCGGCGCCGCGCGGGCCCTCGCGCTGCCCGGCGGCGCGGTCCCGCCGCTGGTCGCGCTGGACGAGGACGAACAGCGCACCCTCGACCGGGCCGCGCCGCTGGCCAAGTTCGACCTCGCCTCGCAGATGGTGATCGAGCTGACCAGCCTGGCCGGGGTCATGGCCAGGGAGTACGCCCTGCGCAGCGGCGAGCCGGCCGCGGTCGCGCAGGCCCTGGCCGACATCGAGTTGCCCCGGTCGGCCGGCGGCGCGCTGCCGCAGACCCGGCCCGGCGCCATCCTGGCCCTGGCCGACCGGCTGGACCTGCTGGCCGGGCTGTTCGCCGTGGGCGCGACCCCCACCGGGAGCTCCGATCCGTTCGGGCTGCGCCGCGCCGCGCTGGGTGTGACCGCCATCCTGCGCGCCTGGCCGGCCCTGGCGCCGGTGACGCTGACCGCCGGGCTGGCGGCCGCCGCGGCCCAGCTGCGGGGGCAGGGCGTCAACGTCCCCGGGCCCGCGCTCGCCGAGGCCCGGGAGTTCGTCATCCGCCGGCTCGAGCAGCAACTGCTGGACGCCGGGGCCGACCACCGGCACGTCGCCGCGGTGCTGCCGCTGGCCGACGCCCCGGCGCTGGCCGAGCAGACCCTGACCGAGCTGGCCAAGCTGGCGGCCCGGCCGGAGTTCGCCGAGCTGGCCTCGGCCCTGCAGCGGGTCCGCCGGATCGTGCCCGCCGGCACCGCGCCCGCCTACGAGCCCGGGCACCTGACCGAGCCGGCCGAGGCGGCGCTGCACCGGGCGCTCAGCCAGGTCCGGGCCGAGCTGGGCCCGAGGCGGCCCGGCCTGGCCGAGTTCGCCGAGAAGGCCCGCCCGCTCACCGGGCCGGTGAACGCGTTCTTTGACGAGATCCTGGTGATGACCGACGACCCGGGCCAGCGCGCGGCCCGGCTGGGCCTGCTCGCGTCGATCAGTGACCTGGCCGCGCCGGTACTGGACTGGGCCGCGCTCGGCCCGCTCCGGTAGCTGAGCGAAGCCGCTTCGCGCCACGGACTTCCCCGTCGAACAGCCTGCCGAAAATTACCGGGATGCCCATTTAAACGAGCTAGCCAGACTCGGGTGAGCTGCCTGAGTTCGCGTGGGTTCCCGAATGCGCTGACCGGCCGCGGCGCCGATATCCGGTTTCGCCTTCCGCCTCGCTGGCCTACCGTGGCTGTGACCGGGTGCCCGCCGAGAGGAGAACGACGTTGCTCCGCTGATTCCCCGATGCCGCACGCGCATCAGCGCTGCGTGACGTGAGGATCCCAGAGGAGCCGCGCATGCCTGCTACGTCAGACCCGGTCGTCGTCTGCTCTGGCCTGGCCTTCGCCTGGCCCGACGCCGACGCTATCTTTATCGGCCTCTCGGTGGCCATCGGTCCCGGCCGCACCGGCCTGATCGGCCGCAACGGGTCCGGTAAGTCGACCCTGCTGCGCCTGATCGCGGGCGACCTCACCCCGTCCCGGGGCTCGGTCAGCGTCACCGGCGAACTCGGCTACCTGCCCCAGGACGTGACGTTGACCGCGGGCACGCGGGTGGACGAAGCCCTCGGCATCGCCACGGTCCGGGCGGCCCTGCACGCGATCGAAGCGGGCGATCCCAGCCCGGAGAACTTCGCCCGTGTCGGCGGGGACTGGGGCGTCGAGGAGCGGGCCCGGGCCACGCTGGGCCGGCTCGGTCTCGGCCACGTGCCCCTTGACCGCCCGATCGACGCGCTCTCCGGCGGCGAGTCGGTGCTGCTCGGCCTGGCCGCGCAGTTCCTGCGCCGTCCCGGCGTGCTGCTCCTGGACGAGCCGACCAACAACCTCGATCTCGACGCGCGGCGCCGCCTCTACGACGCCGTCGGCTCCTGGAAGGGCACGATGGTCATGGTCAGCCATGACCGCGGGCTGCTGGAACTGGTCGACCAGGTGGGCGAGCTGCGCTCCGGGGAGGTGCGCTGGTACGGCGGCAACATCTCCGACTACGAGCAGGCGGTCGCCGTCGAGCGAGACGCTGCCGAGCGCACCGTGCGGACGGCCGAGTCGGACGTGCGGCGCCAGCAGCGCGACCTGATCGAGGCCAGGGTCAAGCTCGACCGGCGGGTTCGTTACGGGCAGAAGATGTACGACATCAAACGCGAGCCCCGCGCCGTGATGCGCACGCGCAAGCGCCAGGCCCAGGTGTCCGCGGGCAAACACCGGAACCTGCACATCGACCGCCTCGACGACGCCAGGAAGCGGCTGGAGGAGGCCGAGGCGGCGGTGCCCGACGACAGCGAGATCCGCGTCGACGTCCCGGAGGCGGCGGTGCCCGCGGGCCGCACCGTGCTCACGCTGTCCGGGTTGCGGATCGCCTGCGGCGCATGCGCCGAGCTGACCGTCCGCGGGCCGGAGCGGATCGCCCTGACCGGCCGCAACGGTTCGGGCAAGACCACCCTGCTGCGCACGATCACCGGCGAGATCGAGCCGGCCGACGGTGAGGTCAGGCTCGCGGTCCCGGCCCGGTACCTGCCGCAGCGCCTCGACCTGCTCGACCCCGGGCTGACCGTGGCGCAGAACGTGGCCGCCCGCGCGCCGGCGGCCACCGACAACCAGGTCCGCGCCCGCCTGGCCCGGTTCCTGTTCCGGGGCCGGCGGGCCGACCAGCGCGCGGGCACGCTGTCGGGCGGTGAGCTCTTCCGGGCGGTCCTGGCGACGCTGCTGCTCGCCGAGCCGCCGCCCCAGCTTCTGCTGCTGGACGAGCCGACCAACAGCCTCGACCTGGCCAGCGTGCGCCAGCTCTCCGGCGCGCTCCGGACCTATCCGGGCGCGCTTCTGGTGGCCAGCCACGACGTGCCGTTCCTGCGCGACCTCGGCCTCACCCGCTGGCTGCGGCTCGACGGTGAGCTGGCCGGCATTGACCCGCTCTGAGCGGCCGACGCCGCGGGCCGGAGTGGTGGCCGCGTTGGCGTCGTGACCGGGCCGCGGCGGCCCGGTCAGGCAGGGCCGCGGCGGCGCGGAGGTAGCCGAGCAGCTCGCCGGGCTGGCCGACGCCGTGGAAGAGCCACGAGTCGCCCAGGAATTTCGCCCACTGCTCCGCCTGCTCGAGGCTCGGTTTCTCGTTGCCGTACCAATACGGCACCTCGTCGTCGTTATGCGCACGCCACAGGTCAGGAGCGTTGACGGGGCCGACTGCCTCAAGCCTCAGGCGCATCGCGAACCAGGAGTTACCAGCGCCGGCCAGTGCCGGGTCTTCCACGCGACGCAGCGTCCCACGAAGGTGACGCCTGACTGCTGGCGCAGAGTACCTATTCGGAGGGTGCGGTATTCGGGAGCCGTGTCCAGGTCGCGGAGCGGCCTGTTCCGTCGGCTCGGACCTTGCCTTCGTTCCTCAGCTGTTCCAAGGCGAGCCGGATGGTCTGGTCGCTCACGCCGGGCACCGCCGTCCTGATGTCGGCCAGGCGGAACGTGGCCGGTGCGTGGCGCAGGATGTGCTCGCGGACGCGCTGCTGCTTGGTCCCGGGGGTCTGGGCTGCGGCCGCGCGGTCGGCGAAGACGGCGTAGGCACCGGCGATCACGCTGGTGAAGTAGCCGAGCCAGGACCACGGGTCGGCGGTGTCCTCGTGCCAGCCGTGGGTGGAGTCCAGGAGCGCCTGGTAGTAAGCGTCAGCTGACTCGGCGACCGCCAGCTCAAGGCTCACGTAGCGGCCGACCGTGTAGCCCTGCTCGCTGAGCACGGCGCCGGTGAGCAGGCGGGCCACTCGCCCGTTGCCGTCCTCGAAGGGGTGGATGACGAGAAGGTCCAGGACGAACAGCCCCGACAGGAGCACCGGATGGTGCTCACCTGCCGCAACCGCGCGCTCATAGCGCTTGATCAGGTCGTCGATGGCGAACGGGGTGCTTGCGGCCGACACAGGCTTGAAGCGGACGGTGGTCGAGCCGTCTGGCGAGCGGTCCACGACCAGGTTGTCCTCTGTCTTGAACGCCCCACCGGGCATCGCGGTGTGAGCGAACAGCAGCCGGTGCAGGTGCAAGATCAGGCCAGCGTTCAGCGGGCGCCAGTCCTCCCGGAACAGGTAATCCTGGGCGTCGCGGTAGCCTGCCAGCTCCTGCTCGCTGCGGTTGCGCAACGTCGTCGTGCGCCGGTCGATGATCCGCTGGGCACGATCGGCGTCGGCGACGATGACGCCCTCGATCGCCGAGGAGGCGGTGATGCTCTGGACGCGGGCCCGGTCGGCGAGCTCGGTGAGCAGGCCGGGCATCTGGTCACGGTAGAGCGCTTCCGAGCCCCGGCCGAAGTCGATCGCGCTGAGCCGGGTGACGACCTGGGCTGGCACCAGCCCGATGAGCGCGTCAAGATCAGCGAAGCTGCGCAACGAACCTCCCAACAAACTTACTAAACGGCCTAATCCTAGTGTCGGTTAGCATGTTTAGCAGGTTTGTTTAGCAGGTTTCCTGCTGCCGATGCCTTCGCGGTCGTCGGTCGCGCGCTGGCCGATGTAGGCGGCCCAATCACGCTTGGCCCACAGGGACCAGCGTTCGGCGGTGCTGATGCTGATGCCGGTCAGGTCGGCCAGCACAGAGGCGGGCAACTCGGCGGCCAGGGCGAGGCGGCCGGTGTTGCGGCCAGCACGGGCATCGATGCCGTAGCGGCGCAGACGGACCCCGAAGAGGATGTCCACCGTCGGCCGGGCCGGACTCTGGCCAGGGGAGAGCCACGGCGCGGGGGTTCCCAGGTGGCCCAGAGTCCATCGTGGCTCGTCCTGATCGCGCAGTTGGCGGACGAGGACTGCGAGCCGGGGCGGCAGCATGAGGCGGTGCCCGTCGATGGCGAGGCAGGTGGCCTGGCCGTCCTCGATCACGTCATCTTTGGTGAGCTGCGTGATACGGCTGACCAGCATCCCGAACAGCAAGCCGAGCGCTCTCCCACCCGCAGGTCCAGTGGGATGGTCTCGTCGGTGAGGAACCGGTCAAGCTGCTGGATGTGGTCGCTCTCAGCGAGCAGCCGCGCCGGCTCTTGGCGCGGGGGAAGCGGCACCGTCAGATCGCCA
>Ga0335077_10013148_pt1 | contig 10356 bp, 10 predicted proteins | sample Lox_Sample_31_FD_207151 | JGI IMG/M metagenome (GOLD analysis project Ga0335077, IMG submission 207151) | Soil microbial communities from Loxahatchee National Wildlife Refuge, Florida, United States - Lox_Sample_3.1 | ecosystem: Environmental > Terrestrial > Soil > Wetlands | place: USA...
CCAATAGAGTGATCTATTGGCTGCGCCGGTCGAGCCCAACCTGCCTCGCAAATCGCCACGCGAATCATCCCGAGTCCCTCATGAATTATCCAGGCCAGGCTCCGAACGGGGCGAAGAGCACACCGATCGCAACCCGAGGCGCACCTGTTGTTCAACCGCGACACGCATGTCGATCGGTATGCGTTCTGTAAGCGGTGGCGTGATACTTTGATCCTCGGCGCATCATCTCGAAAGCAGGAGAAGCACATGCCAACCTACACCGACGTCGACGATCTCGTTCTCAATTACGATCCCGAGGCCCCTCAGAAGCGGTTTCTCGCGGCCGGCCTCGAGGCTGCGCTCGCCTCTGCGTCGCAGCGGCTGCCGAGCGCCGTTCCCTGGCCGGCGGCCGGCAAACCCGTGGCCGCACCGTTGAATCCGGCGCCCGCGGAGAGCGACGACCTTTCCAAGTTCCATGGCTACGACGCGATCGTCGTGACGTGGACCGCGGCGGAAGCCGCGGCTCTTGCCGCGCTGTTCACGCCCGATCATCTTCCATCGACGTGGTACGAGTATCGCCACAACGTCGCCAGCTACGTTCCGTTGGTCACCGGGCATCGCGCCCCGTTCAACGACAAGCAAGCCGACATGGCGCGCTACTACCACAGCCTCGGGCTGTATTTTCCGTGCCGGATCGGCAAGGCCCGCGTGCTGCTGTTCAAATCGGGGCTGCACCTCGACTACGATGGGCCGGCCGTTCCGGTCCGCCGCCTGATGACGGAGCTCGCCACGACCGTCCGGCCGAAGGTGTTCATTACCACCGGAACCGGAGGAGGAATCGGAAAGGAAGTAGTGCTTGGAGACGTCGTCATCGCCGGCCATGCGAAATTCCACTGCACGACGCAGTTCAAGGCCCAGGACTGGGCGAGCGCATCCTACAAGACCTCGACGCTGCCGAAAGGCGCGCTCGAGCTGATCACGCCGGCGCTCACGAAGGTCAACGCGTCGCGCATCCAGGGCGCGCGCGCCACGCCGAAGATCTGGGCTTCCCGTAACGATGCGATCGTCACGACCGATTTCTTCGGCTTCGACGACTCGACCAATCACTACAAGCTGCAGGGGCTGGCCCAGGCCTGCGACATGGGCGACGCCATGGTCGGCAACGCCCTACAGAAGCACCCCACGATCAAGTGGCATGCCATCCGCAACGCGTCGGATCCACAGATACCGGATCCCACCGGCGATATCAGAGCGGCGGAACAGCAAGCCGGTCAGATCTACTCGAAGTACGGCGCATTCACCACGGCGGCAAGCGTCATCGCCACCTGGGCCGTGATCCAGGCGACCTTTTCCAAGACCGCCTGACCGGCCGGGCTCTCACCTTCGCCTGGCGGGCCACGCTCTACTGTTCGCGGCGCGAGGGGAGGGGAGCGGTGATGGCGCGCCGGATGGAGCTGAGCGGCGCCGCGTCGTCGAAGTTGAGGCTCGCTCCTTGCATCGATACGCCGAGCTGCCGCCAGATGTCGGCCAGATCTACGCTGACCGGCTTGTCCTTCATCCGATTGTAGAGCTCGGCCAGCACGTGCGTGCCGGTCCCCGCGTCGCCGGTGGCCAGCACCTTGTCGACCGGCCACGAGCGGCTGACATTGCCGCCCGCCGTGACGATCGCGCGCAATGCGTCCTGCAGCCCGCGGTGGTTGTCGGTACGGCGCCGGATCTCGATCTCGGCCAGCAGATAGAACAGCGCGCCACCCCAGTAGGTCCGTCCCCAGGTGGGCGTGCGATCCAGGCCCCTGTCGCCGGCCTGCGGCAACCCCTTCGGCAACCCTTCCACAAGATCGCCCCAGACCTTCTGCACGCTCAACTCGCCCGCTTGCGCGCGCGCGATCGGCTCGACATAGGTCGCGAGCCCTTCCTCCATCCAGTGGTGCTCATCCGAAACAGAAGGAAACCCCTGGTGGACGAGCTCGTGCACGAGCACCCAGTCGCGCGCCAGCTGGCGCTGCGTTGTGTCGCGCCCGAGCAGAATGCGGCTGGCGGCGCCGCGGTAGCCGTAGGTGGTGCCGCCGCGAATGCCGGACCCGCTGACCGGAACGATCAGCAGCCGGGCGTTGGGGTCCGGCAGGCGGCCGTAGTAATCCGCCACCGCCCGCACGCAGCGCGTCACCCAGGCGAGCACGGTCTCGTGCGACAGCTCCAGCTCCCCGGGACCGAAGGCTACGTCGAGCCTGCCCCCGCCGACGTCGATCGGCGTCGAAGGCAGTTGCTCGAACGCGCGGTAGGGGAAGAAATTACCCACCAGCGCGTCATCGCCGGCTGCACGCGAGGCGGACGCGGTGACGACCGTGGAACAAAAAATCGCGGCTGCGAGAATTCCCCGCACGGTGCGCCGGACAAGGGTGGGCATGCGGCTTGGGAGTTCCTGCGTTGGGAGGCGAATCGGCCGTTGGCCGACGGAAGTATACGCAGCGCTCGGCCTTGTGGTGTGATGCAATCGCGCTGGGCACCTCCACACGATGAATCGAGGTATCCTTACCGCCGTTGTTTTTCCGAAGTTGCCCCGCATCGCGCGTACCTGTGTGAACACCGGAGGAAACGTTGCCCTCGCGCTGGTCGGACATGAGCCGGATTGCAATAGTTGCTACGCTGTTGCTGCCTTGCTATTTCGCCGAGGCCGATGCGCCCGCAGAGAGCGACCTGAAGGAAGAGATCGTGCTGCGCTGTCACTACGAGATGGGCGAGTTCGGGGTCGAGGCCGTGCAAGCGTGCATCCAAGCTGAGAATTCTGCGCTGGAGGCGGTGTCCGCGTACCCTCGGCAAGGCAAGGCAATAAGCTCCCGGTGTGCGGCATACGCTCACGCGAGGGGCTGGGCCGTGGTCAAGCTGTGCGTCGACCAGGACATCGAAGCAGAGGCTGCGCTCAGGCAGTATCCGGCGGAACATGCGGCTTTGATCGATCTGTGCCGGACCGAGATGGAGAAGCAGGGTCCGGCCAAGGTCAAGGCGTGTGTGGATCAGCGCATCTCGGCCCAGGCGGAAGCGAAGCCCGTGAGATGAGAGCATCGCGCGCCCATCGGGGATGTGCCTCGCGCGAACGCACGTCGTGAGGGCGCGCGCTCGACGGCGTAGCTCGGTTCGGATTGCAGCAGCCGTGCTTGCCGCGATCTGGCTCTTGGCCGGGGCCGCAGCGATCGGGCTGGGAGCGCGTCATCAGCGTTGGCTCGGTGTGCTCGCCGGGGTCCTGGCGATCTGGTATGGCCTATGGTGGGTCCGGGTTGCGCGTGAAGGGCGACTGCTCAGCGGGCGCGGTGCCTGGATCCCCTGGCCCCTGCGTTAGCCGGGGAACGCGCGCCTCAAAGGCAAACGGAGATGCACACAATCCTCGTGGTCGCGGGAGGCTTCTTGCTGCTCGGCGTGTGTCTTTGGGTCGGGCGATGGATCGGCGGCGCCGAGACGATGATCACCGGCGCCAAAGTCTTCGTCCCGATCTGGCTTGGCGTTGCCCTGCTCAACATGTGGGTGGGGGTTGCCCGGGCCGGCTATTCGGTGGCCGAGGAGTTGCCGATCTTCCTGGTGATCTTCGCGATTCCCGCCGCCGTGGCGCTGTTCCTGTGGTGGAAATTCTCCTAGGAATGACGCTTCCGCCAGTGAAGCAGAGCCGGCCGGCAACGGCTTCGATAGAATCGCACTCGATCGATAACCGCGAACGAGCAAGGAGGCCGGGGTGCACAGGTACGAAGCCCGGATCAGCTGGAAGCGAAATGGGGCCAAGTTCACCGATGCCCGCTACAGCCGAGGTCACGAATGGTCCTTCGACGGCGGCGTGAGGCTCCCCGCCTCCTCGTCGCCGAGCTCGGTTCCCGTTCCGTACTCGGTGGTCGAGGCAGTCGACCCCGAGGAGGCTTTGGTGGCCTCGGCGTCCAGCTGCCACATGCTCACCTTCCTATTCGTCGCGGCCAAGCGCGGGTTCGTCGTGGAAAGCTACGTGGACGAGGCGTTCGGCGTGATGGAGAAGAACGCGGAGGGCAAACTCGCCATCACCCGCATCACCTTGCGCCCTGCGATCGAGTTCTCGTCGAGCAGGCCGCCCACGGCAGAGGAGCTGGAGGCGTTGCATCACGCAGCGCACGAGGAGTGCTACATCGCCAGCTCGCTCAAGACCGAGGTGGTGATTGAAACCGCCTAGGCAACCGCGGGCGGGTGCGCGGCGAACGCGCGGTCGGCACGAGGCATTGCGATGAGCAACGCACTCGTCTCTGTGACGGCCCTCCGGGGCGGTCGTCCAGTTGTGCCTCGCCTGCGGCCTGTACTTCCGGGCGGCGTTCATCGAGTTCATTCCCGACCGGTGCTTCGAGGAGATTCTCGCCGAAGGGCGTGAATAGTTGCACGCCGCTCGCCTGAGAACGTTCCCCTCAACCGCCCCGCGGCCGTCGCAAGCTCGCGGCCGCCCCGAACCGCCGTCGATGACCGATTCGCGCACCATCTGGATGCTCGCCGCGCTGTGCGCAGCGAACTTTACCGTCACCTCCTCGGGTTCGGCCACCGCCCCGTTCTTACAGGCGATCGCGGACGATCTCGCCACGACGCTGGCAGCCGTCGCCCATCTGTTCGCCGTGCAGGCGATCACCTGGGGTAGCACGGCGCTGGTCGCCGGCACCTTCTCGCTTCGACTCGGACGGCGTAGCGTGCTCGTCGCCAGCCTCGTGCTGATGGGCGCCACGCGCGTGGGTTTCGCCTTTTCTCCGACTTACGCCGCGGCGCTCGGGTGGCAGGTGCTGTCGGGCGTGTGCGGCGGCGCGTTCATGGGCACCGTCTTCGCCGCTGTCACGGACCACGTGCCGGCCGGGATGCGCGGCCGCGCGCTGAGCTGGGTCATCACCGGGCAGTCGCTGTCGCTGGTGCTGGGCGTGCCGCTGGTGACCCTGCTCGGCATGCTGGGCGGGTGGCGCCAGGCCCTCGCCGTCCACGGCGCGCTCACCCTGCTGACCGCCGTCGCCGTGCGCCTGACGACTCCGCCCGATCCCCCACCGCACGCGAGCGCGCATCGAACAAGGGTTCCGTTCGCGACGCTGGTGCGGCCGAAGCTCCTCGCGCTGCTGGCGGCCGGGACCACGGAGCGGCTGTGCTTTGCCACCCTGGCGATCTACCTGCCGACGTACCTCCAGCGTGCCTACGGCGTGTCCTTCGGCGCCCTCGCGCTGGTGCTCGCCGTGGTGGCGCTCGGCAACTTGATCGGCAATCTGATCGGTGGTCGCATCGCCGATCGTACGAGCTCGCGCGGGATGGTCCTGGCTGCCGCATTGGCTCTCACCGCGGCTCTGGCCATCCCCACGCTCATGTGGAAGCCCGGACTGACGGTATCGATGACGCTAGGGTTTGCCTACTGCTTCGCGAACGCGTCCGGGCGGCCGGTCCTGATGGCGACCTTGGCCGAGATGCCCAGCGAGATCCGCGGCGCGCTGTTCGGGCTCAATGTCACGACCGCCAGCATGGGCTGGCTGCTCGCGGGCTCCGCGGGCGGGTGGCTGATCGCGTCGGGCGGATTCACCGGGCTGGGCGCATTTTGTGCGGGCATGGCGTTGTTGGGCGCGGTGCTGGCGCTGGCGAGCGTGCCCCGCCAGCCGCGCTCCGCGTAGGCGGCGCTCGGCGATGACGCGCCCTGCGCGGCGTTGCTTTCGCGCGCTCGACCGCCTACGATCATGAAAACTCTTGATTACCAACGAACCTCAGCCACCTTGGCGGTGCGAGGAAGCGTCCAGGGAGAGGGAGTGTTGGGGCGCTTCGCGTCGCCGCTCTTGGCCAGCGGCCGCTGGCTGCTCCGCGGCTGAGTCTTGTTGGTAGTCAAGTGAAAACTTCTGATGGAGGAAGCCTTGCGCGTCAAGTCCCTCGGCTATGTCGGCGTGCATGCGACGGACCTGGATGGGTGGCGAGCTTTCGCGGCGAGCGTGCTCGCCATGCAGACGGAGGCGAGCGCCTCCGGCCTCGCCCTGCGCATGGACGACAGGCGGCACCGGATTCTCGTGCATCGGAGCGAGCGCAACGCCGGCGCCTACTTCGGCTGGGAGGTCGACGGCCCTGCCGAGCTCGAGGCCGCGTCGGAGCAGCTCGCGGCGCATGGCGCGAACCCACGTCGGGCGCAGCCGGCAGAGCTCGAGATCCGGCGCGTCGCCGGGATGCTCTGGTTCGAAGACCCACTGCGCAATCGCGTGGAATTGTTTCATGGACTGGCCGCTGCGAGCCAGCCGTTCGAGCCGCCGCGCCCGCTGAGCGGATTCCGGACCGGCGCCCTGGGCCTGGGCCACGTGGTCCTGACCGTGCCGAGCGTGGACGCGCTGCTGCCGTTTTATCGGGACGTGCTGGGGTTCCGGGTGAGCGACTACACGACACAGCCGTTCAACGCCGTTTTCCTCCACGTCAACGCGCGCCACCACAGCCTCGCCCTGCTCGAGACGGGGCAGACGGGGCTGCACCACGTCATGCTAGAGGTCCTGTCGGTGGACGACGTCGGCAAGGCCTATGACGCGGCGCTGGAGCGCAACGCCGTGGCCGTGACGCTCGGCCGCCACACGAACGACCACATGCTCTCGTTCTACGCCTGGTCGCCGTCGGGCTTCCTGATGGAGTGCGGCTGGGGCGGGCGCTGCATCGACGATGCGACGTGGACCGTGGAAGAGATGCTCGACGGCCCGAGCATCTGGGGCCACGAACGCTCGTGGCTGGGCGAGGAGAAGCGGGCCGAGGCGCGGCGCCTGCGGATGCAGGCCGCAGCCACCGGGCTGCGCGCGCCGGTGCACGTAGCGGCGGGTGAGTACGACGAGATTCCATAGAGGACAGGACGATGAAGCTCGCGACATTCAGCATCGGCGGCCGGACCGGCTTCGGTATCGTGAAGGGCGATGGGATCGTCGATGCGACGCGCCTCCTGGACAACCGCTACGGCAGCCTTAAGGCGCTGCTGGCGGGAGGAGGTCTGGCCGAGCTCGCGCGGATGGGCGCCACGGCCAAGCCGGATCATCGCCTCGACGCGGCCACGCTGCTGCCCGTCATCCCGGACCCCGACAAGATTCTGTGCATCGGGATCAACTACGCGACACATGTGCGCGAGACCGGACGCGAGACACCGAAATACCCCATGATCTTCGTGCGCTTCGCCAACAGCCAGGTCGGGCATGGCCAACCGATGGTGAAGCCGCGCGCGTCGGATCGCTACGACTTCGAAGGTGAGCTCGCGGTGATCATCGGCCGGCGCGCCCGCCACGTGCCCAAGGAACGCGCGCTCGAGGTCGTCGCCGGGTACGCCTGCTACAACGACGGCAGCCTGCGCGACTGGCAGCGCCACTCGGCGCAGTTCACGCCCGGCAAGAACTTCCTCGCGTCCGGTGCACTGGGCCCCTGGATGGTGACCGCCGACGAGATCCCGGATCCGAGCCGGCTCACGCTGACCACGCGCCTCAACGGCGAAGTGATGCAACACGCTCCGGTGGGCGACCTGATCTTCACCGTGCCCGACCTCATCGCCTATATCTCGACCTTCACCGAGCTGGTGCCCGGGGACCTGATCGCGACCGGGACCCCGGGCGGAGTCGGCAATTACCGCGAGCCCCCGGTATTCATGCAGCCGGGCGACCGCATCGAAGTGGAGATCTCCGGCATCGGCGTGCTCGCCAACCCGATCGTCGCGGAGGGTTGAGCGGCGAGTCGGCGCTCTGAGCCAGATGGACAACTGGAGCGCCTCACTGCGACTCGCGAAGCGGGCGCTGCGCAGCGATCATGGCATCGTTGCCGCGCAGCACCGCCGTGCCGCGGAGGCCGGCAGCGCCATCTTGAAGCAAGGCGGCAACGCGGTCGATGCGGCGATCGCCACGTCCTTCGCGCTCGGCGTGCTCGAGCCCTGGATGAGTGGCATCGGCGGTGGCGGCGCGATGGTGCTGTATTTCGCCGCGGAGGATGGCTACACCGTCATCGACTTCGGCATGCGTGCCCCGGCCCTTCTGGACCTCGCGCAATATCCGCTGACCGGGGAGGGCATCTCCTCGGACCTGTTCCCGTGGAAGCGGGTCCAGGAGGATCGCAACGTGCACGGCCCGCTCGCCGTGGCCGTGCCTGGGGTCGTCGATGGCATGCGGGTGGCGCACGAGCGCTACGCCAACCTGCCTTGGGATGCGCTGATCGAGCCTGCAGTGCGCTTCGCCGAGGAGGGCTTGCTGATCGATTGGTTCGCGGTGGAGAACATCGCCGGCGCTGCGGCCGATCTCAGCCGCTACGCGGCAAGCCGCGAAGCATTCCTGGTCGAGGGCCGGCCGCCGGTGCCGGCCTGGTCCGCGCGCAGCGAGGTGCGGCTGCCGCAGCAACGGCTGGCGCGAACGCTGCGCCGGCTGGCCGACTCCGGCCCGCGGGATTTCTACGAAGGCCATCTCGCGCAGCTCTTGGCGCAGGAGATCCAGGCGGCAGGCGGGGCGCTGTCGAGACGCGATCTGGCGGCGTACGCCGCGCGGATCACCGCGCCGCTGTCGATCACGTATCGCGGCGCGCGTATCGCCGCGACGCCCGAGCTGACCGCCGGCCCCACGCTGGCGTACACGCTGCGCAAGCTGGAGCAGCGGCTTGCGCCCCATGTGGAGCCGGACGAACGGGCCTACGTCGCCTACGCCGAATGCCTGCAGGAAGCCTATGCCTATCGCCTGGCTTCCATGGGGGATGTCAACGGCGGGCGGGCGCCGGGGTGCACCTCGCACTTCTGCGTGGTAGACGGTCGAGGGAACATGGCGGCGGTGACGCAGACCCTGCTGTCGATCTTCGGCTCGCGCTTCACGCTGCCGGAGAGCGGCATCCTCATGAACAATGGCATCATGTGGTTCGACCCCGAGCCCGACAAGCCGAACTCTCTCGCGCCGGGCAAGCGCTGTCTCACCAACTATTGCCCGATCATCGCGGAGCGTGCAGGGCAGCGCTTCGCCCTGGGCGCCTCGGGCGGCCGGCGCATCCTGCCGGCGGTGACGCAGCTGCTGTCCTTCCTGATCGACTACCGCAAGACGCTGGACGAGGCATTTCATCTGCCTCGCATCGACGCCAGCGAAGGCGACCTGGTCATCGGCGACGCCCTGCTGCCGGAGGACATCCACGCCGCACTCGCGGCGCGCTTTCCTTATGCGCGCATGCGGCGGCAGACGCTGCCCTTCAAGTTCGCATGCCCGAGCGGCGTGCTGCGCGCCGACACGACCAACTGGGGGGCGACGGAGATCGCCTCGCCCTGGGCCGATGCGGTGGCCGAGGCGCATTGAGCGGGGCTGAGGGCTGTGGTAGGTGGCGCGCTGCGCAGAGTTTGATTGGGTGGTCCTAGACGCTGCTCCGAGTGCGAAGACCTGCCGCGACGATCAGCGCTGCTTGCGCGCAACGAAGCGACCGCCGCCCAGTTTGCCCTCGCCGAACAGGCCGACGAAAAAAGCATAGGTCTCATCCCACTTGCGGAAGGACTCGGCGCCGAACTTGCGCACGGTGTCCGCCTCGAGGCTGCGGTACATCGCGAGGCGCTGCACGAGAATCCGCGCCCAGTGCCCGCTCAAGTCCTCTTGCGTGTCGACCGTGCAACCGCTGCGCGCGAGCAAGTCGGCGTAACCGTCTAGCGTCTCCAGGGACGGGAAGGTCATGTCCCGCTGCAAGCGCTGCATCTCCGCCGGCTGCAGCGGCGCGCGCCGCAAGATATCGGTGAAAGCGATCGCCCCGCCGGGCTTGACCACGCGCGCGCACTGCGCGATGAGGCGAGGCTTGTCGGGCACGTGGCACCACGCCTCCTGGCCGATGACCACATCGAAGGTGGCCTCCTCGAACGGCATCTGCAGGGCGTCCCCCAGCCGGAAATCCACCAGGTGTCCGAGCTTCGCCAGCCGCGTCAGCCTCAGCGCGCTGTCGTAGCGGGTGCGCGTGAGGTCGAGGCCGGTCACGCGGCAGCCGATGCGGTGAGCAAGATAGCGGGCCGGGCCGCCCATGCCGCTGCACACGTCGAGCACGTGGTGCTCGCGCTCGATGCCGGCCTTGCGAGCGAGGATGTCGTTGGCTTCGACGCCGCCGAAGTGGTCCTGGTCGTGCTCCTGGAGGATGTCTTCGGTCAGGCTCTCCAGCGCGACGCCCCTGCTTTCCAGCGCGGCGAGAATCTGCTCCTCGTTGATCGGATGCGCATCGTAGAACGCGACGACCGGCGTCGGTTGCGTGGTCTGAGTCAGTGTCATCTGTAGCCTGGATGGAGCGAAGCAGTGTAGCCTGGATGGAGCGAAGCGTAATCCAGGTGTCGCAGGCCCCCGGATTCCGCTGCGCTTCATCCGGGCTACGGGGCCAGATGCAGTGTATCCAGGATGGAGCGACTCGTAATACCCGAATCAG
>Ga0335077_10013149_pt1 | contig 10355 bp, 7 predicted proteins | sample Lox_Sample_31_FD_207151 | JGI IMG/M metagenome (GOLD analysis project Ga0335077, IMG submission 207151) | Soil microbial communities from Loxahatchee National Wildlife Refuge, Florida, United States - Lox_Sample_3.1 | ecosystem: Environmental > Terrestrial > Soil > Wetlands | place: USA: Florida...
CGGGCAGGAAGATCAGATCGTGAAGGCTGTCCAGGGGCAGTTGAGCGGCTTCCGCCTCGGTGCACATACCGGTGCGGACCGCCGCCTGGCGAAGTAGATCCGGCTCCATGCCGCCGCCGTCATCGCTTACCTGAAGCACCACCTGCGTGCCTTCATAGAAGGCGCGCAACCGGATCTGGCCGCGGGCGGCCTTGCCCAGCACCTGGCGCGTGGACTCCGATTCGATACCGTGATCCACGGCATTGCGAAGGAGGTGTTCGATGGGAGCCGCGATCTCCTCCATGACGGTCTTGTCCAGCTCGACGTGCTCGCCTTCGATAATCAAATCGACCGGCTTCTGCTGTCGGTCGCTGGCCACTCGGACGGCTCGCCGCAGGCGCGTCGTAAGGGTGGCTAACGACACCATGCGCATGCGCATCAGCTTGTCCTGAACTTCGCTGCCGAGACGTCCCAGCCGGTTCAGAACGCTGTCGAAATCGGCGATGTGATGGTTCAGTTCGGTGGCGGCCGACGCAATGTCGCTGCTGGTCTCGGTCAGATCGCGCGAGATGAGGTGGAAATCCGTATAGCGGTCGAATTCGAGAGCGTCAAAATCCTTCCGGCGCTCCTCCCCTGGCTGGCCCGCGACCACCGCCCGCAGCGCCAGTTGACCGAAACCGCCACGCAGCGCGCTCACTTCAAAATCGCTGTCCAGGCGCGCGGAGACGCGCTTCAAACGGCCCGTGCTCCGTGACAGCTCGTCCATCTCTCGCGAATGAGCCGCTAGATGTTGCTCGAAAGTCGTGCGGCTTACCAGCAGCTCGCTAACCAGCCGCACCAGTTCGTCCAGCTTCTCGATCGGAACCCGCACATACTGGCTGGGACCTTGCCGCTCCGGAGCGCCTCCGGCGGGCTCGGCAGCCTCGGGAATATCGATCGACGTTTCCGGCTCGAGGAGCTCGAGACCGTTCCGTTCCCCCTCGGACTGCTTTCCGCTCCCGGCGCGGAAATCCGGCGGGAATTCGACCCCGATGGCATTCTCTTCCGCCGGTTGCGCCGGGGCCTCGTTCGGCGCGGGGGCCGTGGTCTCGCCTCTTGCCTCGAGTTGCGCCTGGTAGCGCGCATACAGGGTGTCGATCCGGGGGCCCAGTTCAGCAACATGGTGCGCCTCGGCCATGTCGCCGATGCAATCGAAAGTCGCTACCACCAGGCTGTGGATGCCGGAAGAAAACGCCGCCGTCCCCTGGTTCACGGTGTCCAGGAGATCTTCCATCCGGTGAGCCAGGGAACTTAACGCGCGCAGGCCCACCGAACCCGCCGCGCCTTTGAGCGTGTGGGCGTGCCGGCGGATCTCGAGCAGGGCCTGCCCGTCCGTTGCTCCGGACTCCAGCCGGTGCAGCAGTTCGCTCACGTTCTGCAGGATCTCTTCCGCCTCTTCGCGAAAGATTCCGAGGAGGTCGGGCGGGACGCTGTCGTACTCCTGCTGAAGCTGCGCGGCCGTGACATGGCGGGGAGCGGCGGCGCGGATGGCAGGTGGCGGTGCCGCAATGGCGGGTTCCCGGGACGCCGCCGCAACCACGGGGTCGCCGCCGGATCCGAGAAGCAGGTCGATCTCCCCTTCATCGCCGGATTCGGGTTGTGAGCGCAGGCGGCGCAGAACTCTCACCACGTCGGCCAGGATCGGCCGCTCCCGCACCGTGCCGGCATTCAGGGCATCCAGGTAATACTCGACCCGCGAGAGAACCTGTTCCAGCGCCGCCCCGGCGCCCGGCGACCACTCCAGTTGTCCGGAGGCCACTTCCTCGGTGGCTTCTTCCGCCAGGTAAACCATGTGGCCGAGAGCCGAAAGCCCAAGCATCGAGGCCGCGCCCTTGATGCTGTGGAGCAGCCGGTGTGCTTCTTCGAGCACATCGACGCCAGCGGGATTCTCGGAAAGAGCGGCAAAGCTGCTGCGAATCCGGGGCAGGTAGCTTCTCACCTCTTCGGTAAACCCGGCCAGCATTTCGCGATTGATGACCTTCTCCATGTTCTTCTCCTGCTACCTCAGCCAGGCGCCCTGCGCTGCGGGTGCGGCCTGGCCGTACAGGCACGGCTCCAGGTTGCGCCGGAATGCGACGGTGTGCCGCAGTGCAACCCGCTCCAGCCCGGCGATTTCCAGGCTTGCCATCTCGCCGGGAGCGGTCAGCAGAAGCCCACCCGTATGCAGGCATGCGGCCAGGCCGGCCGCCGCTTGCATGCGCTGCTCTTCTCGAAAATAGATAAAGACGTTTTGGCAAACGATCACATCCTGGAGAGCCGTCGGATACGTGGCCGGATCGAAAAAATTGAACGCCTCGAACCGCACCATGGCGCGGATGGCCGGCGCCACTTGGTATTCGCTTCCCCTTCGCGCGAAATACCGGCGTCGCAGATCCGCCGGCATCGCCGAGGTCGCTCGCTCTCCATACCGCGCCCGCCGGGCGGCAAGCAGCGCCTCCGCGCTCAGGTCCGTTCCCAGCACCTGGCATTGCTGCCCGATCGGCCAGCCTGCGTCGCAGGCTGCCATGGCCAGGGAATAGGCCTCTTCGCCTGACGAGCAGCCTGCGCTCCACAACCGGACCGGCAACCCTCCGGACCGGCATTTTTCCGCGATCCGGGCCGGAAGAAACTCCTCGGCGAGTGCGCTGAACGTCGGCATGTGCCGGAAGAAATAAGTTTCCCGGTTCACCAGCCGGTCCACCAGCCGTTCCCACTCTGCCGCGCTCCGCAGAATCAGCGAATAGTAATCGCGGTACGCTTCCAGTCCCCGGTTTTGCATCTCCGTCCACAAGCAGTTCTGCAGGACGTAGAATCTGTTCGGGGAAAAGAAAATCCCGCAGCGGCGTTCCACCAGGTCCCGCCACTGCTCCTCCTCGAGCGTGCTCATCGAAGGGCGAATTGCCGTTACCGGTGTGGCTGACATATGGGCTCGTTCCCGCGGGGCGGACCGCCGGTGAGTGGGCACCGCGCCAGGCATTCCTGCCCGGCGCCCGCCCACCTGTGGCCGGGCGCCCCTCGCCTACGCCGCCTTCTTGGGAAGCCTGAAGCGGTTGAGCGAACCACGCAGGTCGTCGGCCAGCTCCGTCAATTTTCGGATCGAAATGGCGGCCTGCTTGGCGCCGGCCGCGGTTTGCTGCGTCACCTGCGAGATTTCGGCCATCGATTTGGCGACGCCTTCCGAGCCGCGGCTCTGTTGTTTGGATGCCAGCGAGATCGATTGGATGATCTCGGCCAGCTGCTTGGAAATCTTCTCGATCTCGGCCAGCTTCTGTCCCGCTTCGTTTGCCAGGCCCGATTCCGCCACTACCTCGCGCGTGGTCTCTTCCATGGCGGCAATGGCCTCGTTGGTATCGGACTGAATCGACTTGATCAGGCCGGAGATCTTCTTGGTAGCTTCCGTGGAGTGCTCCGCCAGCCGTTCCACTTCCTCGGCCACTACCGCGAAGCCCTTGCCCGCATCGCCCGCCATCGCCGCCTGGATCGAGGCGTTCAACGCCAGAATCGTGGTGCGCTCGGTGATGTCCTTGATCAACTGCACGATCTCTCCGATCTCCTGCGAGCTCTCGCCGAGACGCTTCATCCGCTTGGCAGTCTGCTGCACCTGCTGGCGGATGCCGTTCATGCCGTCGATGGTCTTCATCACCGCTTCTGCGCCTGCCTTGGCGCTGCCCAGCGCATGCTCGGCGACGCCCGCTGCCGTGGCGGCATTGCCGGACACCTGTTGAATCGAAACCGTCATCTGATCGATGGCCGCCGAGGCTTCCACGATCTGAAGCGCCTGGGATTCGCTGCCGGTCGCGAGATTTTCGGTGGTGTTTTGCACTTCATTTGCCGAGAAGCTCACCGCCAGCGTCGTGTCCTGCACCTTGCTGATGATGGACCGAAGCTCGTCGGTCATGTTGTTGAACGCATCCGCGATGGCGCCGGTGATTTCGGCCGTCACCTCCGCCTGCTTGGTGAGGTCGCCTTCCGCCAGACCGCTGATCTCCTCGAGCAGCTTGCGGATGCTCTCCTGGATCTGGTCGCGCTCCTGGCGCGACTGGATCAGGCCGAGGACGGCGCCGAGCATGGAATTGAGCGAGGCGGTCGCCCGCCCGAGCTCGTCTTCGCTAAGCACTTCGGCGCGAGCCGAGAAGTCGCCGACCCCGATACTGGAGAACAGTTTCATCATGGAGTGAACCTGGCGATTCACGCCGCGGGTGATCAGATAGACCAGGAATACCGCCAGCGCCAGTCCGAACAACGCGACCGACAGTTGCAGATACTCGGCGCTTTTCAGGCCCTCGATACGGGCGTTCGCTTCCGCGCGATAGGCCGCATCGACCGCGTCGTACAGCCGGAACATGGTGGCGATGGCGTCGGTCGCGGTCGTGAAATGGTCCTTCAGAGACGCGCTTACCTTGGCCCCCAGGATGTTTTCCTGCACCGACTGCACATACGCCTCGGAAGCCATGGTGGCCGCCGACAGCGGGCCCCGGAGCCTCTCCTCGATCTTCGAGTTGGCTTTACCGGACGTTGTCAGGCCGATCTGAATGAGGCCCGTTTTGGGCGCGGAGAAGCGGCGAATATTCGCGATGATCGCCGTCATCCGGTTTTGCTGGTCGGGAGTCACCGAGCCGCTGATCGCGGCCTCGCTGCCCGCATAGCGCAACTGGCCGATGCTGTCCGCCGCGCCGGGGATCTGCAACAGAAGTCCGTTGCCCAGGTAATACGTGTCCAGCGACGTGTCCGTGATGACGGCGTTGTCGCCCACCTCTCGGATCAGGTCCAGGATTTCCGCGCTCAGCCTGGCGTGGGCGTCGTTCATGTCCTTTGCGTTGGAGATGTTCAATCTGCTGCGGATCTCCTCCCAGTGCTCCCGGATGCGGTTGAGTGCTTCGGTAGTGCCGAATGCCTTGCCGTACTTTGCGTCCGCCCGCTGTACTGCCGAAATGTCGGTATCGACATCGGCCTCGTTGGTAGCCAGCCTTGGACGGTACGACGGATCGCTGACCGAGATGAAGACCAGGCCGCCGTGCAACAGCACATGCTGTTGCAGGTTGTGCACCGGTGTGAGGTAATCCAGGCTGTCCAGCTGCTTCTGCATAGCCGCCATCTGCTGGTTTTTCGCCTGAACGAACAGAATCGCCAATAGCGCGATCGGGATACCCATCAATGCAACCATCAAACCGAGCTTGTGGCCGACTCTCAGGTTCTTGATTCGTGTGAGCATTTCCATCTTCTCCTTGACCGGTGAACCGTGCAGCCGGCTCTAGCGTCCGCGGCTCACCGTCTTCCAAATTGCCAACTCAATATCGTCGTCCCGCCAAATCGCCCCGGGCCTCAGTGCCCGTCATTGGGGCGTTGGGTTAACTCGCCGTGAGCTGTTGAAGCTCCGGCATGCCAAACAGCTTGTCCAGGTCCAGCACGTTCAGAACACGGTCCTGATGCTCGCCAACGCCCAGCAGGAAGGGCGTCAACGCGTCGTGTATGGGGCTCTGCGCGAGTTCCGCCAGCGCCAGCGCCGCCGTGCCGCGGACCTCGTCCACCGCGAGCGCCGCGGTCTGCTGGTCTTTTGTCCGCACGACGAGGATTCTTCCCCGCTCGGCGCTCTCGAAAGCCGCCAGTCCCAGCAGTGCGCGCAGGTCCAGCACCACCACGATTTCGCCGCGCAGGTTAGTTACGCCCCGCACGAAACCAGGCACGTTCGGAACGGTGGTGACACGCGGCATGGCATCCAGTTCGAGCACACTGCGAATCGGGAGGGCATAGCGCGTCTCGGCCAGCAAAAACACGATACAACTGTCGAGCTGCGTAGCTGCCGCCGCTGCGCGATTCGCTTCCACAAACAGGTCGTCGCCCAGTACGGGCCGGTTTTCCCTGTCGATTTCGGAGATCAGGCTGTCCAGGCCGTTGTCGCAGGATAGAGCCATGCCGGCGTCCGGATCGGTCCCCAGGCGGTCATCCTGCCTCGGCGGCGGGATGGTCGTGGTTTCCGAAGGCTCTTCAGAAGGCTCTTCAAACCGAGCGGCGGCTGCGGCCGGCGCTGGATCCAGGAGGGGTTCGGGTACGATGGCGAGGGGAAACGGGCTGGCCGGGCCTTCTTCCGCTGCGGCCTCCGCCATCCTCGTCTCCTCCGGGATGGCTGGCGTCTCCGCGGCGGCTTCGTCCGCAAGAACCTGGGAGAGAAGCTGGTCCATCTCGGGCAGACCGCCAGAGGCGGTATCGATCTCCGGGGCCACAGCGAACTCCACCGGATCCGGAATGGCGGGTGGGTCGCAAGGCTCTTCCCTTGACGCCTCCGGTTGGATCTCCGCCCCCAAGCCGGCGTCCTCGGCGACCAGAAGATCCGAAAACATTGCGGCCAGAGGGTCGTCCAAAACCTCCGGCGGAATTCGCACGTCGTCGCTGGTCCGTTGCTGGTCAATCGTTGTAGCCATCGCTTCGTTCGCTCCCGGAGGGCTTCTCATTGCCTCCGAACACACCAATCCTTCGCGCCAGGCAAGCTCGTTCGGCCCCGGCTAAGCCTGCGTCCGTATTTTGGGTAATGCCGCTGCGTCCGCCCTGCGATAACCCGCCAGGGTACGCCTTGCGCGCCTCCGCGCTAACAGTATTTGGCCACGCTCGCCGCGAGGTTCTCCGCGGCCACGGGCTTCGTCAGGTACTCGTCTGCGCCTTGTTTCAGGCCCCAGAAGCGATCCGTGTCCTGCGCCTTGCTGCTGATCAGGATCACCTTGATGTTCTGTGTCTCCGGAGAAGTCTTTAGCTGGCGGCAGACCTGGTATCCGTTCTTCCTGGGCAGAATGATATCGAGTAGAACCAGGTCGGGCTTCTGCCGGGCGACCTTCTCCAGAGCCTCCTCGCCGTCTTCGGCCCAAACCAGGTTGTAGCCTTTCCCCTGCAGCGCCTGCTGCACCATTTTCCTTTCGGTTGGACTGTCATCCACAACCAGAATTGTCTTGTTGGGCATGTGCTATTCCTTCGGATGAACGTACTTGCGTATGATCCGCAGTAAAAGTGCTGGTTCGAATGGTTTGGTCAGATAGTCGGCTGCGCCGGACATCCTTCCTTTAACTTTGTCCATGAAGCCGTCCCGTGCCGAGAGCATGACCACGGCTGTGTCCTTCGTGTTGGGCTGCGACTTGATCCTCTTGCAGAGCGCATACCCATCCATGAACGGCATGCTGACATCCAGCAGGACGAACTCCGGACTCGCGTTTTCCAGGTAGGAAAGTGCGTCTACGGAACTGGCGGCGCTCAGGCAGCGGTACCCGTTCCTCTCCAGGATGTTCATTACCATGGTGCGGATGGTCAGGCAGTCATCCACCGCCATAACCAGGGGACGGCGGCTCAGCGCGGCTATAGTCCCGCGCAGTTGCGCGCCGCGCTCGTCGAGAGGTTCGGCGCGCCGGAAATGCTCCAAGGCGGCATTGGAGTTCATCAGGTTGAGGTGAGCGACGCCCAGATAATAGGCGATATCGAACGGATCGGCGCTGCCGGCGAACTTCTGGATCCGCTCCACTGCCAGCCTCACCTGTCGCTCATCCACGCCCTGGTTGCGAAACGTCTCGTCCAGATCGAGCGAGAGGACCGCGTGGCACTGCGGGCACCGGGCGAACTCCTCCCGCCCCTCGTATTCGCAGAGGAAACACTGATACCACGGGACCTCGATCATCGACGGGCGCAGCCGCTCCAACCACGCATGAGCGGTGGGGTTCTTGGGATCGAGTGCCACAACCTGCTGCAGATCGTTGATGGCGTCGGCAACGGTTTCCGCCAGCGAAGCACTCCAAAGCCATGCCTTGGCGTTTTCGGGGTTAATGCGGCACGCTTCCTTGATCAACCGGCGGGCCTCGCCCTTCTTACCCAGCCTGGCCAATTCGATTGCTTCCGCCAGGGGATCTGTTTCGGTGGTTAAGGTTGTGGTGTTGGGCATCATAATCAGCGCGCTAGGCCTGGTCTGGCGTCATTTCCTGACAAAATGATCGATTCCTGCCGCTCTCCAGGCGCGCAGTGTGTCGACATCTTTCGGATCGATCTGGACACCGATCGCATTCACGGGTACATCGCGGTGTCTCTGAATTTCGATCCAGGTTTTCCTGATTGCTTCATCGAGTGCCGTGAAGGTCACCTCCTTGTCTCGCGTGTCTTGCCTTTCCACGATCAGTCTGATCACAGGCCCCTCCGTGACTCCTGGCCGGCCATCGCATGGCCGGCACGGCGCTGATCGGGCTCGAGCCGGACCTGGACCGAGCAGCGTCCAACTCGCGCCTGGCCCTTCGGGGCCGACGGCGGCTTCACGGGTGCCGGCGGAGCAGCCGCGAGCGGAGCCGCGGCTTTCTGGCTTGCTTCCGCTGCCACGGCTGGCAACGGCTTGGACTCCGGAGCTGCCGCCGGCGGTGGGCGCCGGGATATGATCGGAACGACTGTCGCCCGCCTCGGGGCTTCCCGCACCGGCGGGGCACTCGGCGCCTGGGGGGCGGCTGCGGACTTCGGCGGCTCCGCCGGCTTCAACGCCTCGGCTCGCGGCTCCGGCTCGGCTGGCGGCCCATAGCTTCGCAGGGTGCCCCCTTGCCGTGCGAATATTCCTGCACCGCTGGTTTCCGTCACGCTCGGGCGGACCAATGCGGAATTCGCGGGCTCCGCTGGCTTCACCGCGTCGGCCCGGGAGTCCGGCTCGGCGGGGGGCGCATAGCTTCGCAGTGTGCCGCCTTGCCGCGCGAATATTCCTGCACCGCTGGTTTCCGTCATCCTCGGGCGGACCAATGCGGAATTCGCGGGCTCCGCTGGCTTCACCGCGTCGGCCCGGGAGTCCGGCTCGGCGGGGGGCGCGTAGCTTCGCAGCGTGCCGCCTTGCCATGTGAATATCCCTGAACCGGTGGTTTCGGTTGCGCCCGGGCGGACCAACAAGGTGATCTGGTAAGGCTTGTTAAACCGCGCCGAGCAGACCGCGAGATCGTAAGTGTCGGGCGCCAGCCCGGGGCGCGTGTGACTGCGAAAGAAACCTACAACCTCCAGACCCCTGCCGTCCGTGGCGATCCGTGCTGCCGCTTGATCCAGCCTGTCCAGGTCAGCCTTACTCAATTTGTAGAGCGGGCCGAGTTCATGATCGCAGGCGACCGGTTCAAAGCCGCTCACGGCGACCTTCGTAGGATTGCCGGCTGTGACCGTGCCCAACAGCAGCCCCCCGATCTCGGAACCGATCGCGCTGGACGACCGCACGGCCTCGAACGCCTTGCGCCCGAGCTGCGTGACCTGCAGATCCAGCCGGACCGATACGGCCAGTCCCGGGGCCTCGCGCAACTCGCCGGACGCCCCGGATACTGCCGGTTGGGGCGCGGCGTGCAGTTCTGCGATCTGGTCTTCCGGTTTCATGGCCGTTTATCGCTCGTTCGCGTCTGGTGCAGCGCAGAAGAACGCATGGAGATGTGCTTCCCTCGTTATGATTCCGAAACCATGCTAGCCCGAAAAGTCCCAATTGCGAAGGACTTAAGGGTACCCGGGAGGTACCGGACAGGTAACGGAACCTCTAGCCGGGTCATGGGCTTCATGATGACTTTATCGGCAGTTCGTGCCGGGTTTTTTCGGCTCTTGCTTCAACAAGATGGGCGGGTCTGATCAGACTCGCCGCCGGCCGGGGCGCCCGGTCGCGGAGCCAGGCGCACGCAGTTTCCGCGCATGATGGTCAAGTTACTGAAAATAGTGCGGATTTCCGCCGTCCCAATGGCTTGGCCGGATATCGGCTGACTAACGCGTCGAAACGAACTCTTCGGCATTCGGGCCGGCTCCCGGATTCGCGGCCGGTTCCTTTGTCGGATTGCCGTTTGGAACTTCGGTGCCGAGCGCCTTGAAAACGGAGGCGAGTTTTTCCTGGGCCACCATCAGCAGCTCCATCCCCTTGGCAGCGGAGCCTCGCTCTTCCTGAAGCCTGGCCTCGAGTTGCAGCCGCTCGTTGCGCAATTCTGCGTTTTCGGCGGACAACTGGAGCATCCGCTCCTGGTCAACCTTCAACTGCGCCTCGAGCGCCGTTCGCAGCCGTACTTCGTGTTCGGCGATGCGCTTGCACTCGCCCGCTTCTGTAATCGATCGGGTGGTCTGGTCCGACATCTCCGCGATTCTGGTTCTGGCAGCCTCCAGTTCGGCTTCGAGGGCTGCACGCATTCCTGCCTCATGCTCACTGGCGCGCTTGAGCTCGGCCGTCTCAGTCGCCACGCGGGCAGCCTGTTCCGCCAGCTCCTTGAGCGTGTTCCTGGCGACCTCGAGTTCCGGCTCGAGTGAGGCCAGCCGGGCCCCTCTCTCGCTGGCGAGATTGCTCGCTTCCGTTACCTGGCCCTCGAATCTCGAGCACTGCTTCCGCAGGATCGACAGTTCGGAGGTCA
>Ga0335077_10013150_pt1 | contig 10355 bp, 11 predicted proteins | sample Lox_Sample_31_FD_207151 | JGI IMG/M metagenome (GOLD analysis project Ga0335077, IMG submission 207151) | Soil microbial communities from Loxahatchee National Wildlife Refuge, Florida, United States - Lox_Sample_3.1 | ecosystem: Environmental > Terrestrial > Soil > Wetlands | place: USA...
CATCGCCGTAAGTGATACGGGCGCCATTGCCGCCAACGCACCCTCGGTGGCCGCGCTGGATGCTCTGCGCGCCGTGCAAACCTTAGAAGACCAAAAGCGCGGGACGCGCGACGCCTTGGCCTATTCGGCCCGGATGGGTGTCACGACCAGCGTGGACATGGGAGCATTCGTGATCCCCGGCTTGCCGGATATCCAGGACTCCTTCACGTTCGACACGCTGGCCAGCGCTGACCCGTTCCGCATGTACGATGCCGTGCTGGCCGTGCGCAAAGAACAGAAACTGGCAACGCGCCTGCGCATTTTCTTTCTCAGCATGGACACGCAGCCGGACATTCCCATGCTGAAGGAGCGCATGCTGAACAACTTCTCGGGCTTTGGCGACGACATGCTGCGCGTTTCGGGAATCGGCGAGTTCGCCACCGTCTGGCCGCTATTCGGCCAGGTGACCCCGCCCGCCAACTATACGGCCGCGCTCCAACTCATCGCCAAGCAGGGCTGGACATACCAGCAGCACAGCCTCTCGCTTGCGGAAGACCAGCTTGTCGCGAACACCTTCGAAACGGTGAATGCGGCCGCGCCGATTGCCAACCTGCACTGGTCCATCGCGCACGTGCCGCGCATCGATCAAGCCACCGTGAACCGGTTCAAAGCCGTAGGCGCGGGCATTGCGGTTCATCCCTTCGCGTATCTCAATCCGCAAGCCGGCGGGCCCCCGCTGCGCATGATTCTCGATAGCGGAATCCACGTGGGGGCAGGCTCCGACTCGGCCCAGATCTCCACGCTCGATCCCTGGCTGATGATCTATTACATGGTGACCGGGAAAAACGCCTCAGGAGCGATGGCCAACGACAAGCAGCAAATCACACGCATGGAAGCGCTGCGCTTATACACGGCAGCCAACGGCTGGTTCTTCCACGAAGAAGACCGGCTGGGATCGATCGAGCCCGGAAAGTTGGGCGACGTGGTGGTGCTGAGCGACGACTTTCTCGACCCCAGGAAGGTCTCCGATGAAGGAATCAAAAAACTGCACTCGGTGCTGACGGTGGTGGATGGCAAGGTTGTCTACGACGGTCTCGGCCAGTGACGCCTGATCCTGCCAGGTTACGCGGTTTCGCCGTTCGCTATACCGCTGCGTGGTGTAGCCAGAATGCCGCAAGTGTGGCGGTCTTTTTCTCACCCAGTGGCTCGCTCACGATCAACGCCGGTGCTCCGGCAATAGGACGCGATGCCATTAGGGAAGTGGCTCAATCCTTCATGACCGCGTTTCCCGATATGCGGGTGATCATGGATGAGATCCTCACGCGGGAGCACGTGTCCGTGTACCACTGGACTTTGGTTGGCACCAATAGCGGGCCCGGCGGGACGGGCCAACGCGTTCGCATCAGCGGATTCGAGGAATGGAAGATTGGTGCGGACGGTCTCATTGCCGAGTCGCAGGGCCACTTTGACGCGGCCGAATATCAGCGTCAACTCGAACGTGGCGTGACCACCCCGCAGTTCCTCGATGAACACGCTGTGCGCGAGCGGCTACGCATGCCGGAGCTGATCGATGCCATGGAACGTGCGCTGGTTGAATTTTCCACTGGACGAGTCCAGCAGCCAGTGCGCACTGTGTTCGCATTCGGCGCCGAGCGGTCGCTGTTTGGATTGATGCCTTCCTACGTGCCCTCGCTGCCCGCACTCGGCGCGAAACTTGTGACGGTGTGCCCCGGCAACGCGGCACGAGGCTTCGGCACGCACCAGGCCATGATCGTGATGCTCGACCCGGTAACGGGCGTGGCTGCAGCCATCCTCGATGGCCGTTACATTACCGAGGTTCGGACCGCCGCTGTTTCGGCGGTGTCGGCGCGGCTCTTAGCCCGCAAAGATGCGCGCGTGCTAGGCATTCTGGGGTCGGGAGTGCAAGCCCGCAGCCATTTGGAAGCACTCGGGCTGGTGCGGAATTTTCGCGAGGTGCGAGTCTGGAGTCCCAACGCGGGGCGTCTGCGGCAATTCGCCGCAGAAACGGGTGCGCGCGCTATGGAAAATGCCGAAGCCGCGGTGCGCGGAGCGGATGTAGTGGTGGCGGCAACAGCGTCGCCCACGCCCGTGATGCAAAGTGAATGGGTCGGTGACGGCGCCCACGTCATTGCCGTCGGAGCTTGCGTGCCGTCGCAACGGGAACTCGACCCGGCACTGGTCGCACGCGCCCGGCTGGTGGTCGATTCGCGTGCGGCAGCGCTTCAGGAAGCCGGCGACGTAATGATCGGGATCACAGAAGGACGTTGGACGGCGGACCACATCGCCGCAGAACTCGGGGAGTTACCCGCTCGAGCGAATGATCGTGAAGTCACGGTATTTAAGTCGTTGGGCCTGGCAGTGGAAGATCTGTTCGCAGCGCACCTGGTTTTGCATTCCGCCGCCCCGCCAAAGGCGGTTGCGCACCCTTAAGGGTTCACTATCTGATATGTCTCCTTGCTAACGCTTAACCCTGGTTATCGCCGGAAACCTATCACCCCACCGAAGTAAGCATTGCAGGCAAACCCAACGTGTCACATACTGAGTTCCTACATTGATCGCAACACGAAACGCCCATGGCTGGCGAAACCATTTTGATCGTCGATGACGTGCCCGTAAACCTGAAGCTGGCAGGCGCAATCCTGAAGCGCGAGGGGTACACCATCGAGTTCGCCGAGGATGGGCAACAGGCACTCGATATGCTCGAGACGCTGCACCCGGATCTCATCCTGTCCGACATTCAGATGCCCATAATCGACGGTTTCGAATTGGCCAGGCGCGTCCGTCAGGACGAACGTTTTCGCGATACCCCGATGGTTGCTCTCACCGCGCTGGCACTAAAGGCAGGCGAGGAGCGCGCGCGCGAGGCCGGATTCGACGGATACCTGACCAAGCCGATCGATACTCGCACCATGGGACTCCGCGTTCGTGAGTATCTCGACAAAAAGACCACAGAAGAGAAGTAGGGCCTCGATCGACGCACCGGCTATCGCGTCGTCAGCTTTTCCAGCGCATCCCGCAGTTCCGGCTTGCTGACTCCCTTGAACGGCGCCAGCCGCGCGAAGATTTCGGCAGCGGCCAGATGGAATTCTCCGGGCATCCCTGCCGATTCGAAGGTCGCGGCGATCTCTTTCATCTCGGCCACGAATCGCCAGGCTTTGGGTGCCGTGTGCTGAAGCGATCCGACCGCGGCTTCAAAGGTAGATCCGGTGCGCTCCCATTGCCGCTGGAGATCCCCGAGCACACCGAGTTCCTCGGCCGTTCCGAGCACGGCGGCCCGCAGTGCGGCGAGGCCCTTGGTATGCGCCGCGAAGCACATCTTCAGCGCCGAAGCCCGCCCGACACCGCCCGCCAGAACTTCCGGTTCGAGCGGCCCTCCCGAAAAACAGGCGGCCGCATCCTCGGCGTCCGGTCCTGAGAAATAGATCCACGTCTCGCCTCGTTTGGTTGCCGGTAACCCAATCACGCAGGCATCCACGAATCGGATCCCACGGGCCGCCATGCATTCGCCCATGCGCCGTGCGCGCTCCGGCGAAATGGCGTTGGCATCGATGTACAGCCCTTGGTACTCCGAGGCAGCCACGTCACTCGCTAAAGGTTCCGCGAACTCCGGCGGGCAAACACTCACGATCACTGGACAGAGTTCCACCAACCGCCGCAGGGTGCCAGCATCCGAAAGCCCGATGACCGACGCACGGCGGCACGTTTCCAAACTCCTGCCCTCCGAAGCCCAGTAGACTTCGCAGCCGCTGTTTTGGGCGGTTCTTGCAACCGCCACGCCCATCTCTCCCGGATGAAGCACGCCAATGTTTCGGTTGGACATCGAAGCTCCTTGCCGTCTCCTATGATAGTTTCTCCCGCCAACACTGCTCGAACCGTGATCGACACCACCAATCAGGGGGCGCGTTCTTCGCTGCAGGTCGGCCCGGGCGGCCAGTGGGCCGACAGAATCCAGGCCTGTGAAGCGTCCACGTTAGCCGATAATAGTTTCTTCCCCTCTATGCAAACTCAAAAGCGCTTAGACGCTAACAAACTGGTTGCGATCGACACGCACGTTCACATTGAATCGGATACCGCCAATGCCGCCGATGAGGCCGCGAAGAAGTATTTCGGCGAGACCGGCAAGCGGGCCACGCCGCAGGAACTAGCCGAATACTACCGCGCGCGCAACATTGGCTGCGTGGTGTTCTCCGTGGATGAGCGCCTCACCGGAAGGCCCCAGGTCCCCAACGACGAAGTGGCCGCGCTTGCGGCCGAGAACGCCGATATCATGCTGGCCTTCGCCAGTGTAGATCCCACACGCGGCGCCGAAGCCGTCAGCGAAGCCCGGCGCCTCATCCAACTCGGTGTGCGCGGGTTCAAGCTGCATCCGCCCTTGCAGCGGTTTCATGCCAACGATCCCATCGCCTACCCGTTTTATGAAGTGATCAACGAAGCGCGCCTGCCGGTGATTTTCCACACCGGCCACAGCGGGATCGGCACCGGCATGCCCGGTGGAGGCGGCGTCCGCCAGAAGTACGGCAACCCCATGGACATCGACGACGTGGCTGTCGATTTCCCGGACATGCCGATCATCATGGCGCATCCTTCGTTCCCCTGGCAGGACGAGGCACTCTCCGTTTGTCTCCACAAGCCGCAGGTCTACATCGACCTTTCCGGCTGGTCGCCCAAATACTTCTCACCGATCCTGATCCAGTACGCGAACACGCTACTGAAACACAAAATGCTGTTTGGATCGGATTACCCGCTGATCACTCCCGATCGCTGGATGGCCGACTTCGAGAAAATCGCCATCCGGGACGAGGTGCGGCCGCTCATCTTGAAGGAGAATGCGGTACGGTTGTTGCAGCTGGCGAGCTGAGGGGTGGGCGGCCGAGGCCGTCTACTCCTCTCCCAACTCCACCTCCAACGCCAACAACGCCGCCCCAAACGTTTTCCCCTGCGCATCCGTCCGCAGCGAAACGGTGCCCCCGCCTCCCAGGGCACGGTGAAGCAGAAAGTTCAGCGCGCTCAGGTTCGGCAATTCATACCGCTCCACCTCGCCCAGGACGAATCCGCCGAAGTGCTTCTTGACTCGCTCCGCAGTCACCTCGCGCACCAGCACCGGATAGTGCCGCTCCTCATACGCGATTACGCCGATGTTGCACGTGTCGCCTTTATCTCCGGAGCGCGTGTGGGCGATGCGCGAAAGCGGAACCTTCATGCGGTCACCACCTCCACGCGCGTCTGGATCTCTTCGCGCGGCACCAGCGCGGACCAATACGCTATGATCTCGCGCACCGCGGGACGGCCTTCGCCGAATCCGGTGGCTCCCGGCGGGCCGTTCAGCACGAGCGGGATTAACTCGCGCGTGAAGCGATCCACGGCCTTGCGGTCCGGCCCGCGTACGCCGATGCGCACCTGTACCTCAGGCGGATCGGGATTCGGCGAAGCAGCGGGGCCGAGACAGGCGTTCACACCGAAGTATTCCGTGTAGATCTCATCGAAGGACAAGCCGATCTGGCGCAGACGGTCGCGCACAATGCGGTCGGCGGCTTCCGCCTTCTCGAGCGCCTGCGGCCACGAGTACACGAGCGTGCCGATGGCCTTCCACCCGGCGGCGTACGCAATGGAAAGCTTCAGTGTCGGCGGTCGCGAACCGCCGTGAATTCCGCTAACGCGGACCCGGTCCGGCCCGCAGTCCTCGAGGCGAATCGTGGTGAAGTCGGCCACGCAATCAGGGGTGATGTAGTTTCGCGGGTCGCCCAATTCGTATAGCAACTGCTCCTTGACTACATGGGTGTTGATGCGTCCACCCGCGGCCGCGTGCTTGGTCACCGTGAACGTGCCATCCGGCTCGGCTTCCACGATTGGATAGCCAATGCCCGCCATGTCAGGAATGGTCTGCCAGTCCACTTGGCAATTACCGCCCGTCGACTGCGCCCCGCATTCGATGATGTGCCCGGCGATCGTGCCGGCGGCGAGGCGGTCGAAGTCGTCCGGCCCCCAGCCAAACCCATGGACCATCGGCGCGAGGGTGAGTGCCGTGTCCGTAGAACGGCCGGCAACCACCACGTCGGCCCCTGTAGCCAACGCTTCGGCCAACGGGAACGCACCGATATAGGCGTTGGCGCTGAGAATCTGCGCGCGGATGCGGTCAATCGCCTCGCCCGTATCCATGTCGCGCATCTCGTACCCTTTGGCGCGAAACTCGTCCAGCCGCGCGAACACATCGTCGCCCAGTACCACGGCCACCTTCAGGCCTGGCGCCAGCCGCACCACTTCGCGCGCGCACGCCACCGGGTTCACGCCGCCGGCATTCGCAATCACCTTGATTCCGTTCTGGCGGATCCTTGCGGCAATGCGCGCCACCAGGGGCGGGAAATCGCGCGCGTAGCCCAGGTTCGCGCCGGCCTGCTTCTGCTTTTGCAGGATCGACATGGTGATCTCGGCTAGGTAATCGAGCGCAAGATAGTCGATCGGGCCCTGCTCGACCAGGCGCACCGGGGCTTCCAGCCAATCGCCCCAGAAGCCCTGGCCGTTGGCGATGCGGATCATGGGCGTGGCCCGGTTATTTCAGCTTGGAGAATTCGGTCGGGTCCATGAAGACGCGGTCGACCTTCTGCACGATCTTGCCGTTGGCTTCCGAATCGGCCGCGACTTTCTTCCACTCCGGATCGTCCTGGAATTCTTTCCAGTTCTTGTCGGCGGCTTCGCGGCTGGGATGCACCACGATGTAGATCAGGGTGTTCTTCGACCGCTCGTCTTCCGGCACCCAGTAGCCCACGCTCTCGATTCCGTGCTTCTTGAAAATGCGGATGGTGTTGTCGCGGAAGCGGGCTTTGAGCGCATCCAGCTTGCCTTCGTAGCAAGTGTAGGTGCGCAGTTCGTACACGCGGCCGCCCTCGCCGAACGCCATGGCGCCCAATAGCAGCAACAAGGGTAGTAATTTTCGCATCCCCCTAGTGTATGGGATTTTTGGGGTGGGAACGGGCCTGAGGACAAACGCCGCTCCGTTTAGCTCGCGGCTCGGAAACCTTCAGGAACCGAGTCTTTTCTCCAACTCGGTGACGCGCTTTTCTAATTCGGCGATTCGGGTATCGTGCTTCGCAGCTTGATCGTCGGCAGCCTCCGACCACTCAATTACCCGCGTCAGTTGGCGCGCACCTGCCGCGAGTTGCCCTCCGTGTCTGTGCAACCGCGCATCCTGACGGTCAAACCGTTGACGTAGGTCGTTAAGGCCTTGACGCAACTCATCGAAGCCTTGACGCATCTCGCGCTCGAGGCTCTCTTTGAAATCTACGATCAGGTTTTCAAGATGGCCGTTATCAGCCAAAGCGTTCCCCCTCGCTCCAGTATGACTGCTGGCCCCAGCGGGAGGCAATACGGGCCTGAGGTTTGTCTTAGCGCTGCGTTTTGCCCTGGCGATCCAGCTCGTGTTCGGCGATCACCTGCCGCAGCATGCCTTCGAGCTCGGCCACCCGGTGAGTAAGCTCTTCCAGGGCCTGCCCTTCCGGATCGGGCAGTTTGCCGTGTTCCAGGACGCCCTCGCCGTTGCGGGTGCGGACCACATGGCCGGGCACGCCCACCACCGTCGAATAGTCGGGAACGGGGTGGACCACTACAGAGCCTGCGCCAATCCGGACATGGTCGCCGATTTTGATGCTGCCCAGCACCTTGGCGCCGGTTCCCACCACCACGTTATTGCCGAGCGTGGGATGGCGTTTGCCGGTCTCGTTGCCGGTACCGCCCAGAGTCACGCCCTGGTACAGGAGGACATCGTCGCCGATTTCCGTCGTCTCGCCAATCACCACGCCCATGCCGTGATCGATGAAGAAACGCCGTCCGATGCGTGCACCGGGGTGAATTTCGATGCCCGTGAAAAACCGGCTGATCTGCGAAATCACGCGCGGCACCAGCGGTACGTGCCAGCGGTACAGCTTGTGCGCCAGCCGATGCGCCAGAATGGCATGGAAGCCCGGGTAACAGAGCAGAATTTCCACCACGCTCTTGGCCGCCGGATCTTCGCGGAAGATGGTGTCGAACTGTTCCCGGATGGTTCGAAACATAAGTCGTGCCCTTATATTGATGATCAGCGGAAACGGCGCGATTCGCCTGTACTTATGGTACTGGATTGGTACCGGATTCGGCAGCCAGGACTGGGCCAATCAGCTCTTCGCCAAGGCCCGCATGGCGGCTTCGCCGAGGCGAAACGTGGTCCATTCGTCAAGCACAATAGCGCCCAGCGATTTGTAAAAGGCGATCGCCGGCTGGTTCCAATCGATCACCAGCCAATCCAGGCGCGGGCAGCCGCGCTCCAGCGCAATCCGGCTCAATTCGCGCAACAAAGCCAGGCCGATTCCGCGGCGGCGCATTTCCGGCTTCACGTACAGGTCTTCCAAGTACATGCCCCGCCTCGCGCGCCAGGTGGAGAAGTTATGGAAGAACAGCGCCCATCCGGCCACCACACCCCCGCTCGAAGCAATCAAAGCTTCCGCGCCCGGATGAGGGCCGAATAGCGATTCGCGCAGCTGAGCTTCGGTGGCAGTCACCGCGCCTGGAGCGGCATTTTCATACTCCGCCAAGGCGCGAATCATCGAGAGGATTTCGGGAAGGTCCGCTTCGGTGGCGCGCCGGATTTCGACTTCCGGGGCCGGCATCACGTTACTACCTGGACTTCACGTTGTATTTGAACTTGTGCTTCTTGAATTTCTTCTGCTTGTACTTGGGTTTGAAATGCGTCGACTTTTGTTTGGCTTCCGCGACACCGGTCACGCCGCAAGCCAAAGCGACGGCCAGTGCGATAGTGCGAAGTTTCATGCTCTTCTATGGTACCCACTCGGGGGATACCCCATCAAGATAGCGAGTAGTTAACATTCGACCAAAATGTGGAGCGTCGCCGTACGCTGCCCGCTGGCTTACGGTTCCAGCGATGCCGTATAAGCCGCAATAGCTACCAGATCTTCGTCGCTCAGCTTTGCCACTACGGGCTTCATCAGCTCGGTCCACGTCCCCTTGCGGGTTCCGTGCTGCATGTCATACAACTGCCGAACCAGGTAGCTCGGCGAGCGGCCGGCCAACCCAGGCACCGGACCCAGTCCGCGTAGGTCGGTACCATGGCAGGTGCCGCACTGCTGCGTCTTCCCCGCGCCCGTGGTCACCAGCGCTTTGCCCTTTTTCAGGCTGCCCACCGGCGCATACACCGTGAACCCCGAATGCGGATTGCGCAGCACCTCGGTGCCTTCTGCATCGAGCGGAGTTTCAATGATGCGCTGGCCCAACGGCTCTTTCTCGTTACCTTCGAGAGTGAGGAACATGCCGCCGGCCAGGCGCGTCTTGGGGACCGTATCGGTCTCCACCACCTTCATCCACTGCGTCCACTTCATCGCGCCGAAATACTCGGCCGCCTGCCTGGTCTCATCTTCGCTCATGCCCTTGGCGATGGCGATCATCACGTTGGTATTGGCCTTGCGCGATTCAGCGCTATGCCTGTCGCCGTTGCGGAAGTCGGCCATCGTCTTGAGGAAGTACTCCACCGGAAGCCCGGCCACGCCTGCGTTCTCAGGCCTGCCTTTGCCATTGGGGTAATGGCAGAGGCTGCAGGCGCGCACATCCGGGCGCCGGCCATGCGCCACGACATCGGGCATCGTGGGGTGGTCGCCGGGGAACCAATCGGCGGGGCCGAAGGCGTCACGAATCTGCGGGATGGTGAAGGCCAGCGAGCTTCCCGGGAGATGCTTCGGGCTGCCGTCATCTGGCGCGGGCGTGTTCGGTGGAGGGCTGCCGGTGAGAGGCACCCCGTAAGCCCATGCCGGCGGTGCATCGGACGCAAAGGAAACGGAAGCGGTCAACACGAACGCCGCTGCCACGATCAGGTTTCTCATGCAAAACTCCTTGATGTTCCGGTTCTGTCTAGATTACTACTGCACAGCGCCGCGTGCGGCGGGGGTGATTCGGATGACGCTGATATAATCAAACACACCGCTTCCTCTGGTCGCGGCTCAGTGAGGCGGCATATTACCGAGCCGCAACCAGAGGGAGCGGTCTTCCTGGGGGACGAACCTCTTTTGCACAACTTCCGAATAGCCTGTATATGTGCGGCTCTGGCGACAGGTACCGCGTGGGCGCAGCCACCGAACCGCCCCGCGCAGCCGCAGAATTTCGATAACGTCGAGCTTCACCTGTTTCCCGTTCAGGGCAGCGTCTACATGATGGTCGGCGCCGGCGGCAACATGACGGTGCAGGTCGGCAACGATGGGGTTCTGCTGGTGGACACCATGTTCGAGCCCCTGGCCGCGCGCATCGCCGGCGAGATCAAGAAAATCTCGCCGCTGCCCATCCGCTTCATTATCGATACCCACGTGCACCCCGACCACATC
>Ga0335077_10013151_pt1 | contig 10355 bp, 11 predicted proteins | sample Lox_Sample_31_FD_207151 | JGI IMG/M metagenome (GOLD analysis project Ga0335077, IMG submission 207151) | Soil microbial communities from Loxahatchee National Wildlife Refuge, Florida, United States - Lox_Sample_3.1 | ecosystem: Environmental > Terrestrial > Soil > Wetlands | place: USA...
ACTACCGCGTGGCGATGGCCGACCCAACTGATCTTTTCGCCTACGACGAGATCGCCCGCGTCCTCAAACGCGACATCCAGCTCGCCGTCGCGACCGAAAGCCTTCTGGTTCAAACCATCGACCGGGTGTACCGGCGCACGGAGCAGATCACGGGCCTGGCACAGGAGCTGGGCCAGGAGATCGGCGACGGCGGGGTCGATTTCGCCGCGCTCGGCCTGCCCACGACGGTTGATGATGCGCCGGTCGTGCGTCTTCTTCAGACGGTGTTCGAGGACGCAGTGGGCGTTAGAGCCTCGGACATCCATATCGAGCCGCAGGAAACGAAGCTCATCATCCGCTTCCGTATCGACGGGGTGCTGCACGTGCAGACCGAGGCGGACCCCAAGATCGCCTCAGCGCTGGTGCTGCGGCTCAAGCTCACTTCTGGACTGGACATCTCGGAAAAGCGCCTGCCCCAGGACGGACGCTTCAACATGCGCGTCCGCAATGCCCAGATCGACGTACGCATCTCTACCATGCCAACCCAATTCGGCGAGTCGGTGGTGATGCGTCTGCTCAATCAGAGCAGCGGGCTGCTCGGCCTGGAGCGTCTGGGAATGCCACCCGAGATCCTGGCGCGGGTCCGCGAGGTGGTGCATCGCCCCAGCGGGATGGTGCTGGTGACGGGGCCTACTGGAAGCGGCAAAACCACCACGCTGTATGCCGCGTTGGAACAAATCAATACGGCGGAGCGCAAGATCATTACGGTTGAAGACCCGGTGGAATATCGCCTGCCGCGCATCAACCAGGTGCAGGTACAGGAGAAGATCGACCTGAATTTCGGCCGCATCCTGCGCTCCGCCTTGCGCCAGGACCCCGACGTGATCCTGGTCGGTGAGATGCGCGACCAGGAGACGGTCGAGGTGGGTCTGCGCGCGGCCATGACTGGCCACATGGTGCTATCCACCCTGCATACCAACGACGCGATCAGCACACCGGTCCGGCTGCTCGACATGGGCGCGCCCCGCTACATGGTGGCCATGTCCCTACATTTGGTCCTGGCGCAGCGCCTGGTGCGATTGACTTGCGAGAGCTGCCTGGAGGAGCACGAGCTGCTGCCATCGGAGCGGGAGTGGCTGCGCCACGAGCTGGGGGAATCGGTGGACGCGCAAAAGTACTTGAAAGGGGTGGGCTGCTCGCAGTGCAATAACACCGGTTACCTCGGGCGCACCGGGGTGTACGAGATGCTGGAAATGACCCGCCCAGTGATCGAAGCGGCGAACTCGGATGATCAGTCGCTATTCGTGGGGGTCGCACGCAAGCAGATGCACGGGCACACTTTGCGCCGGCATGCCGCCACGCTTGCCAGCCAAGGGCGCACCACTGTGGAGGAGGCCATGAAGGTTTCCTCTCAGCTGGAAGACTGACCGGCCATGGCCCACTTTGCATACAAAGCACGCGACTCGCGCGGGCAGCTCGTACAGGGTGTGCTAGAAGGCGCCGACAGCGGGGCGATCGCGGCCCAGCTCTTCGGCAGCGGCGTGACGCCAGTGGAGATCGGCGAAACCAGCGCACCTACCGCCAGCGGCGGTAGCGGCTGGATGGCGCGCAGACAGAAGATCACTCCGATCGACCTGATGCTGTTCAGCCGGCAGATGTACTCCTTGCTCAAGGCCGGCGTGCCCATCCTGCGCGCGCTGGCGGGCCTACAGGAGTCCAGCATCAACCCGAGTTTCAAGGACACGCTCAAGGGTGTGCGAGAGAGCCTGGAAAGCGGCAGAAATCTGTCCGCCTCGATGCACCGGCAAAGCAGCGCATTTTCGCCGTTTTACACGGCCATGGTCTATGTGGGTGAGACGACGGGCCGCCTGGAGGAGATCTTCCTGCGCCTGTTCCAGCACCTGGAGTTCCAGGACCACATGCGCACGCAGGTGAAATCGGCGCTGCGCTACCCGACCTTCGTCATCGTGGTCATGGCCGTCGCCGTGGCGGTGATCAACCTGTTCGTGATCCCGGCGTTCGCCAAGGTGTACGAGGGCTTCGGGGCCAAGCTGCCGGTCATCACGCAATGGCTGATCGGCTTTTCCACGTTCATGGTCAACTACTGGTGGGCGATCCTGGGCCTGATCGTGGGAGCAGTGGTGTGTTTCAAGCTGTGGGTGAAGACTTCCGACGGCCGCTACCGGTGGGACCGCTTCAAGCTGCGCATCCCCATCGCCGGCCGGATCATTCTCAAGGCGACGCTGGCACGCTTCGCACGCAGCTTCGCGCTGGCCATCCGCAGCGGTGTGACCGCGGTGCAGAGCCTCACGTTGGTGGCGCAAGTGGTGGACAACGCCTATCTGGCGTCACGCATCGAGAAGATGCGCGAAGGGGTAGAGCGGGGGGAAAGCGTGTTGCGGACGGCGGTGGCCTCTGGCGCCTTCACGCCGGTGGCGTTGCAAATGATTCTGGTGGGCGAGGAGTCGGGCTCGCTCGACGACATGATGGACGAGGTCGCCGACATGTACACGCGCGAAACAGACTACGAGCTGAAGACGCTCAGCGCTCAGATCGAGCCGATCCTGATCGTGCTGTTGGGAGTGCTGGTGCTGATCCTGGCGCTGGGTGTGTTCCTGCCGATCTGGGATCTGGGTCGCGCCGCGTTCGCCCGTCCGAGCTAAGGGCGTGCATAGGGCGTGCGAGCGATTGCAGATGCGGCGTGCTGTGCTCCGGGCCAAGCGTGGCAGCAACGCCTCCAGCGTGCTCGAGAGTGCCGTCGTCGTAGCGCTCATCGGCGTGTTCGCCGGCCTGCTGCTCGAGCGGCTCGTGTACTACCAAGAGGCGGCTGAGAAGGCTGTGATGGAGCTGGAGGCGAACACGCTGAAACTGGCGTTGCAAGTTCATATCGGCGATTTGATCGCCCGCAATGAGGCGCTGGATTATGCGCAGATCGCGCGCGAGAACCCGATGCGTTGGATCGACCGGCCGCCAGTCAAATATCGGGGCGAGTTCTACGGAGATGTGTCGGAGGATCTGCCCAAGGGCAGCTGGTACTTCGACCGCTCGAACGCTGAACTCGTGTACCTGCTCGACCTAGACCGGAATTTCCGGCCCTCAATGGGCGGCCGCGCTCGCGTGCGTTGGCACGTGAAGATGGTACGGCCCGTCGGTGTGGCCGCCAAGGACAGCATGGTGGTCGGGCTGCAACTCGTCCCGGTGGAGCCTTATCAGTGGTTCTGAGTGCGGGGCCTTGAGAGCGGCGGCGTGGCGGACTAATCGGTGCATCGTACGAGGAGAGCAACATGAGATTCAAAGCCCGAGGCTTTACCCTGATCGAGTTGATCGTTGTGGTCACCATACTCGGGATCTTGGCCGCAGTGGCCATACCCAAGTTTGCCGCGCTGCAAACGGACGCGCGCATCGCCAAGATCAATGGCGCGCTCGGATCGATGAAGTCGGCCGCGGCGCTCGCTCGCTCCGTGCAGCTGACCCAGGGGCTTGGGACGAACACCGCGGTCGTGATGGAGGGCTTGACCGTGAATATGGTGAATGGATATCCGGCGGCCGCCTCGATCGCGCCGGCCGCGGACATCTCTGTGCCGAACTTCAACGTTGGCGCGGTGACGGGGGTAGCGGGCGTGAACCAGATCCGCATCTCCACCGACGGCGGCCACACCAACTGCGCAATCGTGTACCAGGAGGCCACCGCCGGCTCGGCCCCGATCTATACCAATGCGCTAGATCCCGCCAACCCCACCGACCGGGGCAATTGCTCTTGACGGCCCGCGTCGTATGAGGCGCGAGGTGCGCTTCTTGACCGCTCTGCCGGAGCCGCTGCATTGGCATGCTTGCTGCTTTACGGCTCACGACAGCCAAAACGCGTTGTCTGACCCCCCTTTACCCTGTGGAGACATTCATGAAGAGTTTTCAGAAGGGCTTTACGCTCATTGAGCTTGTGGTCGTAATCATCATTCTCGGCATTCTGGCCGCGGTTGCGCTGCCCAAGTTCATCGATCTGACCAACGAAGCGCTGGACGCCGCGACCCAAGGTGTGGCCGGTGCAGTGTCCTCCGGCGCGTCGATCAACTACGGCGCCTATGTCGCAACCAGTGGTGCGAAAGGTGTCGCGGTCACCGGCTCGCCCTGCACCAATGCCGGGATCGGCCCTCTGCTCACCGGGGGTGTTTTCCCTCCGACCGGCGGCGGCGTGACTTACAGCGTAAGCGGTGCCGGTGCCTGTGGTGGGGTGGCGGGGACGGTCGTCTCCTGCACGATCCAGGGTGTAAAGGGTAGCGTGACCAAGAGCGCGGTCGCCTCGGTAATCTGCACCGGCTAGCCGTGGATTCCGGTTGCTGGGCCGGCGGGGCATGAGTCGCTGACGTCGTAATGCAGCCGTAGCCGCCCCAGCCGCCTCCGGAATATGGCTACCGAAGGGCTCGGCCCATCCGCAAGGCCGGGCCCTTTTGACTGCTGAAACGGGGTAATCGCCCGATCTCCGTGCTTCTACGGATTGCACCCCAGCCGGGGCACCGAGCAATTCCGCCTATGGCGCAAAAGATGCATTCGCACATCGCGGGTTAGTTCTCCATTCTCACTTGGATTGTGATCATTTGAACCTTATGTCCTTGTTTAGACGAGAACAAAATCGCCGCGACTGGCTTTCGGTGGCCGTCTATGGGGAACGCATCGACATAGCCCAAGTCGAGCGTCGTCGGGGCGGGGCACGGCCAGCGGTGCACATTTGCGAGTCCTACGCCAAGAGGGGCAGTGAGGTCGAAGCGTTGAAATCCGTGGCCCGTGCCGTACGGCCAGCGCGTTTCCGCTGTTCAGCGGTGCTCGACGCCGCCGATTACCAGATACAGCTGGTTGAGGCGCCGAGCGTGCCTGCGAAGGAGGTGAGGTCGGCCGTGCGCTGGAAGCTCAAGGACCTGCTGGACTACCCGGTGGATACGGCCACAGTGGATGTGGCCGACGTTCCTACCGGCCCCTCGGGGGTCGCGCGCGCTCACTACGTTTACGCGGTCTCCGCGCGCAACGAGCACATAGCGGGGCGCATGAAGCTGCTCCAGGAAGCCAAGTTCCCGCTGGAGGCCATAGACGTGCCCGAGATGGCGCAGCGCAATATCGCCCAACTGTACGAGGAGCCGGGGCGCGGGCTGGCGCTGCTCGCCTTCGACGACCACGGCGGGTTATTGACCGTGACAGCCGATGGCGAGCTCTACATGACGCGGCACACCGATATTTCCGCTGCGCAATTGACGGAAGTGCGCAGCGACATGAGCGATCCGAGCGTGGAGCGATTGGTACTGGAGCTGCAGCGCTCGCTCGATCATTTCGATCGGCAATTCAGCTACATCTCCGTTTCGGGCATGCTGCTGGCGCCTTTGCCGGTCGACATCGGTCTCGACCGCCACCTGGGGAGCAGCCTCGGGCTGCCGGTGCAGAGCCTGGACCTGACCGAGGTCCTCGACTTCCCCGGCGCGCCTGAGTTGCGCGATCCGACCCGGCAGGGTTACCGGTTGCACATCATCGGCGCCGCGCTGCGTGACGAGCCAGGGGCCGCCGCATGAGCCAGCAAGTAAACCTCTATAACCCGGCCCTGCTGCCCAGGGTCGACGTCTTTGGCGGACGACTGCTGTTGCTTGCTCTGGCTGGAATCCTGCTACTGGCGCTGCTCGCCCATGGGTGGACGTCGTGGGATGACGCAAAGCTGACACGCGAGCAGCAGCGACAACAAGGAGAGCTCGCCGCGGCGCAATCAGATATCGCGCGGCTGGCCCAAGAGGTGGCGGTGCGTAAGGCCAGCCCACAGCTCACGGCAGAGCTGGCGAGCATGGACGCCATGCTGGCGGGGCGTGGCGAAATTATGGCTGTGCTCAAGAACGGCTCTCTAGGCGATACCCAGGGTGTTTCGGAATATTTTCGGGCCTTCGCGCGCGAGACAGTGGATGGGCTGTGGCTCACCGGGTTCAGTATCGTCGGGGCCGGCAAGGACATTAGCATCGAAGGAAGAGCGCTGAGGGCCGAGCTGGTGCCTGGCTATATCGGCAAGCTGCGGCGCCAGGAGGTGCTACGCGGGCACGGCTTCGGGACGCTCAACGTGCAGATACCAGCCGAGACGGCGGCCGCCAGCGGCCCGCGCAAGAGCGCCGAGTTTCTCGAGTTTCGCATGTCTACCCAGGGTCCAGGAGCCGGTCCGGGGCCGCTTCAAGGAGGCGCCCGATGAATTCGCTGGTCGAGAAGTACGCCCAAAAGCTCGATGCGCTCACCCGCCGCGAGCGACTGATGGCGTTCACGGCCGGTGTGGTCCTGATTCTGTTCATCGCGTACACGCTTGCTATCGGCCCCGCCCTGGAGCGGGCAAAGCAGATGGCGGTGCGCATCGCCGATCAGAAGAACCAGATCGCCGCTATCGCAGCGCAGAAGGTCGAACTGCAGCGCTCAAGCAGGACCCTGACGCGGATGTGCGCGAGCGTATCGCGGCGAGGCGCAGGCAGGTCGCCGAGATCGACACCCAGCTCTCCAGGCTGCAGCGCACGCTGATCCCGCCCGAGAGGATGGGCGCCGTGCTGGAACAGCTGGTGGGAGGCGACGGGCGTGTGCGGATCGTTCGGCTGCGCAACCTGCCGGCTGTGCCGCTGGTTGAGAAAGAAGGTGGACAGGGCTCCTCCGCGGCGACAAGTGCGGGACCCGCAATCCCTGCGCTCGAGGCGCAGGCTGACAACCGGCACGTCTACAAACATGGCGTGCAGGTCGTCGTAGAAGGCGGGTATCTCGACCTGCTGGACTATGTGGCGCGCCTGGAGAAGCAGCCCTGGCAGGTGTATTGGGGCCGCGCCGTTATGACGGCGGACTATCCCAAGGCGCAGGTCGAGCTCACGCTGTATACGCTCAGCCTGGACAAGGCGTGGCTGGTGGTGTGACGCATGGCCCGGCTCGTGCTTATCGAAGCTCTCGCCGCCGCTCTGGCCCTGGCTGCGGGCGCGGCCTATGCGGAGGGCGTGTCGGATCCGACCAGGCCGCCCAGCGGGTTCCACGTGGGCAGCGGGCACGGGCCAGCGCGGTCGAGCGAGCCTAGAGGGGGACTGGTGCTGCAGTCGGTTCTGATCTACCCCGATGCGCGCTCGGCGATCATCAGCGGCGAGCACGTCCTGCTTGGACAGAAGGTCAGAGGTCTGCGCCTGGTGAGGGTGGCCGAAACCGAGGTGGTGCTGCTGAATGGGTCTGAGCGTCGCACCCTGAGACTGTTTCCCAACGTGGACAAGCGGGCGGCGGTGACGGTGCGCGATGCGGGGAGCCCAAGACCATGACGCGGTCGGTTCGGGCTGGCGCGGCACGCGAGGAGAGACGCATGAGAACAACGACGGCGATGATTCCGCTGCTTGTGCTGGCGCTGACCACTGGCTGCACGCAGCAGAAGGGCGGACCGATGCCGACACATTACGAAGACGCTCTCTCGCAGCTGAACGGCGCTGCCGCGTCCAAGCCGGGCGCGAAACAGCCGGATGCCGTGAGCCAAGCGCTGCTGCCGCCGCTCGTGGTCGAGATGCCGAGGGCGGAGCCGAAGCCTACGGAGGCGCGCTTCGATCTGGCGGTGAACAACGCGCCAGCCTCTGAAGTGTTCATGTCCATCGCCTCGGGTAGCCCGTATAGCATGATCGTGCACCCCAGCATCAACGAGAAGATCTCCATCAAGCTCAACAACGCCACGCTGTTCGAAGCGCTAGACACGCTGCGCGACATGTACGGCTACGAGTACAAGGTCACGGGCAACCGCATCTTCATTCAGCCGCTGACCATGCAAACGCGCGTCTTCCTGGTCAACTACCTCAACAACATGCGCAAAGGGAAGAGCGAGCTGCGCGTCGCCTCCAGTTCCCCCTCCGATTCCCCGGCCTCCACTCAGGCCGGTGCCACTTCCGCGATCGGAACGCAAGCCCCCATCGTACAGGCCCTGGCGAGCGCCAAGGTGGAAACCACATCGGACGTGAACTTCTGGAGCGACCTGACCAACGCGGTGCGCGCCATCATCGGCAACGGCGAAGGGCGCAACATGATCATCAATGCCGAGTCGGGCGTGGTCGTGGTGCGCGCCATGCCCTCCGAGCTGCGCGAGGTAGCCGAGTTTCTCCGGACGATGCAAGGCGTGGTATCGCGTCAGGTCCTACTCGAGGCGAAGATCATCGACGTCCAGCTCAGCGACAGTTTCGCCACTGGCATCAACTGGGCGGCGTTTCACGCGGGCAGTAATGCCCGCTTTGGCGGAGGTATTCAGCAGCCCGCCACGAACCTGACGACGCAAGGAGCGATGAGTACCCTGACCACGCTGGGCCCTGACGGGCAGCCAGCGGTCAACTCCATTTTCACTGCGACTCCTGGAGTGCCCGGCAGCATGGTCACCGGCGGTGGAGTGCCCGGGACCATCATCGGACTTGCCTTCCAGACCAGCAACTTCGCCGCGCTCCTCGATTTCCTGCAGACCCAGGGCGAGCTGCAGGTGCTGTCCAGCCCGCGCATCGCGGCGATCAACAATCAGAAAGCGGTGCTGAAAGTTGGCACGGACCAGTTCTTCGTGACCAACGTCACCACCAACCAGACCACCACGGTGGGCGGCTTTATCCAGAATTCGCCCACCATCACCACGCAACCGTTCTTCTCCGGCGTGGCCTTGGACATCACCCCGCAGATCGACGAGAACAACCAGATCATCTTGCACATACACCCTTCCGTGAGCAACGTCGTGAACCAGAATACGAGCCTCAATTTGGGTTCGGCCGGCATCTTTACGCTGCCGCTAGCCGCAAGCACAGTGAGCGAGACCGACACGGTGGTGCGCGTGGCCAACAGCAACATCGTGGCCATCGGCGGATTGATGAAGCAGCAAGACCAGCGTAACCGCTCGGGGGTGCCAGGGCTCATGGACATTCCCATCATCGGGACGCTGTTCAAGAACACTTCCCGCAGTGGGCTCAAGAGCGAACTGGTGATCCTCATCAAACCCACCGTGATCGAGAGCGAGGAGAGCTGGAAGCCGAGCGTCCAGGAGGCGGCGAACCGCATCCGCGACTGGCGCCACGACGAGTTCGGGCGCTACTGGAAAGAGGAGGTGGTGCAGCAGGGTAAGGACAGCGTCGGTGGACAGCCGAATACGGGAGGAGCAGTGAATCCTGCCGCAGGGCCGGCAACGCGCTGAGGCGAACCCATGTATCGCTCTCACTTCGGTCTACGCGAGCCGCCCTTCGGTATCACGCCCGACACCAGCTTTGCATTCTCCTGCGCCTCGCACCAGGAGGCACTCAATACGCTGCTGATTGCGGTAGGCAATGGCGAGGGTTTCATCAAGATCGCCGGAGAGGTGGGGACCGGCAAGACTCTTCTGTGCCGCCGTTTCCTGGCCACCCTCGATGAGAAGTACGTCACGGCCTATGTCCCCAACCCTTACCTCGAGCCTCGCGCCTTGATGCTGGCGCTCGCCGAGGAGCTGCGCGTTGCCATCGACGCGGGGGCCGAGCAGCACCAAATCTTGAAAGAGCTCAACCGTGCCCTGCTGGATTTCGCCCGCGACGGCAGGCGCGTGGTGGTGTGCCTGGACGAGGCGCAAGCGATGCCGTTGGAAACGCTGGAGGCGCTGCGCCTGCTCAGCAATCTGGAGACGGAGAAACGCAAGCTGCTGCAGGTGGTGCTGTTTGGGCAGCCGGAACTGGACGACAAACTGGGGCAGGAGTCCGTGCGTCAGCTGCGCCAGCGCATCACCTTTCAGTACTGCCTCGGGGCGTTGAGCCGCAAGGAGCTGGACTACTACCTCGCGCACCGTCTGCGCGTGGCGGGCTATGTTGGCCCGCCGCTTTTCACGCCGCGCGCGACAGCGATGATTTTCCGCGCCACGCGCGGGGTACCGCGCCTCGTCAACATCATCGCCCATAAGAGCCTGCTTCTCGTCTATGGTGAAGGCGCCCACGCCGTGCTTCCCCGGCATGCGCGGGCCGCGGCAAAGGACACGCCCTCGGCGCGGCCCGCGCGCCCCGTCTGGTGGTGGAGCATGGTGCCGACGCTGGCTGCCGCCGTCGCGGGCGCCTGGATGCTGCTCGGGATGCGATGAGCCTCATCAATCAGGTGCTGAAGGACCTCGAACAGCGCCATGCTGGCGAGGTCCGAGGAGCGGCAAGAGCCGTTCGCGCGCTACCCGAGGACGCGTCCCGCCGCACACTGTGGATCGTCCTCGGTCTGTTTGTGACTACCGCGGCGGCTGGTGGGACGTGGTGGTACCTTTCGCCGTCGGCCGTGCGAGTGAGCCCCGCACAGGTCGCCGGGGTCGGGGCCACACCAGTCAAAGCTTCGATCGCCGCGGTGCCCGCACCAGCGCTTGAGATGCTACCGTCCTCTGCCAGCGCTGC
>Ga0335077_10013152_pt1 | contig 10354 bp, 12 predicted proteins | sample Lox_Sample_31_FD_207151 | JGI IMG/M metagenome (GOLD analysis project Ga0335077, IMG submission 207151) | Soil microbial communities from Loxahatchee National Wildlife Refuge, Florida, United States - Lox_Sample_3.1 | ecosystem: Environmental > Terrestrial > Soil > Wetlands | place: USA...
TTTGCAAGCTCCTTTAACTTTCCGATGTCCCTATCGAGTGCCACCATCCTCTCGAGCTCCGTTCCGTTCTTATCTTCATATCGAACACCTTCAACAAGATGAATCCGGTTCGCGTCTCCTCCTGCGGCATCGAAACGGGGCATAACAGTGTCTTCCGCGCGATCCTCGAGTCCCATGTAGATAACGTCTCTTGGGCCGGCTGTATTAGGAGTCCCGTCGGGCCACGGTTTACCGGAAGTGATCCTCGCAGCGAGATCTGTCACGACTGGCGATTTACCTTGACTTGACTCCCCGGCGAAAACGATCAGGGCGCCTTTTTGCAGTACTGGTTTCCAGGTCCATAGGACCGGTTCACGGTTGATTTGATCGCCCCGGCGGATTTTGAAGCATTCCGGAACGCGAGGCCCTTTGTCTTGCCACTGCTTTGATTGCCGTTGAATCTTCTCCCGAAGTTTCGGTTCCAGGTTTGCATCAAGAGCCTCCGGTTCAACCTGATTGCGAACAACCTCCATCACAGCGTTAAATAAACCGTCTTCGGAGCGCAAACCCGCATTCCAGAATTTCCCCAGCTGACTCTGCACGAAGTTATCAACCTGACCCTTTTTAATTCGCCTCTGCTCCGGTTGGCATTTCCCATCGGGAAGAACTGGAGGCTCGGGACGCGGGATAAGTTTGTACTGAGCAATCTCAGCCGACGTGCCTTCGACCCACTGCTCCGTCACAGCGATAAAACGGTTATCGCAATAGAGCTCGACGCCTTCCGCGAAACTCGGATCATTCTTTGGAATCCCTTGGACGAAGGTATGAACTCCCCGGCCGGAGACAGACCACTCACACACCGAGTCCTGCTGAGAAATAATTTCTTGCGCATAATCCGGGATCTCTTCGAAGGGGGTGGTCGGCTGATCTTTCCAGTCCATATCAATGCAGCTAATGCCACTCTCTGGCCCAAGTTGAATGCCGGTGCATGGAAATTCGCGCCCGTCATTGGTGTAGCTCAAACCTTTTTTCCGAGCTAGAGCGAGCGCTTCATCATAGGGCATCCACGTGTCAGGCTGGTTGCAAGTCTGATCTGGGACTTTCGCGATGCTGCCGTCGAGCTTACGGACAGGGTGCCACGTGACCCAAACCTTGAGCGACTTGAGATCCTCGAAGGTCATTGCGCGGGCTCCGTTGTCTCAAGCCACTGCTTCCAGACGAGCGCCTGTGCACCCGAGTCACTAGCTATGAGAATTGTGTATTTTTGAATAGCGACGATACGACCGGTCTGAGCGCGGTCTGAGGCGAGCGTAAAGGTGCAGGGTTCGCCCGTTGACATTCGCGAGACTAGCCACCAGTCTTGGGCTTGTGCCGCAGGCTTACTTCGGCTGTAAATAGGTTGTTTGCGCTTGTTGTCCACGCAAAAATGCCTCCGTTTCCGGAGCTTTTTTGAGTGGCTAATTGGTGGGGAATTTCACCCGGCTCTACCACTGACCTGACACACCCTGGATGTCTTTGTCCCGCTGGGTATGCCCGCTGGAGGCGGCTTTTGGGGCCGAAGGGTGCTACCTGCCTACATAGAATAGGCGAGTCTCACAAAAGATGCAATAGAAAACAATAATTGGTACTGGGTTAGTTTGAAAATCCACAGTCTCGCTTTGACATCGTGTGCTGTGGCATGATGCTTCTGTGACCATCGGCAAGGGCAAACGTCAGCGCGATCCGAACCAGCTTGCCAAGTGGATTGTAGATCAGTCTACGAGCGATGCGCCGAAAGCACCACAGGAGCCTGTAGCCGCACCCGTTAACCTCTCCGAGTACATGGCAGCAATAGGTCGCAAGGGTGGGCAGATCGGCGGGAAACGTAGGCTCAAGACCATGACCAAAGAACAGCGACGGAAAGCGGCCGTGAAGGCTGCGAGAACGCGGTGGAAAGGGACGCAAGGGTTAGGTTTTTGGCCGTTCTTTGGGCTGCCAACCCAACTCCTGTAGTCGTTGTTTCTTACCTAGTCGGTGGTCGGGATGCAGGTTGGGCCACTGAATTCATGCAGGATTGCGCCAACCGAATCAGCAACCGCGTCCAAATCACCACAAGAACCGGAACTTCTAGATACGACTTTCGTCTCGGCATCAATTCCGACCCAAGTCCAAATGTCGCCCCATCCCTCTTGTTTCCTCTCTGGGCTAGTATTTTTCGCCTTGGCTCCCACGAAGCTCCAAATCTCATCGCACTGCAAACGGCGAACCCTTCACAAAGTTCCGCGTGAAGCGGCGTGCTGCCAAGGTTCTCTTAATCGACTGGAAGCGGGATGACGCCCAACATATCGGATTCATCGTAGATGCCCGAAATGCATTGAACAGGAAAGTAGAATAATTAAAAAGCTCACGGTGCCAGCCGTGAGCCTGTTTGGAGTCTCGAAGAACTGGTTGCTCTGCTAACTAAGCCTGTGGTTCCGGCTTCGCAGATCGAAAAGAATCTCATCTTGAGGGTGTTAGGTTAGCGATAACGCTTAAATACTTTGTCGGGTAACTCTAAATCGTCTGGCGTATCTTTGGGGCCGTACTGCTCGTACCACGATTTCAGGAGATTAGTGCCCTTCGTCCGCACATAATGAGACTCTATCTTCCCATTCTTTCCCGCATATAGGAGAGAGAATGCATGATGCCTTCCAACACCTGGAACCTGAGCCTTATACGCGAATCGCGTTGCCTCGTACACGTTATACAGAGTATGAACGAGGGGTGTTTCTTCGTCCTGTTGACGAAAGCACAGAAGAGAATTGGCTACCGTGCTCCCACTTCCAATAGCTAAAAAATTGCTGTCTCGCCACGTTTTGGCGTCTTCTTCGACCTGATACATAAGCGGAGCGCCGCTCACGAAAGTGCAAAGAATTAATTGGCAGTCCAAGGTAAGTTTCTTTATATCGTTCCAAATCCCGCTCCACACAGTCTGATCTATTTCGGTTTTATGCCGTCTGAAATATTCATAGTTCACACCAAGTCTAGCTTGGATGTATTCATCTGTAATTTCCGCTTTTCGTCTCAAAGCTGCTGCGCGAACGCGATAGCCAATATTTGCCCTAGTCACACCCTTGGGATTGAAGTGAGTTCGGTAGCAGGCGATCAAATCATGCGCTTCGGAAGCTGTACCAGCAATCAGAGTCGGCCAAGACTCATCAAATAGCCAATACAATTTGTTCTGAATTTCAGCCCCCGCCACATCGCCAACTTCAGCCTTCCAGTCGGACGACACTACGATACAAGGCTCATTCCTGTCTTGATCCTCACAGCTTGCGGCTATGCAAAGGGTCATCGGTTTTCTCGCCACGGTTTTACGCTTTGAGAATAGGCAATCTTCTACGCCCCAGCTATGGAGCGGGCGGGGCTTCATCGTCCACCCGCTTTAGCATCATACCCTTGTGTGAAACCAAACTGACCCAGTACCCAATAATTTATTTGAGCGGTCCCGTTTACCCCGAAGAAGCTAACGCTGGAAGCAGTTACTCCCCCAAAAAATACCCTGGCATTTCAGCCAAGGTTAGTGGTGTGGTAGAACACCCAAAAATAGTACATCGAGAGTTCGGACAATTAATCAAGGGGTTCGGTGCTTTTCATGCGATGTGAAACTCCGAGAAATGTGCATCCGTCCGTCCAGTTATTTCTAAAAGCGGTACCGGGAATAAATGCTATAAGTGATTGATCTTCGAGTGACGGGAATCGAGGAGCAGGCATCAAGTACTAGTACTTGATATGCCGCACCGCACTACAGGATTTAGCGGTGCTGCGGCATATCACTTACTGTCAGCAATGCCGGGAAGGTGAAACTACCTTTTGGTAGTAGTTTCACCGTCACCGATCCCCAACTTCGATGATTCCGCAAACGCTTGCGGCATTGGTAACGTATAAGTTCCTAATGGATAAATACTTACTGTCCGTGCCGCAAAGGTGCGGAAAACTTTCGGCATATCATGTACGGACTTACCCACTACCGGGCTGTTATTTTTCACCGGCGCGTACTGGCCGCACCGCGGTGGCCCGGACGGATACACGCCGGGCGCCCTTCTCCCAAAGAATTCTAGATCCCCCTTGAAGAGAAGCGCTTATCAACAACTTAGTCGTAATGCCAAGGCCAGCCCCCGGAAAGGAATAAAAAGCTTACTGCGGGAACCAGCGCGCCTTTCCGTGCCCTAAAGACAGCGCTCGGCTGCGGGATGGCAGACGTACACCCGTATGTACTTGCAATCTTTGGCGAGCGTCATGCTCGGGCCCGCCGTACGCCATCAAATCGCGGGATTCTGAGGTCTGGGAGCTTCTCATATATACGTGTCAGCTTGTCAGCTTAGGGCCAAAATACCGGTAAATACCTTGTCGGCAGCAATATAAGAAGCTGACATCAAGCTGACAGTGTCATCTTATCTGTCAGCCATCGTAAATGCTATATACTACTACTACTTACCCTTATATACCTTATATAAGCTGACGAGCTGACAGCACCAAACGCGCATCAGCTCAACTCAACAAAGTGCCTCTACCTTTGGTCATCTAGTCATAGCGTTCATGTTTCATGTTAAAAGGCAGGTTCTCGATCTTACAAACATTGCCGTACCTAGAGTGTTAAATTAATATTTTTCCACACGCTTGTTTTGTGGCCGTTCATTCGAATCGAGCCGACGCCTTGGACTTGTCACTTCCGCACAAGCCTGGGCCATTGTTTCGTCTGTTATGGAAATTGGGGCGGTCCTGGATATTCTGGTGGCCAGTTTAAGCCGTTGGAGACTCTGACCCGTCAGCAGGTAAGTACCTTGCTCCTCCGATCGACGCGCAGGATACGTGTTACCAGGCTCACGATTTGCATCTAATAAACGAGAGCGGTTCCGGTAATGGCAATAGCTCGAAAATTCTTATCTGGGTCCGGAATTTTCATTTTAGAAACAATCATTTAGCTATGTTTTGTCCCCTTAAAAACGGGCGATTATCAGCAACTTGCCTGAGAGACCAGCACATTCGGCATATTCGCTTTTTGTTGGCCATTGGTCGCTTTCTCGAAAATTCTTATCTGGGTCCGGAATTTAGCTATGTTTTGTCCCCTTAAAAACGGCGCAGCCGGTTAACTATTACAATCGGTTGTGCGGTTCATGGAACAGCCCGAATCCCAAGACTCGCCTCAAGTGCGCTACGACCACAGCCCGAGAGGCCGTGCGCGGCATTGCGGCTTATAACACCTCGCCAAAAGGGCGAAAACGCACAACCCCGGCGAATCTCAAGCGCAGCCAGGATCCTGCTTGGCGCGAGTACCGCAGGCTTCGCGCAATGCTGGCGCGCCTCCCGGACGAAGAGCTCTTCTTGTACACCGACTGCCAATACCGGCCGCGAACTTCAAAGGCCGCGCCCGCCGGCTTGCCAGGATGCAGCGTGCGATGCGAAACCGCATGCGCGGGAGAAAGCTCGCTAACAGCGCTACAAATTCTGAACTTTTCTTGGTGAAAGCAAAAAGCCCGATGTGATGGAATTAGTTCACCCCGGGCTCTTGTTTGCCTCAAATGAAGCGAATTGCGTACTGGCGCAATGCCGAATCAACGTGTTCTTGGCGATGTTGAGCTCGCTGGCGATTACCCGCCAGCTCTTGCCCTGCTCCCGAAGCTTGGCAACGGCATCTGTATCCACTTCGCGCACTGGCCGACCGAACCGCACGCCCCGCCGCCTGGCGCTCCGCTGGCCGGCAATGACCCGCTCGCGGATCGTGCTGCGCTCCAGCTCCGCGATCGCCGAAATGATTGTGAACAGTGCCTTCCCGATGCTCGTGGATGTGTCGATGTTCTCCTGCAAGCTGACAAAGTCGATGCCCAAGCTATTGAATAGCTCCAAGCTTTCGAGCAGGAATCGAGTGGAGCGGGCAAAGCGATCAAATCGCCAGACCACAACGGCGTTGAATCGCCCGCGTTTGGCATCGGCCATCAAGCGATCAAGATTCGGGCGACGGTCCTTAGCGCCGCTCATCGTGTCCGAATACACCTGCACGACTTCCCACTTCCTGAAACTCGCATATTCCAACAGCTCTGTCCGCTGCAGATCGTGGTTCTGATCGGCAGTTGATACGCGCACGTACACTGCAACTCGCTTCATTTCTTCTCCCCTTTCTTGGTTCGTCCCCATCTCGCCCGAGCTGCTTTCAGGGCAAGTCGTTTACGTTCTGCCTTGCTCCGCATCTGAGACACCTTGAGCCCGCCCGCCGTGGCCCGGCATACCGGGCAATACGGCTCAAGCACGATCAGATCAACCCCGTGAATTTCGCATTTCTTGGTCATCGAGTTCACCTTAGCACTGGCGGGCGTCAGCGCCAAGCGATTGGCAATCAGAACAGTTTTTCCGTATCTGCGGCCCTCTGCGAACGCCAGCTCCAAGTTTGGTCTCATCAGTGCCAGATTCACTGGCATAGCGCGCGGGGGAGAGTTCGCGGTTTCGACCTACCGCTTGTCGGATCTGGCCGAGGCTATCAGCCCAGAATTGCGATACCGGGCAATCGCCATAGGCCTATCGTGTCTCACAGGACCGCGCCTATTGCCACGAAACACGGCATAGCATCTATGGATAGCGTTTCAGTTTCATAATCGCTCTAGTCCGCGCAAATCCGGGCAAGCTCGCGCTCGTTGTGCAGGGCTTCGCTTGCAAGTCCACCTCGACAACACGCCGGTATGCGTTATCCGGCTCGCAGGTTCCCCGTACGCCAGCGAGATGGTTACCGTCTGAATCCTTGAGAACGCATCCCAAGACTTCGTGCGGTTCGCCTGAACTGCATTTGCAGGCACGGTTACCGCAATCGCAGCTGCTGCAACCTTCAGCATCGAATTCCTATTCCGTAGACCAGTCGTTTTCGTTTGCGTACTGTTCAGCTCTGGCAAGAGACAGCGCACACTCTGCCCGACGTCCAATCACGTAACCCGCGTTCTCGGCAACGAAGCGATGCGCTCGGATCGGCGCGGGCGATATGCTGGTTTTGATCTGGTTATCTCTGTTCGTCATTTGTTCCTCCCATTCCGGGCCGCGTCACAGAGTGCCCAATAGCACTGATTTCTCCAAAACTCAGGGTCGTCGTTGAAGGTTGCAATCATCGCGGGACGGATAGCGTCTGCGATCTCGTCCGTGAATTCATGCCGCAACCATGCGTTGAGGTGATTCATCCCCCAGGTGTCCATTACTTCCTCCCGTTACAGGCGTTAATAAATCGTTCAGTGTTGAATCGCGGATTTGTTGTCCTCAATGCCCCCGCGAATCTCCGGCAGACAGCGTCGAAGTTGACGACATCTGTTGGATATCGCTGTCCGTTCTCTTCGAAAGTCTCGAAACTGGGCAGTAATCGTATGGTTTCAGCGATCAGCTTGAAGTCTTTCCGTGTCATGGCTGTTGTTCTCCTGGGCGTGTAATTTATGCCAGCCAGTGGCTAGCAATCTACTGGCATGAGCGGAGCATAAACCTTGCTTGCGGCTGCTCGATTCCAGCCAGTGGCACGCAATTGAGAACAAAACCACATAAAATTCTTGACACACTTTCGGGCAAAAGCCGCACCGGAGGCGGTGCATAAAGAGTTAGCGCGGCTCAGAAACTTGTAATTTTTGGGACGGGAGTTTTGCAGAAATGCGAGTACGTGGATTCAGTCAGTTACAGAGACAGGTTTCGACAGACTTTTGGGCCAGCTCATAGCGGCGCGCGATTGCCATCGTTTGTTGGCAGTCTCGTTGGCCTGAAAGCCTTGCTCAGAGCCGCATTCAGAGCATCACCAGGAATGGCCAATAATCGCGTGACGTTTGCTTATGGCGTGCTCTGAGTTGTGAGAATGGCAGATTGTAATCTCCGCGTCTAATGCCCCGCCCCGCGCCGGTAAGCGGCCGACAGGCTTCGCCTACACCCTAAACCATACCGTGTCAGTCGCAAATATCAACTCGCGTTTATATCGCGCGTCGCGCATTATCTCGACTTGTTATGATTCAATCGCTTAGCGTATCTCTTCGCGGGAACTTATCTGTATCTCTGTATCGAATTGGATATCAAATCAGTTTTTGAAGCTGGGGTCGAGATTCGACACCCGACATCGCGGTAATAGGAACGCCGGAGGACCCGAGCGTAAGTACCGGTATAAATTTCAGGCCGACAAAAGTAAGGCGGATAGTAGTTGATAGTGAGTAGGGGGGTGGTTCTCAAAGCCCGACTCATAATCCCCGGCCTTCTCATCTCGACGCCTGCCAGAAAAAAATCTGGGCGATTTTTGAAGACGGGGGTGCTCTTTTGATTCCGCAATTTTCCCTCGTGCAAAAAGCCTTTGGGGTACCTTGTTCCAGCGGCACGCCTTCGGGGAGTTTGGCGACCTGTTTCAGCGGAATCGCTGTGAACTCAGCCGCAGTTCCGAACGGTCGATAAGATTGAGCACCATAACACCAGACACTCCGACCGATCCATTCACGTGGCACTCCTTCACCGACCGCATCAACGGTGCCAGAACCATCGCTGTGGGGAATGAAACGCGGGTAAGCCATCCCGATGCCAAACGCGTCCTCGCGTTTCTTGACATCCCCCGGATTTATGCCTGAAAAGGCAACGCGAATCCGAACTTCGCCTGCGCGGGGCTGCGGATCATCCATCTCGCCGACGACCAGCACATCCCGCGCAGCGCCCTGCTTTTCGTACCAAGCGGCTTTCATGCTGTGACTCCCTCGCTGCGATTAGACTATGCAGCTTTTTCCACCGGAAGCCCAGCTTCCATCCACCCCTGCTTCCCTTCGGGATAGTGCGCCACGTTCTTGTAACCCATCGCCGCCAATTCACGGGCAGCGTATTCGCTGGCGTGTCAATGATTGTTGGTGCAGTAGGTGATGATCTCAGCGTCCTTTGTGGGCAACAACTGCGGAGCGAGTTCCTTGATGCGTTCGGGTGGGATGTTCAACGCACCGGGGATGTGCGCCTCGCGATAGCGTTCGGGTGCGAGGGTCTCGACCACCGTGACTTTTGTCTGGTCAAGTTTGGATTTTAGGTCTTTGGTGGAAATAGTGCTTTCCATTCTGATCTCCTCCGAAAAACACTCAAGTTCGATGCGCGAATAGGTCTCCCCGATTCGTGTTCGAAATTCCTGCGGAAGTTTAGGTCTCGATTTGGGGTAGTCGGAGTACCGGAGATTCAGGTCGGCAACACACGCCAAAGTGTTGCCAGAGCCGAAACCACGGGCTATGCGCATTCATCTCGTCGTGCCTGCAATTTGCAGCCGAGATGTCGCTTGCGCTGAGTGGTCTAATGTCCGGCGCTTCAAACATTTCCTGTAGCTGCTCGATGTCGTCAATGATGCGTTCAACATCCATGGACGACAGTATAGCGGAAGAATTCTTGGCTGCTGCTAAAGGTTCCTCCTTTGGCTAATCGCACACTCCTGCACGCGCAGCCACCGGTCGTCCCACAGCATTACGTCTGGGTCAGCCTCTCTCTCTTGCTCGAATGACTCCTCACGTCCGATCAACTGCGAGTATCGCTGATTACGAATCTTGATCCTCGTGCATTCGGAAAGATACGATCAACGTGATTCAGACTGTCCTCCCAGCCAAAAAAGGGGGCTCGTACGATTCTTACAAGATAGATAGCGTGAATCTACTCAACGGTGGATTGACGATCCATATTCCGTTGCCCTTGTCTTACCCACAACGTGGCGAGATACAACCCTCATATTTTCTCGTTTCCAACTCAAAGGCGTGGCAGGTTCAGGAAAAGTGTAACCCAGCGCCGCCCGTTACCTACACGTGGGCCTACGGACTTGCAGCACCGGGGTGCGTACAATCCGCTGTCGGTGAAGATCCGGCCCTGCTCGGTCCCTATCTAACCAACACGCTACCCCGACAACTGCAGCGCTATTATTATTTTTACAGCGATCAGAACGGCGATGTTACTGAATACGCAAACGACTACACCGTTCGGGGTTGGGACGACTCTGTACATGTGCTAACGGATATATCTGGCGGGCGTGGCACCTCTTACGCGTCAATCGACACTTCCGGCTTCCATCTCACCTTATCGAATCCAGACTCGTACGGTGTGCCACAATCCTTCGTTTTTACTGACCGAAGCGGCAGCGTCACGCAAGGAAGTTGGGCAGTAGCGTCCGGCCCGTGTACAAAACAAATTGTTGGTGGGGCAAGTGGACACACGACAATGGTTTGTACAGGTGGTCCCTCTCTGAAGAGCGCTACCGATTCGAACGGAAATGTTTACGGATCGCAAGTTCAGGGGTCTCAGCCTCAGGACACTCTCAACCGCAATCTTCCGCTCAGCACCACGTCTTCATCGAGTACGACAGGTTGTGTAAGCTCAGTTCCTCTCACGGGTTCAACTTGACCTGACC
>Ga0335077_10013153_pt1 | contig 10353 bp, 6 predicted proteins | sample Lox_Sample_31_FD_207151 | JGI IMG/M metagenome (GOLD analysis project Ga0335077, IMG submission 207151) | Soil microbial communities from Loxahatchee National Wildlife Refuge, Florida, United States - Lox_Sample_3.1 | ecosystem: Environmental > Terrestrial > Soil > Wetlands | place: USA: Florida...
GCCACATGGCATCGCAATCGAAAGCGCCAAAAAAGTCCTCCAAAAGGCGTCCCGCGTATCGTCGCATTCTCCTCAAACTTTCCGGCGAGTCCCTGCAGGGCCCCCAGGGCTTCGGCATTGACGGCCAGACCATTTACGCCATCGCTCAGGAGCTTCGCGAAGTCCACAAGCTCGGCGTCCAGATCGCCATCATGGTCGGCGGCGGTAACATTTTCCGCGGCGCCCGCCAGAAGGGCTTCGAGATCGATCGCGCCACCGGCGACTACATGGGCATGCTCGCCACCGTCCTCAACGCTCTCGCCCTGCAGGACGCCCTCGAAAAACTCGGCGTCCACACCCGCGTCCAAAGCGCCATCGAAATGCACCAGGTCTGCGAACCCTTCATTCGCCGCCGCGCCACGCGGCACCTCGAAAAAGGCCGCGTCGTGATCTTCGCCGCCGGCACCGGCAATCCCTATTTCTCCACGGACACCGCCGCCGCCCTCCGCGCCATGGAAATCAAGGCCGACGTCATCCTCAAAGCCACGCGCGTTGACGGCATTTACGACGCCGACCCCGAAAAAGTGAGCGGCGCGAAATTCTTCGCCGAAATCACCTATCGTGAAGTCCTCCACCAAAACCTGAAAGTGATGGACTCCACCGCCATCTCCCTCTGCATGGACAACGGCATGCCCATCGTCGTCTTCAGCATGAACGAAAACGGCAACATCCGCCGCGTCGTCCTCGGCGAGCGCGTGGGATCCACGGTCACGCCGGCGTAGAAAGCAACCGGTAAACACCGGTCAGCCAGAGATTGGGCGCACGTACGGTTGCGCCTGCGTGCGATCCAGTGCGGACGAGCATTTGAAGCCGAGGACGCCCGATCCTTCGAGTTTTTGGAGAAGACTGGGCTCTTACGATCGAAGGCCGCCCACTCGCAATTCTCCGTGTCCTCTGCGCCCTTCCGCAGTGCCCACGGTGTTGAACCACCCGGCCTTCACCCGGGTTCCAATCAGCGCGCAGCGATCTTCTCTTCACTTAGCGCTTGTCACTCGCCGCTTTCCCTGCCTCCGTATTGAAATTCGCGGCCTCTCTGCCGCAATATAAGAACTGCTTTCAGGGGAACTGCGCCAAAGATGCGCACCAGCCGTCATTCCGGCTGGCCGGCAACTGTCATCCGCAAATCTTGGTTCCTGTTATCTGTTCGCTGAATTCTGATTACTGATGATTCTCAATCAAGGACACTAACTCATGACCACAATCGCCACCACCAAAGACGCCTTCGTCGCCGCGAAGTCCCGCATGGAAAAGGCCGTCGAAGATTTTCGCAAGGAACTCGCTTCCATCCGCACCGGCCGTGCCAACTCCGCCATTCTCGAACACGTGCGTGTGGACTATCACGGCACGCCCATGCCTGTGAATCAGCTTGGAAACATCACCGTTCCCGACGCCAGCACGCTGCTGATCGCTCCCTGGGATCCCAGCGCCGTCCCGCTTATCGACAAAGCCATCCGCGCCTCCGACCTCGGCCTCAATCCCAACACCGACGGCAAGGTTATCCGCGTCCCCATCCCTTCGCCCACCGGCGAACGCCGCAAGGAACTCGTCAAGCTGATCCACAAAGCGCTCGAGAATCACCGCACCGCGGTTCGCAACATCCGCCGCGACATCAAGGAAGCCATGGACAAGTTGGAAAAGGACAAGAAAATCAGCCAGGACGAGCACAAGCGCTCACTCGAGGAACTCGAAAAGCTCTCCCAATCCGAAACCAAGAAAATCGAAGACCTCGCCGCCTCCAAGGAAAAAGAAGTCCTCGAAATCTGACCCATAACACAGGCTTCAGCGTGTGTGTCCTTTCTTGTAGGGGCGGCTTTACGCCGCCTTCTTGAATCTGATTTTGTAGGGCCCGCTTTCTGAAGCGGGCCCTGCTTATATGGAGTGCGGGAGCCCTGCTCCCGCTTTTACGCCCTCACCCGCATCACCCAAACGATCGCGTCAATCTCCAACCATCCTCATCCGGACCTTCTCCGTGTCCGTTGCTCTCCTCTGTGATCTCTGTGGTGAACTCTTCTCTTTATTTCTTCTCCGCCTGTTCCGGCACAAACAATCCAATCGCCTGCGTTTCGTCCAGCTTCACCGCCCGCGTAAAGGCCCTGTAATCGGTCGCACGATCTCCCGGAATTTCCCGCAAGAGAAAATGCACATGGCGGGATGCCGTCACGGTATTCAAATGCCCGCCGTACTTCGAGGCATACGTCGCATAATCCCGGCTCACCGCAGTTCCCGGCGGCGTCTGCACCGTCGTCTCCTCCGGCAGCTTCAACGTCATCTCCGTCTCCACCTCCAGCGGCGTCCCCAATTCAATCGTTCCCCCCGCCTTCCCCGGCGCATCCGGCAACGCAATCTGCGGCAGCAGCGCCGGTATCCGCACCGGCTTTTTCGCCCAGTCCACAAACTTCGGCTGCGTAATCTCGTACTCCACCTCAAACGGCTTCTCCGTCTCCAGCGGATCCGAAGCCTTCACGCTCTCAATGTGCCCCCGAAAACCATCCGACAGCGCCAGCAACCCCGCCACCTCGTTCCACCGCTCCTTCGGCGCTTGATGAAACGCCATCCGCAGCACCAACTCATTCTCTCCCCGCGTGATGTACTTCAATTTGGCCTTCAACGTTCCCTCACCGCTGATGCTTGCCTCCACACTCACTTTCTGAAATGCCGATAGGGAGGATGACTCGGGTAAGTCCTCCCACTCATGGCCGGAGGAATTCAACGAAGCAAAACCGAGATTCATGACGAAGGCTGTCCTGCAGGAAGGAGAAGCGATCATCCCGAAGGGCGCAACCTCGAGCACGGGATCCAGCCAGTACCACTGCTTATCGGCATATGCGCCGACGATGAGGTGTCTAAACCGCATTGGATTTGGCACCGCGCTCTTATCGCAGAAGCCCGTAAAAGCCGCCTCCGTTCCCATTTGGAAAACCTCGGCCATCGCCGCGAACAGAACGTATTTGTCTTCGCTATTCCCGTATCCGGATTCCAGGACACTTTGCGCGGGGCGCACATGGAAGCCTGTAGCGCCTGGCGGCAGATCAACGGTTCTTATCTGTGTCGAAACAAAGCGATAGATTGCCTTCAGCCTTTCCAGATTGTTCTTTGCGTTCTGAGTTAGGGATAGAGCTTTTGCCTTGACGACGGGGGTGACTTCCGGTTGTCGATCCAATTCCTTCGTGTATTCTTCCGTCGTTTTTGCCTCAACGAATGGTTTCGAGCCAGGCAGCAGAGCCTCGGCAAGGCGCCAACCCAGATAGTCCCAATCGTAAGTCGAAACCGCGATATCCGGTTTCCCGGTGAGGTCGGGATTATCTGCCGCGGACTTCGCCAGGGGCTGGTCCCATTGATAGATCGTGTGGGGAGCAGTGGTATGCCCGGCCGGCTCGATTCTGGTCGCGGGGGTCTGGGGATTGATTCGGACTTCGAGCCGTTCCGGCTTGGGAAGGTCTAATTCGTAATGCTCCTCGAGCACTTGCCCCGACCTATCAAACGTATGCTCCAGCCAAAAATCCGGCGCCAGCGGCGGCTTCGTCGTCGTCGTAATCACGCGGTACTCCAGCGTGTCCCCCTCCTGCAATCCCAGAATCCGCACTGTCTTCATCCGCACATCCTGATACGCCGGAAACTTCTCCACCGCCGGATTCGCCACATCAGTAATCGCGCTCGGCAATATCTCGCTCGTCCCTCCATTCGCATGCGCAATCTTCACCTGCGGAATCTCCACGCTCTGAAACGCCCGGTTGTAATCAAACCCCAGTCGCGCAAACTGCCGCGCCCCGCCCGCATCGTTAATCCTCACGACCGTGTGTACCTCTTTCCGCGAATTCCCGTTCGCCTCAAACCGCACCCGCGTCTCCAGCAGCTCAATCTCAAAAGGCAGCGTCGCCTTTTCCTCGCTCTTTGCCGCCGGTTTTTCGTTTTGTGGCTTGGGTTCCGATGGCTTCCCTTCCTGCGGCTTTGATTCCGCCTTTGCGGGCTCTTTCGCCGGCTCCTGCGCCGACATCGCCACGCCAGCCGCCACCACCCCTATCAAAAAAACTTCGCGCCATTTCTGCAGTGGGAAACTCACGCTGCCAGTGTAGGAGCCCTCCTCCCCACCGTAAACCTCGCTCTCTCCCCGCGTTCCACCTCCATTACCCCCAGCCCCCTCCTTTACGGTCACCGCCAAACCACCCAACCCTCTTCAAATCGACCATCGATCCTTCTCACACGCGTCTCCGCGCCCTCTTCGCTTCTCCTCTTCCTCTTCCGCCCCCGCCTCCCGACACCATCCCCCAAATCCCGCGTCTAATCCCGTGTTACATTTATTGTTTGCCCGTGAATCAAAAATCTCAGGAGACCTCTCGCATGCCGCTTCGCCAACTTACCTTGGCCGCCATCCTCCTCATCAGCTCCGCCATTCCCGCCCTCGCCGCTCCCCCCGACGACGCCACCCAATCCGCTCTGATCAAAATCGCCGGCTACTCCACCATGGACTCGCCCGCCTTCACCTACCTCACACAGCTTAGCGACGACATCGGGCCCCGCGTCACTGGTTCCCCCTCCGATCAAAGGGCCGTCCAATGGGGCGTTGCACAAATGCAATCCATCGGCCTGCAAAACGTTCGCGCCGAGAAATATTCCGTCTGGAAAGGCTGGACGCGCGGCACGGCCGAAGCCTCCATCCTCTCTCCCACGCCCCGGAAGCTCACCATCGCCGCCATGGGTTGGACGGGTTCCACGCCTCCGGGCGGCGTGGATGCCGATCTTGCCGCCGCCAACGTCTTCGACCTTGAAGACGCCATCAAGAACGCCAAAAACTATCGCGGCAAGGTGGTTTTCCTTTGGGCCCAGGGCAAGCCCAAAACCAATCTCAACATCGGTATCATCTTCGGCCAGATCGGCGAATTCCTTCGCGCCGCCCACCGCGAAGGCGTCCTCGCCGTCCTCACCGGAGACTACGGCTTCAAGCCCGAAGGGCTCGGCCTCGTCCACACCGGAATTCTCGGCTTCGCCAAGGATTTCGCCATCCCCTTCGCGGAACTCACTCGCGAAGACCAGGGCCAGCTCGAGCGTTACCTCCTCGCTGAAAAAACCGTGCGCGTTCACGTCAACATCCAGAACAAATTCACCGACGGCCCCGTTGAAAGCGCCAACGTGGTCGGCGAAATTCCCGGACGCGAACACCCTGAACAAATCGTCGTAGTTGGCGGCCATCTCGATTCCTGGGACCTCAGCGAAGGCACCACCGACAACGGCTTCGGCGTCGCGGCCACGCTCGCCGCTGCCGATGCCATCGTTAAAAGCGGCGTGCGCCCGCGCCGCACCATTCGCTTAGTGCTCTTCACCGGAGAAGAGGAAGGCCTGCTCGGCTCGCTCGCCTACGTGAAACAACACGCGAGTGAAATGCAGAATCATCTCGCGGCCGTCATTCTCGATAACGGCCAGGGACCCGTACGCGAATTTCAACTCGGCGGACGTACCGATCTCATCGGCTCCATGGAGCCCTTCGCCGATTCGCTCCGCAACATTCGCGACATCAATGTTTCCGACAAAATCGAACTCGAAACCGACACGGCCGCTTTTATCCTCGTCGGCCTTCCCGGCATCAATCTCGATCAGGATTCGCCCGAATACAAATTCACGCACCACAGCGGCGCGGACGCCATGGAAGCGGTGAAGCCCGAAATTCTCGCGCAAGACGCTACGGTCATGGCCCTTACCGCTTACTGGATTGCCGATCGCCAGGAACGCTTCGCCACGCCGTGGCCCGCGGAAAAAACCGCGCGTGTCCTTCGCGAAACCGGCCAATACGACATGCTGCAGGCAATCGGCCTGTGGACCTTTGGAAACCTGGGTCAACCCGACTCGCAGTGATAACTTTTTTATTTTTAATGACTTAGGAAAATCGGGCAGGGAAATTACCGTTTCATAACCACTGCCACTCTAAATCGTTTATTATCAATAGAATTTGCGAATTTCGAAGCCTCCGGAGGCACGACCCTTGCCATTTCCTACTTTTCCACAACTTTTTCCACGGCCTTGTGGCTAATCCGATTTGACAGAATGGTTTGCCTTCTTTATACTTACGGTTTGTTCAGGGGTATTTTCCCCGAGCAGTAACAGCCACTCTTCAGGGATGTTGCTTGAGTGGCTGGTTGGATGGGAATTCTTCGGTCCCGGAACAAGTTCGATGGAATGGGACAGAAGAGCGGCCGGAATGGGGCGCCAGCCCCGAAAAGCCGAGTGAGCCTCTCCGATTCGAAACCAAGAGCGTCGTTCTTCCTCTTGGAGTGCGTGCGGAGTTTCTTGCTGGTCTCTCCGGATTCGCAGTACACCTTTGAGCCTGTTTGTGTGCTCTCGCGTTTTCGCAGCGCGCCAAGCGAGAGTTCGCGCACTTTGTCTGCGCGCAAGGTTTATGCAGGTGCCGGGCTTTAGGCCGGCAGTTTTTCTGATTACTGATATCTGATTACTGATTACCCGTAACGGATATCCGCTCGAAACGAGGAAATACTGTGCCGACGTTTTCGCAACTTGTCCGGATGGGTAGAGAAGGAATCGTCTCGAAGACCAAGTCTCCCGCGCTGATGGGTTGTCCCGAAAAGCGCGGCGTGTGCATCCGCGTATACACCCAGACGCCGAAGAAGCCGAACTCCGCTCTGCGCAAGGTGGCGCGTGTCCGCCTGACGAACGCGGTCGAAGTCACCACCTATATCCCCGGCATCGGCCACAACCTGCAAGAGCACTCCATTGTGCTCGTGCGCGGCGGCCGTGTGAAGGATCTCCCGGGTGTGCGCTATCACATTGTGCGCGGCACGCTCGACGCCGCCGGCGTCGAAAACCGCAAGCAGGGCCGCTCGAAGTACGGGGCCAAGCGCCCCAAGGCCGGCGCCGCCGCGAAGTAAGGTTTTGTAGCGGCCGCCTTCAGAGGCGGGCGCTGTTCGGTTTGTGGAGTGGCCGGCCTTTAGACCGGCGCTTTTGAGCAAGGCAACAGATTTCGAAGGAGCGATAAACCGCAATGCCTCGTAAAGGATTAGTCAGCCGGCGCGCGCAAGCCACCGACCCCGTTTACAACGAGCCTATCGTCGAGAAGTTCATCTGCTCGATGATGTGGGACGGCAAAAAGAGCACCGCCCAACGGGTCTTCTACGGCGCCATGGATCAGATCGCCAAGAAGACCAGCGACGATGCCCTCAAGATTTTCAAGAAGGCCATCGAAAACCTCAAGCCCCTCGTCGAAGTCAAGACTCGCCGGGTGGGCGGCGCCAACTATCAGGTGCCCGTGGAAGTGAATCCCTTCCGCCGGCAGTCCCTGGCGATTCGCTGGCTCCTGCAGTATTCGCGCGAGCGCGCGGGCAAGACCATGGTGGACAAGCTCGCCGATGAGCTGATCGACGCGGCCAACTCCCGCGGCGGCGCCATCAAGAAAAAGGAAGACGTCCACCGCATGGCCGAGGCCAATAAGGCCTTCGCCCACTACCGCTGGTAAGCGGTTTGATTGGGCCCGCTTTCTGACGCGGGCCGATAGCACAGGCTTTAGCCTGTAAAGCTTTTTTGTAGTGGCCGGTCTTCAGACCGGCGGGGGATAACAGAAAGCTGCAAACAGCGAAGCGCAGATCGAGCAATTCTTCTTTCTGATTACGGATCGCTGATTACTGATATCCCGCAGGCGAAACGGAAATTTTTGCAGCAAGAAATTGGTGACTGACGTGAGTGAAGTCGCAACAAGCAAAGCAGGGGAGAAAAGAGCTGTCCAAGGGACTATGAGCCGAGCATTCAAACTCGAAGACACCCGCAACATCGGGATCATGGCGCACATCGACGCCGGCAAAACCACGTCGACCGAGCGCATCCTGTTCTATACGGGTGTGACCTACAAGATCGGTTCGGTGGATGAAGGCACGGCCACCATGGACTGGATGGAGCAGGAGCGCGAGCGCGGCATCACCATCACCAGCGCCGCCACCACTGCTTCCTGGACCCGCAACGACAAGAAGTATCGCGTCAACATCATCGACACCCCGGGCCACGTGGACTTTACCGTCGAAGTCGAGCGCTCTCTCCGCGTCCTCGACGGCGCCGTCGCCATCTTCGATTCCGTCGCCGGCGTGCAGCCGCAGTCGGAAACCGTTTGGCGCCAGGCCGACAAGTACCGCGTTCCGCGTCTCGCCTTCGTCAACAAGATGGACAAGATGGGCGCGGACTTCGACCACGTCATCCGCACCATGCGCCAACGCCTCGGTGCGCATCCCGTGCCGCTGCAGTTCCCGCTCGGCCGCGAAGACAACTTCATCGGCTGCATCGATTTCCTGGAAGAAAAAGTCATCGTGTGGCTCGAGGAAACCCTCGGCGCCAAGTTCGAGATCTTCGAAGTCGCCAAGCTCTGGGACTCCGCCTTCGTCGCCGGCCGGCCGGATATCGCCGCTGCCCTCAAGGGCTCCGCGATCGACAAAAAGTTCTATGACGATCACCGCTCCAAGATCGTCGAATATATCGCTGAACACGATGACGAAGTTCTCGACAAATATCTTACCGAAGGAACCCTTTCCCTCGAGGAGATGCGCCGGTCCATCCGCAAGTCCACGCTGGCGATGAAAATCGTTCCTGTGCTGGCTGGTTCCGCCTTCAAGAACAAGGGCATCCAGCCGCTGCTCGACGCGGTCGTCGATTTTCTGCCTTCTCCTCTCGATGTTCCTCCGGTCGAGGGCATCGATCCGGATACCGAAGAATCCGTTCTTCGCCGCGCTTCCGACGATCAGCCGTTCTCCGCGCTGGCCTTCAAGATCATGTCCGATCCGTTCGTCGGCCACGTCACCTATATTCGGGTTTACTCCGGCGTTTTGAATGCCGGCAGCTACGTCTACAACTCCACCAAGGGTTCCCGCGAACGCATTGGACGCCTCCTCCAGATGCACGCCAACAAGCGCGAGGAAATCGAAGCCGTTCACGCCGGCGACATTTGCGCCTGCGTCGGCTTGAAGAGTGTCACCACCGGCGACACCCTCTGCGACGAATCCAAGCAGGTCATTCTCGAAGCCATGGACTTCCCGGCGCCGGTCATCTCCGTGGCCGTCGAGCCCAAGACCAAGGCCGACCAGGACAAAATGGGCCAGGCCCTCAGCCGTCTCGCTCAGGAAGATCCCACCTTCCGCGTGCACACCGACACGGAAACCGGACAGACCATCATCTCCGGCATGGGTGAACTTCACCTTGAAATCATTGTTGACCGCATGAAGCGCGAATTCGGCGTGGACGCCAATGTCGGGCGTCCCCAGGTCGCCTATCGCGAAACCATTCGCCGCCAGGCCGAGGCCGAGGGCCGCCACGTCAAGCAGTCCGGCGGCAAGGGCCAGTACGGCGTTTGCAGCCTGGTTGTTCATCCGCTGCCCAGCGCCGATCACGAAAACATGCACGAGATGTCCACCGACGAGCTCGATGCCCTCTCCAAGTCCATCGCCGGATCCGGCGGCAAGTGGCGCTTCGACAAGGAGCACCGCTTCCTCTTCATCGACAAGATCGTGGGCGGCGCCATTCCCAAGGAATTTATTCCGCCGATCGAGGCGGGTATTCGCGAAGCCATGGATGCCGGGGGGCTCGCCGGGTTCATGATGGTGGACGTTGCCGTGGTTCTCGTGGACGGCAGCTACCATGACGTCGATAGCTCGGAAATGGCCTTCAAGATTGCCGGCTCCATCGGTTTCAAGGAAGCCTGCCAGAAGGCCAAACCGGTTCTCCTTGAACCCATCATGCGCGTGGAAGTCACCACTCCGGAGGAGTACATGGCCGGCGTGTTTGGCGACTTGAACTCCCGCCGCGCCCAGATTCAGGGTTCGGAAACGCGCGCCGGCAGCCACGTCATCCGCGTGCAAGTGCCGCTGTCCGAGATGTTCGGTTACGCCACCGATTTGCGCAGCCGCTCGCAGGGCCGCGCGAATTTCACCATGCACTTCTCGCACTATGCGGAAGTGCCGGGCAATCTTGCCGAGGAAATCGTCAAGAAAGCCCGCGGCGAAAAGTGACGACCCGATAAGGGTCAACCTCCTGAGGAGCGTTGTTTGCGACGAAGGATCTCAAGAGGGCGCAGCGCAACAGATTTTGTAGTGGCCGGCCTTTAGGTCGGCAGGGTTTTCTGATTACGGATATTTGATTTCTGGTATCCGGTAATCGAAGGCAAGAAATTTGATTTTGCTGGTTATTCCGTAAGGAGCAGAAGCAGCAATGGCTAAAGAGAAATTTGAGCGCACCAAGCCGCACGTGAACATTGGGACGATCGGGCACATCGACCATGGCAAGACGACGTTGACCGCGGCGATCACCAAGGTGCTCAGCAAGCACAATCCGAAG
>Ga0335077_10013156_pt1 | contig 10352 bp, 7 predicted proteins | sample Lox_Sample_31_FD_207151 | JGI IMG/M metagenome (GOLD analysis project Ga0335077, IMG submission 207151) | Soil microbial communities from Loxahatchee National Wildlife Refuge, Florida, United States - Lox_Sample_3.1 | ecosystem: Environmental > Terrestrial > Soil > Wetlands | place: USA: Florida...
CCGCATTTCCCGGTGTCGGGATCGGCCTGCTCGGTGTATCGCTCGCCTTCGGGCTCACTGTGCTCACCATGGCTTACGCATTGGGCCCCATCTCGGGCGGGCACTTCAATCCCGCGGTGTCGCTCGGCCTATGGGCGGCTGGACGCTTCCCCGCTGGCCAGCTCCTTCCCTACATCGTCACGCAGTTGATCGGCGCCATCGCCGGCGCTGGCATTCTCTATGTGATTGCGAGCGGGAAACCGGGTTTCGATGTGGCTGCGGGTTTCGCTGCTAATGGATATGGCGAGCACTCGCCGGGCCAATACTCTCTGGCCTCTGCCCTTGTGACCGAGGTCGTGATGACGTTCGGGTTCCTGGTCGTGATCTTGGGTGCGATCCATAAACGCGCCCCGGTGGGTTTCGCCGGTATCGCGATTGGGCTGGCGCTGACCCTCATCCACCTGGTCAGCATCCCTGTCACGAACACGTCGGTGAACCCCGCGCGCAGCACGGGGCCGGCGCTGTTCGTCGGGGGCTGGGCACTCGCGCAATTGTGGGCTTTCTGGGTTGCGCCGATCGCTGGGGCGCTCCTCGCAGGAGGGATCTCGCGCGTCATCCGAGCCGCTGAACCTGAGTCCGTGGTGGGTGGCGAATTACAGGGCGACACGGTTTGAAAGCTCCGCTACATTCCAAAAAAAACTTGAGAACGCGGTGATGCCAAGGATCCAAGTGTCCGCCCAACTTGGGCTCGTCGTGGCCGTCTTGCTTGTCGCTTTCGGCGCCAAGAGGCTTGTCCCGCCTGCGACGGCAGCCGAAGTGGATGCAACGAATCAGTCGGTCCAGTCGCAGCATGCCATTACTGTCGATGGGAACCAGCTCACCTACACAGCCACCGCGGGAACGGTTCGCTTGCGCCTCGACAAGAGCGATGCGGAAGCTTCCATGTTCTATGTGAGCTACCGCAAGGACGGCGAGGATGCGCCGAGCCGTCCGATCACGTTCGTATTCAACGGCGGGCCCGGGTCGAGCGCCGCATGGCTGCACGTCGGGGCACTCGGTCCCAGGCGACTGTTGCTGAGCGAAGTAGGCGCGATTCCCGAACCACCCGCCCGCCTGGTCGACAATCCAGAAACCTGGCTGCGCTTCACCGATCTCGTGTTCATCGATCCGGTCGGCACCGGGTTCAGCCGTGCCATAGCGAAGGACGAGAAAGGCGGCGGCGACGGCAAGGCGTTCTGGGGTATCAAGAGCGATCTACGCTCGCTTGCCGAGTTCATCCGCCTCTATCTCAACCACAACGGCCGCTGGGCATCCCCAAAGTACCTCGCGGGCGAGAGCTACGGCGGATTCCGCGCGGCAGCCCTGGCTGAGCTCTTGCCCGCCAAGGGCGGCATCGAGCTCAACGGGGTGATCCTGATCTCACCGGTGATCGAGTACACACTCAATATGGGCAGCGATTATCTGAACGTCATGCCCTGGGTCACGTTCGTTCCCTCGTATGCGGCGACAGCCTTCCACCACGGCAAGTATCGCGGAGCGGCCACGGATCTCAAGAGCGTCACCCAAGAGGCGGAGGCTTTCAGTCAGGGCAAGCTGCTTCTCGCCCTCGCGAGCGGCGGATCGCGCAAGTCGCAGGAGGTATCCGAAGTTCTCGCCCGGCTTGCGGCAATGACGGGTCTCGACGCCGCCGAAGTGCAGCGCCATCGCGGGCGGATCACCGCCGAGGTCTTTGGCAAGCGCCTGCTCGAGGATCGGGGCCGCGTGGTGGGAATCTACGACGGATCGGTGAGCGCGCCCGACCCAAATCCCTTCAGCACTGGCTATCCAGCGCGCGACCCGAGCCTCGACCCGCTCGTCCCGTCCGTTGTATCGAGTTTCAACGCCTACGTGCGCGACGAGCTGGACTACAAGACCGATCTGCGCTACGACCTGATGAATCCCGACGTGATCCAGGCCTGGAACTGGGCCGAAGCCGACCTCGGCGAGCTTCCCGGCGTCGGGCCACGACTGCGTATCGGGCTTTCGCTCAACCCGAAGCTCAAGGTCCTCCTCGCGCACGGCTACTTTGACCTCGCCACGCCCTATTTCGCGTCCAAGTACGTGGTGGAGCGACTGGAGCTCGACCAAGACGTTTTCCCCAACCTGCGGCTTACCGTCTACCCCGGCGGGCACATGTTCTACACGCGATCGGATGCGCGCCAACAGTTCTACGGCGATGCAAAGGCGCTGTATGAGATGTCTTCGATGACTTCGCAGCGCTGAGCCAGGTCATGGCATGGAATCATTAGTCGTTGGATGCTGCGGTGAAATTTCGCAGCAGCGTTTCAACCTGGCTGGTTTGCATGTAGGTCACGCAGGAGGCGAGAGCGATGAAATATGTGCGCGACCTCGTTGCTAATACGGTAGTTGGCGGCCTATTCGTCCTGCTGCCGATCTATCTGGCTGTGCTGGTCTTGCTCAAGGGAGTGCAGTCGGTAATAGGCCTAGTGCGGCCCATTTCGGCGTTCCTTCCAGACTGGATGCCGGCCAAAAACCTCTTGTCCGTGCTGGCGGTGCTGATCGTGTGTGTTGTCGTCGGCGCTGCCGTGCGTACCCGAGTCGGGCGAGCGGTCCGAGAGCGCATGGAGACATCGCTCTTCGGAAGGCTTCCTGGCTATGGTCTGTTTCGTAGTCTAACTCAGCGGCTGGCAGGCAAAAGCGAGGAGAATGTGTGGAAGCCGGCGCTCGCCGAAATCGAGGACGCTCTCGTCCCTGCCTTCATCGTAGAAGATCTCGACGACGGCCGCTTCACGGTCTTCGTGCCATCGGTACCCACACCGTTCGCCGGAGCGGTCTACATCCTGAACGGCGATCGCGTGCATCCGATCGACGTCCCGTTCACTCAAGCGATCAAGTCCGTCTCCCGATGGGGATCGGGATCCAAGGACCTGGTGGCAGCAATGAGGAAAACTGGCTTGCCGTAATAACGTCACCCCCTGTGAGCGCACCGCCTACAAGAGGCACGCGGGCGGTGCGCTTTCACCGAGCGTTACTTCGGCGCGGGCTCGACCTTTAGCGCGACAGCTTCGGTGTAGGTGATGTCCACCAGGTCGCCGACCTTAACCTTCTTGAGGTTTTCTGGATGGCGTGCCTTGATGGTGCGGGTGTTGCCCTGCGGTCCCTTCAGCGTCACCGTGCCGTTGGCGAGATCGATGGCTTCGATCGACGCAGTGATCGAGACGCGCCTCGCGACAGCTCCGCCAGGCTTTTCGCCCTGTGCCGTCCGGCCTGCAGCGGTTTCCTCCGTGGGGCTGGGCATCGTCTTGTGCGACTTATTGACCTTCCATGCCAGCGCCTCGACGTAGGCGATCTTGACCACGTCGCCTACCTTCACTTGCGGCAGGTTGCGCGCACGCTGGTCCACGTAGAAGGTGGTCTCCTTCCCATCGGCGTCCTTGAGAGTAACCATACGGGTCTTCTGGTCGATTGCTGTGACCGTGGCCTGGACTTCTATGGCTTGCGAGATCTCGCCCTTGGGTGTGTCTGCGGGGGCTTTCTGCTCGTCGGCCCACGCGATCTGGGCGCCAGCGATTGACACGGCAAAATACAGCGCTACTGGAATCTTTCTCATGGTCTTTGGTCTCCGAACGGATTGGGGGAGGGTAACAATAACTCACACAGCTTATTTTTTTGGAGTGTAACTGAACTTCTGGCCGCCAATGCTGGCTTCGTACATCAGCCCGCCCTTCGCAACCGTGAACACCGCCATACCGTTGGAGTATTTGGCGCTGGTAGCGGCGGCGTTCTGGCTCGCGCTCGCCCCCGCAGTCGTCCCGGTAGTGCCGGCTTGCGCCGAGGCACCCGCTGTGATCGCCACGGCGCTCGCTTGTCCGCCGAACTCAAAGTTACCGCCGGTAAACTCATCGAACGCACGCTGGTCCTCGAAGAAAATGATTTCCCTATACGCTTGACCACCTAACTGCAGGCCCACCGTGATCTGCGTCATGGACGTGTCTCCGACGTACTTCCCGCCCGCATACACCTTACCCTTGCCATGCGCGCCGCCTATACCAATGCCGCCTTTACCAATACCGGGAAACACGGCGTAGCCATAGCATTTACCGAAGAACTCTTTGCTCTCACCGGCCTCGCGGAAAACCTTGATCGTATCCGCAGTGCTATCAGCGAAAGCTTGGGTGCACGCAAGGCTCAGCACGACCAACACCAAAAGATTCCGCAGTTGCACCTGCATAATGGACCTCCATTGATAACCGAGCCTTTGGTCATTGTACGGTAGTTGATACTTCGTTCGCGACGTTGCTCGATCGAGATCAAAGAAGAGGCATCTGAGCCCCGCAATGATCCGGATCGAAGAACCCTGGTGGCAGCGATGAGAAGGAAGCTATGACGCGATACGGTCGCGAATGCGCTAGGGGTCCAGCGGGTAAATTGTCCCCCCGCACCAGGCTATGGCTCGGTTTCTTCATACGAGCGCTCAGGTTGATCCAGATGTCCGCTGTGCTCATGCTTCCCGCACCCTTGGCGCCCAACGCGCTGGCGCAGCTAGTCCCGAAGGGGCAGGCACCGACTCGATCTCAAAGGCTATTGGGAGCACGGAGACGGGAGCGTGCTGGCCGCGCGCCAGAACAATCAATGGACGGCCGATGCGCCACCTGCTGCCTATGCACCCATTACGCTAAGGGGTTACAAGTTCGGCCAATATCTCGGGAAATACATGTCCTCCATCGAGGTGGAGGAAAGATTGCGTGTGGCGCAGCGGTGGACTGCTACAGCCTTTGCCGGTGTTGCGTGCCTCTATGGAGGTGATCTGAAATGCGACGAGGAGGCTAATCTGTATCCCGCCGTGGGAGTGGGCGTCCAGTACATCCTAAAGCCTGAGGCAGGCATCGTGGTGAACCTGGAATACGCTCAGGGAAAAGCGGGAAACTATGCGGTCTTGCTCAAGCTGCGGTATGGCTTCTGAATGATACTTCCGCTGCTGCCTCGGAAGCCATGAGAGGGCAACTCCGGACGTGGCGTTAGACAGGATTGTTGATTGACCCGCGAAAGCGATACCTCCTCTAGTGGTACAGCAGTATCGCGCGCGTGATGGCAAATGAAGCGTCCTTGTATTCGGCCGCCCACAGCACCTTGATCGGCCGGAACGCAGCAAACGGATCGCCAGGAGGCGCATGCACCTCGACCGAGACCGGCTGAGCTTTGCATGCCTGTCCTGTAACAGCAATTTCAATAAGGCCCTCAGGGGTAACATAGTTCAGCGAGAGGGCCTTGGGTTCGCAGGATTCCACAAGCGACTTGATCTCTACGCTGACAAAGTCTTGCCCGTTCAGCGTGCCGATTGCCCGCTTTCCTTCGGCCGTGGCCTCAAAGCGCGAAGTACCCTTGCGCACCGGCAATCCATACCAATGCTTGAATGGAACCGAGGCGTCGTCTTGCGGTCCGTACACGCCTTGCAGAATCCAGCGCGCCTTGACGCCGCTTGGCGAATCCATCCCTTCCAGGTCGACCGAAAAGTACGCGGCCTGGTAGGGAGCGAGCCCGTATACTTCGCCCGTCTGGGAGATGTCGATCACGCCAGTCATGTCTTTCCCGACAGGCACCCAGGACGGCAGCGCCGCCCGAATGGGCGCTTCGTCCCACACCACACCCACAAGCACGTGGTTGGCTCCTCCCACCAGATAGGGCGGCGCGACCGGTGGCTCCTCGCAGTAGGTCGCGCTGAGAGGCATTACAACCGCCATCAACGAAGCAACGAGGCAGCAGCCGAGCGCGCCCCTGGCGAGATGCAAGCATCTCGAGAACGACCAACTCATTTGCGTCTCCTCATCGCCACGACCTCGTCGGCCTTGGAACTCTACTGTTTGGCCTTTTCTTCCGCAGTCCCTTCCGCCGTCGCGGCGACGCCTGTGGCCTTCGCAAGCGTTGCCGCGCACGCGCTCGCCTCTCCGGCTACGCGATCAGCTGCTCCCTTGGCGACCACCGACAGCCCGCCTGTCGCTACCGCCAGAGCACCGGACAGGGCACCCTTGGTGCCCATCGCGAGCTTCGGGTTCGCCAATGTGCCACCGAGCTCGACGAATGGGTTGGTGAACATCCCGGCGCTGATGCCGATGCCCTCGCGCGGACGGGTGTTGAAGTCGAACGTGAGCTTCTCGGTGTGGAGGTCAACTACACCGGCCGCAATGACCGCGACCTTCGAGGACTGCATGAGCACGGGCACGATCGTCGCCTTGCCGTCCACTAGTTGGGCCTTGACCACGGTGCACTCCAGCTCGGTGTACGGGTCCTTGGCCGCAAACGGGTTCAGACTTCCTGCGAGCTGCGCGAGAATGTCGGACCCGACCGTGTCGACGACACCACTCTTGATCCGCCCCCGTCCCTGCGTCACCAGGATCTCCCCGTTGGCGCTCGCCGCCATCTGCCGGGGCGAGGCACCTTTCATTCGAACATTCATCTTTAAGCTCGTCCCCGGTACCTGACTGCGATCGACCACGTCTCCGGCAAGGCTTGCCGGACGCACATCCTTGGCGTCGACGGCGAGCGTCAAGTCCGCACCACCGTCCGATGGAATCAGGCGAACCGAGGCATCGGCAGTACCTTTGATGTCATCAGCCATGGTCGTGTCGAGCTGTAGATTGCCGCTGTCCAGTTTCAGCCTGAGCTTGACGTTCTTCAGGAGTTCCGTGCCGAGCTTCAGTTCGCCGACGCTTAAGCTCAGCCCCGCGTCGACCATCCTCAGCTTGTCGAACGGCAGTTGCAGTGGTGCGCTGCCGAACACGAACTCCTTCCTGGGCGTGGATTTCTTGCCTGCTTCCCGCGTCTTGTCCGCCGCATCGACTGACTCCGCCTTCGCAGCGCTGCCGCTGCGTGCCCCTCCTCCCATCCAAGGAGTCAGGTCGACATGGGGCGAGGCAAGCTCGGCGTCGAAACGTTTCCTGCCGGTCAGCAGCATCGATGCCTTGCCTGAGATCTCGGTCTCACCGAAACGGGACTGCAGATCGCTTAGCTCAATCTTGTCCCGGCCGCCAGCATAGGTCCCACTGGCGCGAAACGGCATCTTCGGTAGCCCTTCGCGGAGCCTGGCGAGGTTTTCAGCGGTGACGTCGAAGCGGATCGCTGCACCCGGATCGCCGGACATACGCAAGGTCCCGTCGGCTTTCGCTTTCGCACCGGCGAGCGTTACGGTGATGCCGGTCAGTCGAAGTTCCTCGCCAGAGGGCGCGACGCGCCCGCCGCCCTCGAGCACGCCGGCCGGCACGCCGTTCGCGCCGAAGACTGACGCGACCCGGGCCGCGTCCGGGACCGTGACGGCAAACAGCAAATCCGATCCGGCTAGGCCGAGGGTCCGCAACGTTCCGTTCGCCTTCGCTGCAATGTCGCCAACCTTCGCGTCGAGATCGAGGCGGGTCTGTTCGCCGGCTTCGCTGAGCCGGACATTGACGTTCAAGGCCCCGGTCGCGATGACCGGCAGCTGGAGCTTCCTGAGCATGGCGCCGAGATCCGGGTTCTCCACCGTCAGGTTGACGGTGGCGCCGCGTAACGGATCGAGACGGCCGACGCTGCCGTCGAGAGCGAGGCGTAGATTTCCGACCGAAGCCTTGATCGCCATGCGGATGTCCCTGCCGGAGAGCAGCGCATCCAGCGGTCCGACCTCGCCCGTCAGCGTCGTCGGGTATTTCTCCAGTGAACCCTTCTCCGCGATTGCCAACAGGCCGGCCGTTCCGGGGCCGACGCTTAGAGTTTCGACGACCACGACGCGGTTCGCCTTCCCTGGTTCGCGATAGGTGACTCCGATGTTGCTGAGGTCCCCCCTCTCGATGACGATGGGGATCGCAGTGGCGCCCGAGTCGAGCGACTCCGCGTGCCCCTCGGCTTTGTCCCTGCCGCCCAGGACCCAGTTGCCCTCACCGTTTGCGCTCTTCTCCAGAGCGACGGACACGTCGCGAAGCTCGATCGACCGCACGCGCGCAGGCCCTGAGATTAGCGACCAGAGGCTGACCTCCATCGCGAACCGTCCGACATATACCATGGACGGCTGCGAGCCCCATTCCGGGTTGGCAAGGCGAACCTTCTCGGCCTCAACGGAGATGGAGGGCAGCAGCTTGAGCTTGAGAGGCCCCTCGATCGTGAAGGATCGACCCGTCTGCTGGGTGACAAAGGTCTCGATCCTGGTCTTGTGCCGGCCCAGATCGGCGAAAGCAAGGTACAAGACGATCGTCGCGAGCAGCGTCGCGAAGGCGGCGACAGCGATGAGAGCTGCGACGGCGAGACGTCGAAGCGCCATGGCTTCTCAATCCGTGGGCCGGAACTGGAACCGTATCACGTGCTGCTAGAGGGCTCAAGCGGCGAAATCCACAAACGACATCGTGTCGAACCGAACGCAGCGAGCGCCGCTGGCTTCACTACGACACGTTGGCCAGCTGGGCCCGCAGCAAGCGCAGGTGCAACAGCGTATCCGTGTCCTTGGTCTTTTCGATCGCCTCTTCGATCTTCTTGTACAGGTTCGCCACACCGGAACGCAGTGCGGCGCGGTACTCGCTTAGGCTGTTGGCGCTGTCGCTGTACTGCTCCCCCACCTTGGCGATCGTCGAATCGAATGAGCGCAAAGGAGCGAGCTTCGGCTTGGACGTGCTTCTTGCATCGGACTCAAGGTACGCGCTGTTGATGTTCGCGCTACGGCCGGACGGCTCGTCGATCGTGCCGGTCGCCGCGAGAAGAATAGTCACGTAGCTCCGCTGGACCTGGCGGCGGTATGGACTGACCGCGGGTGAACGCATCGACAGCTCGTTAAACAGTCCATCGTTGAGGTCCGCGAGCATTTCCAGCCCAGTATAGCGGCCGCGACCGAGGCTGCTCGCCTCCGTCATCCGCTGGAACACCTGCGGCGAGATCAGGCGCCGCATGAGATCCACGTTCGAGCCCTGCAGCGGATTGGCGCCGCCGGACGGCACGATCCGATTGAGCACCTCGGGATCGAGCAGCGCCTTGGGCTCCATGAACGCGAATTGGGTCAGGAACTTGATCGCCTGGCGCTGACGTTCCGGGTCGACCGGAACGAACGGCGCCTTGCCGCGCCCAGCCTGGTAACGGGTTTCCTCCACTCCGCCCACGAGTTTGGTGACGTAGACCAGCTCGCGATGGCGTTGCTGCACGACAGCTTCGTACATCTCGCTCAGCTTGTCGTAGCTTTCGCCGACGCGGGTAGTGGCCGGCACGATATAGGACATGATGCGGTCGATGTTGCGCAGGCCCAGCTCGGCCGCCTCGATCGAGTCGCCGCCCAATACGTTCGAGAACACGGTGGGATCGAGAGTCCCCGCGCTATCCTCGCCGCCGAAGCGCAGCAGCGGATTGGTCACCTGGCGCGCGGCAATCGCGTCAAGCCTCGCACGCTCGTCGTCCGGAGTAATGTGTGGGAAAACGCTGTAACCCCACTCGATCGCGAAATAGTCGTAGGGCCCGAACTTCGGCAACAGGTTTGCGCCGTCCCCTGGCTGCGCGACGTAGTTGAAGCGGGCATAGCTCATGGTCGAGGCCGAAGTCCCCCACAGACGCGTCCACTGCGGATCGCGCAACTCCTTGGCCCCGACGGCGACCGACGCCTTGAAGTTGTGCCGCAGGCCGAGCGCGTGCCCGATTTCGTGCCGGACGACGTAGCGCAGCAGCTCGCCCATCAACTCGGGTTGCAGCGGCAACTTCTGCGCGCTGGGGTCCAACGGACTTGCCTGTGTAAAGTACCAGGTCTCCAGCAGGTTGAGCACATCGTGCCAGAAGATCGTGTGCGAGGAGATCACCTCACCGCTTCGCGGGTCAACTACCGCAGCGCCGAGCGCGTTGCGCCTGCCGCTTGGCGCCCACCGGATCACCGAGTAACGCAGATCTCCCGGGTCCCAGGTCGGATCTTCCTCCTCGCTGGGCGCGTCGCGCGCGACGATGGCGTTACGGAAACCCGCCTGCGAGAACACGGCTTGCCAATCCTCGACGGCCTGCTTGAGATAAGGGCGCCATATGTCTGGCACCCCGCGATCGAGGTAGAAGACAATCGGTTGCACGGGATCCGACAGCAGCGCCTCGGGATCTTTCTTCTCCAGCCGGTAGCGCTGAATGAACCCTCGCTCCTTGCCCCCATACTCGCCCGTACCGTAGTCGCGAAACGATGTGGCGAAGTAGCCCACCCGCGAATCCCAGAAGCGAGGCCGCATCGGTTTCACCGGCAGCAGGTAGAAATTCGAATAGAACACGAAACCGAGGGACGCGAGAACCGATTCCTCCGCTTCCTCCACGCGGCTCAGCAGATCGCTCCGGTCGGACACCCAGGTCTGGTAGAAACGCACGCCGATGTTGCGCGGGAACGCCTTGACGCTATCAATGTA
>Ga0335077_10013158_pt1 | contig 10351 bp, 8 predicted proteins | sample Lox_Sample_31_FD_207151 | JGI IMG/M metagenome (GOLD analysis project Ga0335077, IMG submission 207151) | Soil microbial communities from Loxahatchee National Wildlife Refuge, Florida, United States - Lox_Sample_3.1 | ecosystem: Environmental > Terrestrial > Soil > Wetlands | place: USA: Florida...
GAGGTCGCATACGTCCAGGTCAACGATGACCAGTGGGTGAATGTGCGCGTCGACGAGCCCGGGGAGCACAAGCTGCGTGCCATGCGGCTCGCGGCGCGTGTGTGGCCCGACCCACTGCTGCGCCTGCGCGGCCGTGCCGGTAAAGACGATGCGGCCGTCCTTGAGCGCCATGGCCTCGACGCTCTGGTGCGCGCGGGTGCCGGTATAGATGCGGCCCTCGATGAGGACATCGGCAGGACCTGCGGGTGCCGCGGCGAGAGTGCGACCTGCGGCCAGGAGAAGCAGAGCGGCCACGCGCGTGCGGCCGGAAGCGTGGCCCGGCACATCAGAAACCATGTGTAAGGATCCCCCCGAACCTGGCGCGCCCCGTCCAAGTGTTGCGGGCGCGGCGTGCGAAACGACCCTCAGACTCTAGCCAATCGGCGTTACTGTCGTCAAAGACCAACGCAGCGGCCAGCCTCCGACCAGCCAGGGGATACTTTGTTTCACAAACGGTACTTAAACTTCGTCCGGATGAAGGATAGACACGCGGCACTGCTTACCGTCTGCGTCGCTTCCGTGCGGCTCGCCCTGGCCCAGGATGCGGCGCCGCCGCACATCGAGGTGTCCACGAGCGAGGATGCACCCACGACCTTCGTCGTCTACGGCGACACACGCTTCACGGAGCGGCCCGACGTCGTCGTCGCGCCAGCCCGCCAAGCTCTGGTCGAGCGGATCGCCGATGAGCATCCGGCGGCGGTCTTCATCGGCGGCGACCTGGTCTACCAGGGCAGCGATGCTGCGGACTATGCGGCCTTCCGGCGCGACACGCAGGCCTGGTCGGCGCAGAACATCAACGTCTTCCCCGCCCTCGGTAACCACGAGTTCCGCAGCGGCTGCGACCGCGATGCCGCCAGCTCGGTCTGCCTTGATAACTGGTGGCAGAGCTTCCCTGCGCTGCAGCCGCACCGCTGGTACTCGGTGAGCCTCGGCCCACGGCTACTGGTCTTGTTGCTGGACACCGATGCGCACCTGAAGAGTGGCAGCCCCCAGCGCCGATGGCTCGAGGCGCAGATCGATACGGTGCCGGACGAGGTGCGCTTCATCCTGCTGGTCATGCACTACCCGCCGGTACGCGACCCGATCTTCCCGCGCTCACGCGACGAGGCGGAAATCGCGCGCTACCTGGCCAAGCGCCACAAGTCACTGCACGCGCAGGTGGTGGTGATCGGCAGCCACGTGCACAACTACGAACGCTTCCGGCGAGACGACATCACCTATCTGGTGAGCGGTGGCGGCGGAGCGAAGCCGGTGCCGGCCTTCCGCATGTCCGGAGAGCTCTCGCACCTGAAGACGTCCACCAACTTCCACTACATCCGGTTCGTCCTCGATGGCGAGCGCCTCACGGGCACGATGGTGCGCTTTGAGCCGAGCGCGCACGGCATTGACCCCTGGAGCGAGCCGGACCGCTTCGAGGTGCTGGCGCGGCCATAGTGCGCCGGCGCCCCTAGAAGCCGCCGCTACGCGGCACCAACTGTGGGTAGTGCAGCTGCAGCCACTGCTGGTAGCTGCCGTCCATGACGCCTCGCCACCAAGGCTCGTTGCGCAAATACCAGGCAAAGGTGTCGCGCAATCCCGCCTCCAGCGTCACCCCGGCGCGATAGCCGAGTTCACGCTCGATCTTGGCGCAGTCGATCGCGTAGCGGCGATCGTGCCCGGGCCGGTCGGAAACGAAACTGATGAGGCTCGCGCTCGGCTCGCCGCGGGCAGCGGGACAGCGGGGAAAGCGCTCGCGCAGGCGCGTATCCTCACGGAAGACGGAATCAGCAATGGCGCACAGGGCGCGCACCAGCTCGAGGTTGCCGCGCTCCTCGCCGCCGCCGATGTTGTAGACCTCGCCGGCGCGCCCACGCGCCAGGATCAGGTCGAGGCCACGGCAGTGATCGCTGACGTGCAGCCAGTCGCGCACGTTGCCGCCGTCGCCGTAGATCGGCAGCGCGCGCCCTTCGAGGAGGTTGACGATCATCAGCGGGATCAACTTCTCGGGGAAATGGAACGGCCCGTAGTTGTTCGAGCAGTTGCTGATCGTGACGTTGAGCCCGTAGGTGCGGTGGTAGGCGCGTACCAGGTGATCGGCGGCCGCCTTGCTGGCGGAGTACGGGGAGTTGGGGGCGTAGGGCGTGCGCTCGTGGAAGGCCGGGTCCTCAGCACCGAGCGAGCCGTAGACCTCGTCCGTGGATACCTGGTGGAAGCGATGGCGCTCGAGACGCTGCTCCTCAAGCCACACGCGCCGGGCCGCCTTGAGCAGCGCGTGCGTGCCGACCACGTTGGTCTCGACGAACGCATCCGGGCCGTGGATGGAGCGGTCGACATGCGATTCGGCGGCGAAGTGCACGAGCGTGTCCAGCTGCTCCGCGCGCAACAGCTCTGTAACCAGCGCGCCGTCGCAGATGTTGCCGCGCACGAAACGCAGCTCGGCGCGCCCGCGCAGGCTCTCGAGGTTCGCGAGGTTGCCCGCGTACGTCAGGGCGTCGAGCACCACGACGCGCTCGCCCGGATGCGCATCCAGCCAGTAGTGCACAAAGTTGGCACCGATGAAGCCGGCACCGCCGGTGACCAGCAGCCTAGCCATTGCGGATTTGTCCCAGCACGCCGCGCAGGCGCGCGCGCCAGTGCACCGGCGGAATGCCCAGTCCCGCGAGCGAGCTGCAGTCGAGCACACTATAGGCGGGCCGCTGCGCCGGCGTCGGATAGTCCGCTGTGCGAATGGGCGTCACCGTGACCGGCCGGGTGATCAGCCCGAGCGTGGCGCCCTCCTCCGCGATCGCCACGGCGAAGTCGTACCAGCTGGCGGTGCCCGCGTCCGTCCAGTGGTGTACCCCAGAGATCTCGGGGTGTGCAAGCAGTCTCCAGATAGCCTCGGCCACCGAGGCGGCCGCGGTGGGTGAGCCCAGCTGGTCGGCGACCACGCGCACCGCGCCGTTGGCCTGCATCAGGCGCAGCATGGTGTGCACGAAGTTGCGCCCCTGCGCGGCGTAGATCCATGCGGTTCGCAGGACAATGGCCCGTGCCGGAAGCGCGGCGAGCACGGACTGCTCGCCGGCAAGTTTGCTGCGGCCGTAGACTCCGCGGGGCTGGGTCGGCGCCTGCGGCATATAGGGCGTGCAGGCATTGCCATCGAAGACGTAGTCGGTGGAGATGTGCACCAGGCGGGCGCCGCACTCGTACGCCGCCACGGCGAGAATGCCCGCGCCCGTAGCGTTGACGCGCTGCGCGAGCTGCGGCTCGCTCTCCGCCCGATCGACCGCGGTGTAGGCCGCGGCATTGACGATGACCTGCGGCGCGTGCTCGCGTACGGCACGCCCGACCGCATGCGCATCGCCAATGTCGAGGTCTTGGTGCGTGAAGGAACTGACTTGTGCGCCAGCAGGCGCGAGCGCGCGCAGGGCCCGCCCCACCTGGCCGCCGGCGCCGGTGACCAGCACTTTCACCGGTAGTATTCCGCCTGCGAAAAGAGCGGCGCCACCGCATCCTTCGCCGAGAGTAACGGCTGCGCTCCGGCTGGCAGCGGCCACTTGATGCCAAGCTGCGGATCGTCCCAGCGGATGGCGCGTTCGTGCTGAGGCGCCCAGAAATCGGTGACGCGGTAGAGAAAGTCCGCCGACTCGCTCAGCACGAGGAAGCCGTGCGCGAAGCCCGGCGGCACCCATAGCATGTGCTGGTTCTCGGCCGAGAGCGTGACGCCGAGCCAGCGCCCGAAGTCGGGCGAGCTGCGGCGGATGTCGACCACTACGTCGTAGACCTCACCCGCAACGACGCGCACCAGCTTTCCCTGCGCCTGCTCGATCTGGTAGTGCAGGCCACGCAGCGTGTGACGAGCCGAGCGGCTATGGTTATCCTGCACGAAGGTGACGTCGAGCCCCGCGGCGGAGAACTTGCGCGCCTCCCAGGACTCGAGGAAGAAGCCGCGCGCATCGCCGAAGACCTTCGGGCGGATCAGGACGACGTCGGGAATTGCCGTGGGCTCGAACTGCATGCGATGCGCGGGGGGCGCTAGCTGCGGCCCTGGGCGATCTCGAGCAGGTAGTTGCCGTAGCCGGTCTTGGCGAGCGGGCGCGCCAGCCTCTCCAGCTGCGCCCCGTCGATGTAGCCGCAGCGATAGGCGATCTCCTCAGGGCAGCAGATCTTCAGTCCCTGGCGCGTCTCGATGGCCTCGATGAACATCGAGGCCTGGAGGAGCGATTCGTGGGTACCGGTGTCGAGCCAGGCCACACCGCGCCCGAACAACTCGACGCGCAACCGGCCGCGCTCGAGGTAGGCGCGGTTCACGTCGGTGATCTCGAGTTCGCCACGCGCGGAGGGACGCAGGCCGGCTGCGATCTCGAGCACCGTGTTGTCGTAGAAGTACAGGCCCGTGACGGCGTGGTTGGACTTCGCCTGTACCGGTTTCTCTTCGATGTCGAGCGCACGACCCTGCTGATCGAATTGCACCACGCCGTAGCGCTCCGGGTCGCGTACGCGGTAGGCGAACACCGTGGCGCCGGAGTCGTAACGTGCCGCCGCACGAAGCTGCTCGGGAAGGCCGTGCCCGTAGAAGATATTGTCGCCAAGCACGAGCGCCACACGGTCCTCGCCCACGAAGTCGCGGCCGATCAGGAAGGCCTGCGCGAGCCCTTCGGGGCGAGGTTGTTCAGCGTAGCTGAGCCGGATGCCCCACTTGCCGCCATCGCCGAGCAGGCGCTCAAAGAGCGGCAGGTCGGCTGGGGTCGAGATGATGAGGATGTCGCGAATTCCCGCCAGCATGAGGGTGGCGAGCGGGTAGTACACCATCGGCTTGTCGTAGATCGGCAGGAGCTGCTTGCTCACCGTGAGAGTCACCGGGTGCAACCGAGTGCCCGCGCCCCCGGCGAGTACGATTCCCTTCACGTTATGCGCCCCTTTAGTTCTTTGTTTTCTTTAGGAGTGGCAACCTGGCCCTGGCGCCTTGCCCATCTCGCCGCAGCGGCCACAACCGGCTCGCCGAGCGGCTATGGATACTACATATAGGAAGAGGCGTTCTTCGTCCAGCGGCCATAACGACCCGGCCGTGCTGAGGCTCAGTCGGCTCCCCCCGGGGAATATGTCTTATGGACGAACCTGGTGACTCCATGCATCAGCAGGGGTCGCACTGACTTAGCTGTTCAGGTCTCGACTAACCTAGGGCGAGGTCCAGAGCTTCAATCCCCGCATGGACCAGCCGAGTTGCGCAGGTTGACCATTGGTGTGGAACTCAGCGTTCAGGTGAACTTCAGCAAGGAGATACTGAGCGGGGTCTTCTAGCGCTACCTTCCCTGGAAAAGCAGTCACCAAGTACTGAAGTGCGCTGGCGAATTGGGCTTCGCTGATAGACCACTCGAAATGACGCCACCCGGACCAAGGAGTCCCAGTCGCAGAGTCGCTATCCGTTGCACGCGTAACAAAGCGTTCATCCACGCCCAGCGGAGAATTCAGCATAAAGGTATTGTTATCCGAGACCCCTGAGCCCACGGCCGGGTTGCTTGCGCCATTGTGAAACACTGCGACGCCATAGCTGATACGTACGCCGTTGGGATCCATGAACAGCAGGTCCAGCACAACGTAAGTATCCCGGCCAACCGCAGTTGGAATCTGAAGATCCATCGAGCCGCTTAGCACCGTCTTCGGGTTGGCAAACGGCACCGGCTCACTCCCCGATGGAAAGAGGAACTGCGGCGTAATCATCATCTTCTGATCGGCACTGGAAGGAGGCAGATCCGCGGAGTCGATGTAGGCGCCCACAGTGTCGCCTTCCATCTGGGCCGTGCTCGTGCCCGTGAGGTTCTGAAACCCCAGCTGTGCCGAGGCTGCCACCGAGGGCGTGAACGCCGTGCGTGAACCCGCATCCCATGCGGTTGGGATGAGTTCGCCGCTCGACTGAAAGCGGTTCGGCTGCCACAGCACCAGCCCGAAAACTGACTTCGGCGGCGGCGTGTGAGTCGCAGGAGGCACCACAAAGTGACCGGCGATTCCAGCAACATCCGGCTGCTCAAACAGAATTGTGGCCGGCGGGGGGCTAGGGGCCGTGCCGCCGGAAGACCCTGTAGAGCTTGTTGGCGTACCAGTTCCGTCGCCAGCGGTGCCGGACCCACCGCAAGCCGTGATAAGCGATAGGAGTACTATGAGAGCGGCGCTTTGCGCCACCAGCCTCGAGCGCGGGATCCCGTGCATATGCGTGCCTCGTCTTGATGCGCTGAAGTACTTTGCCTCACCGCCCGAGTGCAAAGCTGTGAAGCACGGCATGCGACAAGCGACCCGGTTTCGGGTCACCGTCGCTATGAGCCGACGTACGCGGCGGCATGTCCCCGCGGAGTTAACTGCGGAACCAGCGTGCGTGCAATAGTGTCGGTGCTTGCCGACGGCGTTTCTGAAGAAGCGATGAAAAAGGGGGTCGCGGAAGGACGCGACCTAGGATGCAACCTTAGGATCCAACCATCCTTAGACCGACGACGACAAGTACGAGCGAAATCGCCGATCGAATGATTTTGTCCGGCGCGTGCGTGCTTGCGATCGAGCCGAGCGCGATACCAGGGATGGAGCCAATCAAAAGGCCGACAAGCAGCTCACCGTTCACGTTCCCAAGATACAGATGTCCCAATCCGGCCAGAAACGTAAGCGGTATAGCGTGCGCAATGTCAGTACCTACAAGCGCCCCCGCCCTGAGCCTGATCGGGTAGAGATAAAGCAACATCACCGCACCCAGCGCGCCTGCTCCCACCGAAGTGAATGTCACAAGGAAGCCTAGAAGGACTCCCGCAATCACCGTCAATATGGGCTGCGCCGCCTTAAACTCGACGGGTCGCAAATTCCGCATCTTCTCGCCGAATGCGTGTACGCGCTTACGAGAGGCAGCGGCGATCGAGCTCAGAATCAGCGTAACACCGAGGGTCTTGAACATGAGCTGGTTGTGACTCTGACCTGTAGCCGTCAGGGAAAGCCAAACCAGTGTCAGCACCGCGGCCGGCAAGCTGCCCCACAACAGACCAACGAGGATCCCCTTGTCTATCGTGCCCTTGCTGCCGTGGATCCAGGCGCCCACGAGTTTCGTGGTAGCCGCAAACCAGAGGTCGGTGCCTACGGCAACATTGGGTGCCGTGCCAAAGAACAGAATCATGATCGGCGCAGTCAGAGAACCACCACCCACTCCGGTCAGACCGACCAAGGCACCGACGCCAAAGCCCGCGACACAGTTGAGCCAATTAATTGTCATGCCATTACGGCACTACGGCAGCGGCGCGCCAGTGGCCAGGGGTGCGGCGCTCGAGAGACGGCCAAGTGCCAGAGCGAGTTGGGCTCGTGAAACGCTCCACCCAAGCTCTGCATTGATGCGTGTTTGGCGTGCGTTCGCTAACGCAGTCTGGGCCGTGAGCACGTCTACGATCGAGCCGACGCCAGCCTTGTAGCGTCCAATCGCCACCTGCTCGTTCTCTTGGGCTGTCTTGAGTAGGTCGGCTGTCGCGGTCAGCTGCTCGTTGGCCGATGCTAGGTTGTAGTAACCATTCCACACGTCCAGCGTCACGGTGAGTTGCACCTGCTGCAGGTTGGCTTCGCTCACGTGTAGCGCCGCCTGAGCCTGGCGGACGCCGTAAGTCACGTTGAAGCCAGTGAAGAGTGGCCAATTTACCGAGACACCGATCTGATCGTAGTTCTCGCTGGGCACACCCGTAGTAGACGTGTAGTGATGGATCACGCCCACCTGGATCGAAGGTCGACCAGCCGACCGGGCAACGCCAATGTCAGCTTCCGCTGCATCGCGCTGAAAGCGCGCCGCGGCGAGATCTGGTCGTTGGCGCTCGGCCTCCTTCATGAGGTCGGCCATGCGCGCAGTTAGCGTCGGCACTTCCGTCGGCACCGGATCTGGAGCCAACAGAAATCCCTGGTCGGCCGCTCTGCCGAGGGTCACGGAGAGAGATCCGTGTGCGCTCCTGGCAACTGCTTCCGCCTGGACTTGCGCCAAGATGGCTTGCTCGTGCGCTGTCTGCGCCTGCAAGACATCTCCAAGCGTTCCCGCGCCCCCCGTCTGCAACGCTTGCGCGATTTCGAGACTGTGGGCTGCGATCTCTACTGTTGACTTGGCAGCCACCAGACTTGCATCGCCTGCAACCACGCCGTAGTAGGTTTGCACGACCAACCCCACGGTTTGCTGCACGACGCTGCTTGCTGTGGCCGCCGCCGCGTCCAACAGCCGTCGCGCGCTCTCAATGCGGCCTGCTCGATTGCCGAAGTCGTACAGGGTCCATGTCAGGTTGATGGCAGCATCAGTGTTGGTCTGAGTGTCGGAGACTATTTCGCCGTTAATGTCTGCATGCCTGCCGTACTGACGCTCAACGGATCCAGTCGCATCAAGTTGTGGGAGCCAGGCACTCTCGGCGCGTCCCAGTGCCGCAGCTTGCTCGTGGGCCTGAGCCCAGGCGGTACGCGTTTGCGGGTTCGCGCAGAGCGCAAGTTCGACAGCTGCCACGAAAGTTAGGCTTCGTGCGGGCGTCGCGCAGTCGTATCCAAGCGGGTCAGACAGCCCTGTCGTTCCTCGATGCAGCGCTTGATCCGTATGAAAGGGGTCCGGGCCGGACTCAGTTTCGGCGGCGAACGCACCGTTCACGGCGGTTATCAGAGCAATAGGCAGCAGAAGACATCCTTTGCGACGCAACCGCCCCTGGGGTCTCACGACTGTCATCCGGCATGGGCGATCCGGGCGGATCAACCCGCTACCACCGGCATCGTGGCACGTCAATCGCGTGTGCATTCGACCCCCTGTGTCGCTACGCAGCGGTCATGTTGTTCTTGGCAGAGGACGACGATTGATTTCGTTCAAACTCTGCGAGCCGCGCCTTGGCAGTGGCGTTACCGCGTTCTGCTGCTAAGTGATACCAGTGAAGGGCGTCGCGCCACTCCGCCTCGCAGCTCGCGCCCTCGGCGATCAGGTCGCCGAGCGCCAGCTGGGCGGACTCGTTACCAGCGGCCGCGGCCTTACCGTAGTGATGCGCGGCCTGAGTTCGATTCGGCGCAACTCCGAGCCCGCGTCGCAGGCACACACCGAGGTTGTATTCGGCGTTGATGTCGCCCTGCGCCGCTGCCTGACGGAAAAGTTCCACGGCACGCGGAGGTGCTGCAGTGTCAGCAGAATCCTCAAGAAGCATCCCGGCAAGCAGCACCATCGCCGCACTGTCGCCCTGAACTAATGCCTTGGAGAGCCAGAATTCGGCTTCCGCCGGAGAACGCTCGACGCCGACTCCGCGGCGATAGAAATCTCCAACGACCCGCTGCGCGGTCGGATCACCGCATTCTGCACCCCGCAGCCATAGCTTGAAGAGACGCGTCATTTCCTCGGGGCGCCCACCGGAGGCGACACCGAGTTGGGTGAGAACGCGCGTGGCCCCCCCGTGACCCTGTTGTGCTGCACGCTCGTACCATTTCGCAGCCTCCTTGAGATCTGCCTTCACCCCCTGCCCATTTGCGTATACGCCCTGTCCCGTTGCGTACGCATCGCCGAGCCACGCCTGGGCAAAGGCGTCGCCACCCGAGGCTGCTCGATAGAACCAACGAAAGGCGAGGCGCGGATCCTTGGTGCAGTAGCGCCCGTCTAGGTACCAGAGAGCGAGCATCGCCTGCGCCTTGGTATCACCCTTTGATGCGCTGCCGACTAGCAACGAAACCAAACGCTCCTTGCTAGGCGCGTTGGGATCGCCGCTATCGAGAAGTTCGGCGAGACGGCAAACAGCTGGCCCGCTGCCGAGCTCAGCTGCTCTGACCAACCACTGCGCTGCGAATAACGGGTTTTCGACTACGTAGGCGCTGCGCGTGAATTGCTGGTGCAGCGCGAGAGCAGCTTCCACGCTACCTGCACCCGCGGCCTGCTCTAAGAGGTCAAGCGCGCGAGGGATGTCCTGTCGCACGCCACGTCCCTGCAGGTACAGGAACGCGAGGTTATAGAGTCCGTCGGTGTGGCCTTGCTCCGCGGAGCGCGCATACCACTTTGCGGCTTCGGCAAAGTCCTGCGGCACATCCGTCCCTGTAGCATGAATTATCCCGAGCTGCAGGCTCGCAGCCGCGCTCCCCTTCTCGGCGGCGCTGCGATAGCCCGCCACAGCAGCGACCGGATCCCGTGCCATTCCGAGGCCGCGGATCTGCAGTGTACCGAGATGATAGAGAGCTTTCGCGTCGCCTTTAATGGCGGCGCGATTAAACCAGTCGGCAGCAGCTTGAAAGTCTTGCGGCAGCCCATGGCCCTCCGCGTACAGCGCACCGAGCCGCTCGTACGCGGCGGTGACACCACGCTCAGCCGCCTTTGCAATCCAACGCGCGGCTTCCGTAGGATCGC
>Ga0335077_10013160_pt1 | contig 10349 bp, 10 predicted proteins | sample Lox_Sample_31_FD_207151 | JGI IMG/M metagenome (GOLD analysis project Ga0335077, IMG submission 207151) | Soil microbial communities from Loxahatchee National Wildlife Refuge, Florida, United States - Lox_Sample_3.1 | ecosystem: Environmental > Terrestrial > Soil > Wetlands | place: USA...
GCCCGCGCCCGGCCCAGCAGCGCGCGGACGAGCGCCGGCCGCCGGCGCGCGAGCTCGACGTCCGAGAAGCGGCCCGCGGAGCCGGAGCCGTGGAGCGTGACGACGAACGGCCGGCCGCCGAAGCGGCCCACCGCCGCCGTGAGCAGCCAGTGCGCGTGGACGAGGTCGGCACGGGCCGCGGCCCGCCGCAGGGCGAGCCACATCGAGAGGAGCATGAGCGGCACGGCCCAGGGACGCCGGCGGGCGTTCGCCGCCATCCCGCCGCCGTACGCGAGCCCGAAGTCCCGGTAGCCCGAGCCGGGCGCGAGGACGTCCACCTCCACCCCGCGCTCTCGCAGCCGCTCGACCGCTGCGGCGACGAACCAGCCCGCGAACTCCTCTCCGCGCGGCCACGAGGTCGTGAGGACGACGACCCTCACGCGATCAGGACGACCGATGCGCGATGGCCGCGCGACCGCGCGAGCCGGCCGTCGGAGGTGATCAGGTCGGAGCGAAGATCCTCCGCCAGCGCGACGTACGCGGCGTCGTACGCGCTCAGCTCGGCGCGGAGCTCCCAGATCCTGGGCAGCAGAGCTCGAACCGGGTAGTGGACGAGCGGAGCCTCGAGGAGATCGTCGAGAGCGTCGAGGACACGCGGCGCAGCCACGGCTCGCCCGCGCTCGAGCCCTCGCAGCGCGGAGCAGACCTCGACGTCGATCAGGTCGGGGGCGTCGAGCGATCGCTCGCCCTCGAGCCGGTCGCCGACCCGCAGGCCGAGGTCGGTCCCGAGCAGGTACTCGAGGAGAGCCGATGCGTCAACGACCGGCAAGGTCCCGCTCGCGAGCACCGCGTTCCTCGTGGAGGATCTCGGCGACCGGGCGATCGAGCCGCACCCGCGGCCGCCTGCGCACGCGTGCCGTCCACTCCTCGAGCGTCGGGCGGCCGGCGAGCTCCGTCACCTCCTGGAGCAGGTACTCCGAAAGCGAGAGACCTTTCCCGGCGGCGCGCTTCTTCAGCGCCGAGTGCACTCCGGGCGGGACGTTGCGGATCTGCACGTGGGGCATCGCGGGCACGCTAGCACATGCACTATGCATGCACCTTGCGGCCGCGTCCTGCGAAGACGACGGGGAGCGCGAGCGCGAACGCGAGGAAGGCGTAGAAGTAATAGAACTGCATCGTCAGGTAGAAGAAGTTCGCCGCGATCGTCCCGGCGAGCGCGGCCGTCATCCCGTAGGCGAGCGGCCGGACGCGCCGTCCCTCCTCGTCGCCGATCCGGTCGAGCAGCCGGCCGAGACGCCGCGCCGCGAGCAGCCGCACGAAGACGTAGCGGAGGAAGACGATCCAGAGGAGCAGGCCGAGCAGGCCCGACTCGACGATCACGGCGACCCAGTACGAGTGGGCGCCGAAGTTCGCCTTCCCGGTCACGAACTCGTAGTAGACGGCGAAGTTGTTCAGCCCGAGCCCGAGCAGTGGGTGCATGTGCAGCACCGAGCCGATGAACGAGTACACCGCGAAGTGCGCGTTCGTCGAGCTTCCGCCCGTCTGCACACGCGAGCGGAAGACGACCTCGAAGAAGTGGCGGCGCTGGTAGACGACGGCGAGGAGCACGAGGGCGAGCGCGCCGAGCGGATAGAGCAGGGCGCGAGTCCGGACGAAGCGCCGGTACGGGATGAGGAGGATGAGGACGCCGATCCCGAGCCCGAGCAGGCCGCTCCGCGACAGCGTGGCGAGCTCGACGAGCAGGAGGAACGCGAGCACGGCGGCGAGCCACCACTTCCTCGGGTGCCCCCGCGGCATGCGCAGGTACACCGGCGTGAGCGAGAGCAGCGGGATGTCGAGCATCACCGCGAGGTGGTTCGGATCGCCGGTGAGCGCGTTCGGCCGGTAGATGTTCTGGCCGTTGACGGCGCCGTAGATGTTGATCGAGCTCGCGCCGCCGGTGAGCGGCGAGAGGACGAGGTGGTCGAGGTTGTGGCCGGAGCGCGCGGCGAGGAGCTGGAGGATCCCGTACACGCCGTTCGCGACGAACCCCGCCGTGAACCACGTCAGCGAGCGCCAGAAGAAGCGCTGGCCGCGCTGGGCGAGGTAGCCGACGCCCGCGACGAGGAAGAGGAAGTGGATGAGGAACTTCGTCATCCCCTTCGTGAACTGCTCGAGCGCCTGCTTCGTCGAGAGGTCGAAGAAGCCGCCGAGATAGACGAGCAGGAAGAGCGCGAAGAAGCCCATCAGGATGGCGCTCGTCCGCGGCAGCGGCCGCCGCTCGGTGAGGACGTACGCGACGAGGAAGAGGATCGTGACGATGTCGTTGAGCCCGATCGCGCCGCCGAACCGCCAGTGCACCTTCTCGAAGGTCGCGACGAAGAGCGAGGCGAAGAAGAGGCCCGTCACGACGCGTTCCTGCGCGCGCGGGACGGCGCAGGCGCGGTCGAGCGCGACGGTCGTCACCTGAGGCTCCTCAGCAGCTCGGCGAGCTCCTCGACGCGGCGCCCGCGCGAGAGCTTGTCGCGCCACTCGGCCGAGAGGGGCGTTCCGTCGAGGATCCCCGCGCGCCAGCGCGCGTGGAGGTCGAGCAGCGCGTGCTTCAGCGCGTCGACGTCGTCGGACGGCGCGACGACGCCGGCGCCGGTCTGGCGGACGAGGTCGGCGGCGGCGCCGTCGGGCGGGACGGCGGCGAGGATCGGCCGCTCGGCGGCGAGGTACTCGAACACCTTGCCGGAGAGGACGCCGCGCCCGCGGCCGCCCGCCTCGGGGATGATCAGGAGCAGCACCTCCGAGTCGCGCTGCAGCTCGAGCGAGCGCCGCCTCGACACGTAGCCGGTCTCCTCGATCCGATCGCCGAGCCCGAGCTCCTCCGCGTGCTCGCGGTCGCTCGCCCGCAGGTCGCCGACGAAGCGGACCACGACGTCGTCGAGTCCGGACTCGGCGAGCGCGCGCAGGAACGGCTTCGGGTCGCGCTTGCCGTAGAACGAGCCCGCGTGCGTGATCCGCAGGCGCTCGGACGGACGATGCTCGAGCCCGGCGAAGTCGTCGAAGTCGCAGCCGTTCGCGATCGTCACGACCCGGCCCTTCGGCTCGAGCGCCCGTGCCTCTTCGGCGATCGCGTCGGCGGCGGCCGTGATCGCGTCCGCCTGCGAGGCGACGAGCCGGGCCACGCCGCCCGCGGCCAGCTCCTTCAGCTGGACGAGCCGGGACTCGTACCCGCGCCGGTGCGGGTGCGCGGTGAGCGAGTCGCGCAGGTCGGCGACCCAGGCGGCGCCCGTGGCGCGCTTCACCGCGGCGCCGACGAGGTGGAGCGAGCCGGGCGGAGACGTCGTGAGGACGGCGTCGATCCCTTCCCGCCGCGCGATCCGGAGCGCCGTCGGCAGCGCGAGCGTGCTCCACGGGACGTTCTCGTCGGGGACGAGGAGCCGGCGCCCCAGGAGCGCGGCCTGCGTCCCGACCCGCGCGACGCCCTCCTTGCCCTGCAGGCGCTCGGCCGGCCGGCCGCCGCGCGGGCCGACGTAGCGCACGCGGTGCACCCACGCCTGCGTCGGCAGCTCGAGCTCCGTGTCGACGGGAGCCGCGCCCGGCATGTCCGGGGCGAGCACGTGCGTCTCGATCCCGAGCGCGGGCAGGTGGCTCGCGAACTTCAAGGGCCGCTGGACACCGCCGCCGCCGGCGGGCGGGAAGTAGAGCGTCACGAGGAGGAGCTTCACCCGGCCGAACGGTACTTGGCCCCCGGCAGCTTGAAGACGACGAAGTGCGGATCGCTGTACGCCGGCCGCAACCCCTTTCCCTCGACGTCCGCGACGTCCTTGCCGCGGCGGAGCACGAGCCAGCCGGCGTGCCAGCGCAGCGGGATCGCGAGATCCGGGTGCGACAGGAACGTCAGCACGGCATGGCGGCGCTGGTGCACGCGGTTGGGCTTCGTGTTCGAGACGTGCGAGGGCGGCATCGCAACCGCGTAGACCGGCGCGAAGGCGACCGCGCGGTAGCTCGTCTCGAGGTCGGTGAAGACGACCGAGCGTGCCGGGACGTCCTGCTGCAGGAACCGGACGAGCCCCGGCGTGAGCGCGTTCGGGTCGTGGGGCTTCTTCGGCGCCCAGTGCGAGAAGCCGTGGACGGCCGCCGGCACGACGAAGAGCAGGGCCGCGAGCGCCGCCGTCGTCTCTCCGCGCATGCGGCCGAGCTGGAGCCACTCGCGGCGCGACAGGGCGAAGAGCGCCCCGGCGACGATCGCCGCCGCCCCGCCGTACAGCGCGATCCAGGCGGGCAGGCCCGGGCCGGGATGCGGCAGGCGGCGCACGGCGAAGTCGCCCGGATATGCGAGCTGGAGCCAGATGCCCGCCCCGAGCCCGGCTGCGAGCGTGAGCAGGCGGGAGAAGCGCGCGAGCAGCGTCAATCCTCCCGCGAAGGCGAACTCGAACGGGATGAACGCGAGCGCCCGGCGCCCCTGCGAGATCGAGACGAGGTTCGCGAAGTGCGGGAAGACGAGCGGCCAGAGGTCGAGCGAGAGCAGGGCCACGGTCCCGCCGAGGACGAGCGCGCTCCAGCGGCGGCGCCAGGCGAGCAGAGCGAGGGGTGTGAGCACGAGCGCGGCCACCGCGACGGGCCCGTTCCGGGCGGCGAGCTGCGGTACGACGCTGTAGCGGCCGAGCGACTGGACCGTCAGGTCGTGGCCGTAGTGCACGAGGCTGCTCTGGAGCGCCTTCGGCCCGAGGTGGAGCGCGACGTTCTCCTCGACCACGGGGCGAAGCCAGGCGTAGACGAGCGCCAGCGGCAGGACGAGCGCGGCGAGCGCGGCGCCGCATTCGCGCCATTCGGCGAAGCGCGTGAACAGCATCCGGACGACGACGAACGCGATGAGCGGAATCGCCACGAAGAGCGCGTACGTCGAGTGGATGAGCCCGAGGGAGGCCGCGCCGACGGCCAGCGTCAGGCCGACCGGCCACGTCGGCGTGCGGGCGAGCGCGAAGAAGAGCGTGACGGTGGCGGGCACGAGCATCACGTGGGCGACCGTCGCCGGCTCCCACAGCCACGCGTACGTGCCGGCGTGCCCCGGGGCGAGCGCGTCGAGGGCGACCGCCGCGAGCAGGACGGCGAACGCGATCCGGAGCGACCGGAAGACCGCGAATCCCATCTCGAAGATGAGGATGAGGGCGAGCGGCGCGAGCAGGCTCGACTCGTGGCGAACGACGGCTGTGGGGTCGACCCCGGCAAGCCGCGCGACGAGCGCGAGCCAGCCATGCCAGAGCGGGAACGCGTACCCGCTGTCGAGGCCGCCGCGGTAGAACTCGCCGACGTCGTGGAGCGAGAGCGACGAGAGGGCAGCGAGCTTCCTGATGCGCCCGAGGTGGAAGAGCCCGTCGCCGCTGACCGGGCCCTCCACGAACCAGAGCGCCGCGCCGAGCGCGGCCCCCGCGATGCCGACGGGCCAGCGCGCGAGGCGCTCGCGCACCGGAACGGCGGGAGCCTGCACGGAGCGGTCGCCCATGAGCACCCCGAGCGCCGCCGCGCCGACGGCGAGGTCGAAGGCGAGCGCGACGTCGAGCGACGCGCCGAGAGAGAACGCGAGCGCGAGGCCGCCGCCGAAGACGGCGAGCGACCAGGCGAACGTCGCGGCGCTGCTCCGCCGGCCGAGCGCGCGCGCGACGAGGTAGCCCGGCAGGAGCACGATCGCCGTCCCGGCCGCGAGCCGGACCCAGAGACCGAAGCCGGTCTCGGGAAGCAGGCGGGCGATGCCGAGCAGCCCCGCCGCGGCGGCAGGCCCGACGAGGCGCCTGCCGGCCGCTCCAGCCTCGATTCGGACCACCCGCCGGCTCGCTCCCACGCCTCCGGCGGCCCGCAGCGCGCGGGCCACCATCATGCAGCTGCCTCGATCGGCTGCGTCACGAGCTCGATTCTCGCCGCAGCCGCCTCGGCCGTGCGCCGGGCGTCGGCGCGGTCCCGGCCGGTCGCCACGATCGCTCCGGCACGATCGGAGGCGCGGCGGAGCTCGCCGAAGCGGTGTCCCGGGCTCCGGTAGAGGCGGACGCGCCGGACGCCGGGGACGGCGCGCGCGGCCTCCTCGCCGGAGGTGACCTGGAGCTCGCCGGGCGGGGCGACGAGGAAGCGGACGCACGCCGCTCCCACCTCGACCGCCGTCTTCAGCCGGCCGGCGGCAACGGCCTCGCCGAGCGCGGCGGCGATGGCGAGGTCGTCGAGGTCGATGCCGAGCGCGGCCCGGCAGAGGTCGGCGTCGTGGCCGCCTCCGGTGCGGGCCGAGAGCTTCGCGAGCAGCGCCGCCTCCGGCGTGACGAGCACCTGCGCCGTGACCGTCCCCTCGCCCACGCCGAGCGCGGCCGCAGCGGCCGCAGCGACACGGACGACTGCCTCCCGTTCTCCGTCGGTCAGGTCGGCGGGCCAGAGGTGGACGAGCGGGACGCCGAACGCAGGCGGCGGCGCCGGCTCGCGGTCGGTCAGGAGCAACGGCATGAGGTCGCCGCCGCGGAGGAAGCCGGTGAGCGTGACGAGCGAGCCGCCGACGAGCTCCTCGACGAGCCAGTACGAGTCGCTCGAGTCGACCGACGCCTCCGCCGCCGCGTGTGCGAGCGCCTCGGGGTCGGGGGCGAGGGCGACGCCGCGCTCGCCGAGCGGATCGGGCGCCTCGACGACGCAGGGATAGCCGAGCTCGGCCGCAGCCGCTGCAACCTCGTCGAGCGTCCGGCAGACGAGCGAGCGCGGCTGCGGTATCCCGGCCTCGGCCAGCCGCTCCCGCTGCCTCCGCTTCGACGAGGCGAGCAGCGCAGCCTCCGGAGCGACCGGATGGGCCAGGCCGAGACGCGAGGCGACGCGCGCGGCGAGCGCCACGGCGTGGTCGCTGCCGGGCGCGACGAGCCCGTCGACGTCCTCCGCGCGGGCGAGCCGCTCGATCGCGGGCTCGTCCTCGATCGAGACGATCGCGCGCCGGTCGCCGAGCGGGAGGCCCGGAGCCGCGGGGTCGCGGTCGGCTGCGACGACGACGAGATCGCGCCGCCGCGCCGCCTCGAGCAGGCTCAGCTGCGCCGGGCCCGCACCGAGAACGAGCAGCCGTTTCGACCTGCCGCTGCCGGGTGCCACGGGGGCATTGTCGCGACTGCGCCAGTCGGCACGGCGGAAGTAGCATCGCGGGCGTGGCCGCGACGACGATCCTCGTCACCGCCGCCGGCGCTCCGGGGGCGGCGCGGTTGCTGCGCGCGCTGCGAGAGAACGGGGAGTGCGAGGTGCGGCTCGTCGGCGTGGACATGTCCGAGCGCGCGATCGGCCGCCACCTCTGCGACGCGTTCCACCTCGTGCCGCCCGGCAAGGATCCCGCCTACGCCGACACGCTCCTCGAGCTCGTCGGGCGCGAGGGCGTCGACGTCGTCCTGCCGGAGTCGTCGCACGACCTGCCGCACCTCGCCGCGCGCCGCGCCGAGTTCCCGGTGCCGGTGCTGGTCTCCGGCCCCGAGACGGTGCGGCGGGCGAACGACAAGGCGGAGTTCTACGACCTCCTGCACCGGATCGGCGTGCACGCGCCCGAGTTCCGCCGGGTGACGGGCGCCGCAGGCGTCGAGGCGGCGGCGCGCGAGCTCGGCTATCCCGAGCGGCCGGTCTGCTTCAAGCCTGTCTTCTCGTCCGGGTCGCGCGGCTTCCGCGTGCTCGACCCGGGCGTCGACCGGGCGCACCAGCTCCTCTACGGGCGGCCGGGCGCGGTGGCGATGCGGCTCGAGGAGGCGGTCGAGCTGCTGCCCGAGGGCGGCGTCGACCTGCTCGTGATGGAGCTCGCCACCGGCGACGAACGGACGATCGACGGCATCGCGGACGGCCGCCGCGTCGTCCTCGGCCATCCGAAGACGCGCGAGGGGATGCGCGCCGGCCTCGCGATGTACTTCGTCACGCTCGAGGCGCCCGAGCTCGACGAGATCGCCGACCGGATCGTCGCCGAGCTCGAGATCGAGTGGCTATTCAACATCCAGCTCGTCGGCGAGCACGTGATCGAGGTCAACCCGCGCATCTCGACGATCGTCTACCAGGAGGATCTCAACCTGCCGTGGCTCGCGGTCAAGCGCGCCCTCGGCGAGATCTCGGACGAGGATCTCTCCGCGCTGCGCTCGCGCGTGCGGCCCGGCCGAACCGCGCTCCGTTTCTACGACCAGGTGGAATTCGACGAGTGACGGGCCGCGGCAACGCCTAGAGGTCGAGCGCGAAGAAGAGGACGCCGGGAATCGGGTTGTCGCTGTAGCGCTCGGCCGGAACGAACCCGAGCGAGCGGTAGAGCGCTCGCGCCGCGTCCATCGTCGGCAGGGTGTCGAGCCGCATCGTGCGGTAGCCGAGCCGCCGCGCCTCCTCGACGACCGCCTCGGCGAGCGCGCGGCCGGCGCCGCTGCCACGGGCGTCCGGCCGGACGTAGAGCCGCTTCAGCTCGCACGCGCCGTCCGCGAGCGGCCGCAGCGCCACACAGCCGACGACCTCCTCGCCGTCGCGCGCGACGAGGATCGCGTCGTAGCCGCCGGGCAGCGCGGCGAGCTCCGCCTCGAACTCCCGGCGCCAGAAGAGCTCCCCGATCGAGTCGGCGTATTCGCGGAAGAGCCCGCGCAGCGCGTCGGCATCGTCGCCGGTCGCCCGCGAGATCAGCGGAGCGCGCGCAGCTCCTCCACGTCCGCCGCCGACGGCTCCCAGGCGCCGGCGGCGACGTTCGCGCGCACCTGCTCCGGCTTCGTCGCGCCGGCGATCACCGAGGTCACGGCCGGCATTCCGAGCAGGCCGCCGATCGCGACGTCGAGCAGCGAGATCCCGCGCTCGCCCGCGAAGCGCTGCAGCGCCTCGACGCGATCCCATTGCTCGTCCGGGATCTCGCGCCCGGCGAGGCGCCCCTCGGTCGCATCCTCGCCGTGGATGTACTTGCCGGTGAGGATGCCGCTCCCGAGCGGGAAGTAGGGCAGGAAGCCGATCCCCAGCCGCTCGCAGAGGGGCAGCACCTCGTCCTCGGCCTCGCGCTCGACGAACGAGTACTCGTTCTGCACCGAGACGAAGCGGTGGAGGCCCCCGCCGCGGGCGACCTCCTCGGCCGCCTCGATCTGCCCGGCGGAGAAGTTCGAGGAGCCGATCCAGCGCACCTTGCCCTCGGCGACGAGATCGTTCAGCGCGCCGAGCGTCTCCTCGATCGGCGTCAGCGGGTCGGGCTCGTGCAGCTGGTAGACATCGATCACGTCCGTGCGCAGACGGCGGAGCGAGCTCTCGACCGCCCACTCGATGTAGTCGGGGCTGCCGCGCCGCTCCTCCGGCCGCGCGTCCATCGGCTTGCCGAACTTCGTCGCGATCACGACCCGGTCGCGCCGGCCCTCGAGCGCGCGGCCGATGAACTCCTCGCTCATCCCCTGGCCGTAGATGTCGGCCGTGTCGAAGAGCGTGACGCCGGCGTCGAGCGCCGCATCGATGACGGAGAGCGTCTGCTCGTAGTCGCAGCGCCGGCCGAAGTTGTTCGTGCCGAGACCGACGACCGAGACCTCCGGACCGCCGTCGCCGAGGGTGCGGGTGCGCATGGGCTCGACGCTACCCGAACATACGATGGCCGCGATGGACGAACACCGGCTCGTCTTCCTCGCCGGGCTGCATCGCAGCGGCACGACGCTGCTCGCCCGGCTGCTCGCCGCGCACCCCGAGGTGAGCGGGTTCTCGGGCACGGGCGCGCCGGCCGACGAGGGGCAGCACCTGCAGACCGTGTATCCGCTCGCGAGCGTCCACGGCGGCCCGGGGCGCTTCGGCCTCGCGCCCGAGTCGCACATGACGGAGGACGACCCGCTCGCGACCGAGGAGAGCGCGCGGACGCTGTCCGAGGAGTGGTCGCAGCACTGGGATCTCGGGCGGCCCGTCCTGCTCGAGAAGTCGCCGCCGAACCTGCTCAAGACCCGCTTCCTGCAGGCGCTCTTCCCCGGCTCGTCGTTCGTCGTCATCCTCCGCCATCCGATCCCGGTCACGCTCGCCACGGCGAAGTGGCGACAGACGCGGCGCTACCACCGGCTGCTCGGGCACTGGCTGCGCTGCCACGAGCTGTTCGAGGCCGACCGCGACCGGCTCGAGCGCGTCCACCTCGTCCGGTACGAGGAGCTCGTCCGCGAGCCCGAGACGGTGCTGCGCGGGATCTTCGAGTTCCTGGAGTTAGAGCCGGTCGCTCCGAGCGAGCCGGTGGAGGAGGGCAACGAGCGCTACTTCCGGCAGTGGCGGGAGATCCAGCGCAACCCTCGGATGCGCGCCTACCTCACGCTTTCGTCGCTGCGCTACGAGCGGCGCGCGCGGCGCTTCGGCTACAGCCTGCTCCGGCCAGGCTAGCCCAGCGCGTCCGGCAGCGGCCGCGCGTGGACGACGACGAGCGTCCTCGTCGGGCGCGTAAG
>Ga0335077_10013161_pt1 | contig 10348 bp, 7 predicted proteins | sample Lox_Sample_31_FD_207151 | JGI IMG/M metagenome (GOLD analysis project Ga0335077, IMG submission 207151) | Soil microbial communities from Loxahatchee National Wildlife Refuge, Florida, United States - Lox_Sample_3.1 | ecosystem: Environmental > Terrestrial > Soil > Wetlands | place: USA: Florida...
GTGGCACGGCGAAGACAAAATCCTTGCCGCTTTCCGCTCTGGCAACGGGGTGGGCTGGCACGAACACGATTGCCGGCTGTTCACCGGAACGGAGGCCTTTTTCCGCAACGGATACCGGGCGCACCTGACTCAAACCTGGCTTCCATCTCTCAGCGGAGTGCAGGAGCAGTTGGCGAAGGGCGGGCGTGTAGCCGACCTCGGCTGCGGGCACGGTGCCTCGGTCATCCTCATGGCGCAGGCGTTTCCGAAATCAAAGTTCGTGGGCATTGACTACCATGAATCTTCGATTGCCGTGGCGCGGGAACGAGCGAAGCAGGCCGGAGTGGCCGATCAGATTCGGTTTGAGGTAGCAACCCCACGGGTGCTTGCGAGCAGTAAGGAAAAATTCGACCTGGTCTGCTTCATGGATTCACTCCACGACATGGGTGATCCGCTGGAAGCTGTCTGGGCTGCCCGGCAGGCAATGGCTCCTTACGGTGCATTAATGCTGGTGGAACCGTTCGCAAAGGACCGGTCTGAGGAAAATGTCGGCTCTGTCGCAAGGATGTACTACTCGGCTTCCGCTGGTCTCTGTACCCAGAACGCACTATCGCAAGGAGGACGCTATTCCCTGGGAGCGCAGGCCGGCGCTACCCAGTTGCTTGCAATCCTCAAGGACGCGGGGTTCCGGAGCGCAAGGGTGGCCATGGAGACTCCGTTCAACCTGATTCTTGAGGCTCGCCCCTGAAGCACCACTCAACTTCGTGCGGGGAGCGCAAATTCAGGTTGTTGGCCGATATCGGTAGCCAACTCCCCGCACTGTCTCCAGCGCGTTCCGGTGCGCTCCTAGCTTCTGTCGCACGGAGCGCACCACTGCCTCAATCACGTTGCTGGTTGACGCTTCCTTTCCATATCCCCAGACCGCCTCCACTAATTCGTAGCGAGCCACAGCCCTGTTCGGCCTGGCCACAAGGTATGCGAACAATCCGAACTCAAGCGGGGTCAGGCCAATTCGGCTTCCGTTCACCACTAACTCGCGCGCTTGTTCATCCAGTAATGGCGAGTAACCCGCAGCCCCGCCTGTTGCCGTGCCGGTTTCCTGGGCAAGCAGGTTGCTGAGCCAGCCATCTACGGATTCCATTCCCATGTCGAGACGAAATGTGTGGTGCATAACCCTATCGAGGACCGGGCGGCCTTCGTCCACCAACCGGAATCCCAATTGCTCGAAGGAGCGACGATATAGCTCGGCATCACAGTAGCAGGTATAGACCCAGCGTAGCCGTGGACGCAGTTCCAAATAGGTACGCTTGATGTCGAGCCAGCAGGCCGCCTGGCCAGTTGACGGCCCTTCTCCCGTGTCGCGATCCAACGAACGCCGCAGCCAGAGGGTGACGGCCCTATCTTCTGAATGCGGTAGGTCCTTGGCCCAGCTTGCCGCAAGCGGGTCTCTCTGAATCACATTTTTGTGAACCTTCGATGCCACAATTGCCTGGTAGAAACCTTGCACTCCGCCATGTTCATCCCGCACGACAAAAAACGAGTCTGGATGGCAGTGCCACCATTGCTCCAGCGCTTGACGCGACTGTGGTCCATCGAATCTGTGAATAATCGCTGAAATAGATGCCCCGTCGTCGGCGCGCGCTGGTTCGACGGAAACTGGACTTTCCGTCGTGGGGAAAAAACCTTCGCGCAGGTTCTCGTTTTCCAGCAGGTAGAGTACGTCCGCCGTACAACGCCAGTGGTCGGATCGCGGCGCCTGCCTGTATTGCTCACGCACGACCTGCGAAGCTGCGCACCGGTACGCCTGGTATCGCGCCGGATCACGGGACTTGAGAGCAGCCGTCACCGGCCGGCGAACGGCTTCATGCATCAGCAGTCCGTGAGGACCTGCGCTGACAAATGGCAGCGCACGAAGCCGATCCAGTGCCTCATCGGCCGGAATATCCGGCAGCATCGCCGCCAATAACGGCGCGGTGGCTGTTCGGACAAGGCAAGCGGCCTGTACGACCTGTATGGTTCCCGAATCGGCATCCTGCAGAAAGAGCTCCGCCATGTGCTCCAGTACCTGATGACGAGTAGCCGCGCTCCCATGCACCTGTCCGCCCGCAGAGTAGAGTGCCAATCCCAGGGAAAGTGCCAACGGATGCCCGCGCGCAACCCGATTCAACTCCCGAGCGCTGTCCTCCGGAACACCCTCCGAGGTCAGATACTCTAGAGCCACTTCCGGAGAAAAGGCTTCCAGGAGCATAGAATCAAATAGGCCTCTCCACGCCGGGGCAATACGCCACGCCGGCCGGGGTGGCTCGCGACTGGACAGGATTGTGCGCACACTGTCGCCGAGCGAGGGGAGAAAAACCTGCCTTAGCCAGGAGTCAAGCAGACGGAAAGATTCGTAACTGTCGAGCACCAGGAGAGTTCGCTTGGCCACGTCCGACAGCCTCGTCGCCACGACCGCGAAATCTTCGGACTCCGGGGCACCGATTTCCTTGCAGATCGCTCGACACACGGCCGCCGGGGAAGGTTCGCACCAGCGGGCGTCCATCCGCACAACGAAAACGCCCTTTCCGCCGATGCTTGCCGCCAGCGTATTCAGCAGGTGAGTTTTTCCGATGCCCGGGATGCCCTGAATATGCATCACTAGCGGTTCATCTCCTAAGGCAAAAACCTCTAGGCGCTCCAGCTCCGCGCGGCGGCCAGCCAGCGCTTCAACCGCACGCCGTTCCAATCTGTCTCCTAGGGGCATGGCCACAGTTTACGCTCGAAATTATCTGGAGTTGAAGCCTACGATGATCTCGCCGTTTTCGATGTGAAACGCGTCGAGCACATATAGCGTCTGGCTGTTCGCTCTCGCCGCCTGCGGGGTTGAGTGGAGTGCGCAGCGTCGCATCCTTGGCCCACGGAACTCGCGACATGTCTTTCGCTGCGAGGCCATCGAAGTACGCCCGCACGTTCTGTTTTCTCGCATTGTCATTCATAGCCGCATCTCCTCTATTTGGGCTCAACTATTTTCCAATAGGAATCCTTGCGAATGATCTTGCCATCTCTGAATTCCAAGAGGTCACAACCACGAACATTGATCTTCTTTCCATCTTTCGTTGTGCCTGTTAGCGTCCATCTGGACACGCCGTGATTACCTGAAACCCAGTTTTCAACTTCCCCATAATGCACATCTGGAACGCCCGAGAAGCGCGTTGCCAATCCTTTCCGAACCTCTGCCTTGCCTACATAACGCTGCCCCCAAGGCTCGGGTCCGCGAGGCATCAAAAGCTCACAATCGTCCGCAAAGAAATTCATCACGGCATCGAGGTTGTGTGCATTGAACGCGGCAACAAATTGGTCGAGTGTTTCAACCGTGACGGATTGTTGAGCTGCCATTCTCGGTAAGCAAATAAGCACCACGACCACCAGAACCGCAAGCAACTTCGGTCGGCCGATTTTCATGTGTTCCTCCTGCACTGCGCGGACTGTCCCGACCGCCTATCCAAGCTGAATTTCCGGTGGCACGTCGGGTGTCATAAGTGACGCGCCTCCGTCCGCGTAAATGGTCTGTCCCGTTATCCAGGCAGCTTGTTCAGAACAGAACAGCGCAACAACATTGCCTATGTCTTCCGGTGTTCCCAGCCGACCCATAGGGGTCCAGCCACGCGTGTGCCAATTCCTGATACGCGTCTGCACTTCGGGCGGAAGACTATTGAGCACGCTATCCTCTGTCCACCCGGGGCTGATGGCGTTGACCGTGATTCCGCGCTTAGCAAGCGCTACGGCGAAATAGCGGACGAGCGACTCCAACGCAGCCTTTGCTGAGCCCATACCCACCCATGGCAGCAAGCTGCCCGCGCGGCTTCCTTGAGCGTAGGTGATCGCTACAATTCTTCCTCCCTCGGGCATGAGACCATTCGCTTCGCGTACTGCGATCAAGAAGGCCTTAGCTTGGGAATCAGATGCCGTATCCCACTGTTGCAATGTAATGTCCATCGGTGGATAGAAGAACTCAGACGCCTCAGGCCGTGCATTGCTTACGAAGATGTCCAGCTTCCCAAATTGCTTCTTCACCGACTCGAACATGCGCGAAATTTGTTCTGGGCGGCAAATATCCGCCTGCAAGAGGAAGCCGTCAGAGCCGCACTTCCGGACCGCTTCGAGGGTGTCCTTCGCTGCAGATTCGTTTCGGTAGTAATGAATGCCCACCTTGACGCCGCTTTCGGCAAGTTTCAAAGCGATTCCCCGACCGATGCCGCGTGAGCTTCCTGTGATGAGCGCATGCTTGTCGCGGAGTGTCATAACCAATACTCCTTCTGCCCGCCGCGCGATGTTCGTGTTTTTATTTCAACTTCCGAGAAGGGATTCCTAGGCTGCGCGCGTCGAACGACCCAGAAATGCACGCGCCAGATAATACGCGAGAGTGAAATGGCACATCGCGCGGCTCAGCACCCGGATTCTATGCTCGGTGGCTGCGCCCGGCAAGAAGTTCAACGTAACACCAGAGATCACAAGGGGGGAATTTAGGAAGAATTAACACGCTAGCGCACCTCCACACTGTCAAACTACCACCGACAGCAAACAGAACAACTTAGATCGCAGCATCCTCATCTACACGTTTCATGCCGTTATCACAGGTAGCCCCGTTCCCTGAAGGGCCTCGGTGTTCTCCGTGTTCTCCATTGGCGGAATTAGGGCTCTAATCCAACTTGTCGAATCATGGTGGTGAACCTACTGTCATTTCGCAAAGGATCAAAAATGGCATCAACCTTCAGGCTGACCATGCAGGGCTCGTGATCGCGCAATGCCTGTTCGAGGGCTTCCAGCGCCTGCTCTCGGTCGTTGAGCCCAACCCATGCCATCGCCCGGAACCAGCATGGCACGTAGTCATATTTCCTTAAGAGCTGGTCTAAATGTCGCTTCGCTTCTTTCTTACGACCTGCATGGCCGAGGCCGTAAATCAGTGCCGCGACGGAAAATACATTTCCGGGTTCTTTTTTCACCGCTGTGCGCAGCGCGGAAATGGCCTCCTCAAAGCGTTGCTGTTGGAGCAGGACCAATCCGAGACCAAAGTACAACTGATCCCATCCCGGCTCGAGCTCTATCGCCTTTTGAATCTGTTCGGCTGCTTCGCGAAATCGCCGCGCATAATATAAGGCAAATCCCACTTCCTGGATTGCAACAATCGAGAAGGGATCAAGCGACTCGGCACGTAAATGGACAGGAATGGATTCATCGCAACGCCCTGCATAGCGCAGGAAAACTCCGCGCTTCCAGTACACGTACGGATTGCCCGGTGCGAGTTCGATTGCCCGCCGCGTCTCCGAATCCGCCGCCTGCCAATCCCAATCATCCAGCAAGCGAAGCAACCCCAGCGCAGCGTGTCCTTCAGCAAACTCTTCGTCTAAAGCCACTGCCTTAAGCGCTGCGGGCTTCGCCTCGGCAAACGCTTTTTTCGGATTCATCCCGAAGAAATAAGCTAGCTCAATCAGGCATTCGGCAAATCCTGCATAGGCGGGTGCATAATCGGGATCGCACTGGATCGACTTCTGAAAATGACGAATTGCCTTGCGTTGCCCTTCTTCAGTCAGGATTCGCGCGAAATATCGGCCTTTCAAGTAAAGCGAGTAAGCTTCAGGACTTACCTTGCGGCTAACGGTTAGCCGCGCTTTCTCATCGCGGCTGACCTGCGCGCGAATCCCTGCTGCCACGTCGCGCGCGACTTTGCTCTGCACCTCAAGCACATCCGCAATCGCACCCTCGTACACCGCGGTCCAAAGGTGCTGATCGCTTCCGGCGTGGATCAACTGCACAGTGATTCGCAGCCTATCGCCCGATTTGACGACCGAGCCTTCCAAAATCCCTCGGACTCGCAACGTGCGAGCAATCTGACCGACTGACTCCGTCGTGCCCTTGTACCGCATTACAGTCGTACGCGAGACGACACGCAAGCTACCGATTTTCGCGAGCTCTGTAATTAGCGCTTCTGTAATTCCGTCGGCGAAGAAATCCTGGCCCTGTTCACTGCTAAGGTTGGCCAATGGAAGGACAGCGATTGAGTCAATACGGCATGGAACATCAACGTACCGTACCGTTCCGCTGAAGCGATACCCGCGCCGTGGCACTGTCGAAATATATTCGGTGCGATCGTTTCCGAGCGCCCGGCGCAGCAGGAAAACCATCTGGTTCAGATTCGCTTCCTCGACGAATGCTTCCGGCCAGACGCTTTCCATCAACTCTTTTTTCCCGACGACTTCGCCAGGCCGTTTGACCAACTCAGCCAGGACTTCCACGGCTTTCGGTGGCAGCGCGATGACCTCGCCCTGGCATTCCAGGCTTCGGCCAAGCGCATCCAGCCGATAAGGCCCGAATTCATACCCAGGAGATCGCAATGCCTTCATGGAGCCGTATTCTATTGAAAATTTGAGATTTTCTTAAGGACTTTGCGCCAAACCCCATGCGACAGTCTTACAAATGGGTCTAGAATCATTCCGTTAACCTAGGGGTACGCCTATGATCTCGGAACCCGCCATTCAGCAGCTCAAATCCTCCGTGCGCGGGCAAACCTTGTCTCCCGGGGATCCAGGCTATGACGAAGCTCGCACCCTCCCCAATGCCATGATTGATCGGCGTCCGGCTGTTATCGCACGGTGTGCTGGTGCTGCCGACGTCATCGCCTGCGTCCGGATTGCGCGCGAGCACGAGATTCTTGTTTCAGTTCGTGGGGGAGGCCATAGTATCGCCGGCAAAGCCGTTTGCGACGGCGGCCTCATGATTGATATGTCCACAATGAAAGGCATCCGCGTCGACCCAGTCAGGCGCACTGTCCGTGCCCAAACCGGATTGAAACTCGGCGAATTTGACCGCGAAACTCAGGCGTTCGGCCTTGCCACAACCCAAGGTGTCGTTCCCGCCGTGGGGATTGCTGGACTGACACTGGGCGGCGGTTGGGGCAACTTGCATGGCAAATTCGGGCTCGCCATTGATAACGTCATTGGCGCTGACGTTGTTACTGCTGATGGCCGTCTTTTGACCGTGAACGCTTCAGAGAACCAGGACCTCTTTTGGGGCATTCGTGGCGGCAGCGGCAATTTTGGCGTCGTGACCTCTATCGAATATCGTCTTCACGAGGTCGGCCCTATCTACGGCGGCGCGATTTTCTTCCCTGCCACTAAAGCAAAAGAGGTCCTGCGCCTCTGGCGTGAGTTTTGCGAACAAAGCCCCGACGATCTGGTCAACCAGGCAACCTCGGCCACTCTTCCGGATGGCACTAAAGTTTTTGGTTTGGCGGCTTGTTATTGTGGTCCCCTGGATAATGGCGAAAAGCTGTTGCAGCCTCTGAGGAAGTTCGCGACGCCTGTCGCAGATATGCTTGGCCCGATGACCTATCTCCAAATACAAAGTATGTTCGAACCATTCTTCCCGCCCGGGCGCTTTGTCTATACGAAATCAAATTTTCTGCGTACCCTCAGCGATGACGCCACGGAAGCGCTCGTGCAATACGTGGGAAAGAGTCCTTCACCCTACACCTTTGCCCCATTCGTCGAACATTGGCACGGGGCTGCCACTCGCGTCGCCCCTGGAGACACTGCGTTCCCCCACCGCCAGCATTCCTGGAACTTCTTCGCATGGTCCATCTGGACAGATCCGGTCGGCACGGAAGAGAACATCCGGTGGACACGCGAATGTTGGCAGGGGTTGAAGCCGTTTCTAATCGCGGGAGCGTACGGCAACTACGTGACGGACGAAGGGGAAGCCATTGCGCGTGAGGCGTATGGCTGCAATTATGATCGTCTCGTTGCTCTCAAGAACAAATACGACCCCACCAACTTTTTTCGCATGAACCACAACATCAAACCGAACCCAGCGGTTAGCGCCCAAAAGGTTTAGAGATGGTCGCTAAAGCACACAGTGCTGCGAGCATGACTGCGGACAGGACAAGAGCACCTTTCCGGGAACGAACAGGCCACAACCAGCCGTTACCACCACAAAAAGATAGACAATCCCTCTCCGGGACGAGGAAGCATTCTGAAGCAATGCAGGCCCGTGGAGCGCATCTCCACAGTGTCAACCTACCACGCATACAAAAGAGAAGGACTTAGACGGCATCGAGCATACTCTCCACACGTCTTTTACATGTTTCACAGGTAGAGATCACAGGTAGGAAATGCAGGTTGTCACTGATGCCGCTCAATAGTCAGCGGCCCGTCACCTTCTATCCTTGTCGCCGTCGTCGGAGTTGCGAACGAAGCGAACAGCTCCATGGATTGGCTGAGGTCCGAAATGCTTGTCCGCGGCAGGTCCTGCCATCACCAGGGTCATGTTCGAATAGTTGACCTCCGAGGTTCCGTCCGTCCCTCCGCTGATGCAGACTTGCAGCGTTGTTGGCCCAAACTTCTCAAAGGGCGCGGAGTTTCCGTTGCCTGAAATGAAGCTGGCGGGGCCGTTGACCACGAGTTTAGGGGTGTTCGTCGGGCTAAAGGTGGGGCAATTGGCAAGGTCGGCCGAGTCCGTCGAGACTGTAGCATCCGTCATAAAGATGTGGTGAGTGTGGGCGCTCCGGCTCGCCGGATCAGTCAAATTCTTACCCGCAGCCGCGACACCAGAATCGGACAGTTCCATGGTCATGAACGCTGAGAAATCAGCCTTGCCAGAATCCCCCTTCACTTGCAAAGACCAATGGCCGCGCATTTCCCATGGACCCGTCGGACTTAAGGTAGAGATTAAAGGCGTGTAGTCACTTAGTATTCCGCTGAAATGGCGGGGGACCGGAGCCTGAGCCTGTGCAGTGGTAACTGTCGCCAGGACCAGGACAACAAAAGCACTCACCATCCAGAACAATCGTTTCCTAATCATGAAGTTCCTCCAGAGTTTTGGGATTCACGCCTCGGTTGCCGGCAGGTCCTCGGCCGGCCTGGGACATGTGGATCTGCGAAGGTGATTTGCGGCACGTAGAGTTGACTCCCGCAAATTTACAGTCGAGGCATGGGGGCTATATTGGGCATGCTGGCGCGGCGCGTCAAACGGCAATGCGCAGAATGGGCATTTGCCGTCATATGCAGTCTTTTGCCGCTTCCGCAGCGAGTGTTACAATGGCGTTACTTAACTTGCACTGGCGTAGGCCAGCCGGGAAAATACGATGGCTGAACCATTCCCAAGCCGCCCGCTATCCGAGGGACCACGCAAGGAACAGCTGGACTCATGGAAAGAGATCGCCGTATATCTCAACCGCGACATCACAACGGTTCAGCGCTGGGAAAAGCGGGAGGGCATGCCCGTCCATCGCCACGTGCACGACAAACGTGGCTCAGTTTACGCATTGAGTCACGAACTCGATGCCTGGATGCATGGCCGAAATCTGCCAACAGGATTGGTGAACAACAACAACCACGACGACAAGGGTATCTCCTCGCTCAATCCCTCTTCCAGGCAGCTACCCTCACTCATATCAATTTCATTTAGTAGATGGAGTCTTATTTTGTCGTTGGCAGCGGCAGGCGCGCTCGCGGTTGGGGCGACGCTCTGGTTTCAAAGGACGGACTACTTCTGGCAAAATCCCATCGCTGGGGCACGACTTGAAACCGTCACGGACTTTGACGGAATGGAGCAGGCAGCGGCGGTCTCCAGTGACGGTAATTTCGTGGCGTTTCTTTCCGACCGCGACGGACAAATGGACGTGTGGGTAACGCAGGTTGGTTCCGGGCAGTTCCACAATTTGACTCGCGGCAGCACACCGGAACTGATCAATCCATCGGTGCGCACCCTCGGCTTTTCGCCGGACGGTGCATTCGTGACTTATTGGGTTCGCAGACAGGACGGTTCCAAACCGGCTGACATCAGCATCTGGGCTGTGTCGACCCTCGGCGGAGAACCGAAGCCATATCTTCAAGGCGCGGCCGAGTACGACTGGTCGCACGACGGCTTGCGACTCGCCTACCACACAACCAGCCCGGGAGACCCCTTGTTTGTTGCAGACGGAATTCCTCAGGTTGAGGGCAAGCCAATCTTTGCTGCACCCGCTGGGCTTCACTCTCACTTTCCGTTGTGGGGCCCGGATTCCAAGTTTATTTATTTTGTCAAGGGTTCCTTGCCGGACAAATTGGACATCTGGCGCATCGCCCCAACTGGCGGCACGCCTGAGCGCATCACGTCTCAACACGCACGGGTGACTCATCCTGTGTTCTTGAATCGCCGGACACTGATGTACTTGGCTACGGATCCGGATGGTTCAGGGCCTTGGCTTTATAGTATGGACATCAAGCACCGGATTGCCCACCGTCTTGCGACCGGCCTCGACCACTACACTTCCCTGGCGGCGAGTGTCGACGGTCGTCGCCTGGTGCTGACGCGCGCAAACCCCAGACGAACCCTCTGGAGCCTGCGTATCCCG
>Ga0335077_10013163_pt1 | contig 10348 bp, 7 predicted proteins | sample Lox_Sample_31_FD_207151 | JGI IMG/M metagenome (GOLD analysis project Ga0335077, IMG submission 207151) | Soil microbial communities from Loxahatchee National Wildlife Refuge, Florida, United States - Lox_Sample_3.1 | ecosystem: Environmental > Terrestrial > Soil > Wetlands | place: USA: Florida...
GGCGCGCACGCGCTCGCGCCACTCCTCGCTCACGCGCAGCGGCACCAGGTCCGGTTCGGGAAAATAGCGGTAGTCGTGCGCGTGTTCCTTGCTGCGCATTCCCACGGTTTCGCCGCTGGCGACGTTGTAGAGCCTGGTTTCCTGTTCGATGCGCCCGCCGGCCTCGATCACTGAAACCTGCCGCGCAATCTCATAATCCAGCGCCATCTTCAAAAACCGAAACGAGTTCAGATTCTTGACCTCGGCTTTGGTCCCGAACTTCTCCGCACCCTTCAGCCGCACCGATACGTTGGCATCGCAGCGCAGCTGGCCTTTTTCCATATCGCAGGCCGACACTTCGACGAACTGCATCACTTGTTTCAACTCGGTCAGAAATGCGTAGGCCTCGTCCGAGCTCCGCATGTCCGGCTCGGTAACGATCTCAATCAGCGGCGTGCCGCAGCGGTTGAGATCCACGTACGTGTAGCGGTCGGAGTCGCTGAAGCCTTCGTGGACGCTCTTTCCGGCGTCATCTTCCATGTGGACACGCGTGATACCGATGCGTCTCCTCGCATCGTTCACCGAGACGTCCACCCAGCCATGCTCGGCGAGTGGTTCATCATACTGAGAGATCTGATAACCTTTGGGCAGGTCCGGATAAAAGTAGTTCTTGCGCGCTAATCGCGACACGGGACGAATGGTGCAGTTGAGCGCAATCCCGGCGCGTATGGCCATCTCGACCGCTTCCCGGCTCAGCACGGGCAGCGCCCCCGGAAGGCCCAGGCACACCGGGCAGACATTGGTGTTGGGTGGCGCGCCAAAACCAGTGGGGCAGCCGCAGTAGATCTTGCTCGCCGTTGCCAGTTGCACGTGTACTTCCAGGCCGATGACCGGCTCGTATTTCGAGATCACTTCGTGCGGAGCTAGTTCCGCGGCTGGTGAAGACATTGCAACCATTATAGGAGAGCCGTGAATGCGCGCGAATGAACCCAGAATGTATACTGGAATTTCAGCCATGAACAGTTGAATTTGCCCGAGCGCGTGATGCGCTCGATCTTTGCTCGGCATTTGAGGAATTGGAGATGAGCTCAATCGCGATCGACGGTAATCTGCACAAAGCGATCCGGTTTTACCAGGCATCCATCGGAAAGAAAGCCGTGATGGCCGTTACCGGTGTGGTTCTGTTCGGCTATCTGGTGGGGCATCTCGCCGGGAACATGCAGGTGTATCTCGGCGCCGAACAGATGGACAAATACGCGGCCTTCCTGCATTCCATGCCCTTGCTGCTGTGGTCGGTGCGCGTGCTGCTGGTGGCCTGCGTGGTCCTGCACATCACTGCGTCGCTCCAGCTCCAAAAGCTCAAACTGGACGCCCGGCCCACCGGCTACGTGAAGAAGGAGGCCATCGAATCCAGCCTGGCATCGCGCTCCATGATCTGGAGCGGCGCGATGATTGCCGCGTTTGCCGTGTACCACATTCTGGACCTCACAACCGGCGCAGCCAGCACCGCGCAGTTCCGCGAGCTGCGCGCGTACGAGAACCTGGTCTACAGCTTCCGCCGTCTTCCGGTCTCCGGGTTCTACATCGCGGGGATGATTCTGCTGGGCATGCACCTCTATCACGGGCTGTGGAGCATTTTTCAGACCGCAGGTTTCAGCCACCCCCGCTACACTCCCATGATCAAGCGCGTAGCGGCATGGGTGGCGATTCTGATGGCAGCGGGTTTCATTTCCATTCCGATTGCGGTGTTGACGGGACTGGTAGGCTCGAACCTCTAATGGAACTCAACTCCAAGGTCCCTTCGGGACCGATAGAAACCGCCTGGGACAGGGCCAAGTTCGAGATGAAACTGGTCAACCCGGCGAACAAGCGAAAATACAACATCATCGTGGTCGGCTCGGGGCTGGCCGGAGCCTCGGCCGCCGCAACTCTAGGCGAACTGGGCTACAACATCCAGTGCTTCTGTTTTCAAGACAGCCCGCGCCGCGCCCATTCCATCGCGGCGCAGGGCGGCATCAATGCGGCCAAGAATTATCAAAACGACGGCGACAGCATCTTCCGTCTCTTCTACGACACTGTAAAAGGTGGAGACTTCCGCTCCCGCGAGGCGAATGTCTACCGCCTGGCGCAAATCAGCGTCAACATCATCGACCAGTGCGTGGCGCAGGGCGTTCCCTTCGCGCGCGAGTATGGCGGGACTTTGGCGAACCGCTCGTTCGGCGGCGCGCAGGTCTCGCGCACCTTCTACGCGCGCGGTCAAACCGGACAGCAGTTGCTGCTGGGAGCCTACCAGGCGCTCGAACGGCAGGTGGGAGCCGGCCAGGTCATAATGCTCCCGCGAACCGAAATGCTGGGCCTGGTGCTGGTGGAAGGCAAAACGCGCGGCATCGTGACGCGCAACCTGATCACTGGAAAAATTGAATCCCACGCGGCAGACGCTGTGGTGCTGGCCACGGGCGGTTACGGCAACGTCTACAATCTTTCCACCAACGCCCGCGGCTCCAACTGCACGGCCATCTGGCGCGCTTACAAGCACGGGGCGGCCTTCGCGAATCCGTGTTTCACCCAGATCCACCCCACCTGCATTCCGGTCTCCGGCGAATATCAATCCAAACTCACGCTGATGAGCGAATCGTTGCGCAACGATGGCCGGATTTGGGTGCCGAAAACGTGCGGAGACAAGCGAACACCCAATCAAATCCCCGAAGAAGATCGCGACTATTATCTGGAGCGGCGCTATCCGAGCTTTGGCAATCTGGTCCCACGCGACGTGGCTTCACGCAATGCCAAGGCCGTCTGCGATGAAGGGCGTGGAGTGGGCGATACGGCCCTGGGCGTGTACCTGGATTTTTCCGATGCCATCCGCCGTCTGGGCGCAGGCGGAATTCGCGAGCGATACGGCAATCTGTTCGACATGTACGAGCGCATTACGGGCGAAGATCCGTACAAGGTCCCCATGCGCATTTACCCGGCTATCCACTACACCATGGGCGGGCTGTGGGTGGACTACCAGTTGATGAGCACGATTCCGGGCCTGTTCGTCGCCGGTGAGGCCAATTTTTCCGATCACGGCGCCAACCGTCTGGGCGCCAGCGCGCTGATGCAGGGCCTGGCCGACGGGTACTTCATCCTGCCCTACACCATCGGCAATTATCTGGCGACCGCCAAGCTAGATAAGGTCCAGCCCGGTTACGCCGAGTTCAAGCGCGAGGAAGCCGAAGTCGCGGCCATGACCACGCAGTTGCTCGCTATCAAAGGCAAGCGCACGGTCACCTCTTTTCATCGTGAGCTGGGAAAGCTGCTTTGGGACTATTGCGGGATGTCGCGCACCGCGGCCGGCCTCGAGACCGCCGCGGGCAAGATTCGTGATCTGCGCGAAGAATTTTGGGCCAATGTGGATGTGTTGGGCAGTGACACCGAGGTCAACCAGGCGCTTGAGCACGCCGGGCGCGTGTCCGATTTCCTGGAGCTGGCCGAACTGATGTGCATCGACGCGCTCCACCGCAATGAATCTTGCGGCGGGCATTTCCGCGAGGAGTACCAGACGCCGGATGGTGAAGCGCAGCGGGATGACGAACACTATTCGTATGCCGCCGCCTGGGAGTTTCAGGGACTCGACCGGCCGCCGCTGCTGCACAAGGAACCGCTGCAGTTCGAGTACGTGCATCCTTCGCAACGGAGTTACAAATAGATGCGCCTTACGCTACACGTCTGGCGGCAAAAGAACGCGGCAGCACGCGGCCGCATGATTCAGTATGAGGCCCGCAATGTGAATCCGGACATGTCGTTTCTGGAAATGCTGGACGTAGTAAACGAAGAGCTGACGGTGAAGGGCGAAGATCCCATCGCGTTTGACAGCGACTGTCGCGAAGGCATTTGCGGCATGTGCGGTTTCGTGATTAATGGCGTGGCACACGGGCCGCGGCGCGGCACCACCGTCTGCCAGCTCCACATGCGCAAGTTCAAAGACGGCGACGTACTCTACCTCGAGCCCTGGCGCGCGCGGTCCTTTCCCGTGGTCAAGGATCTGATTGTGGACCGTAGCGCATTCGACCGCGTGATCGCCGCGGGCGGCTTCATTTCCGTGCCCGCGGGTAGCGCTCCCGACGGCAACGCCATCCTGGTACCCAAGCAGAATGCCGACATCGCCATGGATGCCGCCGCTTGCATTGGCTGCGGCGCGTGTGTGGCCGCATGCCCCAATGCATCCGCCTCACTCTTCACCGCCGCAAAGATCACTCACTTGGGCGCTCTGCCGCAGGGGCAGCCCGAACGTTATGATCGCGCCATGCGCATGGTGGCTCAGGCCGCAGCCGAGGGATTTGGAAGCTGCACCAACATCGGCGAGTGCGAAGCGGTTTGTCCCAAAGAAATCAAGCTGGAAGTGATCGCGCGCATGAACCGCGATTTCATCAAGGCGGCCTGGACCTACCGCGGCTCCTCGGACATCGCCGGCCAAGCCGGCTAGAAACGGCCATCGATGTACGCCAGTGTCGATCTCGGCGGTACCACTGTGGCTTGCGCGTTGACGTCGCCGGACGGCTCGATCATCGCCGAACGATCCATTCCCACACAATCGAATGAAGGGCCGCCGGCTGTGCTGGCGCGCATCGGCGCGCTGGTCAAGGAACTGGCTGCCGAGGCGCGCGGAACGCCACTAGCCCTGGGAATGGGCGTGCCGGGCTTGCTGGATGCCGGGCGCGTCCGCACCCGGTTTCTCCCGAATTTTCCCACGCAGTGGCGCGATGTCCCCGTGGCCGGGACGCTCGCGCAGGCGATCGGTTGCCCGGTTTTTCTCTTGAACGACGCGCGCGTGGCCACGCTCGGTGAGCTGGTGTTCGGCCACGGCCGTTCCGTGGGAACCATGCTGTTCTTCACCCTGGGCACGGGCGTGGGAGGCGGAGTAGTCATCGATGGAAAGCTGCGGCTCGGACCCCTGGGAGCGGCGGGAGAACTCGGCCACCAGACCATGGTCACCGACGGTCTGCTTTGCGGATGCGGGAATCACGGGTGCCTCGAAACGTTGGCCAGCGGGCCGGCGATCACCGCGGAAGGCGTGCGACTGATGAGAAGCGGCCTGGCTCCGAAGCTCTTCGAGATCGTGCGCGGCGAGGCGTCAGCCATCGACCCCAAGGAGATGGCCAGGGCGGCGGCAGCCGGCGAGGTCACAGTGCGCGACGCCATCGTTCGCGCCGCTCGCTATCTTGGAATTGGCGCCGCCAACCTGGTGACGGCTCTGCATCCCGAGCTGGTGGTGCTGGGTGGCGGAGTCGCAGCCGTCGGCGACCTCCTGACCGATACCGTGCGCGACGAGATTCGCCGGCGCGTCAGGATGTTCCCGCCTGACGATGTGCGGGTCGAGAGATCTATGCTAGGCGACAAGGCTGGAATCTGGGGTGGAATTGCTCTGGCCATGCGGCGCGGCGAAATTTGATACAGACTGAAGGAGTGACACCAACCATGAACTACAGCTACCCGGACATTGCGAAGATGATCGATCACTCGCTGCTCAACCCCACTCTGACGCGTGACGATCTCGACCAGGGCATTCAACTTGCGCTCGCCTACAACGTCGCCAGTGTCTGCATTCTGCCGTATTACCTGAAACGCTGCGCGGAATCGCTGGCAAACAGCTCGGTAAAGGCCAGCACGACCATCGGCTTCCCCCATGGCGGCCACACCACCGCCGTCAAAGTGGCGGAAGCTCGCCGCGCGCTCTCCGATGGAGGCGAGGAATTGGACATGGTGGTCAACATCAGCAAGGTCTTGAGCGGGGACTGGGACTACGTCCGCGGCGACATCGGCGCCGTGATCGAAGCCGCGCATGAGGCCGGTAGGAAAGTCAAAGTGATCTTCGAGAATTGCTATCTCAAAGACGACCACAAGATCCGCCTCTGTGAGATTTGCGGCGATCTGAACGCCGACTGGGTCAAAACCTCGACCGGCTACGGCACCAGCGGCGCGACATTGGAAGACTTACAGCTGATGCGGAAACATGCGCCGGCGCATGTCCAGGTGAAAGCCGCGGGCGGCGTCCGCGATTTGGACGGTCTGCTTCGCGTAAGGGAAATCGGAGTCACGCGCGTAGGCGCGACCCGCACCGCAACCATGCTGGATGAGTGCCGCCGGCGCCTGGGGATGCCTCTGGAAGCCACGCCCGCTGGGGCGGTTGTTCCAGGTTATTGAGGGCTTCTGGCGAACATTCCATCACTCCCATAGAGCGAGGATGATGGCCCCCGTATGATCTCAATCCGCTTCACCAGCGTCATGTCGACCGGAAAATCCTGCCCGAACCAGGTTGTCTGGCTCAGAATGTTATCGGCTATGTTGTGTCCGTTCACCATCACCAGAAAATGCGTCCCCTAGTCTCCAGGCGACGAGAGCCCGCGCACTCCCAGAAAGTGATAGGTATGGTCATAACTGACAAACATCCCGCGCGCATAGCTGAGCGCCTTGCCGCCCGCCTCCACAAACCTCGGGGCCAAAGCCAAACACAGCACCGCTGCGAGCCACGGCTTCACAGAGGAAACATCGGCCGGCTCAGCGTAAAGCTTTAGATCCGCCGCCCGATATTCCCAACCCCTGTGGCATACTGATCCCGATGATGAAACTAGGGTTTGTAAGCGCCATCCTGCCGGATTTGTCTCTCAACGAAGTGGCCACTTTTGCTGCCGCCAACGGTTACGACTGCGTCGAGCTGATGTGCTGGCCCAAGGGGAAAGCCGAGCGCCGGTACGCCGGCGTCACCCATGTTGATGTGGTCGGCTTCACCGCCGAAGACGCCAGGCACGTCCACGAAACCATGAAGAAGGCGGGCGTCACCATCAGCGGCCTCGGCTACTATCCCAATCCCCTCGCGCCAGACCCGGCCGAAGCGCGCGTCTACGTCGAGCACATTCGCCACGTCATCCAGGCAGCCAAATTGCTGGGCGTCGGCGTGGTCAACAGCTTCGTGGGCCGCGACTGGACCAAATCCGTGGATGACAACTGGCCTCGTTTCCTTGAAACCTGGCGGCCCCTCATCCAGTTTGCCGCCGATCACGGCATCAAGATCGGTATCGAGAACTGCCCCATGGCGTTTACCAAGGATGAATGGCCTGGTGGCAAGAATCTCATGACCTCGCCCCGCATCTGGCGGCGCGCTTTCGAAGACATTCCCAACAAGAACTTCGGCTTGAATTTCGACCCCTCGCACTTCATCTGGCAGCGCATGAACTATCTGAAGCCGCTCCGTGAATTCCGCGACCGCCTTTTCCACGTTCACGCCAAGGATGTTCGTCTCGATCAGGACCGGCTCAACGAGGTCGGCATTATGGCCCACCCCAACGATTTCCACACGCCCAAACTTCCCGGACTCGGCGACGTGAACTGGAGCCGCTTCTTCTCCGTGCTCTCCGACACCGGCTACGAAGGCCCCGTTTGCGTGGAAGTAGAGGATCGCGCTTACGAAGGATCGCTCGAAAAGCGCAAGGCATCGCTCACCCAGAGCGCCCGTTACCTGCGCCAGTTCATGCCGTAGCCACCGCGTTCGCGCCAGTATACTTGGATGATCATGCTAGCCTATAAACAACTTGAAGACCGGTTTGCCGGTCCGCTGAGCCTCGGCCGACGGCCCGTGGCCGTGACGTTCCGCGAGACTCCACCACCCGAGGTTCCGAAATTCACTGGGGTCGTGCCGTCGGGATGCAGCTTCTGGCGGATGGCCTCCGAAGGACAGACGTTCTATACGGTTCCCGCCGATCATTTCAACTGCCCGATCGGAAGCTATACGCACAACGTCCCTCTGCCGGAGCCTCGCGCGGCCGAGCTGCAACAGGCTCTCGGGCTGATGACCGGCATCGGCTACATCCGTATGGAGGACATCCCCGGCGTTTTCCGACTGCCCAGTGCGCCCGCGATCATCATTTACGCCCCGCTGGCGGATTCGCCCGTCGATCCCGATGTCGTGCTGTTCTCCGGCCGGCCTGCCGCTGTCATGTTGCTGGAAGAAGCCGCCATGCGCGCCGGTGTCGCGGCCCAATTGCCCATGCTGGGGCGCCCCACTTGCATGGCGATTCCCGCGGCGCTTGCGCAGGGCACCGTAGCCAGTGCAGGGTGCATCGGCAACCGCACGTACACCGGCCTGGGCGATGACGAACTCTACGTTGCAGTTCCGGGCCGTGACCTGGAACGAATCGCCGCCGAAGTCGAAACCATCGCGGCGGCGAACGAGAAAATGGCCGAATACCACCGCGAACGTCGCGAACTGTTGACCACGTAGAAACGTAATCCAACTATGCGCACTTTCCTGCAGGATCTCCGCTACGGGCTCCGTATGCTGGCGGCCCACCCCGGTTTCACCGCTGTGGCCGTGGTCTCGCTGGCCGTTGGCATCGGCGCCAATACCTCGATGTTCAGCCTGGCGGATGCGCTTCTGCTGCGCCCATTGCCGGTCGACCGGCCTGCTGAGATTGTGCGCGTCCTCGGCACCGCGCGCGGAGACGACTCCGGGTATATGTCTTATCCGGACTTTACCGACCTTCGGGACCAGTCCCGAAGTCTCGCCGGCCTCACAGCAATTCGCCAGGTTCTGCTTGGCTTCCGCGCCGGCCCTGCCACGCCGGCCCAAGTCAAGCTCGGCGCGGTAGTGACTACCGATTTCTTCCATGTTTTGGGCGTGAGGCCTGTGCTGGGACGAGCCTTCCGGACCGGCGAAGACCGCCAGCCGGTCGCCGTGTTGAGCCACGCCTTGTGGCAATCGCAGTTCGCTGCCGATCCTTCCGTCATCGGCCGGCAGATTCGTTTGAGTAACCTGGATTTCACCGTGATCGGCGTTGCGCCCGCGAGTTTCCCTGGCGTGCAGCTCTTCGTCCATGAAGAAGTGTACCTGCCCATGGGCATGCAGTCCCGCCTATCTGGAGACGAGAAGAACCCCCTCGTTCGCCGCGACCATAGGGACGTGGCTGTGTACGGGCGGCTGGCGCCGGGTCGCACGGCCCGCGAGGCGCAAACAGAACTCGCGATCGTCGCACGCAACATCGAGCGAGCCTACCCGGACGCCGGCCGCAGCCGCAGCGTGGCGGTGCTGCCGGAGATCGAAGCTCGCAAGCGCAATGACTCGACACTGGTTCCCCTGGTTGCCTTGCTTCTCTCCATTGCCGGCCTGGCGCTGATGATCGCCTGTGCCAACGTTGCGAATCTGCTGCTTGCGCGAGCCGGGTCGCGATCCCGCGAAGTCGCTATACGGCTCGCCATCGGCGCCGGCCGAGCCAGGCTGTTGCGGCAGTTCCTCACCGAGAGCCTCCTGCTTGCCCTCCTTGGGGGTGCCGCCGGCCTGCTGGCGGCGATGGCGTGCATGCAGTTCCTTTCCTCCCTCCGTCTGCCGACCCAGTTCCCCATCAGTCTGGTCGTTACCCTCGATATGCGCGTGCTGGCGTTTTGCGCCATCGCCTCCATGGTGAGCGGCTTGATCTTCGGCTTTGCGCCCGCCTTGCAGATGCTCAAAACGGATCTCACCGGCACGCTGAAGTCGGGCGACCTCGCCGTGTCTGGTAAGAAGCGGCTCTTTCACGTCCGCAATTTGCTGGTCGTCGGCCAGGTGACCCTGTCCACCGTGCTGCTGGTGGCGGCAGGTCTGCTCGTCAAGGATTTTGTCGAAACTCTGGAATTTCACCCCGGCTTTCGCACCGACCACATCCTGCTCTTGACCTTCGATCCCGAAGCCGTCCGCTATACCGAGTCACAGACGCGCGAGTTTTACAAACAGCTCATCGCACGAGTCAAAGCGCTTCCCGGAGTCCGCTCAGCAGCTCTGGGCCAGAATGTTCCTCTGGGGGTATCTCATTCGATCCGGGTAGTGACCGTCGAGGGGTACGAAACGCAGCGGGACCAGCAGGGCTTCTCCACGTATTTCAACACCATCGACGAGAACTATCTTGCGACCTTGCAGATTCCTCTGCTCAGCGGGCGCGGCTTTGACAGCCGCGACACGGCGGCGGCGCCACCCGTCGCGATTGTGAATCAAGCCATGGCGCAACGCTTCTGGCCGAATCGGAGCGCTCTGGGCGGGCGCATGGCGATCGAGGGAAAAACGCTTCTGGTGATCGGCATCGTCAAAGACATGAAGTACAACGACGTAGCCGAACCCCCCACGCCGTTTTTCTTCTTGCCCTTTTCCCAGCACTACACACCGCCCATGACGCTTCACGTTGAAACCGCCGGCGATCCGGCCACCTTCGCCGCGCCCGTAATGGCCGAGATCCGGCGCCTCGACCCGGAGCAGCCCGTTCAGGAAGTCATGACCCTTCATTACTTCTTCCAGCAAGGGGCTCTGTTCGCTAACCGGCTGATTGCCCAGCTTGTAACCACCATCGGTCTTTGCGGATTGCTG
>Ga0335077_10013164_pt1 | contig 10347 bp, 9 predicted proteins | sample Lox_Sample_31_FD_207151 | JGI IMG/M metagenome (GOLD analysis project Ga0335077, IMG submission 207151) | Soil microbial communities from Loxahatchee National Wildlife Refuge, Florida, United States - Lox_Sample_3.1 | ecosystem: Environmental > Terrestrial > Soil > Wetlands | place: USA: Florida...
GACGCCGGTGCCTCCGGCGACGCCCGCGGGAGGTCTCGACGACCTCGTGTTCGGCGAGGAGGCCGGCGGCGCGGGAGCTCCCGGACTTCCCGAGGCTCCACCGTCCGTGATCACCTCATCCCGGCCCGCCGTGCCGGACACGGGCGCGTCCACCGTGCCCGGCGCGTCCGCCCCGCCCGGCGGCGATCCGTTCGGGCTCGGTTTCGACGACCTGCGCCTGAGCATGCCCCCGGGAGGGCCGGGCGCCGTGGGGACGATCCCGGCCCCCGCCGCTGCTCCCCCTCTCGCCTCCCCGCCTTCGGCGCCGCCGCTCGCCGAGCCCGCGCCCGCTCCGGCCGCCCCGCGTCCCGTGTCCGGCGTCCAGTCCGATCCGCGCATCACGCAGTTCCTCAAACAGGGCGACGAGGCGATGACGCGCGGCGACGCCCAGGGCGCCATCGATCTCTGGAGCCGGGTCTTTCTCATCGACCTCTCCAACGAAGAGGCGAGCCGCCGCATCGACGCCGCCCGCGAGTCGCAGGCGGACTCGGCGCGGAAGATAGACGTCCTTCTCACCGAGGGAGTGAACCAGTACGAGAGCGGCGACCTCGCCGGCGCCCGCAACAAGTTTCTCGACGTCCTCGCCGTCTCCGAGCACGACGCCACGGCCCGCGGGTATCTCAACCAGATCGAGGCGGCGCTCGCGTCCGCGGGAAGCCCCGCGTCTGCGCCCGCGCCCGCCTCCGCCAGCGCCGCCGATTCCGACTTCATGAAGAACGAGATCGAGGCGCCGGCGCCTCCGTCGTTCGCGGAGGACTCCGGCATCGGGCGCAGCTTCAAGGGAGAGGCGAGCGGCTCGGACCTCGAGTCCCCCGCGACGAGCTCTCAGAAGGCCGTCCGGCCCGGAGGCAGGGGGGGCCGGATCGACGTGCGCATCCTCCTCGCGGCGGCGGCCGTCCTTCTCCTGGGCGTCACCGGCGGCACCTACTGGCTCCTGCGCGGCAGGGCCTCCTCTCGCTCCGCGGCCGGAGGCGGGCTTTCCGCGAAGGGCGGCGCCCCGGGCGGGCCCGCGACGCTCTCCGGGGACCCGTTCCAGAAGGCCCAGGCGCTTTTCGACGCCGGAAAGATCGACGAGGCGATCGCGGTTCTCGCGAAGCTTCCCGACTCCGATCCACGCCACAACGAGGCGCTCGTGAGGATCGAGAAGATGAAGTTCTCGGCGGCTCCGACGCCGGGGCCGGCGGCCCCGAGCGCCGCTCAGCTCGACGAGATGCGTGTCGCCGGCCTCGCCGCGATGTCCTCGAGCCGGTACATCGAGGCGCTGAAGAACCTGGATCCCTTCGTCAAGGCCCGCCCCCAGGACACGGAGGCGGCGGCGGCGGCGCAACGCGCGCACGAGCAGGTCGAGGCCCTGAGGGCCGCCTCGAAGTCGTACAACGAGAGCGACTACGAAAGCGCGATCAAGCTTCTCTGGGATCTCCGCAGAGGCGACGTGAAGAACCAGGATGTCGAGGAGTACCTCGTCAACGCGTACTACAACTCCGCGGTGCAGAGCCTGCAGGCGGGCAACATGCCGAAGGCCACGATCGCCGTCAAGGAGGCCACGGACCTCAGGCCGGGCGACGCCGAAGCGCAGCGTCTCCTGCGCTTCGCCCGCAAGTACCCGCGGGGCGCGACCGACCTGCTCTCCCGCATCCTCATCAAGCACCTCGCTCTCAGGCCCTGAGGCCGGACGCGACATGTCCGAGCCCCCGCGCGACCCGCTCGCCGAACACCCGCTCACTCCCGATCCCCCGCGCCGGCGATCCTCGCCGCCCACGACCCTCGAGCTCTTTCCGAGCGCCTCCGAGAAAACCTTCCGCCCCCCGGAAGAAAGCGTCGGGCCGGAGCGCGCCGTGGAGGCGGAGCCCCCGGGGACGGCACCAGCGCCTCGCGAACCGGCCGGGCCCGAAGCGCCGGTCTTTTCCGAGCCCGAAGGGCCGCGCACCGTGGCATTCGCGCGACGCGTGGCCGCGGGTCTCGCCGATCTCCTCATCCTCGCGCTCGTCGGCGCGGTCGAGCTCGCTGCCGGCGCGCTGCTCCTCGACCTTCGCTTCCCTCCTTCCGCGTTCATTCCGCTCGCGGCCTTCCTCCTGCTCGCCGCTCTCGTCCTTCTCGTCCTCGCGCCTTTCGTCTGGGGCACGACGCCGGGCATGGCGCTGGCCGACCTCAGGATTCGCGCCGAGGACGGCGGCTCTCCTACCCTGTCCGCCGCGCTGCTGCGCTTCGCCGGCTTCTTCCTGACCGGGGCGCTCGCGGGCGTGCCCCTGCTCGTCGCGGCGTTCGACCGCCGCGGCCGGACGCTCGCGGACCTCGTGTCGCGGACGACGATCGAGCCCGTGGAGACCGCCGAGCCCTCCGGCCTCTCGTAGGGAGCGCCGTGCGCCTCGCGCTTTGCCAGATCGACACGACCGTCGGGGACTTCGCGGGCAACATGGCGCAAATTCTCGAGGGCCTCGTCCGGGCCGAGGAGGCCGGCGCCGATCTCGCCGCGTTTCCCGAGCTCGCGGTCTGCGGCTATCCGCCGCGGGACCTCCTCGAGCGCCCGTCGTTCGTGCGTGAGGCCGCGCGCGCCCTCGCGTCCCTCGCGCGGCGCGCGCGCCGCACCGCGCTCCTCGTCGGAACGTTCGCGCCGAACCGGAGCCGCGTCGGCAAGCCATTCCACAACGTGTCGGCCCTGCTCGAGGGGGGCCGCGTGAGGGTCCTCGCGAAGAAGACGCTTCTCCCGACGTACGACGTCTTCGACGAAGGGCGCTGGTTCGAGCCGGGCGACGGCTGCGTCGTCCTGCCGTTCCGCGGGGAGCGGCTCGGGCTTCCCGTCTGCGAGGACCTCTGGAACGACAAGGACTTCTGGCGGCAGAGGCGCCTGTATCACGACGACCCGGGGGAAGCGCTCGTGAGACGCGGCGCGACGCTCGTCATCGTGATCTCCGCGTCGCCGTTCTCCGAAGGCAAGCCGCGATTGAGGCGCCGGATGCTCGCTCGCTACGCGCGCGACGGGCACGTGCCCGTGGCGTCTCTCAACCTCGTGGGTGGGAACGACGAGCTCGTCTTCGACGGCGACTCGATGGTGCTCGACGCCCGCGGGCGCGTCGCCCTGCGCGCCGCGCAGTTCGAGGAGGACTTCCTGGTCGTGGACGTCGAGCGCGACGGAAGGGGGCCCGCGCGCGTCGTCCCGGTGACGGGGAAGAAGGCGCGCGCGTTTCCCGACGACGCCGGCGGCAATCCTCTCGAATCGCTCCGGCGCGCGCTGGTCCTCGGCATCCGCGACTATGCCGGAAAGTGCGGCTTTTCGACCGCGGTTCTCGGCCTCTCGGGGGGAATCGACTCGGCGCTCGTCGCGGCCCTCGCGGTCGAGGCGCTCGGAAAGGAGCACGTGACGGGGCTCGCGATGCCATCGGCGTATTCCTCCGAGGGGTCGATCGCGGACGCGCGGGCCCTCGCGCAGAACCTCGGCATCCGGCTCGCGATCCTGCCGATCGGCGCGCTCTTCGAGGACGCGCGCCGGACGCTCGCGCCGGAGTTTCCCGGCCTCGCGGAGGACGTCACCGAGGAGAACATCCAGTCGCGCCTTCGCGGCCTTCTCGTCATGGCGATCTCGAACAAGAAGGGGCCGCTCGTCCTCACGACGGGCAACAAGAGCGAGATCGCCGTGGGCTACTGCACGCTCTACGGCGACATGTGCGGCGGCCTGGCCCCGATCTCGGACCTCCCGAAGATGCGCGTCTATGCGCTCGCGCGGCATCTCAACGCGTGCCGGGGAGGCGCGCTCATCCCGGAGGCGTCCCTCGCGAAGGCGCCCTCGGCCGAGCTCCGGCCGGGACAGACCGACCAGGATTCTCTTCCCCCGTATCCGCTCCTCGACGCGATTCTCGAGGGCCTCGTGGAGCGGAATCTCTCCGTCGAGGCCACCGCGCGGCGGGCCCACGCGCCGCTCGGGCTCGTGAAGAAGGTCGCGCGCCAGGTGGACCGCGCCGAGTACAAGCGCAAGCAGATGGCGCCCGGCCTGAAAGTATCCGCGAAGGCCTTCGGCGTCGGCCGGCGGATTCCGATCGCGCAGAGGGCCCCGCTCTGAAGTACTCCGCATCCCTCGAGGCGCAGCGCTATCCCTGGAAGGAGATCCCGGGCTCCTCGCACATGCTGCTCCTCGAGAAGATCCTCGCGCGCGGGGAGAATCTCGCCGTTCTCGATCTCGGTTTCGGCGCGGGGCTCCTCGCGCGGCGCGTCCGTCCGGCGTGCCGGTACCTGGCCGGTGTCGAGCTCGATCCGGAGGCGGCGAAGGAGGGCGCGCCTTTCTTCGACGAGCCCCTGACCGGCGACCTCCTCGAAGAGGTCCGGAGACCGTGGAGAGAGCCGTTCGACGTGATCGTGGCCGGCGACGTCCTGGAGCATCTGCCGCGTCCCGAAGTCCTGCTGGACGCTCTGAGGCGCCTCCTCAAGCCGGACGGAGTTCTCCTGCTCTCGCTGCCGAACGTCGCGAACATCACGGTCCGGATCGGCCTTCTCTTCGGCCGTTTCCGTTACGCGCCCCGCGGCATCCTCGACCGCACGCATCTGCGCTATTACACGCGGCAAACCGGTCGCGCCCTCCTCGAGGACAGCGGGTATCGCGTTCTCAGGATCGACGCGACCGCGATGCCCTTCGAGCTCGCCTTTCCCGCGCTCTCACGCCCGCCTCTCGCCGGGTTCGTGCGCGCGGCCGCGCTCGCCGCGGCCCGCCTCTGGCCCACGCTCTTCGGCTACCAGTTCGTCTACGAGGCACGGCCGTCATGATGGCGACACGCGAGAGTCCCGGGCTCGGGACGCAGGCCGCGCCCGCACGCGCGGAGACGGTGCGAGGCGCCGACCTGTCGATCGTCATCCCCGCCTTCAACGAGGAGCAGCGGTTGCCCGCCTCCCTCGGAGCGGTCTCGGCCTATCTCGCCGCCCGGCCGTCGGCACCGCGCGTCGAGGTCCTCGTCGTGGACGACGGCTCCTCCGATGCGACGGCTTCGCGCGCCGAGGACGCGGGGCGCCGCCACGGCCTCGACCTCCGCGTCCTGCGCCTCCCGAAGAACCGCGGCAAGGGCTTCGCGGTCCGCACGGGCTGTCTCGAGGCGGCGGGCCGCCTCATCCTCGTGTCGGACGCGGACTTCTCGACGCCGATCTACGAATGGGAGAAGCTCGCGTCGGCGAACGCGCCGGTCGCGATCGGCTCGCGCGCCGTGGACGAGTCGCTCGTGAAGGAGCGCCAGTCGCTCGGCCGGAGGACCTCGGGCAAGCTCTTCAACCAGGTCGTGCGCCTGCTTCTCGTGCCGGGCATCCGCGACACGCAGTGCGGCTTCAAGCTCTTCACACGGGAGGCCGCGCGGGCGATCTTCAGCCGCGCCCGGGTCGATCGCTTCGCCTTCGACGTCGAGGCTCTCCTCCTCGCGCGGCAGCTCGGTTACGCGATCGCGGAGGTCCCCGTCCTTTGGTTCAACTCCGCGGATTCGCGCGTGAGCCTCTTCGGCGGGGCTCAGGCGTACTGGGACCTCCTGCGGATCCGTTTCCGGGCCGAGTCCGCGCCGCGAAAGGGACCCTGACGGTGGGTCGCTTTTGGACCATGGTCAACGACCATGGTACGATTACGGAATGTCCGCCGAACCCACCCTCGCGATCTCCCGCTTCAAGGCAACGTGCCTCGCTGTTCTCGAAGACGTACGACGAACGGGCCGGCCCGTCACGGTGACGCGCTTCGGCAAGCCCGTCGCGCGCGTCGTGCCGCCCGAGCCGGAAAAGAAAAAGCGTCGCGTCCTCGGAGCGTACGAGGGTCAGATCGAGATTGTGGGCGACATCGTCTCCCCGGTGTTGCCCTTGGAGGCCTGGGAAGTTCTTCGAAAGTGAAGATCCTGCTGGATACGCACATCTGGATCTGGAGCCTCACTTCGGACCGAAAGCTCGGGCGCCGGACCGCACGTGATCTCGCGTCTTTTCGAAACGAGCTCTGGCTCTCGCCGGTTTCCGTCTGGGAGGCACTGCTGCTGGCTGAACGCGGCCGCTTGCGCTTCCGGCAGGAGCCTTCGGGGTTTCTGGAGAGAGCGATCGCCGCGCAGGAGTATCGGGAGGCGCCGCTCACCCACGAAGTCGCTTTCGAGAGCCGCCGGATCGCGCTCTCGACGGAAGATCCGGCCGACCGTCTTCTCGCCGCGACGGCGAAGGTCTACGACCTCACGCTCGTCACCGCGGACGAGGGGTTGCAGTCGCTCCGGGACATCCAGGTCCTTCCGAACCGATGAATCGACCGCGCCCTTGAGAAGCCGCGATCAGTAGAGCGGGAACGCCGCCGTCAGCTCCTTGACCTTCCCGCGGACGCGCGCCTGGACGGCCGCGTCGTCCGGCGCGTCGAGCACGTCCCCGATCCAGCCGGCGATCGTCTTCATCTCGGCTTCGCCCATGCCGCGGGTCGTGACGGCGGGCGTCCCGATGCGAAGGCCCGACGTGACGAGAGGCGGATTCGGGTCGAACGGAATCGTGTTCTTGTTCACCGTGATTCCCGCGGCGTCGAGCGCCTTCTCGCAGACCTTCCCGGTCAGGCCCTTCTTTCCGACGTCGACGAGGAAGAGGTGGTTGTCGGTCCCGCCGGAGACGATCCGGAAGCCCCTCGCGGCCACGGCCTCCGAAAGAGCCCGGGTGTTCGCGAGAACCTGCTTCTGGTACCTCGTGAAGTCCGGCTCCATCGCTTCCTTCAGCGCCACGGCCTTGGCCGCGATGACGTGCTCGAGCGGGCCTCCCTGCTGGCCCGGAAAGACGGCCCTGTCGATCTCCTTCGCCCATTCGGGCACGCAGAGGATGAGGCCCGCGCGCGGCCCGCGCAGCGTCTTGTGCGTCGTCGTCGTGACGAAGTGCGCGTGGCCGACGGGCGACGGGTGGAGACCCGTCGCCACGAGCCCTGCGATGTGCGCCATGTCGACCATGAGGAGCGCGCCGACGGCATCGGCGACCGCGCGGAACTTCGGGAAGTCGAGCGTGCGCGGGTACGCCGACGCGCCCGCCACGATGAGCTTCGGCTTCTCGCGCTCGGCGGTGGCCCGAAGCTCGTCGAAGTCGATGACCTCCGTGTCCTTCCTGACGCCGTAGGCCACGACGCGGTAGAGCTTCCCCGAGACGTTGAGCGGGTGGCCGTGGGTCAGGTGGCCGCCGTGCGCGAGCGACATGCCCATGAACGTGTCGCCCGGCTTCAGGCAGGCCATGTAGACCGCCGTGTTCGCCTGGGCGCCGGCATGCGGCTGGGCGTTCACGTGGATCGCGTCGGGATTGCCGGGCGAAAAGAGCGCCTTCGCCCGCGAGATGACGAGCGACTCGGACTGGTCCACGAACTCGCACCCGCCGTAATAGCGCTTTCCCGGATAGCCCTCGGCGTACTTGTTCGTGAGCACCGAGCCGACGGCTTCGAGGACGGCGCGGGACGTGAAGTTCTCGGAGGCGATGAGCTCGATCCCCTCGCGCTGCCGATTGAGCTCGGCGGCGAGGACGCGGGCGATCTCGGGATCGACCTCGGCGAGGGGCCTGTTCAGGCGGGTGGCGGGGCGGCTGGCGGTCGTCGACATGGATCCTCCGGAACCGCTGATCGTATCGCGGCGGCCCCCGAGGCGCGTCAGGGGCCTTCGGGCGCGTGACGGGGAAAGGCCGACACCATCGAGTCGTACTCGGCGAGGGCGTAGCTGTCGGTCATCCCGGCGAGGTGGTCCGCGATCGCGCGGAGAAAGAGGGGCTTTTTCGCGTAGTTCGAGGCGATCTCCGCGTCGAGGCGCTTGAGCGGAATGTCGCGCAGGTACGGGACGCCGGCGAGGTCGCGATAGCGCAGGAGCACGTAGTCGGGCAGGAGGCGCGGGTTGCCGTACCACGCCGAGAACAGCGTCGTGACGACGAGCTGCGCGCGTCCGTCGTGCCGCGCGACGCGGTAGCTGTGGATGACGTTCTGGTAGATGAACTCCTTGAGCTCCTGATAGAAGCGGTCCCCCGTCTTCGAGGGGGCCACCAGCGAGGCCGGAAGCCTGCGGCGCTGGGCGTAGAACTCGTCGGACGTCGTGATCTTCTTCGCCTCGAGCCACTTTCCGATCGAAGCGCGCGAGGCCGTGATGAGGTCGGTGACGAGGAGGTGGATCATCCCGCGGATGAGCATGGCCTGCCGAACCGTGTTGTCCTTCGTCGCCGTGTAGGCCGGGCCGAGCGCGTCCACGACCGCGCGCGCGACCGGGAGCGCGAGCACCCTGCCGAAGTCCACGAGCTTGAAGCCGTCCTCGAGGTCGTGCGCCTGCTGGGCGAACTCGTCGGCCCATCCCACGGCCTGGCACTCGAGGTGGCCGCCGGACGAGAGGTTCAGACCCTCGGCGTCGACGTCGGGGAACGGGAAGTCGCGGCGCCAGGTCGTGTGCTTGAGGATGCCCTCGCGCGTGTCGTTCGTGAGGTTCAGGCCGGGATGCTCGTACCGCTTCTCGAGGATGTCGACGACGCGCACGGACTGGTAGTTGTGCTTGAACGCCCCGACGCGCGAGGCGACCTTCGGCTCGATCGGGATCGAGGGCTCGCCGCCCGTGAGGATGCGGTTCAGCACCTTCTCGCCCGAATGCCCGAACGGCGTGTGGCCGAGGTCGTGGCCGAGCGCGCAGGCCTCGGCGAGGTCTTCGTTCAGCGCGAGCGCCCGGGCCATCGTGCGCGCGATCTGCGTGACCTCGAGCGTGTGCGTGAGGCGCGTCCGGTAGTGGTCGCCCTCGAACGGGATGAAGACCTGCGTCTTGTGCTTGAGCCGGCGGAACGCGCGCGAGTGGATGATGCGGTCCCGGTCGCGCTGGTACTCCGTCCGGTAGTCGTACGTCTTCCCTTCCTCGGCGACCGGGTATCGCCGCACGGCGCGCGACGCGCGCGAGGCGTAGATCGCGAGGCGCGCGTCTTCCTGGGCCTCGAGGTCCCTCTTCGTGAGAGTGGGGACGAGAGGCCCGGCGGGCGAGGAATCGGTCACGCTCTCGATCTTAGCCGCAGCACCTCGCCGACGAGATAGAGCGATCCCGCGACGAGAATCGGGCCGTCCCCGTCCGCCTTCTCGAGCCGCGCGAGCCCCTCGGCCGCCGAATCCGCGGTCTCGAGGTCCGGCCGCCCCAGCCGCGCGCGCAGCGCCTCGGGTTTCTCGGCCCGCGGCGACTCGGGCGCCACGAGGACGATCCGGCGCGCGCGCGCGGCGAGAGGCGCGAAAACGCCGGGCAGGTCCTTGTCCCGGAGTCCGCCGAAGAGGAGGTCGACCCGGCCCGAGAGGCCCGTCACGTCGAGATGCGCGGCGAGCGCGGAGGCGCCCGGCGGGTTGTGCGCGCCGTCGAGGAGGAGGGGCCTCGCTCCGTCGCGTTCGAGCCTCTGGAGGCGCCCGGGCCAGCGCACGGCCGCGAGGCCGCGCGAGACGGCCGCCTCGTCGAGCGGCGCGACGGCGCGCGCGGCCGCGAGGGCGAGCGCGAGGTTCTGCTTCTGGTGCGCGCCCGGCAGCGGAAAGGAAATGCCCGCCGCCGGAGGGATCTCGACGAGCCGCGCCCCGATCCGCCGCGCCTCGGCGTGGAGGACGACGCGCTCGCTCGCGGCGGTGCCCGTCGCGCCGAGGAGCGCCGGCTGGCCCTTCCGGAAGATGCCGGCCTTCTCGCGAGCGACGTTTTCGAGCGCGGGCCCGAGCACGTCGAGATGGTCCGCGGCGACGTTCGTGACGACCGAGACCTCGGGCGAAAGGACGTTCGTCGCGTCGAGCCGCCCGCCGATCCCGACCTCCACGACGGCTGTCCGGACGCGCGCGCGGCGAAACAGCTCGAACGCCGCGGCCGTGAGCGCCTCGAAGTACGTGGGTCCCCGGAGACCGGGCGCCGCGACGCGCGAAACGAGGGTGAGCGCGCGGTCGAGCTTGTCCGTGGAGACATCGACGTCGTCGATCCGAACGCGCTCCGTCACGGAGACGAGGTGCGGCGACGTGTAGAGCCCGGCGCGCACGCCAGCGGCCGCGAGAAGCGCCGAGATCGTTGCGGCCGTGGACCCCTTCCCGTTCGTGCCGCCGATGAGGATGGAAGAAAAGAAAGATTGGGGATTTCCGAGAGAGGCCAAGAGGGCGCGCGTCCGGCTCAGGCCCGGGCGAATCCTCTGCGGACCGAGCGAGTCCAGCCAATCGAGCCCCGGAGAATTCGTCAACTCGTCTGGAGCAGCCGCAGGACGCGCGCGACGGTCGCGCGCATCTCGGCGCGCTGCACGACGAGGTCGACGAAGCCGTGGTCCTGCAGGAACTCGGACCTCTGGAAGCCCTCGGGCAGCGTCTGGCGGATCGTCTGCTCGATGACGCGCGGG
>Ga0335077_10013165_pt1 | contig 10347 bp, 9 predicted proteins | sample Lox_Sample_31_FD_207151 | JGI IMG/M metagenome (GOLD analysis project Ga0335077, IMG submission 207151) | Soil microbial communities from Loxahatchee National Wildlife Refuge, Florida, United States - Lox_Sample_3.1 | ecosystem: Environmental > Terrestrial > Soil > Wetlands | place: USA: Florida...
ACTCGCTCGGGCTTCCGTCATTGTTCGAGGACATGCCGACGTAACCATCTCGAACCGCCGTATACGGACCCGTACGTACGGTGGTGTGGCAGGGGACGGCGGGTGACCGCCGCCCCTATGCCGATCTCACGCCCAAACCACTGTTAGAATTTACTCGGCGATCTGGACGGCCGGCGCGCATGGCGGCCACTATCTGGGCGCCTGGATTATGCTCCTGGTTGTGATCATCTGCGGCCTGTCCTGATTGGGGCGCTGGCCGACCCGAGTACCGGTGTGCAAGTTTCGCTGGCCCGCGCCACGAGTGCCTGTCCTACCCCCCCAAACGCCGCAATTCCACCCGCGCTCGCAGATTAGCCACCCCTGCCGTGTAGCGCGTATCCGCCACCGCGAACGCCACCGCATCCTCCAGCCAGTCGTGCCAGACCCCGTCCGGATCGTGCGAGGCCACGGTCAGCGTATACTCTCCCGCGCACAACTCGCAGGGAAAGGCGAAACTCAACTCCAGCACCTCGTCCGGCGCGCATGGTCCCAGCTTCAACCCCTCCAGCTCCGTATTCGTGCCGTACACATTCATGCCGGCGCGGCTGCGGATCATCAGGCCCACCACCGGCTCGGAGACGGCCTCGCGGAAGCGCACCACCACTCGGGTTATGGCCGCCTCGCCGCTGCTCAGCACGCCCGCCGGCTGGCCCGTGTCGCCCAGCAATTCCAGCGTCACGATCTCTGCCCTGCCGTCGCCTCGCCTCCAGCGCGGCGTGAGGCCCGCCGGCGCGCCATCGCCCCACGCACGCAGCCGGTGGGCAATGTGGCAGGCATACCGGCGCAGCAACTCATCCGGATCGCCCCGGCCGGCTAACCGCCCCCGATCCAGCCACCAGACCTCATCGCAGAGATCGCGCAACAACTCGTCCTCGTGCGACACCAGCAGCACGGTGGACTGCGTCCGCCGCAGCCGGTCCAGCGCCAGCGCGGTTTGCTGCCGCACCAGGGCGTCGTGCCGCGCCAGCGTATGTTCCATCGCCAGCACCGCCACCGGGGAAACATCCAGCGCATCCTGCGGACCCAACCACCGCCGCGGTTCAGGCGCCTCCACCGCGCCGGACTCCGGACGCTCCGCTCCCGCCGCCAGCCGCAGCAGCGAGCCTTTGCCCGATCCGTTCTCTCCGACGACGCCGATCACCGCGCCCTCCGGCGCAGTCGCGTCCAGCCCGCGCAGCGGCCCGCGCACCGCCTGCCGAAAAACGATTGCCATTATCGATAGAATACCGGGTAGGCATGGCCGACTCCAATGTGCTCGAACGCATGCGCGAGGACTGGAACGAACGCGCCCGCGAAGACCCGCATTACTACGTGGCCTTCGGCCGCCGCGACCAGAACGACGAAGAGTTCTTCGCCACCGCCGCCGACGTGGTCCGCGGCCTGCGCGCCGAAAGCAAGCACCTGCGGCCCGCCGGCGCGCCCATGCCGGCGAACCTGAAAGCGCTCGAAATCGGCTGCGGGCCGGGCCGCATCATGCGCCCGTTAAGCAGCAACTTCGCCGAGATCCACGGCATCGACGTCTCCGATGAAATGATCCGCCTGGCAGCCGCCAAACTGCACGATGTCCACAACGCGCGTTTGCATCACACGCGCGTGTCCGATCTATCGCTCTTCGCCGCCGAGTCCTTCGATTTCGTCTACTCCTACGCAGTCTTCCAGCACATCCCCAGCCGCGATGTGGTGCTTGGCTATCTCTCCGAAGCGCGCCGCGTGCTGAAGCCCGGCGGCATCCTGCGCTGCCAAATCAATGGCCTCCCGGAAACCCAGGCACGCTATACTACCTGGGACGGTGTCCGCCTCCCCGCCCTGGAAGTCGCGGAGTTCGCGCGCCGGCACGATTGGCAACTGCTCGCCCTCGAGAACGTCGACACGCAGTACCTCTGGACCACCTGGCGGAAGCGCGCGTCGGGTTGGCGCGCCGCGCTACGACCCGCACCCGCGCCCGCCACGCGCATCCGGATCATCAGCAACGCGCTCACCGCCGATCCGCTGGTTCCCGCCGCCGGCCCGCGCGCTTTCGCCGCGCTGCGCATCGAAAACCTGCCTGCCGATTGCGACCTGCTCAACCTCGAGGTGCTCATCGATGGCCGCCCCGGCGCGCTCTCTTATCTCGGACCGCCCGAGTGGGATGGCGTTGTGCAGTTGATCGCGGCGATTCCCGCCGGCACGCGCACCGGCATGGTCCCGGTGGAGGTTTCCTGGCTGGGCGAAATCCTCACCACCGCCTGGATGCGCATCGTGCCGCCCGGACCCGTGGTGCCTCGACTGTGCGCCGTGCGCGACGGTGAGAACTTCCTCTCGGGCACGCGCATCATCAGCGGGTGTGTGAAGCTGGTCTTTGAAGAGACCCTGCGGCCTGACTTGTTCCGCGCCACTCTCGACGGCGCGCCGGTTACCGGCGTCCATATCTTCTGCAGCCATCCGGTCGAACAGCGTCATGAGGTCAACTTCCGCTTGCCTGACGGCACGGCGCCCGGCCCGCATCAGTTGTCCTTCCAAGTCGGCGCGCGCGCCTTCCCTCCTGTGCTCATCGAGGTGGCTTGATCCGGCGTGCGTGCAACGCTTTTTTGCCTCTTGCTCCTGACTGGATGCGCGCCGCGCCCGCCCGATTTCACTCGCCGGACCGGCGTCATTCAACTGCCGCCGGGCAGGCTCGTCCTGCATCGTGAGTTGGTCATCCCGGAGGGCGCGCATGACCTGGAGGTGCGCGGCCATCCCTCTGGCTCCACGTTGGAAGCGGCGCCCGATTTTCAGGGCCGCGCGCTCATCTGCTCCAAGGGCGCTACGGGCCTGCGCCTCGCCGGTTTCCGCATTGAAGGCAATCGCGCCGCTCTGCAGAAGCTAATCGGCCTGCCGAACGCTGACATTCCGTTCGTCCGCTTCTACCAGAACAACGGGATCGTCATCGAAGCCGCCGCCCGTGTCACGGTCAGCAAGGTTGTATTCCACGGAGTCGCCAACTACCCGTTGATCGTGAGTGCATCGGCAGGCGTGCGTATCGAAGGCGTGCGGGTTGAAGATAGCGGCTCGCTCTCTCCATCTCTCCGCAATAATGCCTCGGGCGGCATTCTCCTTGAAGAAGGCACTCGCGATTTCGAGGTCGTGCACTGTGTCGTCCGGCGTGTTCGCGGCAACGGCATCTGGACCCACTCCTTCTACCACTCGCCGCGCAACGCCCACGGCGCCATCCGCGAAAACAACATCGAAAACGTGGCGCGCGACGCCATCCAGGTGGGCCATGCCACTCAAGTCACGGTCGAACACAATACCGGCCGCTGGGTCGGATATCCTTCCGATCTCGTGGACATCGCAAACTGGGCTGTCCCCGCTGCGATTGACACCGCGGGTAACGTGGATAAGTCTACTTATAGTGACAACCACTTCGAAGATATCGATGGTAAGTGCATCGACCTGGATGGATTTCACGATGGCGAGATCCGCGATAACTCATGTGTCAGCCATGGCTTGTATGACGAGTATCCCTGGGCGCAGTTCGGCATCGTCTTCAACAACGCCAACCCGGATATGGAATCGGCGAACGTAACCGTCACCGGAAATCTGATCGATGGCGCGGGTTACGGCGGCTTGTATCTGCTTGGCTCGCACCACTTGGTTGCCCACAATCGTTTCCTCGCCCTCAATCGCAACCAATGCACCACCGACCGTACCCGCCCGCGCTGTGACTACGGCTCCGGCGACCCGGCTCTGCTTCACAGCGGCATCTATCTGGTGCCTGGCGCTGCCCGCCCCGCGCGGACCGTCAATAACCGTATCGAAGATAACGAAGTCTCCGGCTTTGGCATGCGGGAGTCTTGCATCGTCGCGGCCCCGGGCGTCTCCCTCGCCGCGAACCAGGCCGCCCGTAACCGCTGCGTGGATGGAGGAAAGACGCCATGAAGGAGGCGCCTGCCAATCACTCACGCAGTCGCGCGACTGACGCAAGCGCTTGCTGGGCGGTCGATGCTGCACCATGACCGCCTGGAGTTCGCGGCTGGGCATCCCAGTAAACATAGAGTTTGTAAGTGCCATCACCTGGGAGGATGGGTTCGCTGCAGCGCCACTCATACTCATCGGACCCCGCGTGGAACCGCAGGGTGCGGCCGTAAACTATGCCCGCTTGACTGAAGCCCGGCAGTGACTGTGGAAGAAAAGTGAACACAGCGGTGCCGGCGTCTTCATAGGAATACCAGATGACAGTGCCCGTGGCGCCGCTCGTACCCATCTTCTTCGTCTCCTTTCCGTTGACAAACAGAGTTCCTCCGAGCCACCTCATCTGGACGTCTTCAAGCCTGAAATCACGTGGCTCCCCTGGATTCGACAGATCGGAAAACAGGCCATCCGCCGCATCGCGCCGGGCGAAGATCTGGATCTCATCGATCAGGGTCTGGCCGGTGCCGGGGTTCACTAGTAAGGGCATCCGCAGTATGTCGCCCGGAGCGATGGTAAACGGTCCGGCATCGTACTTGGGAAGTGGGACCTGGGTAAGTCCTTTAGGTCCTGCGCTGGCTGAAGCAGCGCCCAGGGTTAAGCGAATTTCGTCCCCGTGGCCGGTCAATTCGGCAGTGAACGAGTAACCAAACCAGGTCTTGCTGTGCGGAGCACTGAGGATGTGCACGTTTGGATCGAAACCAAAAGACCCCTGAAGTTCGTTCGTGCCGAGGCACGCGAAGGGATTCGTCCCGGGGACCGCGGGCTGACACACGGTATTGAAGACCGCAACCAAGCCGTTGGGAAGGGGAACGGACATGACCATACCGGACCGCCGGTCGGCTCCGGCGAGCGAGACGGCGCACAATAGTGCAACTAGCGATGTCATCTTCATCTCAGTTTCTCCTTATGATCTGCGGCCTGATTTCACTGACCGGTTGGAAGCCGGCCAGCGTCAGGGCGGCTGCCCGCGGCGGCGCTGGTGGACTCGGGGTTGCCGGAACCGGGCACGGCACAGCCGGTTGCGTAACTGCGCGGGTCTGAACTACGATTCGGGGCGCCTGCGGCGGCCGTACAACCATTCCCAGAAATGCTCCGATTCCGACGATCGCCAGGGCCCCAAACGCAAGAGCGGGAGCCGGCAGACTCACGCGCAAGCCGAACCATCTCCTCCACACAAACCGGCGCTGCTTCCGAAATTCATTCCAGGTTCGCTGGGCCAGATCCGGGTTCGCGTCAGGCGCCTTCCATTCGCCAAGTGCTGACTTCAGTTCATCGTCGTTCATTTCTCGATCCTCCCGAAGGGTCACTCGTTGCCGTGTTTCAGCGGTGCCAGAAGAATCCGCAGCCTCTCGCGGGCGCGATGAAGGCGCGATTTCACCGCCGCCAGATCCGCTTTCGTGATCTCGGCTATAGCTGCCAGGCTCAGGTTCTCGTATTCGAAAAGAATGAGTGCTTCGCGTTGCAACAGCGGCAGTGAGCCTATGGCTGCTTCTACCGCGGCTCCGAGTTCGTCGGAGAGCAGTTCTGCCAAAGGGCTCGGCATTTCCGCTCTCATTTCCGCGTCCGAATCGAGGGGCGTCTCTGGCCGTAACTTCCTGATCTTCTTCAGCGCGATGTTTCGGGCGATTCCGAGCAACCAGTTACCGAGCGAGCCGCACTCCGGCCGAAATCGCCGCGCCCCAAGCAGCAAGGAAACAAAAGCGTCCTGAGTGATGTCTTCAGCGGCCGAAGCGGATCTGGTGAAGCGGAAGGCAAAGCCGAATACGGCGTGGTGGTAAACCTCGTAGAGTGAAGCGAATGCCGCGCTGTCGCCGCTGGCCGCCCGGTCCAACAACTCCGCGTCACCAGGTGCTTCCACCATGGCAGCCTCCTCAACGATAGAGTAGTTCACGCTTTAGCGACCTCAACGCAATGCCCTACAGTAGGTATTACCAGAGGCAGGAGAAAAGATTCGCTTTTGAAGCTCGGCGCAACCTTACACAATCGTCGCGCCGCCGTCCACCACGATGATTTGTCCGGTGATGTAATTCGAAGCCGGTGCGGCTAAAAACACCGCTACCCCTTTCAGTTCCCCGGGATTGCCGACCCGCGCCATCGGTATACCGGACTCGATATACGCCTGTGCGCGCTCCAGCACCTTCTCGGTCATCCGCGACGGGAAGAAGCCCGGCGCAATGGCATTCACGCGGATGTTGTGCGGAGCCCATTGCGCGGCCAGTTCGCGTGTCAGGCCGAGCAAGCCCGCTTTGGACGCCGCGTATCCGGCGTAATGGATGCCCTGCGGCATCGAGCTCTTCAATCCGGCAATCGAAGCTACATTGATGATGCGCCCGTACTTGCGCTGGATCATATGCACGCCGCACGCCTGCGAAAACAGGAACGCACCGGTCAGGTTCACCTCCAGAACCTGTTGCCATTTGTCGAGCGGCATGGCTTCAGCGGGCGCGCCCCAGGTGACCCCGGCGTTGTTCACCAGGATGTCGATCTGGCCGTACACGGAGAGAGTCTGCTTCACCACCGCTTCGACCTGCGCGGGCTTGGAGACATCGCACATCGCGCCGTCACAGCGGAAGCCGCGCTTCTTCATCGACTCCACAGCGGGCGTGAGCCACTGTTCGCGTCGCGCGGCCAGCATCAGTGAGGCGCCCGCTTCCGCCAAGCCCTCGGCGATCTCCTCGCCCAGGCCGCGCGAGCCCCCAGTGATCAGGGCCACCTGCCCGCTAAGATCGAACAACTGCTTTAACTCTGTCATGCTCCGTTTTCCTTTGGGCCGTGTCGATGACCAGGCGGGCGATGCGCTCCCGATGATACGCCGCGTCGCCGAACATCAACTCCGACGCCTTGGCCCGCCTGTAATACAGATGCAAATTGTTCTCCCAAGTGAAACCCATGCCGCCTTGCACCTGGATGCCCCGATTGCCGACCTCCCGGTAGGCATCGCTGGCGTAGGCTTTTGCGATCGATACCGCGAGGGCGGCGTCGGGCGCGCGCTCCTGCAAAGCCCAGGCGGCATAATACACCGCCGAGCGGGAGCTTTCCGTGAGCAGCAGCATGTCTGCGCATAAATGCTGCACGGCTTGAAACTGGCCGATCGGTTTGCCGAACTGCTTGCGCGTCTTGGCGTATTCGACCGCGATCTCCATCACCCGCTGCATGCCGCCCACCATCTCGGCCGTCAGCGCGACGGTGCTCACGGCCAACGCGCGCTCCAGCGCGTCCCGCGCCGAGTCGCCGATGGCTAGAAAGTCTTCTTCGGCCACCGGGACGTCCGCGAAATCCACCCGGTACAGCTTGCGCGTGCCATCGATCGCCGCCAGCGGCCTGATCGTCAGTCCCGGCGCGTCCCGCGGCACGATGAACAGCCCCACGTCCGGTCCGCGGCGCGCCGCGCACACCAGAAAATCGGCGGCGCCTGCGTCCGGCACAAACATCTTTTGCCCGTTCAGCGCGAAGCCGTCCTCCGTCGGGTGGACCTGTAGCTTCACGGCCTCCGGCTCCCAACGTGCGTCCGGCTCGAGCAGCGCCAGCGTGGAGCGCGCCTCGCCCATCGAGATGCGCGTCAGATACCTCACCTTTTGATCGGGAGTTCCGGCCGCGTCAATCGCTACTCCCGCCAGGGTCACGGTTGAAAGATACGGTCCGGGCAGCAGCGTGCGGCCCATCTCTTCGAACGCCACGGCCATTTCGACCAAACCAAGCCCCAAGCCGCCATATTCTTCCGCAAAAATGATGCCCGTCCAACCTTGCTGCGCCATCTTCTGCCACAACGCCGGGTCGAACGCCGTGCCGGTTTCCATCAGCCGCCGCACCTCGGTGATTGGGCATTCTTCGGAGTAGAATTCCCGCGCGGAGCTGCGCAGAACCTGTTGGGTTTCCGTTAATCCGAATTGCATACCGGGTTCCTCAGTAACTCTTAGGGAGGCCCAGCACGAAGTGACCCACGATGTTGCGCTGAATCTCCGACGTACCCGCTTCGATGGTATTGCCACGCGCGCGCAAATAAGCATACGCCCACTGGCCGTCGTCGTATGCGCAGTCGCTGCCGTTCGTCAGTTGCGCGTACGGCCCTAACATTTCCATGGCGACCTGTTGGAACCGTTGGTTCATCTCGCTCCAGAAGATCTTCTGTATGGAACCCTCGGGCCCCGGCATGCCGGTTTCCATCACGCGGCTGACCGCGCGCATCTGGTTCAGCCGCATGATGTGGATTTCGGCGTAGCACTGCGCGAGTCTCTGCCGGATCACGGGATCTTCGGCCGCGGGCCGCCCATTGCGCTCGATCTGATGGGAAAGCTCCACCAGGCGCCCGAACTGCCGCTGGAAAGTGATCTGCAAGCCGGCGCCGAGCAGCGCGCGTTCATGCATCAACGTACCCAAGGCGACATTCCAGCCGTCGTTCACGCGCCCCACCACGTTCTCGGCGGGGACCCGCACGTTCTCGAAGAAGAGCTCGTTGAACTCCGTTTCGCCGGTCATCTGGCGGAGCGGCCGGACTTCCACACCAGGGCTGTGCATGTCCACCAGCAGCACGGTAAGGCCTTTGTGTTTTGCCGCGGCGCCGTCGGTGCGGACCACTAGTTCGCACCAGTCCGATGCCCAGCCGTAGCTGGTCCAAACCTTCTGGCCGTTCACGACGAAGTGCCCATCTTCCAGGTTGGCTTCGGTCCGCAAAGAAGCCAGGTCCGATCCGGCGTTAGGCTCCGAGAACCCCTGGCACCAGATTTCTTCGCCGCTAAGGATCTTCGCCAGGTAGCGCTGTTTTTGACCTTCGGTACCGAATGCGATCAGGGTCGGCCCGACCAGTTCAAGGCCCAGGATGCCGACCAGCGGCGGCGCTCCGGCGCGCGCCAGTTCTTCCGTGAAGATGACTTTCTCCATCAGCGTTGCGCCGCGCCCGCCATACTCCTTCGGCCACGACAGGCCGGCCCATCCGCCTTCGTACACCTGCCGTTGCCAGTCGCGGAGAAAAGCAAATCGCTCTTCCAGGCTGGCGACGGCATGCCGCTTTTCCCAGTCGCGCGGCGCGTGCGCCTGCAGCCACGCGCGCAACTCGTCTCGAAACTGCCGCTCCTGCGGCGTCGGATTCAGGTCCATGGTGACGTCCCCCGGGAACGAGCAACGAGTATATAAGAAAATCAAGTCGGCTGCGACCCGAAAGGCGTGAGCCAAACCGCCCCCCTCTTCCGCGTTCTTGTTTGTGCAGCAAGAACCCACGAGATAAGGAGGGCACACTTCGTGAGGAATGGCCGCCGTTCTGACGCTTGCGGTGGCTACTAGCGGCGCGGTGGGCTATCTGTACTTGAGCAAACCCGCCATGGCGCCGGCCTTGGACACGCGCGCCCAGGCCACGCCCGAACGCCTGGCGCGCGGCAAGTACCTGTTCAACCTGGCCGATTGCGATGGCTGCCATTCGCAGCGCGATTTCTCGCGCTTTGATGGGCCGGTCGTGGAAGGGGGCCGCGGAGCGGGGAGTGTGTTCCCTGCCGCCATGGGACTGCCAGGCCTCGTGGCGCCACCCAATATCACGCCCGACCGCGAAACCGGTATCGGCGCTTGGACCGATGGCGAGAAGATCCGGGCCATTCGAGAGGGGGTGGATCGGGACGGACGTGCCCTGTTTCCGATGATGCCCTACGAGAACTTCCGCCACATGGCCGATGAAGACGTGATCAGCCTGGTGGCCTATCTGAACTCTCTCAGTCCCGTGAAGCACAGCGTGCCCAAAACTCATCTGAACTTTCCGGTGTCGCTGCTGATCAAGAGCGCGCCCCAACCGGCCGGCCATGTCAATACCCGCTACCGCCGGAACAAGGTGCGGTATGGAAAGTACCTTGTCACCATCGCGGGATGCGCGGAGTGCCACACGCCATCGTTCTCGGGCGGGCGGAAGTTCGTGGTCGCGCCGGGAGTGCAGGTGGTCAGCGCCAACATCAGCCCTGACCTCGAAACCGGCATCGGCCGCTGGAGCGAACAGGACTTCCTGGATCGCATCTATCAGTACAAGGATTACGCCGATCGCGGCTCGCCGCGCGTGGGGCCGGAGAGTTTCACCTTGATGCCCTGGCTCAACTTCAGCCAGTTGCCGCGTGAGGATCTGCAGGCGATCTACGCGTACTTGCGCTCGCGCCCGCCGGTACACCAAGCCGTGGAGACGCATCCGGACTGGGATCCCGTGCCGGTCAAGCGCGCTGCGGTTTCCGGACGGAAGGTCGTCGATTGAAGCGAACTGCTGTTAATTCAGGTCGTGGATCAGCACCACATCGCTGGTGCTGATGCCGCGCGAGTAAACCAGCCGGCCGTCGCGGGACCAGTCGAAAGAGTAGATTTGGCCCGAGGTGAGCGAAGTCAGGGCGTGGGGGGGGGGCCGCCGGCTCGGGA
>Ga0335077_10013168_pt1 | contig 10346 bp, 10 predicted proteins | sample Lox_Sample_31_FD_207151 | JGI IMG/M metagenome (GOLD analysis project Ga0335077, IMG submission 207151) | Soil microbial communities from Loxahatchee National Wildlife Refuge, Florida, United States - Lox_Sample_3.1 | ecosystem: Environmental > Terrestrial > Soil > Wetlands | place: USA...
CTCGAAGGTTACGATGTGCCCAAGCAGGTCGTTCCTCTTCTGGCAGGAGCGGCGAAATAGGCGGCGAGGCCGGGTGTTCGACGGCGTTGCGGTTGTGGTCTGCGCCTCGACATCGCCAAGGGCATTTCACACCCCTTTCACCGAGGGCGGAGGAGGCCGTTAACCTGGTTAAGCCCATCCCCTGACTCTCAAGATCTCCTGGAACCGTGGGTCTTTTCGCATTTCCTCGAAGTCGGGCCAATACCTCGCCGGGATTATAGTCGGATCGCCGATCTCATGCGCTTCTTGTGCAAGTTGCATTCCTTCGTCCTGTTTGCCGGCGGCTTTGGGATCTTCGAGGTGGACTTTGGTGCCCGGGCCTAAGATGGTGAGAAGGAGGAGGTATTCATGGCCCGGCTCCTCTCCGTGAATGTCGGTCTCCCGCAGGAAGTGACATGGAAGGACAAGACTGTCCGAACGGCGATCTGGAAATCTCCGGTCGGCGGACGACGCATCGTAGGCAGGCTCAATATTGATGGCGATGCGCAAGCGGATCTCGCCGGTCACGGTGGAGAGCAACGCGCTGTATTCGTCTACCAGATGGATTCGTACCATTACTGGGCGCACTTTCTTGGGCGCAATGATTTCAGTTTTGGCCAGTTCGGCGAGAATTTCACCGTTGAAGGACTAGCCGATGATGAAGTCTGCATCGGTGATCAATACCGCATTGGTGATGCGTTATTCGAAGTGACGCAGCCGCGCGTAACCTGTTACCGCGTTGGCATCCGCATGAACGAACCTCGCATGCCGGCCCTGCTTGTCGCACACCGAAGACCAGGCTTTTACTTTCGTGTCTTGCAAGAAGGAGAAGTGGGCGCGGGCGATGACATCGTGAGAGTCGCCGACGGGCCGGAACAAATCACGGTCGCGGAAATGGATGCCCTGTTGTATTGGCCGGGACATTCTCGCAAGGAGGTAGAACGCGCTCTCCGTGTCCCGGCACTCAGCAAGGGCTGGCAAGCCTCTTTCCAAGCGATACTCGAACAGACGTCGAGCTCCAAGGCCATGGAGGGGAATCCGGGGCTCGCCGATGAGGTACAAGCGCCAGCATGGCCTGGATTCAAACCGATGAAAGTCGCGCAGATTCGCGAAGAGGCTGAGAGCGTGACCTCCTTTATTCTGGTGCCAATCGACGGGTACTCTCTAGTGGGCGCCCAGCCGGGTCAATTTGTTGTTTTGCGATTGCAAGTGGATCCGGACAAATCGCCGGTTCTTCGCAGTTACTCATTGTCGGACTTGCCAGCCGATGACCACCTCCGCATCAGCGTCAAGAGTGAAACGAATGGGGTTGGAAGTTCGTTTTTGTGCACTCGGGTGCGAGAAGGTGACCTCCTGGATGTCAGCGCACCAAGGGGAAGCTTCACCCTACAGCCGGGCGATAACCCTGTGGTTCTGACGAGCGCTGGCGTCGGTGCGACTCCGGTGTTGTCGATGCTACACGAACTCGCCGCGAAAAGATCACAAAGGCAGGTCTGGTGGATTTATGGAGCGCGCAATGGCGCCAATCATCCCTTTGCCGCCGAATCGCGCTCTCTACTAGAGCAGATACCTCGTGGACACAGCCACGTCCGCTATAGCAGACCCGCTGCTACGGATCGGCTGGGGGCGGATTTCGATGCTCCAGGCCACATTGATGCAGATCTGCTCGAGAAGTTGGACGTGCCGCGCAACAGTGATTTCTACCTATGCGGGCCACCCTCATTCCTCGAGAACATGCGCGAGGGCCTTCTGCGCTGGGGCGTGCCCGCCGAGAACGTTCACGTAGAAGTCTTTGGTGCTCTTGCGGGCATTACCCCTGGTCTGAAGCAGATTGATCATATTCCGCACCTGCCTCAAGGCCCCTCGGGGACTGGTCCCTCGGTGTCGTTTGCGCGCAGCGGGATCACCGTCGCATGGGATCGTAAGTTTGGGAATCTGCTTGAGTTGGCGGAAGCGTGCGACGTTGTGGTCAGGTGGTCGTGCCGGACCGGAGTGTGCCACACCTGCATGACTGGTCTGATTGGAGGATCGGTTACCTACCAACCCGAGCCACTCGAGAGGCCGGCTCCGGGGAACGTGCTCGTGTGCTGCTCACAGCCAAGCGCGAATGTCACTCTTGACCTTTGACAAGAACAACCTTGTAGGGGTTCCTGCGAGGAGGAGAAATCATGGAAATCGCCTGCCCACAAGGTCGGTTATGACCGGAAACAATCGGCCGATTTCCCCGAACCGCTGCCCAAGAGAGTTCTGCGTACCCAGCCGTTGCGCCGCCGGATGCGCGTGAGCTTCGCAGGCACTTGGTGCAGCGCCGGCAGGGGACATTCATTGAACGCAGACTAGCAGGTGCGATGGACAGCTTGCGCCTCCACTGGCCGGAGTACCTGATGGCAGCCGCCGAGGTGGGCCTATACTTATTCCTCACCTGCATTTTCGCAAGCTTGTTACTGCACCCCGCTTCGCCCGTCCGACACTTCATCAATAGCACTACAGGACGCCGCGCCTTGATGGGTCTGGCTGTTGGTGCAACGGTGGTTGCAATTGTGGTGAGCCCTTGGGGCAAACAGTCCGGAGGTCATTTCAATCCAGCACTCACCTTAGCTTTTTATCGGTTGGGCAAGATGCGCTCAGCGGATGCACTCTTTTATGTGGTTGCGCAATTCGCTGGGGCGCGGTGTGTGCGTTGCAAAGTATCTGTTGCCGGACCCGGTTGGCCGTGATGCGGTAAAATGCGGTAAGGTACGCGGTGACCGCACCTGGCGTTCGCGGCAGCCTTCCGGCTTTCATCGGCGAACAGACGATCTCTTTTGTTCTGATGTCAACCATACTCGTCGCATCCAATCGCGAAACACTGGCCCGCTACACACCCTACTTAGTTGGTTTCTTATACGCGACTTCCATGATCTTGGAAGCACCACTTTCCGGGATGAGCATGAATCCTGCCAGAAGTTTTGCTCCAGCATTGCATGCCAGAAACTGGCATGCAATGCTGGCTTTATTTCACGGCGCCAACTCTCGGCATGCTGGTTGCGGCGGAGGTGTTTCTGCGGAGCCGCGGTGGGGTTCCACCTTTTGTGCAAAACTGCACCACGCCAACAACAAACGATGCATCTTCCGCCACAGGATAGTGCCTCGCTCCGCCAAACCTGTCTGAGGAGAAGAGCCTGAATGCACACCACAGAAGAGATTTCTTCATCTAGATCGATCACGGAACTGATAGCTCCGATTTCATCCGTGCCTTCGACCAATGATGTTAGCGATGCGACCTCGAGCACCGCAGCATTACAACATTCTGCCTAAGGTCCCCGATAACTTGCAGCGCAGATCTGTTCTTTGGTATGTGGACATTAATGGCAGTAAGCGCACGGTGTGGCAGATCCTGGAGGCGGCCGGATTTGGGCAGACCCGTCGCCGGATTGCCGACATCGAGCAATCACAGCTTCAAGCCTGGGCGGCAATATGTGGCTGATGGAAAACTGCTGAAAGAAAAGCTACATTTGCGGAATTTCGCCATCTCTCTCGCCTGGGAAGGCTCACAATTGCAACTGCGCTTTTGGATCATCCTTGCAAAGGCATCGCTGCCTATTACAAGGAGACGATCGACCGCATCACCGGAATTATTGAACTTGGAGGGTTGACGGCAAAGGGCTCTGCATTTCACGCGGCGCCATGGCCCCGACTGCGGCTCCGCTCGTAGAAGGTCTCTAACATGAACAGATTCGGAAAGACGCTGGGTTTGGTGTTCGTCGTGCTTGGGCTCGTATTGGCGGCTGGGATCACATTTACCATCGGATGGCATCCCTTCATCGGACCAAGGGCGCGTCCTCTGAGGGCCCGGCGGTTTGACAGCACGCCGGAACGCTTAGCCCGTGGCGAATACCTGGTTCAGAATGTAACTGATTGCATGGGGTGTCACTCAGATCATGACTGGACAGCGCACGATGCGCCGGTGGTGCCCAAAACCCTCGGCGCGGGCCAGGACATGACCATGCTCCAGGGTTTCCCGGGAAAGGTGTATGCACCGAATATCACTCCAGATGCCGAAACCGGTGCTGGAAGCTGGAGCGACGATCAATTGGCGCGCGCCATCCGCGAAGGCGTCGGCCACGATGGAAGGGCGCTGTTTCCGTTTATGCCGTACCAGGGGTTTCGCGCTCTCTCCGACGAGGACTTGGCGTCGATCATCGTATACCTACGGTCGTTGCCGGCGGTGCACAAACAGCAGCCGACGACGGAGCTGATTTTTCCCGTGAACTACTTAATTCGTAATGTTCCCCAGCCACTGGAGGCGCCCGTCGAGGCGCCTGACCTTTCAACCCCCGAAAAACGCGGGAAGTATTTGGTAACCATCTCCGGATGTACAGATTGCCATACGCCGCAGGACGCACATGGGGAGCCGCTCCCGGGCGAAGACTTCGCTGGCGGGTTGATTCTTGATGGACCGTGGGGCCGAGTGGCGAGCAGCAACATCACGCCCGACGCATCGGGGATCCCGTACTACGATCAGGCAATGTTTACCCAGGTGATGCGCACGGGATTCGTCAAGGCTCGAAGGCTCAATCAGATCATGCCGTGGCAAACGTACCGCGGCATGACAGACGAAGATATCGCCGCCGTGTTTGCTTACATCAAGACCTCTCAACCCGTGCGGCATCACGTCGACAACACAGAACCGCCGACGTTTTGCAAGGTCTGTCGCCAAACCCATGGGGGCGGAAACCAGAACTAAGCGTAGCTATCATTTGCGAACTTGTTGCCCAATTGCAGCTACGGTAGTCGGTGATTTCCAAACGGTAGTGCCGAAAAGTTTTTAAAACCATGAACTTCGGCAGCGCCCAACACGGGTTGTGTCTCTCGGTAGTTCGCGGATGTCCAAGGAGATTGTTGTCACCGCTGGCGCGACTGATTTCAAGTAATTTGTCGGTTGAGAACGCCGCCCGGGCGAATTCGGCTTATAGCTCCGGCCGCCCACTGTTCCTTCCTTTTCAATCAATTAGGTGGGCGCTAGATGTGAAATTGCGTTCAGAAAGTCTTTATGCGGGAGCTAAGGGGAGAGGAAGAAATGTTCGTGGGGATTTCAAGCTGAACCACAAGGATTGGGAACCTAAGAGATGTGTGCCGCCGTTAGACGGGTTGAACCTCGGCGTGGAGCAGACCGATTGCAAAAGCAGCGTTCGCGGAGAGCGTCCAGTGCTCGAACGGTCCAGAAAAACACTACTTTCCGACATCTGGATCTCTAACCGATAGTGTTGACGCAGCAGTTCCTTCCGGTCGAGTTCTCCGTTCTTGTCCCGGTCGAGTCTATCGAACTCGGCTTCCATGAACTTCATCCATTCTTTCTTGTTGGGAAATCTTGCCATTCTTATCTGTATGCATCAGAAGCAACAACTCTCTGACATTCTGATCCGCCTGCGTAATCTTGTCAGGCTGTTTTGGGAAGGCTGCCTTTTGCGCAACGGTCATAACGGCAACTGCGAACATTCCGGCTATCAACGCAACAATGAGAGTCTTGGGCGTCACGGGTAACCTCCTTCCTAGAAATCGAGCCGCAATGCTAATTGTCCCGTTCGATTGCCAGCGTTCTCGGCAGTTTGCGGGGCACTGAGGACACCAAAGGTCGCTGTATTGTCGACTTGCGTCGCCGGCGGAGCAAAGTTTGTGTGATTCAAAACGTTGGTAAACGTCGATTCAAATCGCAGTTTCGCCTTTTCCGTCACGTTAAACACCTTGGCTAATCCGAGGCTGACCGCCACGGTACCAGGGCCTTCGAGAATTCCAACGCCAGCATTGCCAAACCGTCCGGCGCCAGCCGGAGTGGGAGCAAATGCTGCCAGATTGATGTAGTGAGCCCGCGACTGACCGGCGTAGAAATTCGACGACACCACGTCGGGACGAAGGAATGCGCCACGATTCACGACGTCGGTATTGGACTGGTCAAATGAATCACTGATGCCCGGCGTCAGCCAAGGCCCGGTCTCGATCAGAGTGATCGTGTTCAGTTCCCACCCGCCCAGCAAACCATTTCTCCAGCCTTCGGCATTGAGGAATGTCCGCCCTTCTCCCACCGGCAACTGATAGATCCCCGTCAAAAGGAAGCGGTTCCGCCGTGTCCCCTCTACGTTGCCGTAGTCACTGGCTATGTCGAAGCGGTTGGCGATGGGGACACCGTAATTCACTTCTCCCGCAAATGTCGTTGGCGTGTCACCCTGATTGTCCGCCAGATTCTTGGCAAATGTGTAGTTTGCGTCGAAGTATAGGCCGTGTGACATTCTGTGAGTGGCCTCAAATTCTAAGGCGTTGTAGTTTGCTTCGCCGGCATTGAAAGTGGAGTAGAGGGTGAACCAGTTGTGGTACGGCGCTCGCGGATCAACATAAGGGCTTGCCGAGGTGGTTTGGTACGGCGTCGTGCTTGCCGGAATTTGGTTTAGGTCTTCGGTGACGCTGAGCCTGTAGCTGTGCATGCCCACATAGCTGACGCGCAGATTGTCGTTGTTCCCCAACTGCCGTTCCACCGTAAAGTTCCATTGATTGGCCTGCGGATCACGATAGTTCGGATCAACGCCCTGATCGAGACCGCCACCGCCATATTGAATACTTGCTGTCGGAGGAGCAGTGTTGGGGAACTGAATTAGAGGCGCGTCGTTCGCAGCTTTAATATTCCTGTACGTGTGAAGAGCCGAAGTGGGGTTTCCGCTGTTGTTAAAGGACAGTGGTCCAAGGTTGGTCATGGTGAAGATGCCGAACCCCGCGCGAATCACGGTCTTCGTATCGTTGAAGGGCCGCCAGGCAACCGACACACGCGGCTGAAAGTTCCGCATGTAGATGTTACGCAGTGACTGCGGCAGGTGATCCTGACTGGCGGTGACATAGTTTGTGCAAGGAAGTGCTGTATATCCCAGGCCGCAGGCATTAAACGACTGCTGAAAGGCCAAGTTCGATGCTTGAATGTTCTGCTGTGCGAGGTATGCCGCTAACTCGTTGGGCACGACAATGGCATTGTTTCTCTGGTCGAAGTTCGCCAGATTCCCGCCGTCCTCGTGAAAGCCGGGCAAGATCTGCCAGCGCAGGCCATAGTTCAGCGTAAGGTGAGTGTTGATTTGGTATTCGTCCTGACCGTAAATGCCATATTGCCAAGCGGTGCCGCCTACATCGGGACTAGAAACCGCAAAATTGAGTGTGGTCGGTGCACCGATTAGAAAATCGCCAAAGGCATTTCCCGTGAAGGTGGGCTGAAAGCTGAAATCACCGAAATCGTCGGAGTTGAAGACGGGGGCAAAGCTCTCCAGATCGAAATATCGTACCCGTCGCGCATCCAGGCCAGCTTTGACCGTATGTTTTCCATAGCTGTAGCTCAGGCTGTCGGTAAACTGAGTCGTTTTCGACTGCGTCACACCCGTTTTGTCTCTGCCGATCGGCGTGAAGCCAGTCCCTGCGCTGAAGTTGAAAGTGGGAAATGCATGTGTCGTCGGGTGCTGGCTGATATTGACGCCCGTGAGATCAAGTTGTGAGAGCGCATTCGCTCCCTCGATGGGAAAGCCTACACTGGTGGTCACGTTGGTGAAGCCGAAACGAAATTCATTCACCAATCGGCTCGTGATCGCGTACACATGGGACACCATCAAACTGCGGTTGTGGATGCTATCAGAATCATTTGGCAGCAGGGGGTTCGGATAATCCGCGGCAATGTTCTTGCGGCCGAAGCGCGCATACACGGATTGCTGCGAGGAAATCTTTTGATCGATGCGAATATCGGCTCCATCCGTTCGCGCCGGTGTCGGCTGAAAAGTCTCGTAGTTGTAATTGGATTGTCCCGTCACATTCGGCAGCGGATAGTAGGCGAGCAGAGTTTTCGCTGTCGGACTGATGCTGGCAGAAGGAATCACCGATCCGCCGAGCGCGGTCAGATCGCCGCTACGTTCAGCTTGCGTGGGAACCAGGAACTGCTCAGCCACTGATGTTGCGCGGCGGTTTCCCTCGTAATCCGCGAAAAAGAATGTCTTATCCCTTCCCTCATAAAGCCTTGGAATCGTTACTGGACCGCCCAGCGATCCGCCGAATGTATTGAAATGTTTCGGATTCTTTCCTCCAAAGCCATACGGGGCCGCGTCCAGCGCGTCGTTCTGTAAATACTCAAACAGCGTGCCGTGAAATTGATTCGTCCCGTTCTTTGTGGTGAAGGTTACATCGCCGACTTGAGAAAACTCCGCGTTGTTGTTGAATGAGGTGACCTTCACCTCAGCAATCCCCTCCTGCGATGGGTAGGCATCCGGGAGGGCACCGTTTTGTCTCACGTTCGTAGTCGAGATTCCGTCCACTGAGAAGTTCACCATGGAGGAGCTCGCTCCACCTAGAGCGATGTTTCCAGAACTATCCTGCTGCACATTGGGCGATATCGATAAAGCGCTCAGTGGGCTGGTCGTCGTCGCCCTGCTATTCAGGGGAAGCTCAGTAATTTCCTGATTCGCGATGGAATCGCTGATTGTCGCATTCTCCGTGTCAATCACGGCGACTGTGTTAGAGACTTCGACCGTCTGTGTCTGGCTCTTGACTGCAAGCGTGGCATCGATCCTTAGCGCCTGACGTGCGCTCAGTTCGGCTGTTGCGATCTGAAAATCGGCAAAACCCTCTGCGTTAACCGAAACCGAATACTTGCCCGGCTTCAGATTTAGGAATTCAAAGGCTCCGTTCTGATCCGAGGTAGCAGAGCGAACACTGCTATCGTCCAAGCTCTCTATCTTTACGGTCGCGCCGGGGATGACCGCCTGCGTCTTGTCGTTCACGACGCCCACAATACTTCCAAACGTCGACTGCCCCATCGCTGAGCAGACCGTCAGCACCACAACACTCGCAATCGCACAAAACACAGAACGCATCTTCTTTCCTCCACCGGAGATAGCTCTCTCGGTTATTGGCGGCTTTTGTTCAACCTCGACGTAGAGGTGGTGGGACGGACTTTAAGGAAAGCCGCCCCTTCAGGCGGCCCGAAGGAATGGGGCTTCCATCGTCCGGTCTGCCACCAGTGCGGATTCACCCCAGTCAGACCGAAGTCGCACTAAGTGATAAGTCCGGTACCCCTTACATTCTTTGCAGATGGCGATGAGGAATCGCACGTAGAAGGCGACGGCGAAGGTGGACAGCAGAACGAATGCGGTAATCGCAACCATTGCAACCTCTGGCGAAACTATCGGGCTGTCTGTTGCGGTGTCTCGTTTGCATTGGAAACCAAAGCGCATAAAGTTTGTAGAAAAAATCCATAAAATTTTCGTAAGGATTATTTCCGTCCCATTAGCTGATTTCTTTATGTGAACTTTATGGACTTCTGTGATGGAATCACTCTGATGGAAGCAGAGAACCCGTCCCGATTTAACGAGGCGAAGAACTGAGCGGTTGCAAAGAATGCCTCATTTCTACAGCGCGGCTCAATACTTCCTGTTTCTCGTCATCGTCTCCGTCCTCGTAAAGCCTCTGGGCGGATACATAGAACGAGTCTTCGCCAGGAGACCGACTGTCCTCGACCGCGTGTGCCTTCCCATCGAGCGGATTATCTATCGAATTACTGCCGTTGATCAGAAGGCGGAGATGGCGGGAATAGAATATGCGACCTGCTTCGTACTGTTCAGCCTTGTCGGCACGTTTCTGTTATATGTCATCCTCAGAATGCAGCGTTTTCTGCCCTGGTTCTTTCCCCAGTACCACACAACTCCGTTATCTCCAGATCTTGCTCTAAACACAGCCGTCAGTTTCTCGACTACCACTACCTGGCAAGCATACGCGGGCGAAAACACCATGAGTTATTTCAGTCAGATGATTGGACTTTGCGCGCAGAACTTCCTGGCTGGAGCCGCCGGGCTGGCAGTTGGGATTGCGTTTATCCGCGGCACGGCGAGGGAACTGTCGGACACTCTCGGCAACTTTTGGGTGGATCTCACGCGATCTTTGCTCTGGATTCTGTTGCCCGGAGCGTTGATTGGCGCTTTGGTCTTGGTGTGCCAAGGCGTTCCGATGAATTTTCATCATTACACGATCGCAACCGGGCTCGAAGGTGCCAGGCAGGTCATACCCCAAGGACCGGTTGCGGCGCTAGAAATCATCAAGAATCTCGGCACGAATGGCGGTGGATTCTTCAATGCCAACGGAGCCCACCCCTACGAGAATCCCACTCCGCTTACAAACTTTCTCGAAATGCTTTCGATTGTCCTCATACCCGCGGCATTGACGAACACGTTTGGCAGGATGGTTCATCAGACTCGGCAGGGGTGGCTCTTCTATCGGGTGATGGTTCTGTTCTTCTGCTTCGGTTTGCTGTTCGTCCATCACTTTGAGCAGCGAAT
>Ga0335077_10013173_pt1 | contig 10344 bp, 9 predicted proteins | sample Lox_Sample_31_FD_207151 | JGI IMG/M metagenome (GOLD analysis project Ga0335077, IMG submission 207151) | Soil microbial communities from Loxahatchee National Wildlife Refuge, Florida, United States - Lox_Sample_3.1 | ecosystem: Environmental > Terrestrial > Soil > Wetlands | place: USA: Florida...
CAGCGGGGACGCAGTAAGTCAAAAGCGCGGCGCAGTTCGCAGTTTTCCTGCCGGGTTATGTCGTGTCGCGGCGACAGTCTGCGGCCGCGCTTGCGCCCGAGACGAAATCAGATGCTGCGTGCGAGAGCGGCGGCGAGGCCGGTGTAATCGGCGGGCCGCAGAGTCGCGAGACGCGCCTTGTCCTGCGCCGGCAGCGGGAGCGATGCGATGAACTCGCTGAGGCGCTTCGCGTCGACGGCCTGGCCGCGGGTGAGGTCCTTCAGCCGCTCGTATCCGTCGGGGACGCCGGCGGCGCGCAGCGCCGTCTGCACCACCTCGGCGAGCACCTCCCAGGAGTCCGCGAGATCCGTGCTCATGCGCGCCGCGTCCGCCTCGACGCGCGCGAGTCCGCGGCCGAGCGCGCTCCAGGCGATGAGTGTGTGCGCGAGCGCCACCCCGACGTTGCGCAGCACGGTCGAATCGGTGAGATCGCGCTGCCAGCGCGACACCGGGAGCTTCTCGGCGAAATGCCGCAGCAGGGCGTTGGCGATACCGAGGTTGCCTTCCGCGTTCTCAAAGTCGATCGGGTTCACCTTGTGGGGCATGGTGGAGGAGCCCACCTCGCCCGCGACGGCGCGCTGGCGCAGGTAGCCGAGAGAGATGTATCCCCACATGTCGCGCGACAGGTCGATCAGCACCACGTTCGCGGCAGCGACCGCGTCGCAGTACTCGGCGATCCAGTCGTGCGGCTCGATCTGCGTCGTGTAGGGGTTGTATTCCAGGCCGAGCGACTCGACGAAGCCGCGGGCGACAGCCGGCCAGTCGACCGCCGGCAGCGTGCCGACGTGCGCATTGAAGTTACCGACTGCGCCGTTCCACTTGCCGAGGATCGCGACCGCGGTCCAGCGGTACTCGGCGCGCATGAGGCGCGCGGCGAAGTTCGCCAGCTCCTTGCCGAGGGTGGTGGGACTCGCGGGCTGGCCGTGAGTGCGCGCCAGCATGGCGGCCTCCGCGTAGCGGTGCGCCAGGGCCACGAGCTCGTGGATGCGCGCCTGCAGCACGCCGAGCAGCACCTGGCGCGCGCTCTTCAGCAGCCGCGCGTAGCTCAGGTTGTTGATGTCCTCGGAGGTGCAGCCGAAGTGCACCAGCTCGAGCGTCGCCGGCGTGGCGCCCGCGGCGGCGAGCTGCTCGCGGACGTAGTACTCGACTGCCTTCACGTCATGGTTGATGCGCGCCTCGATGGCCTTGACGGCAGCCGCCGCGCCTGCGTCGGGTGCGGCGGCCAGCTGCTGCGCGCGCTGGCGCACGGCATCGCTCAAGCGGGCAGCGGGGAGTTGCGGCACCGCGGCGCTGAGCGCGAGGAGCCAGTGGGCTTCGATCCGCACGCGCTCGCGGATCAGGGCGCTCTCGGAGAGACAGGCGCGCAGCGGCGCGGTGGCGCTCGCGTAGCGCCCGTCCACCGGCGATAGGGCGTCGAGGGCGCTCAGGGCGTCGCTGGGGCTTCCGGGCATGCGTTATGATCATAACGCATACGACGGAGTGCACTCATGGCGACATCCTTCCGGGTCGAGCACGACAGCATGGGCGAGCTCAAGGTGCCTGCGGAGGCGCTGTGGGGCGCGCATACCCAGCGCGCGGCGGAGAACTTCCCCGTGAGCGGGCTCACCCTGCCGCGCGGCTTCATCGCAGCTCTCGCGCTCGTCAAGCAGGCCGCGGCGCGCGCCAACCGGCGGCTCGGGCTCCTGGACGCGAAGGTGGCCGAGGCGGTGGATGCCGCGGCGGGCGAGGTCGCGACCGGCCAGTACCACGGGCACTTCCCGATCGACGTCTTTCAGACCGGCTCGGGCACCAGCACCAACATGAACGCCAACGAGGTCATCGCGACGCTCGCCGGCCGGCGGCTGCAGAGCCCCGTGCACCCGAACGACCAGGTGAACATGGGCCAGAGCAGCAACGACTCGATCCCGACGGCCATCCACGTGAGCGCCGCGATCGCCGTCCAGGGCCACCTGCTGCCGGCGCTCGGGCACCTCAAGGAGGTGCTGCAGACGCGCGAGCGCGAGCTGGCTGCGACGGTGACTACGGGACGCACCCACCTCATGGACGCCATGCCGGTGACGCTCGGGCAGGAGCTGTCGGGCTGGCGTACGCAGATCGAGAACGGCATGGCGCGGCTGCTGTCGGTCGGGCCGCGGCTGCTGGCGCTCGCCCAGGGAGGCACCGCGGTCGGCACCGGCATCAACGCACACCCGGACTTCGGCAAGACCTTCTGTGAGGAGCTCTCCAAGCTCACCGGCATCGGTTTTGTCCCCGCGGCCAACTACTTCGAGGCACTGTCGGCGCAGGACACGGCGGTGGAGCTGTCCGGACAGCTGAAGGTGATCGCCGTGAGCCTCATGAAGATCGCCAACGACCTGCGGCTCATGAACAGCGGACCGCTCGCCGGCCTTGGCGAGATCTCGCTCCCGGCGCTGCAGGCGGGCAGCAGCATCATGCCGGGCAAGGTGAACCCCGTGATCCCCGAGGCGGTGACGATGGTGGCCGCGCAGGTGATCGGCAACGATGCCACGATCACCGTCGCCGGCCAGTCCGGCAACTTCCAGCTGAACGTCATGCTGCCGGTAATCGCCTACAATCTGCTCGAGAGCATCCGGCTGCTCGGCAACGTGACGCGGCTGCTGGCCGACCGGGCGATCGCCGGCTTCAAGGTCAACACCGCGCGCATCGCCGAGGCGCTCGATCGCAACCCGATCCTGGTCACCGCTCTGAATCCGGTCATCGGCTATGAGAAGGGCGCCGCGATCGCCAAGGCCGCCTACGCCCAGGGACGGCCGATCCGCGAGGTGGCGCGCGAGATGACGCAGCTGTCGGATGAGGAGCTCGCGAAGCTTCTCGACCCCGCCGAGCTCACGCGCGGTGGCATCAAGGGCGGCACGAGCGGCGGTGGCTGAGCGCGCCAGCAGCGCCGCGGCCGCACGCGACTGGGCGGGGATCATCCGCGCGAAGCTCGCCGGCACCACCCCCCGGCATGCGGCGCAGGACTGGATCCTCCCGGGCCTGAAGCCCGAAGACAGCCGCATCTATCGCACCTCTCTGCCACAGTCGCCGACGCCCGCGGCGGTGCTGATTCCCGTGATCGAACGTGAGCGGCCGACGGTGCTGCTCACCGAGCGTGCCGCGGATCTGCGCACGCACGCCGGCCAGGTGAGCTTTCCGGGCGGACATATCGAGCCGGACGATCCGGGTCCCGCGGCGGCGGCGCTGCGCGAGACGCGCGAGGAAATCGGCCTCGAGGAGCGGCGGGTGTCGGTCGCGGGCTACCTTCCCGATCACATCGTCATCACCGGCTTTCGCATCACCCCGGTGGTGGGCATGGTGCAGCCGGGCTTCACGCTCGCGCTCGACAGGCAGGAAGTCGAGGGGACCTTCGAGGTGCCGCTCGATTATCTGTTCGATGCGGACAACTTCCGCTGGCAGCGCCGGCGCCTGATCCACAGCGGCGCGGAAGTCGATTTCTGCGACATTCCGTACCAGGGCCACACGATCTGGGGCGCGACCGCCGGCATGCTGCTGACGCTCTATCGGCTGTGTGTCGGGCCGCTGCCCCACGAAGGAGCGGGCTGAACCCGTGGCAGATCCCGAGCAGGCGCTGGAGAAGCTGCTGGCGCTGATGGCGCGCCTTCGCGACCCGGAGCATGGCTGCCCGTGGGACCTCGAGCAGACCTTCGCCACCATAGCGCCGTTCACCATCGAGGAGGCCTACGAGGTGGCGGACGCCATCGAGCGCGGCGACCGCGATCAGCTGCGCGATGAGCTCGGCGATCTCCTCTTTCAGGTGGTGTTCCATGCGCGCATGGCGCAGGAGCGCGGCTGGTTCGGCTTTGCCGATATCGCCGGGTCGATCCACGAGAAGCTCGTGCGCCGGCATCCACACGTGTTCGCCGGCGCACAGCTCGCGGCGCAGGATCTGCCGCGCGAGTGGGAAGCCCAGAAGGCGCGCGAGCGCGCGCAGACGGCGGGCACGGAAGCGGGCGAGCAGGGCGCACTCGCGGGTGTGCCGCGCGCGCTGCCGGCGCTGACGCGCGCGGCGAAGCTCGGCCGGCGTGCGGCGCGCGTCGGCTTCGACTGGCCGGATGCGCGCGGCGTGCGCGACAAGGTGGCCGAGGAGCTCGCCGAGCTCGATGCGGCGCCGGGGAGCGAGGCCGCCACGGAGGAGCTGGGGGATCTGCTGTTTGCGGTCGTCAACCTGAGCCGCCACCTCGGGATCGATGCGGAGGCGGCGCTGCGTGCCGCCAACACTAAATTCGAGCGCCGCTTCCGGCGCATGGAGCAGCTCGCCGCCGGGCGCGGGCGGGCGCTCGAGAGCCTGAGCGCCAGCGAGTGGGACGAGTTTTGGCGGCAGGCAAAGCTGAACGGCGGCTGAAGCGAGCACGACGGGCGCGCGGCGTGCGGCGCGAGGAGCGGATGCGTTAGGCTAAGCCGCAGTGAGCAGAGTGCAGCGATTCGTGGGGCTTGGCCTCGTGGTGCTCGCCGGCCAGCATTACGCTGTCGGCGCCGCGACCGGTGCGCCGGCGCCGATCTCGGCGGCGGCCGCGCCGCAGACGCTTGCCGCGGTGCCGATGAGCATGGACGAGGCGGTGAAGATGGCGGAGCAACGCTTCCATGCGCGGGTCGTGAAGGCCGAGACGCAGAAGGGCGACGGCCATGTGGTGTACGTGCTGCGCCTGCTGAATGAGGCGGGGCGGGTGTGGACGGTGCGCGTGGATGCGGCGAGCGGGGCTGTGCTGTAGGAACTGCGGACGAGAGAATCCATGCGCGTACTGGTGGTCGAGGATGAGGCGGCGCTGCGCGAGACGCTGCGCAGCCGTCTGGCCGAAGCCGGCTTCACCGTCGATCAGGCGGCCGACGGCAACGAGGGGCTGTTCGCGGGCAGCGAGTATCCGCTCGATCTCGCGATCATCGATCTCGGCCTCCCGGGGCTCGCGGGCCTCGAAGTGATCCGGCGGCTGCGTGCCGCGCGCAAGACCTACCCGATCCTGATCCTCACCGCGCGCGACAACTGGCAGGACAAGGTCGAGGGGCTGCAGGCGGGTGCCGACGACTATGTCGCCAAGCCCTTCCACTTCGAGGAGGTGCTGGCGCGCGTGCAGGCCCTGCTGCGCCGCGCGGGCGGTTGGGCGAGCCCGCTGCTGAAGTGCGGTCCCGTCGTGCTCGATACGCGCGCGCAGACCGTGCAGGTCGGTGGCGCCGGCGTCGAGCTCACGACCTTCGAGTACCGCATCCTCGAGCACCTCATGCTGCGCGCCGGGGACGTGATCTCCAAGACCGAGCTCACCGAACGGCTCTACGACCAGGACTTCGAGCGCGACAGCAACGTGATCGAGGTGCTGGTCGGGCGTCTGCGGCGCAAGCTCGACCCCCAGGAGCAGCTGCATCCCATCGAGACGCTGCGCGGGCGCGGCTACCGCTTCGCGCTGCCGCGCGATCCCACCTCCTGACGGCGCGGCCGTGCACTCCTTAAGCCGGCGGCTGCTCATCTCGGTAGCGGTGCCGCTGGCGCTGTTCTTCGGCGGCATGATGTGGGTGCTGGACACGGGCTTTCGCGCTCTCTCCGCGGGCTCGCTCGAGAAGCTGCTCGATTCGCAGATGGTCGCGCTGATCGCCGCCGCCGAGCCGCAGGAGAACGGCGGTTACGCGCCGGCGCCGCATTCGGTCGATCCGCGGCTGGCGACGCCGCGCTCCGGCCTGTACGCACAGATCCGCTCGCTCCATCACGAGTGGCGCTCGCCCTCTGCCGCGGGCCTCGCCACCGACTTCGGACCGCTGCTGAGCCCCGGCGAGCGCACCGTGCGCTACACGACCTTCGGTCGCAACCGCGTGGCGGTGGAGAGCCGCTCCATCCAGTTCCAGGACGATCCCGAGGAGCGGCGCGGGCTCACCTTCTCGGTCGCCGTGAGCCTGACGCCCTACGAGGAGCAGCTGACGCGCTTTCGCCAGGAAATGAGCGGCTGGTTCGCCGGCCTGATGGCGCTGCTGCTGGTGGTGATGGCGGCGCTGCTGCGCTGGGTGCTGTCGCCGGTGCGGCGCATGGAGCGCGAGATCCACGAGGTGGAGGCCGGGCGCAGCGACACGCTCGGCGGGGATTATCCACGCGAGCTGTCGCGCGTCGCCACGAATCTCAACACGCTGCTCGCCGGCGAGCGACGGCGCCTCGCGCGCTACCGCGACACCCTCGGCAACCTCGCACACGGCCTGAAGACCCCGCTCGCGGTGATGCGCGCGACCGTTCCGCGGGAGGCCTACGGCGGCACGATCAGCGGCGAGATCGACCGGATGGCCGGCATCATCGAGCACCAGCTGAAGCGCGCCGCCGCCTCGGGGAGCGCGCTGGTCGGCCAGGCGCCCGTGGAGCTCGCACAGGTGGCGGCCGAGCTGCGCGCGGCGCTGTTACGCGTCTACGCGAACAAGGACCTTTCGATCGAGCTGGGAATAGACGAGGGCAGCCGCTTCAACGGCGACCGCGGCGATCTCACCGAGGCTCTCGGCAACCTCCTCGATAACGCGTGCAAGTGGTGCCGCAGCCACGTGCGGCTCAGCGCGCGCAGCGACGGGGCTGCGCACACGAGCGTGCGGCTCATCGTCACGATCGAGGACGACGGACCCGGGATACCCGCGGCCGACCGGCCGCGAGTCCTGCAGCGCGGGGTGCGCGCGGACGAGAACGTGCCCGGTCACGGGCTCGGTCTCGCCATGGTGCGCGACACCGTGGAGCTCTACGGCGGGCGGCTCGAGGTCGACGATTCGCCGCTCGGCGGGGCGCGCTTCACGCTGCGCCTGCCGGGCCCGTGAGCCGCCCTCAGGACTCGACTTTGAACTCGATGCCCTGCGCGAGCGGCAGCTCGCGGCTCCAGTTGACGGTGTTGGTCTGGCGGCGCATGTAGGCCTTCCAGGCGTCCGAGCCCGATTCGCGGCCGCCGCCGGTGTCCTTCTCGCCGCCGAAGGCGCCGCCGATCTCGGCCCCCGAGGTGCCGAGATTCACATTGGCGATGCCGCAGTCGCTGCCGGCGGCGGACAGGAAGGCCTCCGCACTCTGCAGCCGGTCGGTGAAGATGGCCGACGACAGGCCGTGGGCGGACTCATTCTGCAGCCTGATGGCCTCACCGAGCGAGCCCACCGGTATCACGTACAGCACCGGCGCGAAGGTCTCGGTCTGCACGATGGGCCACTCGTTGGCGGCGCGCACGATCGCCGGCTCGACGAAATTCCCGGGCCGCTTGAGCACGTTGCCGCCGGTGAGCACCTCGCCACCCGCGGCGCGCGCGGCGGCGAGCGCCGCCTGGTAGCTCTCCACCGCGCGTGCGTCGATCAGCGGGCCCATCAGCGTGCCGGGATCGAGCGGGTCGCCGATGTTGACCTGCCGGTAGGCGTGGATGAGGCGCTTCTCAAGCTCCGCGGCGACGCTCACGTGGACGAGCACGCGGCGCGTGCTGGTGCAGCGCTGGCCGGCGGTGCCGACGGCGCCGAACACGATCGCGGGCACGGCGAGGTCGAGGTTCGCGGTCTCGTCGACGATGATGGCGTTGTTGCCGCCGAGCTCGAGCAGACTCTTGCCGAGGCGCGCCGCCACCCGCTCCCCGACCTTGCGGCCGACCTCGGTCGAGCCGGTGAAGGAGACGAGCGCGACGCGCCGGTCCTCGACCAGGCGCGTGGCGAGGCCGGTACCGCCGTCGATGAAGAGCTGAAAGATCGGCGGCAGCTTCGCCTCCTGCATCACGCGCACGCACAGCTGCTGTACCGCGAGCGCGCTGAGCGGAGTCTTGTGCGAGGGTTTCCAGACGCTGGCGTTGCCGCAGATCGTGCCGAGCAGGGCGTTCCACGACCACACGGCCACGGGGAAGTTGAACGCCGAGATGATGCCGATGACGCCGAGCGGGTGCCATTGCTCGGACATGCGGTGGCGCGGCCGCTCCGAATGCATCGACAGGCCATAGAGCATGCGCGACTGACCGACCGCGAAGTCGGCGATGTCGATCATCTCCTGCACCTCACCCAGGCCCTCGGCGAGGATCTTGCCGTTCTCGAGCGACACCAGCGTGCCGAGGTCCTGCTTGTGCGCTCGCAGTGCCTCGGCGAGCAGCCGCGCCGCTTCGCCGCGTTTCGGGGCCGGCACCTCGCGCCAGGCGGCCGCCGCCTGCTGCGCGCTCGTGAGGACGTCCTCGTAGTCGCTATCGGTCGCCGGGCGCACCTGGGCGATGAGCGTGCCGTTCGCCGGGTTCTTCACGTTGAGGAGCGGCGCCTCGGTGCTCTGCGACCAACCCCGCACTCCCGACCAGGTGCCGGAGTTGACGGCCGACAGCCCGAGTCGCGCGAGCAGTGCGTTGATGTCGAGGGTGCTCATCGCGTGGCTACCTTTCGATGGCGTTGCTGACCGGCCTTGCCGGAGACGACCACTTCGCCGGAGACGTGCTTGCTGCCGCCCGGCGCGTAGTAGCGGCCGAAGCGGTTGGCGAGGATCTCCGTGAGGCGGAACTGCTCCTGGGCGATGCAGCCGTGATAGCGGCCGGGGTGCGCCAGTACCAGGTCGACCACCGCGGTGATGCCGGCGGCGGTCGAAACCTGGATCGCGGACCAGAGCCGTCCGGCAATCACCTGCGGATAGATCTTGTTGACGTAGTTCTCCTCGCGCAGCTGTCCGTCCTGCTTGCCGGTCACGGCGGCGTACACGATCACCACGTCCTGCAGCGTCTGCGGTACGGCGTTCTCGAGGATGCGCTTGAGCGTGCCGCGGTCGTGATTGAGCTTCAGGTCATTCATCAGCAGGCGCATCTGCTCGCAGTGACCGGGATAGCGGATGGTCTTGTAGTTCATCGTCTCGCAATGCGCACCGTGGGTGTCGGCGAGCGAGCCGAGGCCGCCCGAGGTATTGAATGCCTCGTAGCGCATGCCGTCGATCTCGATCTCCTCGAGTCCCTCGAGAGGCGCCACCTCGACCACGCGGCCGTCGCTCACCGCCTGGCAGGGATTGCCGTACTCGTTGATGAGCCCTTCGGTCGACCAGGTGAGGGAGTACTTGAGGACGTTGTTGGGGTGCTGCGGCAGCGCGCCGACCCGCAGCTTCACCGTGCGCAGCTCATCGAAATGCGTGATGAGCTCGGCGGCGGCGATGCTGATGAACCCGGGCGCGAGTCCGCACTGCGGCACGAAGGCCTCAGCCGCACCGGTTGCGATGGCGCGCACCGCGCGCGTCACCTCGACGTCCTCGGTGAGGTCGAAATAGTGAATCCCGGCGCGCCGGGCCGCTTCCGCCACCCCGCGGTTGCAGTAGTAGGGCAGGCCCGAGATGACCGCATCGACCGGGTGGGCTTTGAGGTGGCGCTCGAGCACCTCGCCATGGCTCGCATCGAGGGCGAGCGCGACGAGCTCGCGCCCGCCGTGGGCGCGCACCACCGCCTCCGCGGTCGCGCCGTCCACGTCCGCCAACTGAACCTTGTAACTCCCGGATTCTGCTAGTAATCCGGATATCAGAGCGCCGATCTTTCCGGCGCCGAGGATCAACACGCGGTGCATAGGCCCCTCTCGAAAAGGGGCGCATTCTGCCTTCGATATGCCCGCAACGCCAGCCGCCCCGGCGGGGGGCTTCCGCGCCCCTTGCGGCGGCGCAAATTGGCCCGCGGAGCGCATGCTAGGATCGATTCATATGCGCTCCCCCGAGACCACTTCCTGGCATAGCGCGAGCTGGCAGACCCGGCTCGCCCAACAGCAGCCGGCCTACCGCGACCCGAAGGCCCTCGAGCGCGTGGTGGCGGAGCTCTCGCGTCTGCCTCCGATCGTCGTGTCGTGGGAGGTCGAGGCCCTGAAGGAGAAGCTGGCCGCGGCGCAGCGCGGCGAGGCGTTCCTCCTGCAGGGGGGCGATTGTGCCGAGACCTTCGCCGAGTGCGAGTCGGACACGATCGCCAAGAAGCTCAAGATCCTCCTGCAGATGAGCCTGGTGCTGCTGCACGGACTGAAGAAGCCCATCATCCGCGTCGGCCGCATGGCCGGGCAGTACGCCAAGCCGCGTTCCGCCGACAGCGAGACGCGGGATGGAGTGACGCTGCCGAGCTATCGCGGCGATCTGGTCAACCGGCCGGAGTTCACACCCGAGGCCCGCGCGCCGGATCCGATGCTGCTGCTGCGCGGCTACGAGCGCGCCGCCCTGACGCTCAACTTCGTGCGGGCTCTCGTCGAGGGCGGGTTCGCGGACCTCCATCACCCGGAGTACTGGGACCTCGGCTTCGTGCATCACGCGCCGCTCAAGGACGCCTACCAGCGCATCGTGCGCTCGATCGCCGACGCGCTCGACTTCTTCGAGGGCATCAGCGGCCG
>Ga0335077_10013174_pt1 | contig 10343 bp, 6 predicted proteins | sample Lox_Sample_31_FD_207151 | JGI IMG/M metagenome (GOLD analysis project Ga0335077, IMG submission 207151) | Soil microbial communities from Loxahatchee National Wildlife Refuge, Florida, United States - Lox_Sample_3.1 | ecosystem: Environmental > Terrestrial > Soil > Wetlands | place: USA: Florida...
GGTGACGCTTGCGCAACTGGCCGAGCATCCGCTGCTCCGCGCACGCTATCGAGCCCTAGCCGACGCCGCCGGGCAGTCGGCTAGCCCGCAGATCCGACAGGTGGCCACCATCGGCGGAAACCTGCTGCAGCGGCCGCGCTGCTGGTATTTCCGCTCGCTGCACCACCACTGCGTGCGAAAGGGCGGTGAAGCATGCTTTGCGTTTGCCGGCGAGAACCAATATCACGCGATCTTCGGCCACAACGGCTGCGCCATCGTGCATCCGTCGACGTCGGCGACGGCGTTGGTCGCATTCGATGCCCGCGTCGAGCTGGCGGGCGCCCAGGGGCGGAAGCGCACCGTGGCGCTGGAGGATTTCCTCCTGTCGCCCGAGCAGGACATCGAGCGCGAGAACGATCTGAAGCCGGGCGAGATCCTTACGGCTGTACTGCTGCCGCCGCTGAAGCAGGGTACTCGGTCGGCGCACCTCCGACAGGGCGAGCTGGAATCTTTCGACTGGCCGCTTGCGGACGTGGCGGTCGTGCTCGACATGCCGGCCGGGGAGGTCTGCGAGCGGGCCGCAATAGTACTCGGCGCCGCGGCGCCCGTTCCGTACCGGGCCAAGGAGGCCCAGGCGGTGCTCGCAGGGAATCAAGTTTCCAACGATGCCGCACGGCGCGCGGCGCGTGCCGCGCTGGCGGGCGCAATGCCGCTCAGCCAGAACGCCTACAAGCTGCCGATGTTCGAGGCGCTCGTGCGGCGGGTCATCCTCAACACAACGAATGGAGGCTGAAGATGGAGCCCGGAGATCCCGTTACCAGAAGACAAGCCAATGCCGCATTGCTTGCCATCGGTGCAATGTCCGCAATGCCGGTGGCGGCGCTCGCGCAGGAGATGAGGATGCTTCCTGCTCCCCGCAAGGAGCTGGGCAAGCCACTCATGCAGGCTCTGCAGCTGCGCCGCTCGACCCGTGAATACTCGCAGCGCCCGCTGTCCGAACAAGTGCTTTCGGACTTGCTGTGGGCCGCGTACGGCATCAACCGCCCAAGCGGCGATCGCACGGCGCCTTATTGGCGCCACATCATGGTGATCGACGTATACGCCGCGATGGCCGACGGCGTCTGGCTCTATGACCCCAAGCCACATGCACTGCGCCCGCATCTCGGTGCCGATATCCGGGCGCAGACGGGCACTCAGGACTTCGTCGCGACTGCGCCGCTCAATCTCGTCTACGTGGTGCACGGCGAGCGCATGAAGGAGATTTCGCCCGAAGCGCGGCGGCTGTACGGATCGGTGGACGCCGCATTTGCCGGGCAGAACGTTTATCTCTACTGCGCCTCGGAAGGTCTCGCTACGGTATTCCGCGGAGCGGTCGACTACGAGAACCTCGGGCGCGCCATGCGGCTTGGGGACGGGCAGTTAGTCGCGTTCGCGCAGACTGTCGGCTATCCGCAGGCTTGAGCGCTTCGGATTTCAGAAGCGCCCAAGCGTATGGCATGGCTCGATACCGCAGGGGGCAGTCATTACGGCCTTTTACCAGGTGGACCAAGCCGTTTGGGAAAATGGACGAAAGTTTGAAATAGGCACCGATGGCTATGCGTAGCCCCTTGACGCGCAAGCTCGCCTGCATGCTTGCGTTTCTCTTCATTCCGCCTCCATGTGTGCCGGCAGCGGAGCCGCTTGCGGTTCCCGCCCCCGGCTCTGTGGCGCCCTCGGCGCCCGTTCAACGGACCTATACCCAGCAGGAGCTCGATCAGCTCCTGGCGCCGATTGCACTTTATCCGGATGCGCTGCTGGCCCAGCTTCTGATGGCATCGACGTATCCGCTGGAGGTCGTCGAGGCCGCACGCTGGGTCAAGGCGCATCCCGGCCTGACAGGCGAACAGCTGCAGGCGGCGCTGCAACAGCAAACCTGGGATCCCAGCGTAAAAGGCCTGACGGCCGTGCCCCAGGTGCTGACGATGATGGACGAGAAACTGGACTGGACGCAGAAGCTCGGCGATGCCTTCCTGTCGCAGCAGCAAGCGGTGATGGACACCATTCAAAGCCTGCGCGCCCGGGCGCAAGCTGCGGGCAATCTGGCCTCGACGCAACAACAGAGCGTCATCACCGAGGGCCAGCAGATCCAGATCGTGCCCGCCAACCCCGAGGTCGTCTATGTGCCCGTGTACGACCCCGCGCTCGTCTATGGGCCCTGGTGGTGGCCCGTGCCGCCCTACTACTGGTATCCGCCGGGCTACGTCGTGAGCGGGCCCTTCATCTATTTCGGCGTCGGCTTCCTCGTGGGAGCGGCGATCTGGGGCGCCTGCGATTGGGGGCATCGCACCGTGATCGTCAATGTTCAGCGCTACAACGCCTTCAATCACACGCGGGTGGTCAATCCGCAATGGACCCACAACGTGGAGCACCGCCGTGGAGTTCCCTATCACGACGAGGCCACGCGACGCCAGTTCGGGCGCGCGCTGCCGGGAGCCGAGGCACGGCGCAATTTTCGCGGCTATGAGCAACCGGGCCGGCCCGGAGAAGCGGCGCGTCCCAGCGTCGAACAACTCCAAACCGAGCTGGCGCGGCCACGTGCGCAGCCGGGAAGGCCAGCAGCGGGTGAACGTCCTGAGCTGCCTAGAACCGCGCCGCACGCCCCCACGGGTCCCTCTGCCGGCGAGCACCAAGCCCCCGCGTTCGAGACATTCGGCCGCGGCGAGTCGGCTCGGGCTTACTCGAACCGAGGCGCTGCGAGCCGAGGGGTACCTCACGGCGCTCCGGGCGGGGCCGCGCCACGGGGGCATCGGTGAGGCTCATCACCGGCTTGAGGGCTGGCCGTTTGCAGGGTGAAGGGGTCGCTCGTGTATGGTAATTTCGCTCGTATACGGTAAACGGATGAAAATGAAATCAGCACGCACAGGCTCTGAATCCTGGCGCCAATGGGCGCCGACGCTGGCGCTGGCGGCTTTCGTCGCGGTCGGACTAGGCAGCAGGACTGTGGCCGCGGCTGAGCAGCGGACCTTCAGCGGGCCGGAGGAAGCGGCGCAGGTCCTAGAGGAGGCGCTCGGCCGAGACGACACGCAACTCGCCGAGGCGATTCTCGGCCCGGAGGGTGAGAAGCTGCTGCACTCCGGCGATGCGGTAGCCGATCAGAGAGCCAGGCGACGGTTCGTGACTGCCTACGGCAAGCGCCACAGGCTCGCCTACGAGAGCGACGACAAAGTGGTGCTGCACGTCGGCGAAGAGGATTGGCCCTGGCCCATTCCCATCGTGCGCAGCAACGGCGCATGGTTGTTTGACAGCGCAGCCGGTGTCGAGGAGATCCTCAACCGCCGCATCGGCAGGAACGAGCTCAACGCGATCCAGGTCTGTCTGGCGATCGTCGATGCGCAGCGCGAATATGCAGCCGTCGACCATGACGGCAGCGGGGTGCGCGTATTTGCTCGCAGGCTCGTGAGCACGCCGGGGGCCCGAGACGGGCTGTACTGGCCGGTCGGCGGAGCCGATCCACCCAGCCCCCTCGGGCCGCTGGTCGCTCACGCCGTGGAAGAGGGGTACCCGACACCGGGGACTGCAAGCAAGCCTGCGCCATACCACGGCTACTTCTACCGGATCCTGACCGGGCAAGGCGAGCACGCGAAAGGCGGCGCCTATGACTACCTGGTCGACGGCAGAATGCTCGGAGGCTTCGCGCTGGTCGCGTATCCGGCCCGCTATGACGTTTCCGGAATCATGAGCTTCATCGTCAACCACGACGGCGTGGTCTACGAGAAGGACCTCGGGGAGAATACCGCGCAGCTTGCCCGCAACATGACCGAGTTCGATCCGGATCGGAGCTGGCACCGGGTCGACGCGGCCGCCAAGCCGGGCTCCTGAGCCTGCGGGCAGTCACGACCTCGCATTGGCGTCGGTGGCCGGAAGCACGCAGGTCTGTTGAGCGTGATCAAGGCCCTCGATGGATTTTCGTCGATCATGAATCCATCCAACGGCTGCCGAGAAGAATGGAACAAGCGAGGGTCGTGCAAAAGGCACGCGACGACGCAACGGCTGGTGAGGTCACTCAACCCGCAGCGGCGGCTCGCGGGCGCAAGCGCCGGCGTCGAGCGCTGCTGGCCGGCGCCGCGTTGCTCGCCGTGGGAGCGGGGGTTGCAGCTTATTGGGGTACACGTCGAGAGCCCCCCGTCCACTACGCGACCGCCCCGGTGAGCCGAGGGACAGTCGAGCGTGCGGTATCGGCGAGCGGCACCGTCAACCCCGTCCTCACGATCATCGTCGGCTCGTACGTCTCGGGCGTGATCGTCCGGCAGTATTGCGACTACAACACCCAGGTAAAGAAGGGTCAGCTCTGTGCGCAGATCGATCCTCGCCCGTATCAGATGCTGGTCGATCAGGCCAAGGCGGATCTCGCCACCGCCAGGGCACAGCTGAACAAGGACCGCGCTAACCTGGCCTACCTCAAGATCGCCTACGAGCGCGATGTCGGATTGCTCAAGCGCGGTATCGTGTCTCAGGATGCGCTGGACAGCGCGAAGAGCGCATATGACCAGGGCCAGGCGCAGGTCGCGCTGGACGAGGCGACGATCCAGCAGAAGGAGGCGGCGCTCAAGGCGGCGCAGATCAATCTCGAGTACACCGACATTCGCTCGCCGGTGAACGGGACCGTCGTATCCCGAAACATCACCATTGGCCAGACGGTGGCGGCGAGCTTCCAGACGCCGACGCTGTTCCTCATCGCCACCGACCTGACGCAGATGGAGGTGGACACCAACATCAGCGAGGCCGACATCGGAGGCATGAAAGAGGGCGATCGCACGACGTTCACGGTCGAAGCGTTTCCAGGCCGCCCGTTCGAGGGCAGGGTGGTGCAGGTCCGCCAGGCACCTCAGACGGTGCAGAACGTCGTGACGTATGACGTCGTGATCGGCGTGGATAACAAGGATCTGCTGCTCAAGCCCGGCATGACCGCCACCACACGGATCATCGTCGCCCGCAGAGAGAACGTGGTGCGCGTGCCGAACCAGGCGCTGCGATTCACGCCCTCGCGGCTTCCGCAAGCGCAGCCGTCGTCCGCACCTGGCGGTAAACCGGAGGCACAAGACGCACGGCAGGCGGGCTCGGTTTGGGTGTTGCGCGACGGGCAGCCGCAGCGCGTTGTGGTCAATCTCGGACTCGACGATGACAGCTACTCGGAGGTCTTGGAAGGCAAGCTCGCCGTGGGCGATCAGGTCGTCGTCGGCGAGCAGCGCGCGGGCGCAACCCAGCCGGCCCTCGGACCGCGTCCGCTGAGCCGCTGAGCGCATACACGGACCGAGCATGCCGGACCCGGTCATCGAAGCGCGAGAGCTGGCGAAGACGTACCGCCTGGGGGATGTCGAAGTACGTGCCCTCGACGGCGTCAGCTTGGTCGTGAAGCGCGGCGAGTTCATCGCCATCATGGGCTCGTCGGGCTCGGGCAAGTCCACGCTGATGAATGTCCTCGGCTGTCTCGACCGGCCGACGAGCGGCCGCTATCTGTTCGAAGGCACCGATGTTGCCGAGCTGCCCGAGCCCGAGCTGGCCCGAATCCGCAGCGAGCGCATCGGCTTCGTGTTCCAAAGCTTCAACCTGCTCGCGCGCACGAGCGCGGTCGAGAACGTCGCGTTGCCGCTGTTCTATGCGGGCTCCGGTTCCGCCCGGCATTCCGAGCGTCTGACGCGGGCCCGCGAGGCCTTGCGCGCCGTGGGATTGGGTGAGCGCGAGCACAACACGCCGAGCCAGCTCTCGGGCGGGCAGCAGCAGCGCGTCGCGATCGCACGGGCTCTGATCAGCCATCCGACCGTGCTGCTGGCCGACGAGCCGACCGGCAATCTCGACAGCCGGACCTCGCACGAGATCATGGAAACCCTCTGTACGCTCAATCGCGAGCAAGGGGTGACCATCGTCGTCGTTACCCACGAAGCCGATATTGCGGCCTATACCGACCGCATCATCACGATGCGGGACGGGCGGGTGCAATCGGACCAGCCCAACCGGTCTGTGTCGTCCGCATCCGCTACTGGGAGGAGAGCCGTGGTCGCTATTCGCGGCGGCTTCGGCCCCGCCGGAGGTTCCGCCGCAGTGCGGGGGCACTTCTGGAGCTTTGCCATGATGACGCTGAGCGCCGCGGGACAGGCGCTCGGGCGCAACAAGCTGCGCTCGGCTTTGACCATGCTCGGTGTGCTGATCGGGGTGGCCGCGCTGATCGCCATGGTCGCGGTGGGACGCGGCGCCAATGAAGCGGTGAAGAAGCAGATCGAGAGCCTCGGCACCGATCTGCTGGTGGTCCTGCCAGGCGCGACCACCACAAGCGGCGTGCGCGCCGGCTACGGCAGCGCCTCCACCCTCACGGTGGCCGACGTGCAGGCGATTCGCCGCGACGCCACAGCAGTCGGGCTCGTCAGTTATCTGATCCGCCAGCTCGGACAGGTGCAGTACGGCAATCAGAATTGGACCACGAGCCTGCAAGGGGTGACCCCGAGCTACCTCGCGGTCACGAACTGGCAGATCGCGGCGGGGCGTGCCCTGTCGCTTGAGGACGATGCTAACGCGGCCATGGTGTGCGTGATCGGCCAGACGGTATACCGCTCGTTGTTCGCCGAGAGCGAAAACCCGGTGGGCGCCATCGTTCTTGTGAAAGGCATGCCGGTGCGGATCGTCGGCCTGCTGGTCGGGAAAGGGCAAAGCGCCTACGGCCAAGATCAGGACGACGTCGTCTTCGTTCCTTTCACGACGGCTGAGCGCAAGATATTGGGCGTTGCGGCGCCGAGCCAGGCGTTGGACCCGCTGTCAGCGACCTATCCTCCGCCGGCCAACCCATACGGCATGCCGGCGCGGATGACCGGCTATGTCAATCAGATCTATGTCCAGGCCAAGGCGCCCGAGCTCGTGTCCGCAGCAATCCAGCAGGTGACGGAGATCTTGACGCGTCGGCATCATATCCGGCCGGGCGACACGGCGGACTTCGCCGTGCGCAACTTGAGCCAGATCGCGCAAGCGGCCGAGGGCAGCAGCCGGGTCATGGCGCTTCTGCTGGCAACCGTGGCCTCGATCTCGTTGCTCGTCGGCGGGATCGGCATCATGAACATCTTGCTCGTCTCGGTCACCGAGCGGACACGCGAGATCGGGCTGCGGATGGCGATCGGTGCCCGTCGTCTTCAGGTGCTGCTGCAGTTTCTGGTCGAGGCTGTGCTCCTCAGCGTGATCGGCGGGACAATCGGCATCGCGGTCGGAATCATCGCCTCCGGACTGATCTCTCGAATCGCGCATTGGCCCACGCTGCTGTCGGCGCCCGCAGTGGCCGGCGGGTTTCTGTTTTCGGCGGCGGTCGGCATCTTCTTCGGCTATTACCCGGCGCGCAAAGCCTCGCACTTGAACCCCATCGAAGCGCTCCGCTACGAGTAGCAGCCCATGGACGGATCCCAGTGGAGCGGGGCGTGGCGGCAGTGGGCTCTCTATGGCGCAGCGATGCTGCTGTACGGCTGCGCCGTCGGCCCCGAGTTCGATCGGCCACAGCCTCCGAAGACCACGAGCTACACGCGATCGACCGTGACTCTGCCTGCGGCCGGACCCGCTGATGTGCAGCAGAGGCTCGTCCCGGGTGGCGAAGTCGTTGCGCGCTGGTGGGAGCTGTTCCATTCGCAGCCCCTGAACGACGTGCTGACCCTGGCGATTGCCGGCAGCCCCACGCTCGATGCGGCGCGCGCCAGTCTGGCGCAAGCCCAGGAAGTCGTTACCGAGGCGCGGGGCGCGCTTTACCCGCAAGTCGACGTGTCCGCCGGCGCCGCGCGGGAGCGCGTCAGCACAGGCCTCGCGCCGGGGTCTGCGCAGGTGACGGCGAACGTGTTCAGCGTCGGGCCGACGGTGAGCTACGCTCCGGACGTCTTCGGGGGTACGCGGCGCCTGGTCGAGCAGCAGAGCGCTCTGGCGGAGCTCCAGCGCTACGAGCTTGCTGCGGCCTACCTCTCGCTCAGCGGTAATGCCGTGACTCAAGCGATCAACATCGCCTCTGCGCGCGAGCAGATCAAGGCGGTGCAGGAGATCCTCACGGTCGACCGGAAAAACCTGGAGCTCGTCGGCGTCGAGCTGGAGCTCGGTAAGGCCGCGCAGACCGACGTGCTGAGTGCGCGCAGCGTGCTCGCCGGCGACCAAGCTTTGTTGCCGCCGATCAGACAGCAACTGAGCGTGTCGCGCCATGCGCTGTCGATCCTGGCTGGGAGCGCGCCGGCGACCTGGTCGCCACCGGACTTCGACCTGGACACGCTGAGCCTGCCGACGGAACTGCCGGTGAGCGTGCCGTCCTCGCTGGCGCGGGAGCGGCCCGACATCTTGGCCGTCGAAGCGCAGCTGCATGCCGCGACCGCGGCAGTCGGGGTCGCGACGGCGCAACTGTATCCGAGCGTGACGCTGTCGGCTGCGTGGACGCAGCAGTCGGTTAGCCTGGGTACGCTGTTCGATAGTCCCGCGGGACTTTTCAGTGTCGCTGCCGATCTCACTGCCCCGATTTTCCATGGTGGCGCGCTCCAGGCGCAGCGCCGCGCTGCGGTCGATGCCCTGACCCTGCAACTGGCGACTTACCGGCAGACCGTGCTTGTGGCCTTCGGTCAAGTGGCCGACACTCTGCGCGCCCTGCAACACGACGCCGAGGCGGTGGCTGCGCAGCAGAATGCGCTCGAAACCGCCCAAGCGTCCCTGCAATTGACTCAGGAGAGCTACGCCGAGGGTCAGTCCAGCTTTCTGCAGGTGCTGGAAGCGCAACGCCTTTACCAGCAGGCGCGACTCGCTTATGCCAAGGCAAAGGGCCAGCGCTACTTGGACACGGTGCAACTGTTCGTGGCGGTGGGCGGTGGCTGGCGGAGTTGGAACGATCCGGCGTTGAGACGGGAATAAGGACACACGGGATGGACCGGGTTCCAAGGAGAATTGAAATGGCAGAGAAAGCAAATCTTTCACGTCGCGGCTTCTTGTTGAACGCCTTGGCCGCGGGCGCGACGGTAACCACCGGGACGCTCGCCGCGCCGAGCTCCGCCTCGGGCAAGGCCGCGAGACTCCCAGCCAAATGGAGCCGCGAAGCGGATGTGGTGGTGATCGGTGCCGGCGCCGTGGGGCTCCCGGCGGCCATTGTGGCGCGCGAGGCAGGCGCGTCGGTGATCGTGCTCGAGGTGCAGAAGGATATCGGCGGCCACGCGATCACCAGCGGAGGCAATATTCCCCTGGGCGGTGGCACCAGCGCGCAGAGGCAGAACGGTATCGAGGATTCGCCCGATCTGCTGTTCGGCGACCTCACAGACTGGTCGGTGGTCGAGCCCAATGGCTTTCCCGATTACCGTTACAACGACCGTGAGATCGTCCGCGCCTTCGCCGACAATAACGTCGCGACCTACGATTGGCTGGTCGCGCATGGGGTGATCTTCATCGACAAGGCGCCGGACGCTCTGGGCGGAAACTCGGTTGGAAACTCGGCGCCGCGTGAAATGCACACCGCCGTCATGGACTGGCCCACGGTGCACACCGGCAAGCCGGCCGATCCCGCTGTGCGAACCACCACCTCCTCCGGCGAGGGCCTGATGCGCCCGCTGGAAGCCGCGGCCAGGAAGGCCGGCGTGCGGATTCTGCTCGAGCACAAGATGGTCGCGCTCTGGCGCCAGGCTCCGAATGCGGGCCGTGTGCTCGGTGTCGTTGTGGAAAACAAGGGCACCAGGCTCAATATTCGCGCGCGCAAGGCAGTGATCATCGCCACCGGCGGTTCGACCGGGAACGTGAATTTCCGCCGTATGTTCGACCCGCGTCTGACCGAGGAATATTGCGGCCTGGGAGGGATGCCGTGGTCGGACCAGGACGCCAGCGGTGAGCTTGCTGCGATGGCGATCGGCGCCTCGCTCTGGGGCCTCTACAATCAGACCGGTGAGTTCGGCATCAAGCTGACCAAGCCCGGCGCCATCGGCACCCAATATGGGTATGGGAATCTCAGGTGGCTGCCCGGCAGCGCGGTCTTCGATCGGGCCCGGGCCACGGGCCTAACCGTCTACAACTGGCAGGATGTCATCACGGTGAACATGCTGGGTAAGCGATTCTATGACGAGACCGGCCGAGGGTTCAGCGCCAACGACTACAATTCGATCAAATCCTACACTCAAGGCAGCTACCTGAACGCAGAGAACATCACTTACAAGCCGAACAATTGGATCAACGCCGCGATGGCCGGGATCGGCGACGGCCATAACGGCGGCGGCCCGATCTGGGCGATCTTCGACGCCGACGCGGTGACCCGCGAAAATTGGGTCCCTATGCCGCCTAACGTCGACATCGCCGGAGGCTTCTTCTTCAGCGCCGACACCCTGGCCGATCTCGCCAGGAAGATCGTGATG
>Ga0335077_10013175_pt1 | contig 10343 bp, 9 predicted proteins | sample Lox_Sample_31_FD_207151 | JGI IMG/M metagenome (GOLD analysis project Ga0335077, IMG submission 207151) | Soil microbial communities from Loxahatchee National Wildlife Refuge, Florida, United States - Lox_Sample_3.1 | ecosystem: Environmental > Terrestrial > Soil > Wetlands | place: USA: Florida...
GCCGAGCCTTTCTTGCGCGGATTTTGCCGCAACGTGACTTCATGCCGCGCGGAAATGAAGGGATTGCCGGTCACCGAGACGTGTTTCATTTGCGTGCGGAGCAAGGCGGGCTTCGTGGGATCTTCGGGTTGGATGCGCTCGGTGACTTCCTCGTTGTGATAAATGTCCACGTTCAATTCGCCCTGCGCCTGTTCCGAACCCCAGATGGTCTGGACGGCGTTATAATTCGCCTGTGTGACGCGGCCATGCGTGCGCTGAAAATCGTTGACGGCCTGGCGCAAATAGGAACGCAGGACGGAGATGCTCCCAGCCAGCAACGCGACGAGCAGCACCGCCCAGGTCAGGCGCGTGAAATTTCGGTAAAGCGTCCAAAGCAGGCTCGGAGGACTGCCGGATTCGACGTTGTTTTTATTTTGAAACAGGGCCGTGAGAAAAACGGCGAGCAGGGCGGCGGCGAGGAACAGGGCAATAACGGGTTTAACATCGGTCAGGTCGCTGGCGCGATTCAACAGTTTGGAAACGATGGCATTCATGATGGGTCAGGGTGGTTGACCCGCAAAACGCGCGCGAGACGCGAAGACAATTCTGAACGCCGACAACTCGATCTTTCATGTTCGTGTGCCCCGCATTTCGCGGGCAGGTTTTTGATGTTTGTCCTGGCGCATCAAAAATCGGAACGGACCGGTCAATGACGCACCCGGACTGGATTGGCAGCACTCACTCACACGAGTAGCGCCGGAAAGATGAGGAACCGCTCCGACGAACCATCCCCAGAGAACGCGCCGATTAAAAACCCGTTCCCCCCGTCCTGTCCAGAAAATTTTATGAGCACCTTAGGCATCACCGCAAAACCCGGGAAAACGCGAGGCCAATCCAAACAAGCCAAACACTCGAAGGTAGATTTTCCTCCTGCGACGCTCACCGCGAAAAGCACGATTTGCCAGAGGCATTCCCAGCCCTCCTGTTTGTGAACTGCAACCTTCAAGCAGGCCCGTGGGTGAAGAAAGACATTGGGATTCAAAAAGACGATTACGAAATTCCGGTGAAAAACAATGTGCTGGTCGTCAAGATTGAAGACTTGGTGCGTATTTGGCAGGGCGTCGAAGCAAAGAAAATTATTCCCAAAGATTTGATTGCGGCACTCACTTGTCAAAGTGGATGGCTTGAATGCAAAGAAAGTAAATTGATCGTGCACAAATAACGTCGGCGAGCGCTTTGGGGCGGGAGCGCATTTCCTGTTCTCTAAACAGATTTAACCATGCAAAAAACGGTTTCCCTTTGGCAATTCTGTTCCAGAATTCCGCATTGACGCTGGGGCGCTGGCCGTTAAATTGTCCAATCGGTTTTGCTAAACAGTTTATTGAAGAAGGATAAAAAATATGGCAGTGAAAGTTGCAATCAACGGGTTCGGGCGCATCGGTCGCTTGGTCTTCCGTGCGCTCGTCGAACAAGGCATGGTGGGCAAGGACATCGAGGTGGTCGCCGTCGGCGATATCGTTCCGGCGGACAACCTGGCGTATCTGCTCAAGTACGATTCCATTCAGGGGCGCTTCAAGGGCACGGTGGACAGCAAAACTTCCCCGGAAGCCGCGGCCAAGGCCAAGGCCGCCGGCAAAAAGGCCGAGGACGCCGATCCGGACATCCTCATTGTCAACGGCAAGGAAATGAAGGTCGTCAGCGCCAAATCGCCCACCGAGCTGCCGTGGAAAGCGCTGGGCGTGGAGTTGGTGATTGAATCCACCGGTTTGTTCACCGCGGTCGAGAAGGCCCAGGGCCACATTACCGCGGGCGCCAAGAAGGTCATCATTTCCGCTCCGGCCAAGGGCGATTGCCTCACGGTTGTCATGGGCGTGAACGAGAACAAATATGATCCGAAGCAGCATCATGTTATTTCCAACGCGAGCTGCACGACGAACTGCCTCGCACCGGTGGTTTATGTGCTGCTCAAGGAAGGCTTCGGCGTGGACGAAGGTTTGATGACGACAATCCACAGCTACACCGCCACGCAAAAAACCGTGGACGGCCCGAGCAAGAAGGATTGGAAGGGCGGTCGCACGGCGGCGCAGAATTTGATTCCGTCAACGACCGGCGCGGCCAAAGCCGTGGGTCTGGTGCTGCCGGAAGTGAAGGGCAAACTTACCGGCATGGCGTTCCGCGTGCCGACGCCGACGGTTTCGGCGGTTGACCTCACGGTCAAGACCGTCAAGGAAACCAGCTACAAGGAAATTTCTGCCGCGATGAAGAAGGCGAGCGAGACGTACCTGAAAGGCATCCTCGGTTATACCGAAGACGAAGTGGTCAGCAGCGATTTCATCCATTGCGAGCTGTCCTCGATTTTCGACCAGGGCTCCGGCATCGAGCTGAACAAGAAGTTCTTCAAGCTGGTGAGCTGGTACGACAACGAGTGGGGTTACAGTTGCCGCGTGGGCGACTTGATCAAATATATGATCAAGAAAGGGCTGTAAGCCACCGAACGAAATTTAAGGGGCGATCCGGCAACAGGTCGCCTTTTATTTTTGATTTACGATATACGATTTACGATTGATTCCCAATTGCGCGGGTGGCGCGTAAATCATAAATCGCAAATCGTAAATTTACGGTCTGGTCTGCGGCGTGGTCTGAATCACCTTTTCCTTCTCCAGCTTGTGCAGCTTGGGGGCGATGACAATCTGGCAGTAAGGCGCGCTGGGATTCTTGTCGTAATATTCCTGATGATAAAGCTCGGCCGGGTAAAATTTCTTGAGCGGCACAATTTCCGTGACAATGGGATGCTTGAAGTTCTTCTGCGCCTCGGCCTTGGATTTTTCGGCAATCCTCTTCTGTTCCTCATTGCGATAAAGAATGATGGAACGATAGGACGTGCCGACGTCAGCGCCCTGACGGTTCAGCGTGGTCGGGTCGTGCGCCTGCCAGAACACATCTAAGAGTTTCGCGTAGGAAATTTTCGCGGGATCGAACTCGATTTGCGTGACCTCGGCATGGCCGGTGGTTTCAGTGCAAACTTCTTCGTAGGTCGGATTGGGCGTGGTGCCGCCGGCAAAGCCGCTGGTGATGGAAATGACGCCGGGCAGCCGCTCGAAGACGGCTTCCATGCACCAGAAGCAGCCGCCGCCCAGGTCGGCGATTTCGATTTTGTTGGTTTCGGTTGTGTTCATGGTATTGGTGGCAGGTCCGGCGAGTGCGGAAAAACTCAGTGCACAGACAGCGGTTAAAATGTAAAGTGCCTGCTTCATTTTCAAATCGTGAACATCAAAGCATCCGATGCCCAACATCACGTTAAAGGTAATTGCCGGTCGGATGTTCGATGTTGGTCGTCGGTTGTTTTTCCAGGTCTTCCGGGCGCAGCGGCTCGGAAATGACGTGTTCACCGCCGAACCATTTGCCGAGGTCAATCAATTTGCAGCGATAAGAACAAAACGGCCCGTATTTTTCCGCGAACCAATCGCCGCGTTTTTTGCAGGTCGGGCATTGGATTTGGGAAACCTGGTTCATTGTGTTTCCGCCGCGATTTTTTTCACGCCGGCTACCACGTTGGTGATTTCATCCGACGGAATTTCATTGCTCTGCAAAATGTTTTGCACGTCATTGAAAATCATTTCCTGCTGCGCCGCCGAAAGATACGAACTGTTGAAAATAGCGTGAATGTCCTGCGCGAGTTTTGCGTGTTGCGGCTGCATGTCTTCTTTGCCGGCGACAGCCGTCGCCAGACTTTCGGCGAGGTTGGTGACCGAAGTCGGCGACGGTTTGGCGCCTTGAGCGGCGGCCGTCAAATCATTCAGCAATGATTGTTTTGGCAGGGAATCGAGTTTGAGTTCGGGCAATTTGCCGAGCGCGTCAAAATCCACGCGCAGATTGGAGATGTTTTGCAAAGTCGCTTCGAGCACCGGATTGACTCGCGGTGGCAGAGGATTTTGCGGCGGCGCGGCGGGCGGCGCTTGTTGCGCCGGGGGCCCGCCTTGCGGGGGCTGTCCGTTGGCGACGTTGTGAGCTTGTTTGATCGCTGCGGAATAAATATCCGCATGAATTGCCCCGGCGCAAAGAAAGATTAAGAGAAATGCGGTCAATGTTTTCATGGCTTTTATTTGACAATCACTTTTCGCAACAATCAAACAATCTTCGCTTTTGTCAACCGTTCATTTGGCAATGAGCGTCTGGCGGGCCGAAGAAAGCGAAATATAATCCTCAAGGATGTTTTCCGTTTCATCGAGCCAAGGATCGGTCGGAGCCGGATTTATAGCAGCATTGATCGAGGGCGCTGCCGTGGCAGGAAGAGGGCTGGCTAAACCGGGCTTCGCCATACTTGGCGGCGCGGTTACCGTGTTTGTCGTCGCGGCCATCGTGTTCGTTGGCGCGTTCACCATGTTCGTCGGCCAAAGCATTGGCGGCAGGCCGGGTTTGCCGGCGTCCTCGACGGTGATTTCATAGATTTGTTCGTCGGGCACCGGGCGTTTGGCGCGTTCGGCATCGCGTTCCTTCAGGCGTCGCGCGTTTTCTTCCGCCTGTTGGAGTTCTTCGTGCTCGTTAAGCGAGGCGGTTTTCTCGGCCTGCATTTTCTTTAGTTCGGCAATGTCCTGGCGGATGTAAATAAAATCCTGATTGGTGGCCACGCGCGCTTCGGACAGCTTGCGCAATTCAGGCAGATACGGCTGCACCCGGTCCAGCTGGTGATATTCCACAGGGGGAATGGTGTCCCACGGCATGGCGTTGGGGAGGGAGCTTTCGCCAATATCGTCCAAATAACTCAATGTGTCCGGCAGCACCATGTCCGGCGTGACGCCTTTCAATTGAGTCGAGGCGCCACTGATGCGGTAGAATTTACGAATGGTGATTTTAACGGTGCCGGGGTCGTTGGAGGCGGACTCAACCGGCGACCAGATGAACGGCCGCAACGGATTCAAATTTTGCACCGTGCCCTTGCCATAGGTGGAAGTATCGCCAACGATTAATGCCCGGCCATAATCCTGCAAGGCGCCGGCCACGATTTCCGTCGCAGACGCGCTGAAACGGTTGACGAGGGCGATGAGCGGCCCGCGATAAAGGACGTAGGTTGACGTGTTTTGATCCACAATGACGCGGCCTTCCAGGGTGCGGACCTGCACGACCGGGCCGTTCGTAACGAATAAACCGGTGAAATTGACGGCTTCTTCCAACGAACCGCCGCCGTTGTTTCGCAAGTCAAGGATGATGCCGCCCACGTTTTCCTGTTCGAGTTTTTTGATCAAGCGCCTGACATCGGCGGTGGTGCTCTTTTCAGGTAAATCCCCATTGTCGCCAGGCAGATCAACTGTCGCGTAAAATGACGGCAGGTCAATGATTCCCAGACGGTTCGTGCCGCCATGGCCGTTGGGAATCAGAACCAACTCGGCTTTGGCTTCCTGGTCCGGGAGTTTGATTTCAGCGCGAGTCAAAGTCACCACGCGGCGTGAATTCGGATCGTCCACTGGAATGATGGTCAATCGCACTTCAGTGCCCTTCGGACCGCGAATCATTTGGACGATTTTGGAAAGCTCCATATCCACCACGTCCACAGGCGATTGTTTGCCTTGGGCCACGGCGACAATGCGGTCTTTGGGCTTGAGTTGCCTGCTTTTGGCCGCGGGACCGCCGGGGACGAGGGAAACAATGGTGCAATAACCGTCTTCAGAGCGAAGTTCCGCGCCAATGCCGAAGAGGGCCAGGCTCATGTTGATGGAAAAATCTTGGGCGTGACTGGTGTTAAGGTAATCCGAGTGCGGATCGTAGGCGTGAGTGAGCGCATTAAGATACGCTTCCAGCACGTCGCTGCTGTCCCAATTGGTAAACAGGCGCAACAACCAGTGGTAATGGCGTTCGAGCTTGTCGGATATTTCCTTGGGGGCGGATTCGGGCAACGGCAGAATTACGCTGCTGTTGGTTGGCGAAATTTCGCGGCTGAGAACCTCCTGCAAATAATCGTAAAGCAGCCGTTGCCGCCAGAGCTCCCGCGCCTCGGCCAGGTCTTTGGGGCGCGGCGCCTTGCGCCGGTCCAGGAGAATGGATTGATGGCTGTGAAACTTGAATTTGTCGTGCTTCAACAGTTTGTCCGCGTAAGTGACGCGCTGGTTCAGGCGTTTTAGAAAGCGTTCGAAAATCTGGTAGGCCGGGGTGAGATCGGCCACGCCCCGGTTATTGATGGTTAGAGTGTCGAGGTTGGTGCGATAGTGCGCAAATTCCGCCACGTCCGATTCCAGAAAATAAAGATGCTGCGGGTCAAGCGCGTCCAGGTAGCCGTCAAAAAATTTCTCCGACATCTCCTGGTCCAGCGGATGCTGTGAATAATGATACTCCTCCAGCAGCCGCGCCGTAACGTAGGCGATGCGTCCGTCGTTGGGACCGGGCGTCAGCGTGGGGGGCGGGTTGGTGTTGCCCGCCGCCGCCAACAGGGTGTTGAATTGCAGAAAGAACCCCAGCGCGAGCAGCCCGAAAATTTTCCAGCCGGGACCCGGGAAGGCCTTGTTATATTTAGAATGGCACGTCATCATTTGCACAAGTTCGATTAACTATAGCAGGATTTCTGCAATGGGGAAACATTTTGCTTGTGACAACGTTGGGAATTGAAACAGGGTTGCATTTTAAGGATAATCGCGCAATATACGCACATGTGTGCCATGAAAACCATCTTATTGACTGTTATTTTTTCCCTCACGGTCGCGGCGCCCCTGCTGGCCGACAACACCAATTTGCTGAGCGATGACAAATCGCGCGTGAGTTATGCCCTAGGCATGATGCTGGGTGAGCACTGGAAGGCGGACGACATAACCAACCTGAGTTACGAGATGCTGGTGCGGGGTTTGAGAGATGCCGAATCCGGCGGCGCAACGCTGATGAACGTGCAGGAGGTGCGCAACACGCTGGGCCAATTTCAGCGACAAATCGCCATGGAACAGGAAGAAAAACGCCAGGCGCTGGCCGCCAAAAACCTGCAGGCCAGCGAGACGTTTCTGGCCAAGAACGAGAAACGGAAGGGAGTAGTTACATTGCCCGACGGCTTGCAATACAAAGTCATCACCAAAGGATCCGGGCCGTCGCCTACAGACAGCGACACGGTGACAGTCAGCTATGAAGGCACGCTGATTGACGGGACGAAGTTTGACAGTTCGGACAAAGCGCAGTTTCGCGTTGGGGGCGTCATTCACGGCTGGAGCGAGGCGCTCGCCCACATGAAAGTAGGTTCCAAGTGGCAATTGTTTATTCCGCCGGATCTCGCTTACGGTTCGTATGGCCGCCCGCCACGGATTGAACCCAACTCCGCTCTGATTTTCACAGTCGAATTGCTTTCCATCGAGCATCCCAAACCGGTCACCAGTGACATCATCAAGGTGCCTTCCGCCGCAGAGATGAAAAAGGGCGCGAAGGTGGAAATCGTAAAGCCCGAGGATGTTAAAAAAATTCAGGAGCAGCAGTCTCAGTCGCAATCCGGGAAATAACGGCTTCCGTTTGAACATTGGGAGACCGGTGGTGTCAATTCCAGGGTAGAGTACTGGTGCTTCTTGTATGCGAAGTTTTTCCAAACCATTGATTGGATTTTTTGCGGCAGTTTCGGGCGCGGCAGCCATCCTGCTGCTGTCCCATTTCACTCTATGGGGCAAGGACCCCGATCCGACGATCCACGTTGACACGACGCCCCTCGCCCGCGCGGCCCAGCCGTTTGCCAGCTATGCGCCCGTCGTCAAAAAAGCCGCGCCGAGCGTCGTCAACATTTACTCCACCACCATTGTGCATATGCGGCAGCGGTATGGGAATCCATTCTACAACGACCCGTTTTTCCGGCAGTTCTTCGGCGATCAATTTGGTCCGGGCGGCAGCCGCGAAATCACGCGCCGCGAGGAAAGTCTTGGCTCCGGTGTCATTGTTTCGCCGGATGGATATATTCTGACGGCCAATCATGTGGTTGAAGGCGCCGACAAGATCCGGGTTGCCATTCCGGGTGATAAAAAGGAGTACACAGCCAAAGTCATCGGCACCGACCCGCCCACCGACGTGGCCGTGTTGAAAATTGACGCTGAAAATCTGCCCGCTGTCACGCTCGGTGACAGCGATCAGCTTGAAGTGGGCGATGTCGTGCTGGCCATTGGCGATCCTTTTCGGGTTGGCCAGACGGTGACCATGGGCATTGTCAGCGGATTGGGCCGCAGCGGATTTAATTTCGGCGGAGACAGCTCGCACCCGGAATATCAAGATTTCATCCAGACCGACGCCGCAATCAACCCCGGCAATTCCGGCGGCGCGCTGGTGGATACTGAAGGCCGGCTGGTGGGCATCAACACCTTCATCATCAGCAGCACCTACGGCAATGAAGGCATCGGTTTCGCCGTTCCCATCAACCTCGCGCGCCACGTCATGGATCGCCTCATTCACGGCGGCAAAGTCACGCGCGGCTACCTCGGCGTTACCTTGGAAGATATTACGCCGGGTTTGGCGGAAAGTTTTGGCTTGCCCGACCAGAACGGCGCGTTGATTCGAGATGTGCTGCCGGAAACGCCTGCTCAAAAGGCCGGCCTTAAATCTGGCGACGCGATAATTGAATTCAATGGCAAAAAAGTCAGCGATGCCCACAGTCTGCAATTGATAGTCTCCGAGTGTTCGCCGGGAACGGAGGTCACAGTGAAAGTGATTCGCAGTGGCAGCAATAAAACCCTCACCGTCAAATTGGGTGAATTGCCGGACCAAATCGGGCAGAATGAAAACAACCAAAACAACAGCTCGGTTAATTCAAGCCCTGATGCTCTCGATGGGGTGACAGTGTCGGATTTGGATCAGCAGGCCCGGCAGGAGCTTGACGTTCCCGACAATATTCAAGGCGCGCTGGTGACCGAAGTGGATCCGAATTCAAATTCAGCCGAAGCCGGTTTGCAACAAGGCGATGTTATTATGGAAATCAATCGTCATCCGGTGAGCAGCGCCAAGGAGGCGGTCAAGCTTTGCACTCAGGCCAAGGGTGATCGTATTCTGCTGCGGGTGTGGCGACGCAACGGTGACTTTGCCGGCACGACTTATCTGAGCGTGAACAACAAACAGACGAATTAACCGCCCGGTGCCGGGAAGCGGCAAACTTTTGACAATTTTTCCGTAATGGGCAAATTCTAACCCGAACGGCGGCCATTCATGGCAGCCGGAATGTATGCCCGTTCAATATAAAGATTATTACGAAACCCTTGGCGTTCCGCGCAGCGCGAGCGACGGCGAAATCAAAAAGGCCTTTCGCAAGCTCGCGCGGGAATATCACCCGGACGTCGCCAAGGATAAGAAGAAAGCTGAGGAAAAGTTCAAGGAAGTCAACGAAGCCTACGAAGTTTTGGGCGATCCGGCCAAACGCAAAAAATACGACGAACTTGGCGCAAACTGGAAGTCCGGCGCTGAATTTCGCCCGCCGCCGGGCTGGGAAAATTTTGGCGGCGGCCAGGCGTTTCGCGGGCGCGGCGGGGGCGGCCAGGAATTTGAATTCCACTTCGGCGGCACCGGCTTCAGCGATTTCTTCGAGCAGCTCTTCGGTTCGATGGGCGGCAGGCGCGGCGGGTTTAGCCGTTTTACAAATTTTGAAGGGCAGGAATTGGCCGAACGCGGTCGCGACATTGAAGGCGACATCATGGTGACGCTGGAGGAGGCGATGCGCGGCTCGGTGCGCACCGTCAACGTGCGCCACAACGTCGGGCGCTCCATCAAAACCGAGACGCACCAGGTAAAAATTCCGCCCGGCGTCGCCGAGGGCCAGCGTTTGCGGATTGCCGGTCGCGGTGAAGCGGGCAGCGGCGGCGGCGCGGCGGGCGATTTGTATCTGCGGGTGCGGCTGGCCAAACATCCCGACTTCGAAGTTGAAGATCACAATCTGATTTACGAGGCCGAGCTCGCACCCTGGGAGGCCGTGCTGGGGACCAACCTTTCCGTGCCGGCGCTCGACGGACGCGTGAACATCAAAATTCCGGCGGGAACGCAAAGTGGCCAGAAGTTGCGGGTGCGCGGACGCGGTCTGCCGTCCCGGGACGGAGGTCACGGCGATTTGATGATCGTCGCCAAAGTTGCCGTGCCGGCGAAGATTTCCGATGCGGAGAAAAAGTTGTGGGAGCAACTCGCCCGCGAATCCAAATTCAATCCGCGCGCTTAAAGGTAGGGCAGCGCGCCGCGCTGTCCGGACGCCGCGGCGTTCCTACCAAGTTTATGAAAAACATCCTCATCACTGGCGTCACCCGCGGCCTCGGTCGTGCGATGACGGAGGAATTCATCCGGCTCGGTCAGGTTGTGGCCGGCTGCGGTCGGTCGGAAAAGGAAATCGAAGAATTGCAAATACAATTCACCGCCCCCAATGACTTTGCCATCATCAACGTCGC
>Ga0335077_10013176_pt1 | contig 10343 bp, 3 predicted proteins | sample Lox_Sample_31_FD_207151 | JGI IMG/M metagenome (GOLD analysis project Ga0335077, IMG submission 207151) | Soil microbial communities from Loxahatchee National Wildlife Refuge, Florida, United States - Lox_Sample_3.1 | ecosystem: Environmental > Terrestrial > Soil > Wetlands | place: USA: Florida...
ATGCCGATGAAATCGTAGCGTCGCGGCGAGAGGGCCAGCAGGTTGCGGCCGTCGGCCACGTGAACGGTGGTTCCGGGGCGCGACAGCACGCCGCCCTTCCCGGTTCGGAAGTCGCGATCCGTGAGGTTCACGACGTCGCGCGCCGGCTCGGCGACGTGGACCTCGGCGAAGCCGGCGTCCGAGGCGACTCCGGCTGGCACGCCCGTGCGCAACCCGATGACGAGAGCCGCCCCGCGTGCCGGGGTGTGGAGGAGCGGGATGAGAGTGAAAGAGACCTGGGCCGTCATCTCACGGTCGTGGCTATCGTCTCCCTGGAACATGCCGTTCGTCTGCATCGTGACGACGCGCGCGCCGCCGGAATCCTTCGACTCCGCGACCGTCGTGAGGCCGCCGTCCAGGCTCTCGGCATGGTCGACGACCCGCCCGAAGCTCCCGGCGGCGAAGTACACGTTGGCTCCGGACGCGAGGCGCGTGTAGTCGAGGCCCCGCGGCTGGACCGCGAAGAGCGCGGCGGCCGCGGCCAGGCCAACGGCCGGACCGCGCCGTCGCTCCGCGGCAGCGAGGGCCAGCGCCGCGAGGGACAGGGCTCCGGCGGCGAGGAGCTGCACCGCGGCGAGCGAGCCGAGGAACGGCACGAGCACGAAACCGCCGAGGACCGCTCCGGCGATGTTTCCGGCGAGGTTGAGCGCGCCGGCCCTGCCCACCGCGGCGACGACGCGGTGGGGGCTGGCGGCTCCCACCCAGGCCATGACCACCGGGTAGCTCGCGCCGATGAAGAGCGCCGGCGGGATCAGGACGGCGCTCGAGACCAGGAAGCGCACGACCTCGCGGGCGCCGAACGTCGTCGCCAGCGGATAGCCCTGGTACGCCGCGAAGTGGTCCGGGATCGCCGCCCAGAGGTGCACCGAGAGAAGGACGACTGCCGCCTCGCCCGCCAGGAGCCAGGCCAGAAGCGCCGGCGGCTTCACGGCGGTGTCGAGGAGGCGCTGCCCTGCCGCCCCGCCGGCCGACAGCCCGATCAGGACGGCGAAGATCGTGAGCGAGCGGGCGTACGCGCTGTTCCCCGCCACGACCGCGAGAAGGTGCTGGTTCACCGTCCCGAGCGCGAAGGCAACGACGCCGCCCGCAGACGAGATGGCAAGCGAAATCCAACCGAGCCGCTGCAGGCGCCCGCGCCGGCCGCTCGGAGCAGCGGCCGCTGAGGCGGCGGCCACACCCGAAGGTCCTCGCTCGACCCGCCGTGAGAGCCTGAGAGCGAGAAGCGCCGCGAGGCCGTCGAGCAGCACGGCGAAGAGCGTCGTCTGGCCGATGCCGACGAGCGGCAGGAGCGCGTAGCCCGACAGAATCGTGCCCGCCGCCGCGCCCGCCGTAACCGTCCAGTAGAGCCTGCCGACCGCGCTGCCGACTGATTCTCCGCGCGCGGTGAAGAAGCGGACCAGAAACGGGACGGAACAGCCCAGGAGCACCGTGGCAGGCAGGAGAGCGGCCGCCCCCGTCGCCAGCTGGACCGGCACGAGCCACGAAGCGCCCGGATCGGCCCCGCCGGCCAGCGCGAGGTAGGCGACTCGCGCCGTCCGGATGGCGAACGGGAAGAGAGCGCACCAGACCCCGACGCCGAGCTCGAGCCAGGCGAAGGCGCGCAACGACCGGACCACGCGGAAGGCGTATCGGCCTCCGAGCCAGAAGCCGAGCGCCAGGCCGCCCATGTAAACAGACGGGATGGCAATGGCGGCGCGGGCGCTACCGCCGAACGTGGCCGCGAAAGCCTTGGCGCAGGCCACCTCGTAACAGAAGGCGACGAAGCCGGAGCCGAAGAGGATGACGCCGATCCAGGCCCGCACGCGGCGGGTCTCGGGGTCGACGAGGACCGGCGCGGGCGGGGCGGCGACGACGGGAAACGGCGCGGCCAGAGAGCGCTGGAGCGCGGCCACTCCCACCGCGGGGAGCGCCACCACCGCGAGCGCGACGCTCCAGAGGATAGGCGCAGAAAGCGCCGTGGGGGCGAACCGCACGAGTGCGAGCCAGCCGGCCAGCAGCGCCAGCCCGCCCAGCAGGAGCCGGCGGCGCGCCCGGCCGCCGTCGGCCGCATCGGGCGCCACGACGGCCAGCACGGCGGCAGTGAACGGCACGGCTGCGACGAGGTCGACGAAGTAGTGGTAGCCGGTCCCCAGAGTGGCAAGCAGGGTCAGGACGAGGAAGGCCCCCGTCAGAGCGCGTACGCCGCGGCCGTAAGGGCGGGCCAGCCAGAAGGCGGCGAGCGCCCAGGCAGCGTGGAGCGACGGCATGCAGTTGCGCGCCGCGAAGACGGAGCCGAGCGCTCGCGCGAGCGGGGGCGCGGGCGGAAGCGCGGGGGGAAAAGAAGGCAACACGTAGATCGGGCCGATGACAGGGAAGAGAAAGTAGAGCGTGTACCCGCCCAGGGCCACTGCCAGGAACGCCACGATCGGGTCCGGGGCGCGCCGCGACGCGTCACGCGCCGCCGCCGCGTCGACCGCGACGAAGGCGAGGGGCAGACAGACGTAGACGAAGAAAGCGACCCGGCCCAGAGCGGGGGCGGCCAGGAAGAGTCGGCCGGCCAGGAAGCTGATCTGCAGCCCGAAGGCGCCGTCGGCCGCGAACGTCCAGGCGTCCCAGGTGGTGGGCCAGACCGTGGCCGTGAGCTCGAGGTAGAAGCGGCCCACGACCACGAAGCCCGGGAGAAGCAGGCCGGGCAGGAGCACGTCGAGCGCTGCGCCGCGCGCATCGCCCTTCGCTCGCCAGGCTCCAACCACCAGCACCACGATGCTGCCGCAGCCGAAGCCGATGCCGGCCACGACTCTGAGATCCCGGCCGGCCAGAGCGAGGGCGACCGCCGCGAGCGCACCGACCGAAGCCGCAACGAGCTTCTCTCCTGTGGGGCGGCGCGAGGCAAGGTGGAGCAGGAAGGATCCCGCGGCGGCGGCGCCGAAAAAGCCGAACCAGAGCGAACCGGCCAGAAACGAGGTGGGCGAGGGACCTGCGCCGGTGGGGGCCAGCACTTCGGCGAGGAGCCAGGCGCCGACGAGCCCGAGCGCCACGGGGCGCAGCCGGTCGGCGCGGGCGCCTGGCCTCGGGCCGCCGTCGGCCGCGGCGGACGGGGGGGTCAGCGTCTCGGACTCCTCATGGAGGGCGAAATCTTATCCGGATCCGGAAGGAGCGAAAGACGGCCGCTTTCTTCAGCTCGAGGCGCTGGGCGCGAGGAAAGGGGCGATCGCGCGTTCGAGGATGGCGCACACCTCGTCGTCGGTCGTCTGCGAGAAATTTTCGTAGAAGCATCCGACGGCGTCGAACGGCTCCGGAGTGAGAACGCAGATCACGTCGTCCGCTACCCTGGCGAGCTTCCGGGCTGTCGAGGGCGGCGCCACGGGTACGGCCACGACGATGTTCGCTGGCCCCAGCCTCCTCACGGCTCCCACCGCCGCGAGCATGGTCGAGCCCGTGGCGAGCCCGTCGTCGACGAGGAGAACGATCTTCCCGCGTGGAGCGACCGGTTCGAGCCCGTGGCGGTAGCGGCGCTCGCGGCGCTCGAGCTCGCGTCTCTCGCGGCCGGTCACCTCCTCGATGACAGGCCAGGAAAGTCCGAAGTATTCGACCACTTCCTCGTTGAGGATCCTCACTCCCCCGCCGGCCACGGCGCCCATCGCGAGCTCCTGCTGGCCGGGCACGCCGAGCTTGCGCACGAGGAACACGTCCAGCGGCGCCTCCAGCGCGGCGGCGACCTCCGCGGCCACCGGAACGCCACCCCTGGGGAGAGCGAGAACGAGGACGTCAGGACGCTTCCGGTATGCACCGAGGCGGCCTGCGAGCTGTCTGCCAGCGTCGGCCCGGTCCTTGAACCTCATATGGGCACTCGTGAAGAACATGGCTTGAGGCGTCGAATGCGGCAATGAAGCATCTGGATCAACGCCTCGCGATGACGCCTAGGTGGCCCTGCTCCTATATATTGATTACCTGCGCCGGTTCCCGTGGCCTCCCGTGCGGCGGCGGGGGCGGAGGGATGCCATGGAGCTCTCCGAGACGGCCCTGCTCGAGCGTGCGGCCAACCTGCATTCTGCTCTTGCGGATGCCCTCTGCACGCTGCCCGCCGAGGGCGCATCGCCTCCCAAGCCTGACGCCGCACTTGCCCTGGTCTCGGCCGCCGAGCTCGCCCTCTCTTCCGGCGCCGTCCCGGCCTGGACGTGGCACCGGTACCTCGATCTGACCCGCCGCCGCGAGTTCCTGCTCGCCCTGCCTGACACCGCGGCGCGCATGCGCTGGGCGGAGACCACCTTCGGCGCGATCCGGGCTTCGGGATACACGCTGGCAACGCTTCTGTCGCAGCGCGTCGCCGCCCACCCGGACAGGGTTTTCCTTCAGGCCTCGGCCCGGCCCGAAGCGCCGCGCTGGACGTACGCCCAGACGGAGAGGCGCCTCCGCGGGATCGCCGCAGCCCTTGCCTCTCTGAGCGGGCGTCCGCCCCGCGTGGCGATCGTGGCGGAGAACAGCCTCGACTCCGCCTGCTGCGATCTCGCCTGCCTCGTCCACGGAATCTTCGTGGCGCCCCTTGCGCCTCACCTCCAGGTTTCGGAACTGACGTCCCTCCTTCAGCGGCTCGGCGCGAACCTCGTCCTCGTCGACACCGCGGACCAGCTCGCGAAGGTGGAAGCCGTCGCGGCCCGGCTCCCGAGCCCGGTTCGCCCGGTTCTTCTCGACGCGGCGGCCCGCCTGAAGCGCGACACCGTCTCCGTTCTCGGCGAGGAGGTTGGCAAGCTGGGGGCCGAGGAGACGGAACAGGCTCTCCGGGGCCTTTCCCCCTTCGGCCTCGACGAGGCGGCCACGGTCCTCTTCACGTCCGGAAGCACCGGGACCCAGAAGGGATTCGCGTTCTCTCCCTTCAATCTGCTCACGAAGCGCTTCGCGCGCGCGGCGGCCCTGCCGTTCGTGGGTGAAGGGGAAGTGCTTCTCTGCTATCTCCCGCTTTACCACACGTTCGGGCGTTATCTGGAGCTGCTCGGCACGCTGTTCTGGGGCGGTATGTACGTTTTCGCCGGGAACCCCTCGCTGGAGACGCTCCTCGCCGGCCTGATTCAGGTCCGCCCCACCGGGCTGGTCAGCGTCCCCGCCCGCTGGCAGCAGCTTCACGAGCGCTGCCAGAAACGGCTCGGCGCCCTCGCGGGTCCCGAAGAGGAGGCGGCGGCCATGCGGGAGGTGACGGGCGGGCGCCTCACCTGGGGGCTGTCGGCGGCCGGCTTCCTGGAGCCAGCGGTCTTTCGCTTCTTCGAGCGCAGCGGCGTGGCCCTCTGCAGCGGCTTCGGGATGACGGAGGCCACCGGCGGCATCACGATGACGCCGCCGGGTCGCTACGAGGACGGGACTGTCGGCATCCCGTTGCCGGGGATGCGCGTCCGTCTGGGTGAAGACGGGGAGCTTCTCATCGCCGGCCCGTATGTCGCACGCGACATCGACGAACCCGAGACGGCGGGTGAAGGCGAGCGATGGATCCCGAGCGGGGACATCTTTCGCCTCCGGCCGAGCGGCTTTCTCGAGATCATCGATCGGATCAAGGACATCTACAAGAACAGCCGGGGCCAGACCGTGGCCCCGAAGCGCGTGGAGCAGCTCTTCGAGGGCGTCCCCGGCATCCGGCGGACGTTTCTCGCGGGCGACGGGCGCGACGACAACGTCCTTCTCATCGTGCCGGATGTGGAGGCCCCGCTCCTCGCCGAGCTCGCGTCCGAGGAAGAGCGCCAGGCCTACTTCGCCCGGATCGTGGCCGAGGCGAACCTGGACCTGGCGCCGCACGAGCGCGTCGTGGGCTTCGCCGTTCTCGACCGCGATTTTTCCCTGGAGCGGGGCGAGCTGACGCCGAAAGGGAGCTACAGGCGCAAGGCCCTGGAGGAGAGCTTCCGGGACCTCCTCGCAACGCTCTATCGCGGCACCGCGGTGCAGCTCGAGGGCAAGGGCCTGCGGGTCCGCGTCCCGCGGTGGCTACACCGCGATCTCGGCATCCTCGAGGGAGACCTCGTCCTCGGGGAAGACGCGCTCGAGGACCGGCGGCGGGGTCTCACGCTGACGCTCCGCCGTTCGGAGGGCACGAACACGGTGCGCGTCGGCGATCTGGAGTACACGCTCGAGGGCAGCCTCCTCGACTTCGGCCTTCTCGTCCACCAGCCGGCCCTCTGGCTCGGCAACGCTTCGCTGGCGGCCTTCTGTCCCGTCAAGCAGGGGTGGGACCTTCCGCTCGGCGCCTTCTCGCCCCGCGTGAGGCTTCCGGCTTACGGACGCCCGCCAGCGGGCGCAGTCGTTCCCGGAAGGATCGCGTCCGCCGAGCTCGCCGCGCTTCACCAGAGCATCTGCGAGGCGCTCTTCGGAGGGCGCGAGGAGTCTCTCCGGGCCGTCGCCGATCTCGAAGGGCGGCTTCCCGGTGCGGACGCGATGACGGCGGTGTCGCTGAGGCGCCGGCTCGAGGCCCTGGCCCGGCACACTTCGTCAGAGGTTCGCTGCGCGGCGTTCCGCATCCTCGTTCTCGACGATCCGGCACCCGGCACCGCGTCCGAGATGGAGAGCTTTCTCGACTCGGGGCTTCCGTTCCTATCGGCCGAGAGCGTCGAACAGATCGCCCAGGCCGGCCTGCCGGGGGAAAGGCTTGCCGTCCTGCGCCGTCACCTGCACGGCTACAGAACCAGTCTTCCGCATCCCCTTCCTCCCATGCAGGCGGATCTTCTCTCCGACGTCCTCAACCTTCTCGTGCGTCACATCCGGAGGCACCGCGAGGACTACGTGGCGGTCCGCTCCGAGCTGGCCTGGTGGGCGCTGGAGGAGACGAGCTCGCGTGTCGCCCGTACGTCGGCCGGCCTTTTGGACGAGCTGTCGGAGTGGTACCAGCGAGGCCTGTCCTCGTGCGGTGCCTTCCAGGAGACGCTGACGTTTCACGAGGGCCTCGCCCCATCGGAACGCGAGCGGATCGCGCGGCTCTTCGATGCGACGGGATTCCTGGAGGAATCACTGGAGCTGGCGTGCGGAGAGGCGGTGACGCCCGGAGACCTCGGCCCGGCAGGGATCTGGATCGCTCCCGTCGCGAGGGTGAGACAGCACCAGCTCTACCGCGCCGGCCTCAACACGCGATCGGGCCGGCACCACGACCTGCTGCTCATCGTCGGCGACGATCTCGATCTTCAGGCCGTCCGGCAGACGAAGCTCTGGATGGAGGCTCTCGCGTCTCCCGCGCAGGGGGAGCCGGTCGTGCCCGCTTTCGGTTGCTTCCGCCCTCGGCTCGGCGCCCTCTCGGTGGGCTGGGTCGACGAGCCCACGCTCGCCATGCGCCTCTGGGAGCTCGCGCGACCAACGCCGGAGGAGGGTTCGGGCGCAGCCGGGTGGCGCACCCTGTTCGTGAGGGCTCTCGCGGCGTTCTTCTCGGCCTGGGAAGCGAGCGGGCGGCGCCTCGTGCCCGGAGCCGTCTCGCCCGCGAACGTCGTGGTACCCGGGGACGATTTCCGCGAGGGGACCGTCCTTCTCTCTCTCGCCGGGCATCGGCCGTACGAGGGGCCGTGGTCGCTCGTCGGACCGATGGTCGCCAACTTCTTCGAGGAGACGTTCGCCCTCTACCCGCGCTCGAGCGCGACCCTCCGGCGCGGCTGGATCGCCGACGCCTGTGTGGAGGCGCTCGGGCTCCAAAGTGCGCGAGACTTCCTCGAAGAGCTTCTGCGAGCGCCGCGCGCGGGCGCTCCGGAGGGCGCCGCCGGCGCGTTCCTCGAGGAGATGGCTGCCGAGAGGCAGTGGCTCGACGCCGCGTTCCATCCGCCGCTCGCTCTTCTCTCGGCCGTTCAGCGGTTCGCGGCGTGGGAGGCGCTAGAGCCCGATGCCCCGCTTCCCGCCCGTGAGGCGATGACCCGGGGCCTCGAGCGCGTTTACCGGCTGGACCGCTTCCCGGAGATCGTCCGGTACCACCTTCACCGCCAGACGACGTTCGCGCGATCGGATCTCGCCGCGCGGGAGGCTTTCGACGCTCTTCTCTTCGCAATGTTCCGGCGCCCGGGCGTCTGGCCCGCGCAGATGGTGGAGCTGGCCGAAGTCCAGGCCGCGCTCCGGACCACCGAGGAGCGATTCGCGTTCGGCCGGCTGGTCTTCCCGGGCTCCGCGCCGGACGAGGACGTGGCGCTTGCCGCCGTAGGCGATGGCGGCCGGCATCTCGTCGCCACGACCCACACGGCCGACCGGACCGGAGCACGCTACACGGTGAGAGATCCGCACGACCCGGCCGAGCTCGGACACCTCGTTCAGCTCCTCGTCAGGTCCGGCGTTCCCCGCGCCTACTCGGAGGGGCATCGCCATCTCGTGGCTCTGGATGCGCGCGAGCACGTCGTCGCGGGCGTCGCGTACTCCCTCCTTCCGGGGCCGGCCGCGCAGCTCGACGGCGTGGCCGTCACCCCCGCGCTCCGGGGCCGCGGCCTCTCCTCCGCTCTCCTCAACGATCTCTGCGCGCGCCTGCGCGGGCTCGGGGTGGACATCCTGACGCGGCATCTCGCCTTCCGCGACATTCCGCTGGGCCACGCCTGGCGGTATGACAGGCGGTGGCGCTGCCTCGTCCGGCCGTGCCGGGCTCTTCCCGAGGCGTGACCGGGTGGAACGCCCGAGCCGCCCGGACCCTCTCCCGCCGTGTCCCCCGATCGGCGACCGCGGTGCCCCCGGCCGATCGAGAGAAGTGCCGAGGCCGCGGCGAACAGGGCGCCTGCGGCATAGGCCCAGCGAAGCCCGGCGGCGAACGCCGCCGCGTCCGAAGGACCGAGCTCCGGCGCCCTGAGGACGCTCGCGGGAACGGCGGCGTAGAGAACCGCGCCGGCGGCCGCCACGCCGAGGACCATCCCGACGCTGCGCGACGTGCCGAGGAGGCTCGAAACGACGCCGAGATGCTCGCGGGGAGCCGCGCCCATCACGGCGCTGTTGTTCGGCGACTGGAAGGTCCCCGTCCCGAGGCCGAACACGACGAGGCAGGCGATCACGGGGAGGATCCCGCCGTCTCCGGGCCTCGCGGCGAACAGAAGGCACGCCAGGGCGCAGACCGAGCTGCCGCCTGCCGCGAGGGACACGGTGCCGATCCGGTCCGACCATGCGCCCGCGAACGGCGCCACGGCGAAGACGGTGAGCGGAAACGCCGTCAGGACGAGGCCGACCTGCGCCGGCCCCTCGTGGAGGACGCGCGAGAGAAAAAACGGCGTCACGAACACGACGACGTACTGCGACATGAAGTTCAGGACGGCCGCGAGGCATCCGAGGCCGAGCGGCGCGCTTTGGAGGAGACGAAGGTCGAGGAGCGGCTGCGCAGTGCGACGCTCGATCGCGACGAACGCGATGCCGAGAAGAAGGGCGGCGGCGAGAAGAGCGGCCGCGACGAAGTCGACGCCGTCCAGCTGGATACGGTTCACGGAGAGCAGAAAGGTCGAAAGCGCCCCGAGAACCGCCAGCGCGCCCGGTACGTCGATCCGTCCCGGCTCGCCCCGGAGGTCCGGGAGAACGCGCCGCCCGAATGCGAAGGCGGCGAGACCGACCGGCAGATTCACCAGGAAGACCGCGCGCCAGCCGAAGGCCGCCGCGAGAAGGCCCCCGAGGCTCGGCCCCACCGCGAGGCCGACGGAGATGCTGCCCGCGAAGAGTCCGATGACGCGTCCCCGCTCGGCGGCCGGGTACGTCCCGGTCAGGATCGCGAGAGGAACCGACGACATCATTCCGGCCGCGAGCCCCTGCAGCGCCCGGAACGCGACGAGCGCGTGCAGGCTCTGGGCCGCTGCGCAGAAGACCGATGCCGCCACGAAGCCGAGGAGGCCGACGAGGAAGACGCGCCGGTAGCCCCAGAGATCCCCCAGCCTCCCGAAGAAGAGGACGAGGCTTCCCGCCGTCACGAGGTAGACCATCGGCACCCACTGCGCCGCCGCGAGACTCGCGGAGAAAGACCGCACGATCGTCGGGAGGACGACGTTGACGATGCTCGAGTCGATCGGACCGAGGATCGAGCCGAGCATGACGGCGGCGAGGATGGCGCGCCGTCGTGACGGGTCGGGGCCGGCGAGCTCGGTTCTCAGGGGCGCCTCATCCTCGCAGAATTGAGTCCGGAAAGCCCCTGGCTAGCGCCCGAAGGTTATCTTTATTCTCTGCTCCGACGCACTCCTGACCTCCCCTCCCACGTTCGCGGAGACGAAGCCCACCTCGAACTGAAGCCCTCCACTGGCCGACTGCGTCACCGTGAAGGCCAGATCCAGCGTAAGGGTCTTGGCCTCCAGCGGCGGCTTCCCGCTTTCGGCGGCTTTCACCGCCTCGGCCGCCGCCTGGATGAACCCCACGATGCTGTCTGC
>Ga0335077_10013177_pt1 | contig 10343 bp, 6 predicted proteins | sample Lox_Sample_31_FD_207151 | JGI IMG/M metagenome (GOLD analysis project Ga0335077, IMG submission 207151) | Soil microbial communities from Loxahatchee National Wildlife Refuge, Florida, United States - Lox_Sample_3.1 | ecosystem: Environmental > Terrestrial > Soil > Wetlands | place: USA: Florida...
CCCTGCTCCTCGTCATGGTCGAGCCAGTCGCTCAGCCGCCGGAGCGCGTCCCTGGTCACCTTGTCGGGAACCTGGGTGTAGATCTCCATCGTGGGCGCGATCCGGCTGTGCCGGAGGATGGCCATCGCGATGCGCGGGTGAACGTCGAGCGCGGCCAGGAGCGAGCCGCAGGTACGGCGGGTGTCGTGGAGGCTGGCCGTTCGCGCGAACGGCCAGCAGCCACGACCACCAGGGCGACGCGAGCAAGCTCGCCCAGTCACCGGCAAGGGTCGATTTGGCACCTGCGTGGTTTGGGGAGAAATGCGCTCCCAAACCACCACGGACAATGATGGGCGGTGGCGTCTCCGAGAACCGTCAAGGGCGCTTCGCGTCTGCTTCGCAGATGGCCTACGGCCACCCTTGAGAGAAACCTCTCCGACATGTAGCGATGGGATGACGCCTCGCGTTCCTCCCGGTAAGATAACCGGAATGAAGGATCCAAGACCTATACATAAACCGCCTGTCCCGATCCTCCTTCGGGAAGGCGACTGGGATTTCCTCTGCAACTATGTCCGTCGCTTTGGAATGGCCTCCGCCAATGACGCAGTGGCCAGAGGGATCGATGTGCTACGGGCCCAGATGAATCAGGCTGGCCCGGACGATGCATGGCAGGAATCTTGGCAGTAGCCCGAGCCGTGATGTTGCCAAAGCCGTGACAAGCCAGTTCCCAAGCTGACAGCTGTACAGCAACGGCGTACAGCAACCTACCCTCGCCATCGCTCTCACCGGCCACCCTCAACATGCGGTCTACGCTGGACTGCTATCAGCCGAGCGGGAGCACGCCAGTAGCTACGGATCAGAGGCTTGGGGGTTCGAGTCCCTCCGAGCGCGTCCAGGTCAACGGCCCCTTCCGAGCATGGAAGGGTACGCGAACGTGCTGAGTTGCCAGAGGCTAGCCCCAACTAGTTTTGCGACGGTGCAACCCGCCCTCAACCGGTGGCCCTGCGTTCTCCGGTCGTCATGGCGCGATCGCGATGGTGACACGCCGGTCCCGACCGGATTGCGCCCCCGCCGGATGAGTTGGCCGAGGTCTACGGGGTCCAGAGGAACGCGTGACCGGCGCCGCTCGCCGTGTCAGCGGTCCCCACGATCTGGCCCCGCGCGTTGATCGCAAGCGCATCGCTGCTCGTTCCGCCAGGCAGCGTACCCAGATCCTGGAGACCACCGGACGCGGTCCACCGGAACGCGTGTTTGGAGCCGTCTGCCGTGAAGCGGGTTCTCCCCGCGATCTGCCCCAGCGCGTTGATCGCGTTCCCGCCACAAGTCGTGCAGGCGAAACCGCCCAGATCCTGCAGGCCACCAGACGCGGTCCACCGGAACGGGCGACCGTCGCCTTCGTTCCCCGTGACCTGGCCCAGCGCGTTGATCGCGTTCCCGAAGCTGGCTGTTCCGCCGAGCGTGCCCAGATCCTGCATGCCACCGGACACGGTCCACCGGAACGCATGCTCGGCACCACCCGCCTTAAAAGAGGACCCTGTGACCTGGCCCAGGTCATTGATCCCAGACGCGAAGCTGTTGTCCATTCCAGCGAGGGTGCCCAGATCCTGCATGCCACCAGACGCGGTCCACCGGAACGCGTGACCGGCGCCGTCTGCCGTGTTAGCGCCCCCCGCGACCTGGCCCAGCGCGTTGATCGCGACCGCGTCACTGCTCGTTCCGCCGAGCGTGCCCAGGTCTGTCATCGTACCTGTGCCGACTGCCGAAACAGGCACCGCCTCAGCCTCTGGGGCCTCTGCTGCCGCAACAGGCGCTACCAGCACCCCGGTCAGAAGGGCCGTGGCTGCAACGGCACACCATCCACGATTTCGTCCACCCATGATTGTCTGCCTCCCCTTTGTGAGTGATCACCAGGAGCCTTGGCCGCACTCGGCCTCGACCACCTTGCAGATCCTGGGCCAATGGCGCTCGCCGATGTGATTTGTGCCCTCGAAACGCGCCCCGGCCGCTGGACCGCTGGCTCCGCCGAGCCAGCGGCCACCTGTGCCATTTCGCATTGCAACACACCCCTCTCGCGCACGCTCGGCCTGCGCCCATAGGTCACGGTGTTGTTCAGCACGGAGCCCGATCCTAGAGGCGAAGGTCCCATATCACGGCGAGGTCCGTACCGTGCGGACCAGCTGTGGATCAAGCGGCGGATCGGCTGGTGAGCCACGCGCGGCGAGACCTCGGCAATCTGTCGGGAGGGCGGGAGAAACCCGAGACCCGTACTATCGAAGGCACTGCCCGACGCGCCACCGGCACAGCGCCGCCAGGCAGGCTGAGCCGAACAGAGGGTCAGGCTATGCCCATTCGATGGCGGATGCGACAGTATGAGAGAACCTGCGATGACTGCGGTCACGCCTGGCGCGTGCCTAACTGGGCTGCGCACCCGCCCATGCAGGGACGCCCTGTCTCCGGAGGGTGCGAGGGAGGCGCATCCCCGCCCATGGCGGCGGCAGCGATCGGCGAGACAGCGGTCGCGGCAACTGCGCACCTGGCCGAAGGAACAGCAGCCTTCCGGCGCTGCCGTGAGTGCGGCTCAGAGCATTACAAGCAGCGGTCCATCTGGTCCTGGACCGATGACCCGAACTGCTAGGCAGCGTCCCCACCCAGCCGCCTGCAAAGCCGCGAGCCTCAATACTGCACCGGTTGACCGCGAGCAGGGACGCGCCGCTAGTTTGCATCCGGGTGATCCGGCCACGCTGGAGGTGTTATCGCACGGCAGCGTTCAACGTGGCCGTACCGCGTATCAGTCAGGCCCCGGCTCCACCGGGCCTCGAGGATGTGGTTACCTACCGGGTTCCGTCCGCGGTGCCGGGGAGCGCGTTCTGGCGCCTGAGCAAGATGACACTGCTCACCAGGACGAAGATCAGGAACAGCACGAAGCCGATGAGGTCGAGGACGAGCCCGAACGAGGCGATGACGCCGCCGAGGCCGAAACCTTGAAGGAAAAACAAGATTCCGGCGAGGATAGAAACCCATCCGAGCCAGCGCGGCAGGACGCCGCTCTCGATCACGAGCATGCCTGCTGCTACAGCGAACAGGCTGCCGAACACGTCCCCCACGCTATCCAGGCCGAAAGTCATCAGGTACAGCGTGTAGGCCACGCCCGGATCGTGCAGGGAGGCGAACGAGGCGAGCTTGGCGCCGAGCAAGCCGGTGATGCCGATGTCGCTGACGGCATGCAGGGCCACGAACAGCGCTCCGCCAGTCAGCACCACCGCGCCGAGGAACCGCCGCCGGTCGGTGTCCCCGCGCAGCAGGTCGTACAGCCTGCTCAGGTAGATCAGGAACATGGCCGCATAGACGACCGATAGATAGGCGATCGTCAGCAGCGTCTCGCGGTGACTGTAAAGCGCATTGGCGATCTTCGCGGCCGAATCGTTCTGGTTCACTCCGACACCGACCGAGATCACCGTCTCCGCTAGGAAGGCGATAACGAAAACGATGCCCGCCACCCAGGCATACCGCTGCCACGCGCTGAAGGTCCGCATCGTTACCACCCTGCCATCTTCCCTCATCGCCCCCCTGGCGCAGGGGGAGAGGAGGCCTGAAAAGGCAAGAGCCTGTCAGCCCTGCAGGTCGAAGGTCAGTATCCTGTTCGGGTTGGCTGGTGTGGCCGGAAGGACGTGTATCTCGTCCGCGGCCCGGCGTCAGCGCCGGGCTCTGCCCTTGAGAGGCCGCCCGGCGCACGCCGGGCCCTCCGCGGCGCACCGGCGGATCAGCCGGGCTTGTCCGTCATGGGACCCGGCGGACGTACTGTTTCCCCCGGGTCGGCGTGAGCGTGGTGCTCATGCTCGTGCTCGTGCCGGTCGGGGCCGCCGCCCATCATCTTCAGCATCGGGCCGCCGCCTGAGCGGAAGAACCGGGCCAGCAGCGCGGCGGCGAGCAGCAAGAAGATGATGTTCAGCACGGTGGTGTAGTTCCAGGTGATGCCTGTGTCGGTGACCTTTGCCGATCGGGTGGCGGGGACCAGCCCGAGCCCGCTGAACACGAGCTCGACGATGTACCCGGCGGCCACCATCGTGGCGTAAAAGATGCCCAAGATAGCCAGCATCATCTTGGTGCCGTAGTACTTCCGGTAGATGACCAGGATCGGGATGATGATCAGGTCAGCGAAGATGAACGCGATGACGCCGCCGAAGCTGATCCCGCCGTTCCACAGCACCGCGGCCAGCGGCACGTTGCCGATTGAGCACACGAAGCTGAGGACCGAGATGACCGGGCCGATCAGCGGACCCCACAGCTTGGCCGCCAGCGGGTGGCCGGTCAGGAACAGGCGCTGCCAGAACGAGTCCGGCACCCAGGCGCCGACCGCTCCGGCGATCAGCAGCCCCAGGATGATGTCGCGGATGACGGCGGCCCATTCCATCACGAAGATGTGACTGACCGAGGTGTAGCCCTCGCGGCTGGCCAGCCGCCGCCAGAGGCTGCCGCCGGAGGCGATGCTCATGTCCATGGCGGCGTGCCCTTCCATGGACCCCGCAAGTCCCTTGTCGGCCTGCTTGCGCGCCGCGGCAATCAGCTGCTGGCGGACGAACAGCCGGAACGCCACCGCCATCAGCACGATCATGACCGGGCCGCCGATGAACTCGGCCAGGGTGAACTGCCAGGACAGCAGCAGGGCCATGATGATGCCCAGCTCGATGACCAAGTTGGTACTGGCGATCTCGAAGGCCATCGCCGCGGTGAAGCTGGCCCCCCGCCGGAACAAGGCACGGGCCAGCGCCACCGCGGCGTACGAGCATGAAGACGACGCCGCGCCCAGCCCGGTGGCCACCGCCAGGCTCTTAGGCCTGTCATCGCCGAGTAGCCGGGCAACCGTCTGGCGGCGGACCACCGCCTGCACCATCGCGGACAGAGTGAACCCCAGGATCAGCGACCAGGTGACCTGCCAGGTCATCGACCCGGCGACGGCCAGGGCGTGGCCGATCGCATCAAGCACGCGCATCGCCGGCCTCCGGGGATGCGATGGTCAGCAGCTGGCGCAGGCAGTGCCCCAGCAGCTGGTGGGGGAAGCCGTCGGAGAGCCGGTAGAAGACCATCCGGCCGTCCTTGCGGAAGGTGACCAGCCCGGCCAGGCGCAGCATCTTCAGCGCGTACGACACCTGGTCCTCGGTGACCTCCAGGGCCAGCGCGAGGTCACCCACGCATAGTTCCCCTGCCGACGCCAGGGCGAACAGGATGCGGGACCGCACCGGGTCGGCCAGCATTCCCAGCAGGCCCGCCAGGCGTCCCGCATCGCCGACCGACAGGACCCCGGCCCTGGCCGCGGCGACCCTCTCGGCATCGACGGGATGGTCATGATCAAGTGACGACATCTCTACCTCCGTACATCCGTACCATCATACGGACATAAGGATGTCAGCGAGGTCGGCAGCAGGCATGACGCTGGAGTGCCCACTCACGTTGTGTTGCTGCGCGGGCGGGCCGACCTCGGCCCAGGCGGCCGGAACGGCGCGCAACTGGGCGACGGTCAGCAAGCTGGCCGAGCTTTGCGGACTGACGGTCCGGGGCCATTTGACGGAGCCATCAGGGCTTGGCATAGTCCTGGCACCGGGATTGACGCTAGCAATATAAATCGACTGTACTTCTGTCATAGCGGACTGGCAGGGGGGATTGCCGTGAATCCGCAGGACGATACGGCACGTCTGCAGCAGACGGCACTCGATCGGTGGAACCGCTATAACCAGAGCGGTGACCTTCAGGCCCTCGGCGAGGCGGTTGCGGCCTTCCGGGCGGCAGCGGATGCCGACGGGGAGTCTGTCTCGCTGTCCAATCTTAGTAATGCCCTGCTCGCATGGTATAATCGAACTGGCGAGCGTTCCGCGCTGGATGAAGCGGTTGAGGTCGGGCGCGCCGCGGTAGCTCGCGCCAGCCGGCCGGATGCCCAGGCGATAGCGCTCAGCAACCTCAGCGGCGCGCTCAAGGCATCCTTCACGCTGACCGGAGATCCCGCGCTGCTGGACGAGGCTACCGCCGTTCTCCGCCGCGGCGCCGCTCTGGCAGCCGACGATCCCGCCCGCGGGGTCCTGCTGTCAAACCTCGCCGACGCGCTTTACCTGCAGTACCAGCGGTCTCAATCTCTCGACGCGCTTCAGGAAGGCGTCCAGGCGCTGCGGCAGGGCTTAATGCTGCGTATGCAGGCCGGTCCCGTCCCCGCGGGTGCCATTGCCCGCCTCCTGGACATGCTGCGGATCTGCTACGAACGGACCGGTGATGAAAACGCGCTCAGCGAGGCGATGACAATCGGCCGGCAGTTGGCCTCCACCGCGCCCGCAGGCTCCGAACGAGCCGGGTGGCTGTCTAATGTCGGCATCTTGCTGCGGCTCCGCTACCAGCGAACCGGCGAGCCTGACATCCTGCGCGAGGCGGTGGAGGCGGCCCGGGCTGCCGTCGCCGAGGCCAGCGCCAGCGACCAGATACTCCGGGCATCCATCTTGTCCAACCTCGGCAACACGCTGCGCTCGGGCTATGAGCACACCGGCGAGCAGAGCCTGCTCACTGAAGCGCTCGATGTGCTCAGGCAGGCTGTCGCCGCCACCGCCAGCGGCCACCCCGAGCGTGCGCAGATCCTGGCCAACCTGGACTCGGTGCTCGATCTGCGTTACCAGAGCACCGGGCAGGTGGAACTGCTCGACGAGCGGATCCGGGCGCGCCGGGAGTATCTAGCCGCGGTTCCCAGCCACGGTGCCGAGCGAAGCGACCAGCTCGCGAGCCTCGCTGAGGTCATCCGCCAGCGTCTCGAGGTCAAGGGCGAGGCTGGCGTGCTCGACGATCTGGTCAGCACCCTGCGTGAAGCCTGGGCTGCTGCCCCCGAAGGGTATCCAGGGCGCGGGGTCATCGGCTTGAACCTGGGCATCGCGCTCTACGTCCGTTTCAGGGCCGGAGCGAACGCGGACACGATTGCCGAGGCGGTGCGGGTGCTGCGAGCGGCGGTGGCCGTGCTGCCCCCCGGTGACGCCGACGTCGTATCGGCGCGCACTAACCTCGCCCAGGCGCTTCTGTCGCTCTATGAGACGTCAGGCGATCTGACGGTGCTCGAGGAGGCGATATCGGCCGGCCTGGCCCTCTCGGCGGATCATCCTGGTCCGCAGGCCGACGCTGTTCTGGCGGACAGCCTGGCCGCCAAGTATGAACGCACCGGGGATGACGATGCCCTCCGGCGATCCATGGCGCTGTTCGGCGGCCCCGGCTTGGCCGCGGGCGGTGAAGCGGCTCCGGGTGAACATCCTGAGCAGGTCGCGGACCTCCCGTCCTGGCTCGCGGGCCCATCACGGCGGGCCAACGCGTGGATCGAGGCGTACAACTCCGGCCGGGACCTGGCAGCGCTCGACCGCGCCGTTGCGCTCTGGGATCGCGTGCTCGCTCATCCGTGGTTCGGCACGCTCACGCCGGATATCCGGGCCGGGGCTCTCGGCGGGGCAGGCGTGGATCACCTGCGCCGCTACAACGAACGGAGCGATAACGCCGACCTGGACGAGGCTCTCCGCTGCTGCGCCAGTTCCATCGAGGTCACCGGGCATGAGAACTACCGTGTCCATGTCAGCAACTTCTCGATGGCGCTGGTAACCAAGTACCAGCGAGATGGGGACATGGACAGCCTTGTCCGCGCGGTAGAGCTCGCCCAGAGCGTGGTGCGGATGACGCCCGAAGGTACCGGCGACCGCGCCGATGCCCTGACGAACCTCGGCGGCATCTGGCGGCGGATGCGGGAAGCGGCCGGCGACGACGCTTATCTCGACGCGGAAGTAGAAGTGTGGGAGGAGGCCGCCAGGATCCCCGTGACCGAGCTGTCCAAGCGGGGCGCATGCCTCAACAACGCCTCGGTGGGGCTGCACGACCGCTACGACGCGCGGGGCAACGAGGACGACCTGCACCGCAGCATCGGGTACTCACGTCAGGCACTGGAGATCGCGCCGGCCGGCTACCGGGACGCGTCCGGATGGCGAAGCAACCTAGGGAACACGCTCCGGCACCGATACGAGCGGACTGGCGTGATAGCGGACCTGGACGACGCCGTCGAGGTCCTCAAGCGCGCCGTGGCCGAAGCTCCGGCCCAATGGCAGGGCCGGCGGGAGTGCCTCACCAATCTGGGCAGCGCGCTGCGGGCCCGGGCCCGGATGAACCGGTCGGCCGAGTTGCTGCCGCAGGCCCTTCAGGCCGCGACCGAGGCCATGGAACTCACCCCCGTGACCTCGGCTGAATACGACCTCTACGCCGCCAACCTTGCCGTCGGCATGGGTGAGGTCGCCGCGGCCACCGGCCAGCCGGAGTACATCGACGCGCAGATCTCGCTCTATGAGGAACTTCTGGGCCGAGTGCCGGAGACGGCCGAACGGCGACCGTGGCTGCAGGCAAATCTGGCCAGCGCCCTGCTGAACCAGCCGAGTGCCCAGAACGACCCGGCGGTCCTGGACCGTGTGCGGAACCTGATCCGAGCGTCGATTGCCCGGACGGCGCCAGGGACGGCAGCATTCGCCAACCGCATGTCCCTGCTGGCCGGCGTACTCGCGGCTGGCGGGATCCACGGCCCGCAGGCCGGCGAGGCCGAACGGGCCTTCCGGGAGGCGTGCGTCACGGCGCTGGATATCGCGCCCGCATACGCGCTATCCACTGCACTGCAATGGGCCCTATGGTGCGAGGACGGTCAGGCATGGCCGACGGCGGTGGAGGCGTATCACGTGGCGGCGGAGGCTGCCGATCGGCTTTTCGCTACCCAGATTGGCCGCCAGGATAAGGAGGCTTGGCTGCACACTGCCAGCGGCATGCCCGCCCAGGCGGCGTTCGCCCTCGTCCGTACCGGCCAGCTCGAGGCCGCCGCGCTGACCCTGGAGCGGGGACGAGTCCGGCTGCTGGCCGAGGCCCTCGGACGCAACAGCGCGGCCCTGGACAAACTGGCCGAGGACGGCCAGGGAGCACTCGCCGAGCGGTTCCGTGCCGCGCAGCGCCGCCTTGGCGCCCTGGAGGCGGGGGAGGCGAGCGTGACCCGCGGCGACGTGCTGGCGGACCGGATGCGCGGCGACGATCTCGCCTCCGCCCTCGCGGAACACGGTGCGGCGCTGGCCGCTATCCGGCGGATCCCGGGATATGAGCATTTCCTGCGGCCAGCGGAACCGGGCGACCTCGCCGAAGCGGCCGACCGGCCGCTCGTGTACCTCGCCGCCGCCCGGCTGGGTGGCGCGGCTCTCATCGTGACCCGCGCGGAAGGCGGTTCGCGGCCTGCACCCAGAGTGGAACTCGTCGAACTGCCGAAGCTCACCGAGACCGCGGTGCAGCGCCAGACGATCGCGCTGCAGGACGCGCGGCGGGTATATGACCGTGATCCAGGCCGCTGGCAGGGAACCCTGGACGCGGTGTGCCGGTGGCTGTGGGCTGCCGCCCTGGGGCCATTGCTCGATGCGCTCGGTGAGCCGACCGCCGCCAGCCTGGTGCCGACCGGCCTGCTGGCGGCTCTTCCGCTGCAGGCCGCCTGGACCGAAGACGACAGCCATCCCACTGGACGGCGGTACGCTGCGGACCATCTCGCGATCACGTATGCGCCGAGCGCGGGCGCCCTGCTGCACGCTCGTGAGCTGGCGGGACAGCGGCCGCTCACCGACCTGCTCGGGATAGCCGATCCGCAGCCAGTGGACGCGGGCTCGCTTCCCCTCGCGGGAGCGGAGGTAGAGGCCGCGGCTGCCCTGCTCGGCGTCCCGCTCAGGGACCTGCGCGGTCCTGCCGCCGACCGGGAGCACGTCCTCGGCGCACTGCCCGGGCACTCGGTCGTCCACTTTGCCTGTCATGGCCGGGCCCGGCCGGACCTGCCGATGGAAAGCGCGCTGCTGATGTCCGGCAACACGGTTCTTACCCTGACCGACCTCTTCCGGCTCGAGCTGGCTGGTCATGGCCGGTCCGGCATCCGGCTGGCCGTCCTGTCCGCGTGCGAGACCCAGCTGCCGGGGTCTGATCTGCCGGACGAGCTCGTGGGCCTGCCCAGCGGTTTCCTGCAGGCCGGTGCCGCCGCGGTGATGGCCAGCCAGTGGAAGATCACAGACATCGCCGCGGCGCTGGTCACCGCGGTCTTCTACCGCAACCTGAAGTCCGGTTACGACGGCCCGGCGGCGTTGCGCGCCGCTCAGGTCTGGCTGCGCGATACTACCAACGGCGAGAAAGCAGCTTTCATGCACCCGCGAACTGGCCAGAGCGGTTTGCCTGAAGCCGTTGCCCGGCCCTTGTGGCGCTGGCTGGTGACCACACCCGCACAGCAGCGGTCGTTCGCGGAACCGTCGCAATGGGCAGCCATGACGTACACGGGCGCATAGCGCCAGGAGGCGGCAGGATGG